>WNFH01000700.1_pt1 | contig 32005 bp, 36 predicted proteins | sample 5400411 | NCBI WGS metagenome assembly WNFH01 (sample SAMN13153347, study PRJNA577476) | soil metagenome | isolation source: 200 cm saprolite under Douglas fir tree site 2 hole 3 | place: USA:California | collected 2015-04-18 | reverse complement strand
CTCCTCTTCTTGCTTGCCGAGCAGGCGAAACTGCGTTTCTGCCCAGTCCAGGTAGGCCTGAAACAGGAGAGCCGCAGTGGTAGCAGGCTGGCCGTCCTCTTTGTTGAGTTCTTGCGACAGACTCCCGTATGGGCAGCCATAGCGAGCGAGCGCGTGTTCACCCTCACGCTCGGCTGCCAGCAGCCCCAGCAGGCGCTGGCGTGGATCAGGCTGGCGGTCGAGTTGCGCGAACAATGACTGCAGCTCCTGGAGATGAGCCTGGATTACGGCCTCCACCAGGGCTTCCTTCGTGCGGAAGTGATAGTAGATATTGCCTAAGGGCACCTGGGCCTGCTGGGCGATATCGGCCAGGGTTGTGCCAATCACCCCCTGCTGATAGAACATGAGTTTGGCTGCCTCAATCAGGCGGTCCTGCTTGAGTATGGTGTTCATCGAGAATCTCCGGTTTCTGAGTCAGTTAGATAACTAACTCCTGTCTGTTGTGAGTATATTCAAGCGAAAGGGATTTGTCAAGGGCAAGAACCGGGGAAGGCAGACATTTGGAGATAAGACTCGCCCCGTGAGCGGACTTGAGCGGTATCCTGGCTGTCCTGCTGAGCCCATTCGCTTCGCTCAGGGTAAACTCCGCGAAGCATCTCTCCGTCCGGCGAGCCAGACCCTTCGCTTCGCTCAGGGTGACAGTGCTCAAGCTGACCGAAGGGTCGGTCACGTCCTGCCAGGGCTGCTGTCGAGCCAGACCCTGCGCTGCGCTCAGGGTGACATTCGCTGACTTGACCGCTGTCCCAGAGGAAGTGGTGAGCATGCTTATCTCCAAAGGAAAGGTGGCGTAGAGCTTCAAGTTGTTTGATAAACCAGTACCCTGGCGTCAGGGAGGTAATTCCTGACGCCAGGGTACTTTTGGCAGAAGCAATGGAAAGGCGAAAGAACCACCATCATGGTATCATATCTCTGGAACCAGGGAGCCAAAGCGGCTTCCATTCCCGAAGCCTCTTGCCCGTGACTGAGAGGTTGCGTGACACTCGACATGGGCAAGAGCGTGCTCTTCGTTCCTTGTTCAGGAGGCTTTGTCCCTGTAGGCTCCGTCCCGCCACAGAGGACACCATTGCATGCCCATCACATTGTTGCTCCGCTACCTTAGTCTACAGCTAAGCCTATAATGCTGGATGACAGTGTAATACTTCCAAGGTCCACACTAACAAGGCTGCCATCATTCTGGACCTGGAAAGCGCTCAACGTGGCCGTACCAGGGTCCAGGACGTAGAGGAAACGACTGCCACCAGTGAGAGCCATCTCGGTAGGACCACTACCAGTGCCTGTGCTGGCGGCGGAGGGCAGCAGCGTCAGTGTTCCATTCTGACCGACGCGATACCCTGAGACGGAACCACTGCCCGTGTTGGACGTGTAGGCAAAGCGACCATTGCTGGTGATCACTACCCAGCAGGGAGCGGTTTGTTGGTCCGCTACCGGTCCATCCTCGAGCGCGACCTTGCCATTTTGCAGTTGATAGGAGGTCACGGCTCCAGCGTTCGCGGTCCCTCTGAAAGCGTCGGAGACGATGAATTGGAAAGGACGGACCGGGTTAAAGGCAAAACCAAACGGCTCGGTGCCGGTCGAGGGAGTGAAGGTGGGCTGGCTGAGACTCCCCTCTGAAGCGATTTGAAAGCTATCGATCAGATTGGTGTTCTTCTCGGTGACGATTACTGTAGCGCCGGTGGGGTCAGCCTGTACCTGGGCTGGACCTGGATTGGCAGCGCTGAGGGGTTGGGTTGATCCAGTGATGGGGTGCAAACTGCCATCGCCACTCACCCGGAAACCGGTCACGTTCGCGGCGCGGCTGCTATCGCCAGCATTGACGATATACAGGAAATGGCCGGTAGCGGTGAGACTGACGGGATCGACCCCTCCTGAACTCGACGCACTCGCGGGGTGAAGCGTGCCGTGAGCGTCGACACCAACGACGGAAATCTGGTTACTGCCCGCATCGACGGCGAAGAGCCAACTCCTGTCAGGGGAGAAAATCAGGGAGCCTTGCGAACCCAGGCCGCCACCACTGCCCTGACCACCAATGGCGGTCGTACCGGCAGAGGTCAGCGTGCCATCGGCGGCACGGTTGAAGGCCGAGATAGAGTTAGGGCCGGCGGGGTTATTGAGAACATAGACGTGGCCAGCAACGAAACTGTTACTGGCAGCCAGAGCACTAGATAGGGGGCTTAGCACGAATACAGTGCCGAGCAAGGACACAGCCATCAAGATGGATGTCATGAATGGACGACTGCGTATTTTACACCCATAGCGAAAAACCTCCTGGATTTTGTAGGATAGCCTGGTGAGCTTCCACATTATGCGGGACACGACGAAGTGCCAGCAATGTATCGACCTGGCCAGAATACGGCATGGTGCGCGTGCCATGCTCGATGGCGGGACTCATCGACATCCGTACCTTCAAGCGGGATCAATGTCTGCCTGGCTTTGTCAATAACCGTGACATCCTGTACCACGAAGAATATGCTTCTGTTTTACAATAAAGAGAAGGACTATGATGGATCAAAAGGGATGGGTTGCTGTTTTGTTCACTTTAGTCTAAACTTGAATAAAAAGGAGAGCGCCATGAATGCTGAGGAAGAAACGATTGTTGTTCGCACCGGGGAGAACTTTGACCTGCAAAAAGTGGAGCGCTACCTGCGCGATCATATCGAGGGCATAGGGGAGGGCTCGCTGCAAGTACGGCAGTTTCCGGCTGGTGCCTCTAACCTGACCTACTTACTCCAGGTCGGCGATTGGGAAGCGGTTTTGCGCCGCCCTCCTTTGGGACCGGTAGCACCGAGAGCGCACGATATGAAACGGGAGTTCACCCTCTTGCAGAAGGTCCACCCCGTCTTTTCACTTGCACCACTCCCCTATGTTTTCTGCGATGATCCGACTATCCTGGGTGCGCCTTTCTACGTGATGGAACGGCGCAAAGGGATGGTTCTGAATACCTCCTTTCCGCCAGGGGTGACAGCAACTGCTGATCTTTGCGAACAAATCTCCCAAATGGTGATCGAAACGCTGGTACAGATTCATGCTATCGATTGGCATGCCGCTGGACTCGATGAACTTGGTCATCCCGAGGGTTTCCTCGAACGCCAGGTGAAGGGCTGGATCGAACGCTACTATCGTGCCCAAACAGACGACATACCAGAGGTGCAGTCACTCACCGGCTGGCTTATGACGCATGTGCCACAAAGTCCTGCACCTACCATGATCCATAACGACTTCAAGCTGAACAATATGCTTCTCAATGCGAACGATCTCACACAAGCTGTTGCGGTGCTGGATTGGGAGATGGCAACGATTGGTGATCCGCTCTTTGACCTGGCTGTTTCTTTGAGCTACTGGGTAACGCCCGGCGACCCGGAGGAATTGCAAACGATACTGCCAACGATTACTAATCTGCCCGGATTCGTGAGCAGGGAGACCTTTATGGAAATGTATGCACAAAAGAGCAAGCGCGACCTCTCCTCTATAGACTATTACATGATCTTCGCGTACTTCAAACTGGCGGTGATCATCCAGCAGATCTATGTACGCTGGAAACGGGGACAAACCCAGGATGAGCGTTTCGGCATCTATGGCAGCCGTGTTCAGACACTGGTCAGGTACGCAGCACAGCTTGCAGGTTTAGGATAGAGGAGGCCGCGAATGCTGAGTCCTGGACGGGGATGGGTCTAAACTTCGCCCTCGGTGTCTTCCAGCGCCTCTGGCACTCCAGCGTTTTTGTACAGGGCGGCCAATGGAAAACGTACATCAAGGCTCGTGAGCTCTATCTCATCGCTGGGCACGTAGGATTGGTAGATCGCCCATCCCTGTGGCGTGCGGCGGTACACTTCGACGGCCTGGTACCTGGTGGCAACGAGCATGTATTCTTGAACGGTGGGGCAGGCGCGATACAAGCTGAATTTTCTCCCCCGGTCGTAGGCTTCGGTGGAATCTGATAACACCTCGACAATGACGCAGGGGGCCTGCACGTCTGTCTTGTCGGGTGCCGATCGATCACGCTCATCACACGTCACCGACGCGTCGGGGTAGGTGTAGCGCCTGGGTGAGAGACGCACGGCGACATCTGAGTTGTAGACATCGCACGGTTTACCCGCTGACGCGAGCGCGTCCTCAAGGGTCCTGACCGCATTACTGCCAATGCGGCCATGTGCAAGACTCCCTCCCGACATGGCGTAGACCTGCCCGTCTATATACTCGTGCTTGATGTCGTGGCTAGTTCGTTCCAACTCGCGCCACTCATCAACGGTCATACGCTGTGGTTCTCTTTGGGCTACCATGGTCAAACCTCCCTGAACCTGGATATCAGTCATTGCTCTAACTATCATACACTCAAATACGTCAGATGTGAATGTGCACATTTCAACTAAACTATGGTACTGTCTAGATGGTCCATCGCTATGCAGGAAGCGTCAATATGGTACACTATGCACCGTCATGGGTATGACATTCTTTAGGGGGATGGCGGGCGACCATTGGCACGTATCCGTCCTGGCAACGAGGCTGCGCCTCTAGCGCTGCGCGCTCAGCCAGGACGAAAGGAGCAACACTGACAAGTCGATAATGGATTAACCTGGATAGTCGATGGGGCACGAGGGGGCCGATAATGCAGTTTCATAAATTAACCGGGATAGCGGAACAGCCGGCAAAGGCCGATAATGAGGTTTAGGCAAGGTTCAATTTGAAGAAAAGTCCTTGACCGCTTGAACAGTCACCCCGTGTCACCCCTTCGCTTCGCACAAGGGCAGGCTCTGAGCCCATTCGCTTCGCTCAGGGTAAACTCCGCGACGGGTCTGGCTCGCCGGACGCAGAGATCCTTCGCTGCGCTCAGGATGACAGGGCTGGACCTTGCTGGTGGGTAGGAACTGTCAAGTTCATTTGAACCATGCCTTAACAAATTAAGCGGGATACCGGAACAGCCAGCAAAGGCCGATAATGAGGTTTAACAAATGAAGCGGGAGAGCGGAACAGCCAGCAAAGGCCGATAAATCGGCGGTGTGCACGATAAATCGGCACCTACTGGTATCCGGGGTATTTGCTTAAAACCCATAATCGACTTTCCACAGTCTGTAGAGTGCCGATTTATCGGGCACGTGCAAGACGCAAGGAGCAAGGCCCACCAATAGGCATCAAACTAAGCCTGGAAGCGAGACAGGAGGCCGGATGATCCGTAGGGGCGAGAGTGGTTGGGTGGATGTGAGGAGGGCCTTTATGGTCGCCCGGTGCTGGGGGTGTGAGCGCGTTCCCCCTCCATGTCAGCAAAGGGAACAGGACGCGGGCGACCATAAAGGCCCTCCCAACCGCTCTTCACCTCCCTCGCCCCTACGGGAAGGGTATTTCCCCCTATGGATGGAGAGCCACCGTCAGGGGTTACTTGAGTTTGGTGCAGAAAAAGGCTCAGGGAGTTAAATAAGGAGAATCGGAAGATGCTTAATACTTTTATTATGCAGATCATCGGTGCGCTTGCTGGCGCGGCCCTGGCACTCGTTCTGATCCATCAACTATTGATGAGCAGGAGACCTGCTGGTCCTTCAATGAAGCACTTCCAACCGGCAGTGCTATGTGTATTGCTTATTATGCTCGCCGGATGTAGTAACTCGACTTCTACTGCAAACACCTCAAGTACGCCGACCGCGCGGCCTTCTCCCACAAGCAAACCGCCCATAGCTTTGACTGTGCCATCAATAGCTACGACGCCAACGACGCCCGCCTCGAGCAGTAACGATTGGACGACCTATCATCGAGATAATTCCCGCGCCGGCTACCTGGCAAGCGCCCCTGATCCGCAACGGCTCAGAAGCTTATGGAGCGTGCAACTGGATGGGGCAGTCTATGGCGAGCCGCTGGTCATCGGTGGGCGCGTGCTCGTGGCTACCGAGGGCGATTCGCTCTACTCGCTGGACGCACAGACGGGGCATATACTATGGCACACTAACATCGGGAGTCCTGTTCCACTACAAGATCTTCCATGCGGCAACATCGATCCGCTTGGGATTACCGGAACGCCTGTCTATGACCCGGCGACCGGCCTGGTCTTTGCTGTTGCCGAGGTGAGCGGATTCGCGCACATCCTGGTGGGGGTCGATGCAGGTACGGGCCAGGTGCGCGTGCGCCGCTCTGCCGACACGACTGGTATGGATACCCGCGTGCACCAGCAGCGTGCTGCCCTCGCACTGTCCCAGGGCATGGTATATATAGCCTATGGTGGTCTTGACGGCGACTGCGGCGATTACATAGGGCGGGTAGTCGCTTCGCGTACCGACGGGCAGGGTCCTTTGCTCAGCTACCAGGTTCCCACTCCTCGCGAGGGCGGTATCTGGGCGGCATCTGGACCGGCTGTAGACGCCGCGGGGAACATCTATGTCGCGGTGGGCAATGGCGCGACAACGCAGGGGAACTGGGACCATAGTGACTCGGTACTGCGCCTGTCACCGGCACTGCAGCTTGAGGACGGCTTTGCCCCCCAGCAGTGGCAGCAGGATAATGCAGGTGACGCCGACCTCGGTTCGACGGGCCCAATACTCTTACCCAATGGGCTGATTTATGCCGATGGCAAGTCCGGCCTGGGCTACCTGCTGCACGCGGATTCGCTGGGTGGGGTAGGAGGTCAGGCCCAGGTGCGCTCAATTTGCACCTCGTTTGGCGGAGCGGCTGCGATCGGCTCGCGTGTGTTCGTACCCTGCACGGATGGGCTGCGAGAGGTGCTGGTTGGACCTGGCGATCAGCTGGCAGTGGGCTGGCATGCACCAAAGCAGGTGAAAGGTTCACCGGTCGTGGGCGGCAACACCGTTTATAGCCTTGACCCGGGCGGCACCCTCTACGCCCTCAACAGCCAGAGCGGTGAGGTGATTAGTACGGTGGGAGTAGGTCAGACATCGCGCTTCGCGACTCCAACACTGTATGATGGCCGCGTGTTCGTGGGGACACTGTCGGGTGTGGTTGCGGTCAGTGCATCGTAAAGCGGGTTCGCTGCAATTTGACTCAACGGTTACTATTTCGCCACAAAGACAGATCAGAGGCCTTTCTCGTTCCAAGGATCGCCGGCCCCCCATCTTAATCCTCTGCCTCAAAATGTTGCAGAGATACGGTATCTCAGAGTCATGACAAATGATGTGACAAACTCATCATGCGGGCGGCAGGCCAGAGACATCCACCACCAGCTACCAGATCTATATTGTCCCATCCGCGCCCCCCGAAGCAACTTGCTTGCTATCAGGCGACCACGCCACTGCTAAGGCCACATCATTATGAGATCACCGCGATCTTACGGTGGCGGGCGCTACAGCGGCGACCGCCGGCTGGTGGTGACCGGCGGCAAGGGCTTGCAGCTTTCCTGGCCACGACGAGGTCTCCTCGGCCGGTTGGTGTAGAGGACCACGCGGACCGGCGAGTGGAGTCGGCTCCGCAGCGGCAAGCGTGGGAGGGGCCGAGACATAGCCCGGTGTCTAGCGCTCGACCCTTCGCCAGTGAACTCAGACCGGGGTGGACTGTGCGTATATGTTCGCCGGAACAACCTCGCAGTGGAAGGTGAGTTGCGGTAATGGGACCTCGAAAGCCTGGCCACTGCTGACCACTGCGTTGATTTGCGCCAGCGTGGTCAGGCGAGTGTTCGCAGCCGTGGCATTGGTGAAGAGCACGAGGATCGGCTCCCAAGCGATGTTGAAGTCACCACCGCTGCCCGGCGCCGCCATCAGGTGGTCGTGACCCGACACGCCGGAGCCATCGGGGGCGCCATAGACGGTGGGAACGAGCGACGCTGCGAGAGCCGCGATCGGCGGGCCATGATCGGGACAGTTGTCGGCTGGCAGGTGGGTGCACTGGAGCGTGCCGACGGACGCACTGACGGGGTAGACGGGGACGTAGAAGGGAGCCCACGATGCCGGGTTTGCCTTCAGGGGAGCTTTGAGGGGCGTCATGACGAAGGTGACGTTCCCGGTCGTGTCGTCGAAGACGGGCTCGAGGACGTTCTGCCCGTGGATCCTCTCCCCGCTTGGTATGCTCGCGGCAGCCGCAGCGCGCGAGTGAGTGATGCCTGCCAATGATACAGCTATAGCACCTGCCAGCAGTACCAACGTGACAAGTGTCAAGACGAGTCTCGACTTGAAAAAGCCTTTCATGAAGTTTCTCCTAACTTGAAATACAGAATAACAAAATTGCCAGAGAAAGGGTCGCCACTTTGGGGGAGAGCTATCTGCTTAACTATTGGAAGTTAATCATGTAGCGGTTACGAGGTGGTTATGAATTAGTGAAGATACGATTATGAATTTATCAATGAAGTTAAGATTTCATCACCTTTTTACACCAGCAAAAGCAAGCGGGCACGCTTAAATTGGGGAAGAGCCTCATTATGGCCGTGATAGGTATACATGGTTTTACCGGTGTTGGGGGCCTAGACCTGTACCGTCGTATCGGCTCCAAGTGAGGCAATATCAGCGCCGTTGGGCGACCATCAAGGCCTTGTAAAGATACCCCGTATCTTTCTTGCCCTACCGCTCCTCACCACCCTCGCCCCTACAGACATCGATGGGCTTTTTGTTAGATAGATGTGTATAGGGTGACCACCAGGGTCGCCCTATACACATCTATTGTATACTATATGCTGGAGAATAAGCACATCTATGGCTTTCCTAGTCAGGAGGTGATGCAATGCATCCAGAGTATTCGATGATGTAAGGAGGATAAGTAATCAGCTATGGAAGAGCGAATGGGCGAGGCCTTTGAATTGGGGGAACAGCTCACCGTCGTAGGCAAAAAGCTGCAGTCAGGTGAACCAGCACCCGACTTCATCCTTGATTCTCTTGATCCCTCGGATTCGGCGATTCATCGCGTGCAGCTGACCGACTCCGCTGGGACGGTGCGGCTGCTCAACGTGGTGAATTCCCTTGATACGCCGGTCTGTCATGTCGAGACACGGCGCTGGGAGGAACTGCGTGCTGACCTGCCGGCCGAGGTGCGCATCTACACAGTCAGTATGGATCTGCCGTTTGCGCAAGCTCGTTGGCAGGCTGCTGAGGGGGTCAGGCACCCGGCGCTCTCGACTCATCGCAGCGAGCAGTTTGGACAGGACTATGGGGTGCTGATCAAGGAGTGGCGGCTCTTACAACGGGCCGTCTTTGTGATTGACCGGCACGGACAAATCGTCTACACCGAATATGTGGCTGATCAGATGCGCGAACCCGACTACGCAGCAGCTCTGGAAGCCGCTCGGCGGGCAGCTTCCGGCTAGAAGGCGGACCCTGAACGCTGTAGAGTATTTTCGAGTTGGACGGAAATTGTCCAAGGCTGTGTTACGCTTCAAAAAAGCGTTTCTGCGGGCTAAGCTGTCATTTTTCGAGGGTTATGGGCGAACGCCATATCTTTCCACATACACAAGCTCACTTAGAGGCTTGCGGGCCTGTGCACGCTTTGGACGGGCACGTATCGCTTCTTCATCCGGGTAGCCAAGGGAGATTGCAGTACGCACCAGCCGTCCTTTGGGGACGCCCAGAATAGTTTTGGCTGTTGCTGGTCCGCTTCCTGTGAACCAACCGATGCTCGAGCCAACGTCGTAGGCCGCGGCGGCAAGCATGATGCGCTCGCTTAACCGCCCCTCGTCGTAAGTTTCCTGTTCAACCTGGCCCTGCTCGCTCGCCATTACCAGCGCGATACCCAGGGCCGCACCGGCAAGATGGTGCGCATATCCCTCAAGCGCGGCCAAGGCCCGCAGCGTCTCCCGGTTGCGGATTAGCACAAATTCCCAGGGCTGGCGGTTGCTCGCGCTGCCGGACCAGCGCGCTACCTCGAGTACAGCATCAACGACCTCCTGCGGTACCGGGTCCGGGCGAAACTGGCGGATGGCTCGTAGCCGCTTAAGGAGAGCGATTATGTTTTGGGTGGTTTCAGTATCGGGCATAGTATATTTCCTCTCTCGCTAAGTACGATGTCACAAGAGAAATGAGATTTAGATCCATAGACCGCTCACATGATCCTGTATGGAGCCTAACAGCAACAAGTATGGCACTTCCACTAGCGGAAGAGAAAAGAGAGGTTTTTTAGGGGAACTTTTTGACAGCCTCTAGCGTTCTGTTCCATGTAAAAAGAATGCTCGTGTAGGAGGAATCATCAAAATGACCTGGACAATTTGGCGACGCGAGCGTCAGAGGCGAACGAATCCCCACTTGCTGTGGGGCACTCTGACGAAACAGGCTCTGGTTGGAGGAGGACTCGCGCTTGCCCTTGTCCTTCTCACCGTTGCGTGCGAACCACGTTCCGCTGGGAGCTCCCTTCACTCTGCTCTCAGCACCCCGAACCTTTCGCTCATCCACAACGTGACCCCAAATGCGGCAGAGCCCCTTTTCGCCTCCATTGTCTTCACCCCTTCCACCACGTATGAGCAGGCGGCTGCCATACTGGGAAGAGCACCCCTCGCCTGGTTCTGCGATGGCGTCCCTTCTCGGGTTTCCTACCAATCTGAATTTGCAGCGGGGCGTGCCACCTTTGTCACTTCTCATACACTCTACATCTCCTACCCCTACTGGGACCTTCTCAAACGGATCGCTTCCTCCTCTCTCGTGGTTGGGATCTCTGGTTTTTCTCCCTATCCTTGCCCCTGAGCCTACGGGATACGCAACGAGCTAGCAGCAAGTGAACAAGAAGCGCCTCTTTTTGAGACAAGGAAAAGGGAGAGGGAAACGATACATAGGCATTGATCGATACAAAGACCCACGAGATGCGCAACGAGATTGTACGGCTTTCCCTTTGTCAGGAAGGGAAAAATAGGAAGGAACTTGTCCTGTTTTCATAGTAGAGTTGAGAAAATGATTCCATGCCTTTCGTTGAAAGCGACAAAAAATCAAGAGCAGAGGAGTAACCATCGTGACAGAACATCAGCTTTCGCTCGCACCCTTCTACGCGGGCTGGGATGTCTATCAACAGCATCTCGTCGCGGCCATCGCGCCGCTGACGGCAGAGCAGCTTGCCTTGCGCAGCTCGCCGCAAAACTGGTCGGTTGGCATGATCGCGACGCACATTATCGCCGTACGCGTCGGGTGGTTCCACATGTGGATGGGCGCGGGCGACGCAGAACTCGCGGCCCTGGGAGAATGGGACGAGGAGGGACAGCCAGTGCGCTCCGCCGCCGAGCTGGTGACCGGGCTTGAGATGAGCTGGCAGATGATCCAGGACGCCCTGGCTCACTGGGCACACACCGATCTCGCGCAAACCTTCCAGTATCCCTATCCAGGCGGGGAAAATCGGCCCCGGCGATCGCGCCAGTGGATTATCTGGCATGTACTTGAACACGACATCCACCACGGCGGCGAACTCTCCTCCATCCTCGGCGCGCACGGACTCGCGGCGGTCGATTTAGAGTAGTTCTCCTCCCCTATGGTCCAGGCGTCCTGAACAGTTACCGCGTCAGACAGCCTTCCCTGCAAAAGCTCGGCTCATCTGTTGCAGCGCGGGTATAACTGCCTCGCCGTAGGCGCGGATAAACTCGCTCTGGTTGCGTCCGACGTTGTGGACATGTACCTCGTTGAAGCCGAGATCGAAGAAGCTTTGGATATGCTGGCGGTGTCCATCGAGGCTGGTCGAGATGAAGACGCGCCCTTTGAAGTCTTCCGGGCGAACCAGTTCGGCGAAAGCAGCGAAGTCTTCCGGCGAGCGGATATCCTGTTTGGGGGCTTTGATGCCGCCATTGGGCCATTCCTTCATAGCCTGCTCGGTCGCTTCCTTGTCGGTTGCTGCCCAGGAGACGTGTAGCTGCAAGAGTTTCGGCATCGTGGTGGGGTCCTTGCCTGCCTCGCGCGCGCCCTTCTCGAAGCTTTCGAGCAGCATCTTCAGCTTCTCGGCTGGCGCGGCGGGCGTAATCAGACCATCGCACATGCGTCCCGCGGTCTCTGCCGTTTTGGGACCGGACGCGGCAATATAGATCGGACAGGGCTTTTCCGGGCGGGTATAGAGACGTGCGCTCTCCATGCACAGGTGCTTGCCGGAATAGCGCACCTTTTTGCCGGTGAAGAGCTGCTTAATGATCTCGATGGACTCCACCATGCGTTCCAGCCGCACGGGCGCCTCTGGCCATTCGCCGCCGACGATATGTTCGTTCAGCGCCTCGCCTGTACCGATCCCCAGCCAGAAGCGGTCGGGATACATGGCAGCCAGCGTTGCCGCCGCCTGCGCGATGATGGCCGGGTGATAGCGATACGAGGCGCAGGTGACGCCCGGGCCAAAGGTCATGCGCTGCGTCGCCATGCCCAGCGCGCCCATCCACGACCACACGAACGCGCTCTGACCCTGCTGGGCCACCCAGGGATGAAAGTGATCGGCGGCCATCGCTCCACCAAAGCCCGCCGCCTCCGCTTCGCGGCAAAACCGTATCAAGTCGGTGGGGTGGAATTGTTCCATCTCTGCGGAATAACCAAGTACTGGCATAACTGCTCTCCTTTGTCGCAATATGTTCTCTGACTTTGCTTCCTAATGCGCCATATACACTTCGTGAGATATGGCCAGGATTCGTACAAAAATAGCTCATAGAGCACGAATGTTCTAAAACATGGCTCATAGTGCTCACGTCGACAGTCACGTGACGGAACGAGCGAAAAACGCGAGCGGGAACGATCTGTTCACCACCGGCTGCACCTCACCCTCTCTGGTCCTAGTATGATGAGGAAGCGTCATGAAAGCGTCATGAGCAGCGTCATGAACAGCATCATGGGCAGTGGCCCCAAACGCTGACCCCCACAGGAGCGAGAACGCGCTTGGCAGGAAGCCCATCTTTAGATTTTGACACAGATCTTGGTTCTTACGCGCCCTTGCTACTGCTGGTCAACCCTTCTAAGCCACATCGTAGAGGCGAGCAAAAGCAGAACGTCGTGTCTGAGCGCGAGCAAGCCCCTCAACCCATGCCATGCTGCGAATCTTGAAATGGGTCCGGCCAACGCACTTCGTGCTACCGCACGCGGTCAGGCCGGACCACAGGAAGTACCTTGAAATGGGTCCGGCCAACGCACTTCGTGCTACCGCACGCGGTCAGGCCGGACCACAGGAAGTACCTTGAAATGGGTCCGGCCAACGACGCTACGAATCTTGAAATGGGGCTTGGACTCTCCGAGGGCCACGCACCACCCCAGACGGCTACGCGTCTACGGACTGCGTCCGTCAGGCAAGACCAGAGGAAGTGTCTACGGACTCTGTCCGTCAGGCAGGACGCAAGGAGAGCCCGAACTCCGACCAAGCCGCAGATGAACACGATCACCAGTGGTGGCATCCTGAGCGGGTCTTCAAGAGAAGGAAGTCCGCCTCGTCTAACAGCTCAGCTTCCCCTCTTTTTGTAGTTAGGAAATGCTCTCATCGAGTTTGACAAACTGCTAATATGGTAATATGGTACGATAGTCTTGGCAAGATGAACAAGAAGTCGTTATGCTTAATTCGATCGATCTCAATACAGTTGGAGGAAGAGAATGAGTCAACGAGAATTGGAACCCAGACCAGTACAGCTGACTGTTTTGATTGCCGAAGCTTCCAATTTGCCTATACATCATGTGAATGCAATGAATATTCGTGCCGGTAGTGATGAGTTTTTCTTTACTTTGGGCGTTGTACAGCCTCCAGATCAGACAGAGATGGCAGCAGTAACGGAGGCTGGACATATCGTGGCTCAACCAGTTTTTCGCTTCGCTATATCGCGTGATACGATGGAAAAGTTCCTAGCTCTCATGGCAGGCCAATATGATCAGCAGACAACGTTAATTAAGCAGTTGCATCGCCTTGGTGAAGAGACGAGCAAAGAGGAGGTAAGCGGAAATGAATAGCTTCATTGTCACACCTAGCACTTACGCGTCAACATCGACATCGGCTTATACAGTACTTCAGTTGTTGAACAAAGGGTCAGTACCTTTGGGTCCGACGTACAAGTCGTCTTCTTCTTGGAGAAGGTTCATTCACGCATCAACACAACAATCAGGGTCCGTAACTTCTGTGATGGTTATCCCAGCAGCGAGAACTACAACTGAGGGGCCAACTGTTCTACAAGCAACACCATTGCCAGAAGACTATGATGCACAGATAGAAGATTTCTGGCGTTTTGTTAATTCTTTAGGGTCAGAGGCAGAGACGACAGGCGATATAATGTCCGATCAGTGAGAACCATCTGTCCAACCGCAGAGTGGTGTAATAAATGGTAGATGGAAAGCGTAGTCTGTTTGTAGATACCTCTGGCTGGATTGAGGTATTCGGTAAAAGTAATCCTTCCCATGAAATGGCAGAAAGCATATTAGCCCGTGCCCAAAAAGAACGCCGCCCAATTATAACGACAAACTATGTCATCACCGAGTTTGTAGGCAAGGGTGCCAAATCGTGTCGCTTGACTCGTCGGGAGCTGTTCGATGTAGTTGACAGAATCTCAAAATTACCTGGTGTTGAGGTCATTCATATTGGTAAGGAAAGTCACACTTTTGCAATTACTTACCTTCGTGGGCGACTTGATAAGGAATGGAGTCTGGTTGATGCAACGAGTTTTAATGTCATGACCCAACGCAGTATACTCGATGCACTTACCACTGATCATCATTTTGAACAAGCAGGGTTCATCAAGCTACTATAATTCCATCTTGTATGTTTATCACCCTCACTTCTGATCAGTTTTCCAACCCACTACCGAGATATTCTGTCGTGTGTCCTTCAGGGAAGGTATCAGACCATGAATCTGGATGACTTTATTATTACATATTTCTGTCTGATTGACGAGACGATGCCGGTGGTATGATAAGAGTAACGCTGTTCGTATGATTGAAGCAGGCTACAGATAGCGATGAGAGAGGAAACAAGATGATCCAGGGAAAAGGTTCAACGACGGAAACCCTGACGGTTGAGGATGTACAAGAACTTATAGCGCTTGCCTGCGATCCGCTGCCACTGGACGGGAAGCGCGTACTCGTCATTATCCCGGATGGAACGCGCAGCGCTCCAATTCCCCTGATCTTCCGCGTGCTTTATGAACAACTGTGCAGACGCGTGACGCAGATGGATTACTTGATTGCCCTGGGAACTCACCCACCTATGACAGAGGAGGCGATTGAGCGGCTGGTAGGTGTACGCGCGAGTGAGCGAGCTGAACGCTATCCCAATGTGCGCATCTTCAACCACCACTGGGCGCAGCCGGAAATGCTCGAGACCGCCGGCGTAATCTCCCGGCGGGAAGCAGCGCACCTGACAGAGGGTTTGCTGGCCGAGGATGTGCCGGTCACGCTCAACCGGCTGATCCTTGAGTATGATCGCCTGATCATCTGCGGGCCGGTCTTTCCACACGAGGTAGTGGGCTTCTCCGGTGGGGCCAAGTATCTCTTCCCTGGAATCTCCGGGCCGGAAATTATCGATTTTACTCACTGGCTGGGAGCGCTCGTCACGAGTATGCACACCATCGGCGTCAAAGACACGCCTGTGCGGCGCGTCATCCACCGTGCAGCGGAGTTTGTGCAACGCCCAATACTCTGCCTGGCACTGGTGGAGCGGGATCAAGAGCTGCACGGACTCTATATTGGGCCTCACATCGAAGCCTGGAGCCAGGCGGCTGATCTCTCTGCCAGGATCAATATCATCACGGTACCCCGGCCTTTCAAACGCGTACTCTCTATGCCGGCAACGATCTATGACGATATGTGGACCGCTGCAAAGGCGATGTACAAAACCGAGCCTGCTATCGCTGACGGGGGCGAGGTCATTATCTACGCGCCACAGATCACCGAGATATCCTACACGCATGGGAAGCTGATCGACCAGGTAGGTTACCACGTGCGGGACTATTTTCTCAAACAGTGGGATCGCTTCAAAGATGTGCCTGGCCGCATTCTCGCCCACAGCACGCATGTCAAAGGAACGGGTGCATATGATGCAGCCAGTGGGGTTGAATCGCCCCGCATCCAGGTGACCCTGGCTACTGGCATTCCCGAGGAGCGCTGTAGACGTGTCAACCTGGGCTATGCAGATTACAGGGAGATTGACCCGGAAGGGTGGAAGGGCCGTGAAGACGAGGGTATTTTACTTGTCCCGCATGCAGGCGAAATGCTTTACCGTGCTGGTGAATTGATGCAGGGATAGCCAGGGCTTCTTCTTTACAGTATTATGCCGAGGGTAAATCTCTCATCTCGGGCACAACTTAAAGACGCTACGAAACATCTCCTGGTAACGTCTAATGCTCTGCTCCTGTTGATTTGAAATGAGGTGTCGTGCGAAGGATGGGTCACCGTAGAGGTAATTGTTTATGTTTTCATCTTAGCTCTCCAAGCTTATCAGGATTTTAGAGAGGTCACGAGTTCATCGAGATAGACTAAATGTGCTTCAGAACGAAGAGGCGCACCACTAAAGTAAATGTGTTCCTCTGGTCGTGTACCTGAGCGGAGTGCAAAGGTAAATGCATGAGGGTCATTAGCACTTGGTACCGCCGATAGCACTATATCTGTAGGGGCTATCTGTATCACTACTGAAGGCACTAACGTCATGGATGTGTTACCAACCGCTATACCCATGGTTTTACCGAGTACCCTGCGTAAGGGTTTTGAAAAAATAACATCCAATGGATATGGGAATTGAGCAGTAATCTCGGAGTAGTCTAGTACACTTACTGGCTCCCCAACAATAGGCGTTCCATCAGCAGCTTGCAGACCCGATAGAAAATGAAAAAGACGATCTGCTATACCATCTATCGCAGCTGTGGGACCAGCTATGTCAATGACAATGCGATTCGGTTCAAAATGAAGAAAGCGAATAGGAACAATGGATTCCTGTTGATATATCCATGCTCCTAAGTTGAAGACGATCCCGGGAGGAAAGGTTGTCGGAACCTCTCCAAACATTGGCATGGGTGAGCCAATGGCAGACGATTGAAAATTGAAGAGCTGTTGAATTTGCCGTTGCACCGGCTGGATACTGACTGATGATAAACGTAAAGCATCAGGAGTAAATTCGTAAGCTCTTCTACTAGTAAGGATTTTTACCTGTTCAAGCATGTTATGCAGCTAGTCCCCCCTGGTATTGTTTTGTGGTTGATTGTTCTCCACTCCCTACTGAATACGGTAACTGATTGCCGTATTCGGCAATATTCTGTGTAGAAGTTTTCGCCGTCTGAGGCATTGTAATTGTTGTCTGAGCAAAAATGACTGTTGGTTGCATGTTTTGAGGCGCAGGTATGAATGGGGTCTCTTTTGTAAGGAGCCAAGTGTCATAATTTATCTGTGTTAGTGGTAAATCCGGATTAGCTATTACGAAGTCACGAGCCGACTCTATTGGCACGAGTGTTATGTCCAGAGGCACCATTCCACACGCTAGAGCAAATTCTGCACAGCGTCGAAACGACATAGAGCCATCGGTGTCTGCTTCTAGACGTGCTATAGCGGCTTGCTTTGTGTTCATCTGCTCGGCCACTTGTGCTTGTGTGAGACCGGCTTGACGACGTGCATAAAACAATGCATCTACGGCTGAAGACACGAATCCAGCTTTAAGATATTCCTTTACAAATGTAGAGCTATTGTTTTCATCGGTTAGCTCGCGGACGATGACATCATTGGTTGTTTCTCTGGCTTGGGTATTTTCATATTTCTCCATCATTATCTCCTATTGATTGTGTTCCAGCAATCTATTGCGCGAGATCTGGCCAATCTGATCTCTTTGGGCGGCACTTTTTGCCCCGGTTTCTTAAATAAGTGTATCCAATAGGCATCCAATCGCCCATTTGGAAACATTACAAAAGCACGATGGTCGTAACCTAAATGTAGCTCGATGAATCTCCAAGGTCCATCGGCCGAATATGGCGTAAAGTCAAAGCCTTTAGGGAAATTATAACAAATTCGTCATAAATTTGTCTAACTTTGTAAGCCACGGAAAAATCTCACGATTTTTCCGTGGCTTAGGTATATGATAAGATGGTGAGGAAAATCAAAAGCGGCGTTAACAAGCTTTGTTTGGCACTACACTGCCAATCTACATTTTGTGCAAACCCAGGACTTTGTGTGCAGAGGTGGCTTTATGTGCAAAACCACAAGCAGTAAAGGAGCGTAGCGATGAAGTTTGGCGTCTTTCTGCCGATTTCTGGCCGGGCCACGGGTCCAGATACTCTTAGGGAGGCTGCACGCAGCGCCGAGGCCCTGGGCTTCGACGCAGTCTGGGCAGCCGATCGCGTGGTCACGCCCTGGCAGATCAATACTTCTTACCCGTACAGTGAGAACCACGAGTTTATTGTTCCACCGGACAGGCCATTCCTGGACTCGTTCACCTGCCTGGCTTTCCTGGCGGGCGTGACTGAGAAAATCACGCTCGGCATCAGCGTGTTAGTGCTGCCCTACCGCCATCCGCTTTACTGGACACGCGTAGCCGTCTCTATCGAGCGGCTGGCAAAAGGTCGCCTGATTATGGGAGTTGGCATCGGGTGGATGGAGGAGGAGTTCGAGGCTCTAGGCGTTCCGTTTAAGGACCGGGGACGGATGACCGATGAGCAATTGCAAATCATCGCGCGCCTGTGGACGGAGGAGCATGTGAATTTTGACGGCCAGTTCTATCGATTCCACGACCTGGCTTTCTATCCCAAGCCGATGCAGCAGCCGCGCATCCCGATATGGGTGGGGGGAGAAGGCATTCACGCCCAGCGACGCACGGCAAAGTATGGTGACGCGTGGTTCCCCTATTATATTGAGATCACACCGGCAGAACTAAGGGCAGGGTACGACAATGTTCTACGCCTGACCACCGAAGCTGGACGCGATCCAGCGCAGATACAGTTTGCATGCTGCCGCCAAATCGAGGTGACACGCCAGCCGGTGCCGCAGGATGATCGTTACCTGCGCGGTACTCCTGAGCAACTTGTAGAGGCGCTCAGACCATACCGCGAGATGGGGGTCGAGCACATGGCGCTCCAGTTCATCGTGCCGCGCTGGCCGGAAAGGGTGGAGCAGATAGAGCGCTTCGCGCAAGAGGTGATGCCGCACGCGCGAGATTGAGGGCATATTCAGCCCCACCAGAACGAGACGGCGATAATACCATATAGTCCTATCAGCGCCAGGCCCTCAAGCCAGGTCGATTCACCATCGTAGATGATGACGGTGCTTAAAATAGCGGCAAGGCCCAAAGCCGCCACGAGCAGGGGGGCCAACACCAGCGTCAGGTGAGTGCCCCCTATGAAAAAGCTGAGCAGTACCAGTACAGGTATTAAGCCTAATGCTACCTGGAGAGAGCTGTTGAGAATGACGCTAATGGCAAGATCAGATCGATTGCGTGCCGCGAACTGGATGCCGACGACGTTCTCTACTGCATTTCCGGCGAGAGCGACGATCACCAGGCCGGTAAAGGCAGGAGAAATGTGCAGGACGGTAATGGCTGGAGTTAAGGCTGACACGAACCAATCCGAGACAAATGCAGAACCCACACCAGCGCCAACCAGGACCACCAGTGTAAGCCCCATTGGCCAGGCAGAGGCTGAAGCAGCATGCACTTTAGGTATCTCTGTAGGCCCACCCTGCAGGGAGAATGGTATGCTCGCGATAAATACGACCAGGAGGATGACAGCAGAGGCGATGCTGAGTCCCTCCTCATGGCCTGCCGCTGGCGTGTGTAACCCAAAGGTAAGTGTAGGCACTATTAATGCTGCAACAGCCAGCAGGGTAAGATTGGCTATCATGCGCGGCGCAGTCGAGGCGAAACGCTGCGTGCCATGACGCAGGCCTCCCACCAGGAACGCGAGACCGAGCACGAACAGGCTGTTCCCCAGGATAGAGCCGACCAGGGCAGCCTGGACAACACTTACCAGCCCGGCGCGCAGGGCAAAAATGCCGACAAATAGTTCAGGTAGGTTGCCCAGCGCAGACTGCAGCACGCCGGTTGCACCAGATCCCAAACGTGTACTTAGCTGATCTGTTGCCTGTCCAACGAGCGCGGCCAGAATGGCAAGTGCCACTCCAGATACGACAAAGGTGAGCACGGCATTCGCGTGTAAGAGGGTGAGAAGACCGGCCAGCAGGCTCAACACAAGCGATCCGGCAATAGCAAGCCACTGGGTCCGGCCCAGGGGGATACGTGCGTTTCTAATCTTGCTGCGGGACATCTTTTTGTACTCCTAGCTACATTGATGAATTATACGAATGTGCAGGGACGGCGAGCGGCGCGGCCTCACCCCAGCCCTCTCCATCTGCGATGGAGAGGGAGCCGGAGCGTCCCCACCACTCACCCACACCCTCCCGCCGCTCCTTTCTGAAAAAACCCTACCCTTGTGAACGCTTCCCTCGCCCCTACGGAATTCTGGGTTCGCGTCTCAGGTTGATAAGCTGGCGGGCAATTTCGATGCCATGCTCGAGTGCGAGATGAACGCGCCCGCCGACGAATGCATCACCACAGAAAGCCAGGTTGATAGGCAGTGTGATGGCGTTGAGCTGCTGCGCATCTGCCTTTTGCGCGGGTAATGCATAACGCCAGTCGTATATGTCGGTAAAGACAGGTTCGTTCAGCGGTTCGTCGAGCAGCGTGGTAACACGGTTTGCCACGTCGCTGATTATTTCAGCGGCGGGGAGGTCCCAATGATCCCGGCTGTACTGAGGGGCCATCTGCGCAATCAAGAGGCCCGCTTGATCGGGTACGCGTTCGGGGGCCTTTTCGTGTTCCCAGGCCAGCCAGGAGATGACATGGGCTTTGTCCGTGTTAACCAGTGCGTAGTAGGGACGGGCTCGCGGTGCAGATTGGTAGCCAAGCATGACTGAGATCAGCGGATTGTAGCTCGCCTGTCGCAGCAGCAGGCAGATGTTCTCTTGCTGCGCACCTGCTAGCTGGCTTGCCTCGATCAGTTCGACAGCCTGGCTGGCAGGAATGGCAACGAGTACACAATCGAACTCACCGGCATGCTGGCCTGATCTATCGTAGAGGCTCCAACCTGTCACGTTGTGGCGCAAGTAAGCAATGTGTGTTTGCTGCCGGATATCCAGTCCCTGGGCCATGCGTTTGGCCAGGGCATTCAGGCCGCTGCGATAGGTCCACTTCGGCTGCGCATTCTGGAGGGGATCGCCCTCTTGAATGTGCCCCTGGCGATCAAAGGTCCAGACGGGCTTAGCGATATCGACCAGGTCGGGCAGGCGGAAACGCCCGGTGATCAAGGCATCGCTCACCGGGCTATCACCTTTGATGTATTGTGCGCCATGATCGTAGATGAAGCCCTGCCGCTCCCTGGTGGCTGCTCGACCGCCTACGCGGTGATTCTTTTCGAATACGGTTACTGCGTAGCCTGCGTCGCGTAGTTCGTGTGCGGCGGCAAGCCCGCTGCATCCTGCGCCGATAATTGCTATTGATGGCATGTGTTTGCTATTTCTAGGAGTATCTCTGGCCCTCCATTTGGCCGATAATGAAGTTTAGGCAAGGTTCAATGTGAAGAAAAGTCCTTGACCGTTTGAACCGTCACCCCGTGTCACGCCTCCGCGCAGCGAAGGGTCTGTCGCGAGAGGCAGCGAGATGCTTCGCTGCGCTCAGCATGACAGAGCTGGACCTTGCTGTTGGTGAGGAACTGTCAAGTTCATTTGAATCATGCCTAAAACCCCATAATCGGCCCCTACGGTTGGCCGGATTATTTTGTCAATGTTCATAATTGCGCCCATACAATCAATTCTCTTCGCGTGGGTGCGCTCGATCTAGATGGGTGCTGAGCCACGCGGCCACATCAGCCAGGCTTTCTTGACTGACCTCATGCCCCATCGGGTATTCGTGGTAGGTTAACTCTACCGGCAACGATGAAAGGAGCTGGCGGCTGGCGCGGCCATGATTGATAGGGAGAACTGTATCGGCGGTGCCGTGCACTACCAGGAATGGCAGGTTTTCAAGCGCTTCGGAAGAAGCGATCAGGGGCTGTATCTCTGGTAGGATACGTCCACTCATCAGTACGGTGCCAGCAACGAGATCAGGACGTGTGAGTGCGACGCTGGCGCTCATAATGGCTCCCTGGCTGAAACCCATCAAGTAGACCTGTTTTGGATCGGCATTATAGGTCGTGAGAGCCTCGCCTAGAAAGGCGATCAATGCTTTACGGCTGGCTTCGGCCTGTGCCGGGTTAATGACCGGTCCCTGCGGTGTGAAGTCGACCTCAAACCAGGCGTAGCTACTGGGTGCCTGTGTGTTTGGGGCACGCACACTGATGATTAGAAACCGCTCATCCAGGAAAGGGGCTAAAGCAAAAAGGTCATGCTCGTTGCTGCCAACTCCGTGGAGCAGGAGCAGGAGCGGTGGGGTACTTGTTTCGACTAACGGCTGGCGAAGCAGGTGCACGAGTGAGGGTGCCTTCATTCGCCTGACTCCTTCCATTGTTGCACATCAAGTGCAGGTTTATTGCATGTCAACTGATAGCTCGCGGACTCTGCCCGGACACCCATGGCCTGATGCATGGGTAGTGATTTATATACTAGCACGCCTGGCTGTCCGGGGTCTAGAGGTATAAGGGGTGTATACTCTGAGCTAATCTTACCTTGTGGACTGTTAACATTCATTTGATGGGTGATGACCTGTTGCTATGTTACGAATGTCAAACTTCCAATTGAGTGAGGGTTATTAAGATTGAAGAGACGCCTCTAACTTGTTTAAGTAGTTTAGATGTGCTTCGGAACCAAGAGGAGCACTACTAAAGTAAACCTGCTCCCCCGGACGTGAGCCAGAACGCAATGATAAGCTGAATGAGTAAGGATCGTTAGCATTTACTACGCCTGCATACTCTTGCCTACGAGAAAGCGCTTGTATGATCAATATTGGTATGGGAACAACCTCTTTTTCGTTAGCATCTTTAGTAATGACCTCAGCAAATAATTTGCGTATTGAAGGGGAGAAAATTGCGTCCAAAGAGAACGAAAGCCGAGCACTGATTTCACTGTACTCTAGTACCCGTTCTGGCTCATCGATAACAGGTGTTCCATCTGCAGCTTGTAACTGTGATAAAAAATTTCGAAGTCGCTCATAGATAGAGCTAATGACAGACGACGGCCCTGCCACATCAATAACGATACGGCGCTGTTCAAAATGAATGAACCTAATCGGTACGACTTGTTCATCTTGAGTGAGCCACACACCCATGTCAAAAACAAGCCCAGGTGGATAGGTGGCTGGGACCTCTCCGAACGTTGCCATTGGGGATGCCATGACAGATGTTTGGAATTGAAAGAGATTCTGGAGTTGTTCCTGTATGGGTTTGATACTCAATGTTGACAAGCGGATATTATCAGGATGAAACTCATAAGCCCTGCGACTGGTAAGAATTTTAACTTGTTCGACCATCTTATGCAAATACCATCCTCTCGTTTCGGCGACTAGAACTCGCAGTGGTTACATCCTGACCGAGATATTGTTGCCGAGATCGCTCTACTGTGTTTTCGGCAGTCTCGATGGCAGCTTTCGCATTTTGATTGCTCAATGGAGTAGGACCAGTTGGTGAAGCTTGTTTACCGGCGAGATGAGCCTTAATGCTATCTACAGTAAATGCTTGAGGAGGTTCTAGTGAACTCCGTGATTCGGCACGAGCTATTACCTCGTCACGAAGAGAATCTATTGGCTCAAGTATCGGGTGAAGTACGAGAGAGTGCGGCATCAAACCACATGCTATAGCGAAATCGACATAGCGATGGAAGGACATTGCCCCATTTTTATCTGCCTCAAATCGTGCTATAGCGGATTGTGTTGTATTCATTCGTTCAGCAACTTGCGCTTGTGTGAGACCTGCCTGACGACGTGCATAGTACAATGATCGCCCTACCGAGGACAAGAATCTAGCCTTGAGATATTCTAGAGTGAATTCCTCACCATCTTTTTCATCCATCATCATTTCGGCTATGAAATCAGAAGTGGTATTCACGCTTGAAGCATTTTCGAATTGTTCCATCATTGTACTCCCTTTATCTTGTTCCAACGTTCATCAGCTCGAGCTACTGCACGATTGATCTCCTCAGTCTCGCTTTTAGGGTCTTTTTTAAAGGCATATACCCAACACGCTCTAGACTGTTTATCGTAGAACATCAACACTGCGCGGTAACTGAGATGTTTACGATTTGGACCTACATGTAACTGGAATAATCCATACGGTCGACGAATACGTTTCAACGGCTTAAAATCATACCGAGCAAATAATTGATCTTCCTCCATCCCATTGCACCAATCAAACTCAAAATCATCTATATCAGCAAATACTTCTGCCGCAGAATTCGTGCCGAAATCCTTGACCGCTTTGTTAAACTTAGGCTCGCGATCAAATGTAGTCGAACGTACAAAGGACACAAAGAGGCCACCCTTCCATACACCATATGTCCCCCACACGTGAGGTATACTGGCATCTTTTATTGTAATTGAGCATGTTGACCAACCTCCCGAAATGATTATAGCATATTTGCTATATTTTGTCTACTGGTTGTAGGCACATGAAGTGCTTGCCACGCATGAACAGCGCAACCTTCGCTCTCTTCTGTTCAGCTTATTTAGGCGGGAATCTTTAGGATATGGCTTTACTCGCTTGTGTAGGCTTGTGTAGGGGCAGCAAATACAATGTTCACCCCAAGCGATGCCGCTTTCTCTTGAGTCTCTGATGACTGTTTATCGTTTATAGAAAGTTTTATCATCCCATCAATTATCTAAAATTAGTGGGGAATTAGGATTCGGAACATCCACTACCTTTCCTTACGCGCGTTTGTCTACATCTTTTTTATCCACCCGGGGCATTCTGATTGAATGCCGGACATGGCAATATCCATCTGCCTTGGGTATACTAACGGGAGAGATTCTGCTTTGCACGGAGAAATAAGAGGTATTGCGTGAGAATAGTGTACGACAAGCACGGCATTGATTAGCCGTTTGGTAGAGAGGAACGCAAGAAGATGGCGAGCTTGACCGAGAGAGAGTTCAGAGAACAGATTGTGCAGGCAGCACACCTACTTTTTCAGGCGGGTGTTATGTCGCATAGCGGACACGGTAATATGAGTGCCAGGCTGCCCGGAACGGAGCATATACTGCTGACATCGGGAGGGCATATTGCGCAACTGACAGCGGAGCAGCTGGCGATCGTCACCTTTGATGGTGAGGTGGTTGATGGCACGCTCGAGCCGGTCACACGCGAGATCGTCGGCATGCACTCGTGCGTCTACCGCGTACGGGATGATGTTGCTGCCGTCATTCATACCCACTCCCCGCAGGTGACGAGTTTTGCGCTTGCACACCAGCCGCTACCATGCGCCTATGAGGCACTGCTGCGTTTCGGCGTCACCGAGGACATCCCGGTGGCGGATTGGGCGCCGCGCGGCTCTCCAGAGGCGGTGAATTACATCGTGGAGCAGCTTGAGCGCCATCCAACCGTTCCGGCGGTCCTGCTGGCAAACCACGGCCTGCTGGCTTTTGGCCGCGATCCGCTGGCCGCGGCGATGGTAATCATTGCGATGGAAGAAGCGGCTGAGATGACGCTGCGCGCTCGCACCATCGGTGGAGAGCAGCCCTTCCCTGCAGGTGCACTCGAGCGGGAGCGCAGGCATATGCAGCAGTTTGGCTCGATGCTCTAATGTTAAGTCCTTTGGTTCGTTGTCGTAAAATCTCTGCCTTTCTCAGTATCAGGTGCCTTTTCTACTACTCTGCGGATGTTCAGGGACTTTCGGGAAATACATTGTCCCAGAAAGGGCACTACTAAAGGTACCGATAGAAGGCTCATAAAAAGCAGGCTCCAAATGGTAAGTATAATGAGTGGGGTAAAAACTGTATGGAAACGAGTATAATCATAATCAAAATATCCGCCTAAAGTTGTAATAAAAAGCTCATACAGGGTGATGAAGACAACGAGGCCCATGTTTTGCACCAAGCTAGCGCTTCTTGTACGTCGCCAACAAAACAGCAAGATCCAGACAAGAGCGCAAGGCAGAAATAACACATTACCAGCATACAGTACACGATGGATAGACAGCAGCCAGGTGAGTGGGTGGTAAAAGAGACCTGGCACGGGGTTCTGCGGCGCAGGAAAATAATAGGTGAGAGACGAGAAAGTGTATGGGATGGACTTGAGGAGAAACTCACCCGGATGATGTACGATAATGGCGATGGCAAAGTACGTAAAGTTCTGCGCGATTTCAGGAGCAGCATGTAAGATTTGGTAGGGACTTCGATTCCCGTTTGCCACGAACGTATCAAGTATACGGCTGATATACTGGTACTGTGCAGGAGCTTCATCCTGCATATTATATTGCAGAATCTTACCTAAGAGATTCATATTTTCGACGTAAGAAAGGCCAATAAAACCATTATGGAGAGCATTAACAGCAATATAGCTTCCTAAGGCAAGGTTCAAATGAACTTGACAGGTCCGCAGCAACAGAAAGGTCCAGCCCTGTCATCCTGAGCGCAGCGAAGGATCTCGCTGCCGCTCGCGACAGACCCTTCGCTGCGCGGAGGCGTGACACGGAGTGACTGTTCAAACTGTCAAGTACAATTCGTCCAAATTGAACCTTGCCTAAGAGGGCATAGATAGCGATCACCGATACCAGGATAGGAGGAAGCAGGCGCCGACGGTCCTTACGGGGTATGACGAGAAGAAACAGGTAGGCATACAGGAGGATGGGGAAATACGACCACTCAGGTCGCGTAAAACAGAGTAACAACATGCATATCGATAGTAGCCATAGCACGCGTACCTGTAACGTTTTTGCGAAATAGACGGCACATAAAACTAAGGTTGTGAGCAACCAGAGCGATAATCCTTCGGTCATAATAGGCTTGCTATATGAGAGGAGAATCAGATTGGTGCTCACAAACAGGCTTATCAGGAAAGCCAACCAACCTCGTTTGAGGATCAGTGCTGTCAGTATATAGAATTCCAATGCAGTCAGGACAAAGAGCGCTCCCTGCACGATACTCACAGCCATCAAATTCCCTTGTCCGGCCACGGCGTACATGAGCACGATAAAAAGAGGATAAACAGGCAGTCGCCAGGAATTCACCGGATTACCCGTGGCTTGCAGTTGTCGCACTGAGAGAAATTAGCTTGGCGTATCGATCGTAGTTATCGGATGAGGATAGTTGAGAAAAGAGCATACGGTCACCAATATTGCTAGTACAAGTACAATACCCCCCCAGAATGTATATTTTTGAGAGCGCCAATCCTTTTGTATAGGGCCTGCCAACTCAGAAAGAAAAACATGAAAGCGATTGCGTTGAGATACTGCAAAATCTAACGATACCAGGTGATCCTTCATACAAACAGTCCTCTATGATGATTTCTCTTGACGCAGTATACCATTTCTGGGAGAATTTAATGCCCGAAGGTCCTAATGGTTAAATTGTGCTGACCACTGCTGCCTGGCGGCGCAACAACCAGGTTGCAACCAGGAACAGCAGCACGATACAGCCGAGAACCACACCTGCATCCAGCGCCGCACCAGCGGTTGTGCTCTGATTTGTCAGGGCATTGATCACACCATCCGCGATGTAATAGGGCGGAAGCACCTTGACAATGGTCGTGAACGGATTGCTTCCAAAGAGCTGAGCGAATGTCCCCACAAAGAAGATGGGAATGATATAGATTATGGAGAGCATCCCTGCAGCCGCCCCGGCACTACTTGTTGTCTGGAAGAAGCTGCCCAGGAGCAGGCCCAGCGTGACGCTGAAGAACGAACCCAGCAGGGCGAAAAGCAGCACCAGGGAGACCTGGCCGATGAAACCGCCGTTGATGACCAGCACCAGGGCAGCCAGCAGGAGTTGATAGACCAGGCCCACCAGCAATTTGCCTGCTACTACATCACTGTAGGACGCAGGTGAAACCATCAGCATGCGCAGGGTCCTCTTTTCTTTCTCTTCCGCTAGAATCCCGGGGACAAGCGTGGTTCCCACAAGTAAAGAGCTCATTAGTACCGCGGCCGCGTAGAATTGATTGATATTCAGTAACGCATTTTGTGAAGGTGGGTTTACCGTCGCGACGGTAATGGTGGCCGGGGGTTGTTGCTTGGCTACCTTGCGCGAGTAGTCGGTGAGCGCAATCGAAAGCAACTGGCTCTGCTGGTTGCTTACCTGGCTGCCATCGACGTAGAAGTTCAGCTGCGGGTGCCCGCCACTGCGCAGGCTTGCATCAAAGCCGGCAGGAACCGCCAGTCCCAGTGCATACGCCGTGGTTTTGTGCGAACCGTCGGGACCGAAGGCAGCAGCCACATCGCTAGATGAGTTTGCATAGAACAAAATGCCAAACACAACATGGAAAAGTTATGCGAGAAAAAGAAACAGCACCGTTCATCAATGATGTCGCTTCTTAGGCCGCTTGAAGAAATCCTCTAGAAAAGTTATCTGGCCGATCGTTGGATGCCTTAAAGCAGGCCATTAAGCTCTTCACCTTTTACTAGAACTAACGCCAACGTACCCTGCTAGCACATCCCTCCTCTAAAGGTTCTTTACCTCTCCTGAATTAGCCACTCCCCGTGAATACGACCACTTGACAACGTTCCCCCCTCCCCGTATACTTAACGTATAAGTTAAGTATAAGTCGCTGGTTCTTTGGTGGCCATTAATTGCTTTACAGATCGCTGCATGGAGGACACATGCAAATCGAAGAGAACAAGGCTCTTGCGCACATTCGAGCTTAGGAGGGGTAGCGCTACGTAAGCTGTCACCAGGGGTAGGGTAGCGGGCAATACAGTTATTAATTTACTGAATACTTTGTAAGACTTATCTAGGAGGTCACGATGGACACGAGCATGAAAGGGAAGACAGTGCTGTTCACGGGGGCGTCGCGCGGGATGGGGCGCTTCGCGGCGATCGAGCTCGCGCGACGCGGGGCGGAAATCCTCGTCGTCGGGCACCATGAGGCGCGGGGCGCGGACGCGGTCGAGGCGATCCGCGGTACCGGCGGGTCGGCTGAGTTCCTGCGCGCGGACATGGGCGACGCCGCGGAGGTGTGCGCGCTCGCGGACGCGGTGCTCGCGCGGAGCGGGTCGATCGACGTGCTGATCCACAGCGCGGGCGGCATGCCGCCCGCCGGCGCGATCACGCGCGAGGGCGTCGATCGCGGCTTCGCGCAGAACTTCCTCGGCGCGTTCCTTCTCACGCGCCTCCTCGAGGAGCGCCTCCTCGAGAGCGCGCCAGCACGCGTGATCGCCGTCGGGTCGGGGGCGCACAAGCTGTTGAAGAGCGTCGACATCGACGTGCTCATGCGCCCCGGAAAGGCCCTCTCGCAGAGGGGCAGCTACCAGAGGGGCGGCTACCAGAGGGGCAGCTACCAGATGCTCAGCTACCAGACCGCCAAACTCGCGGTGACCACGTGGATGTACGGCCTCGCGCGTCGCTGGGAGGGCCGCGGCGTCACCGCGAACGTGCTGGATCCTGGCATGGTGAAGAACGAGATGGGCGATCAGTACGAGGGCCCGGCGCCGCTCCGCTTCCTGATGTCCCACGTGATCCCTTTCTTCGCCGCCGTCGGGATGGAGCGTGGCTCGGAGCAGTACGTGCGGCTCGCGTCCGACCCCGCACTCGCGAGTGTGTCCGGCATGTACTTCGTGTCGGGTAAGGAGAAGAAGGAGAGCAGCTCCCCGCTCACCCTCGACCCCGCGGTTCAGAAGCGCATCGATGACGTGGCCGAGGCGTGGGCCGCGCCTTTCCTGCGCGCCCGCGCCCGCTAGTGTGGTGTGTCGGGGAAATAGCCCGACGAGGATGGCCTCGGCTGAAGCTGTCCAGACGAATGGCTTGGGGTCTTAGTTGTGTGCCTTCCCTTCATATCCGAGCAACTCACCATGATTTCCAATTCATTCATTTTTATGGGCCTTTCTTCAAGATTATCAGGATCTCCATCGTTAAGGGACGGCGGGCGACCATAAAGGCCCACCCCGCCACTCTTCACCACCCTCGCCCCTACGGGAAGGGTATTCCCCCCGCAAGGACGGAGAGCCCATTATCACTGATCGGTTTGACCGCTGCGTATTGGTTTCGCGTTCTGAGGAAACTTTAACATGCCCGAAGCTGTGATTCCACAAAAATCGGCTGAGTGGAGAAATCAACACGTCAAAAGGCTCGTTTGCGCGGGTGAATGAACAGGCTTTGCGATGAATGGAGTATATAGGGGGATGAGCGGAGGGAGATACGCTGCTATGCTATAATGGCCCCAGGCAAAACGAGTTCTAATGTCATAGATAAATGGAGATTCGCGGGCGATGTTGCATGTACGGCAATTTGAAAAGATTATTGAGAGCCGCAGTGCCCTCTCCATCGACCGGCTTGATGTCGCTGCGGGTGAGGTGGTTGCTGTCGTCGGGCCAGTGAGCAGTGGCAAGACGCTGTTGATCCGGTTACTGTGCGGGGAAGTGATGCCGAGTGGCGGCAAGGTATTGCTTGATGGGCAGGATATCCACCTGGTCCGGGCAGCTCGCGCACGGCTTGGAGTGCTCTTTGAAGAAGACCTGCTTTACAAGCGACTTTCAGCATTAAGCAATTTAGAATTCTACTGCCAGATGCGCCACCTGCCCCGGAGCCGCGCCAGCGAGATACTGGCACAGGTGGGACTGAGCGATCAGATGCGCAAAGCTGTTTCGAAGCTTTCACCGTCAGTACGACGCCGCGTGGCCTTTGCGCGTGTGCTGTTGAGCAAGCCGCCAGTTATACTGTTCGACCGGCCAATCCTGCGCACCGACCTGGATACCCAGGCGCTTTTTGCACGCCTGATCAGCCAGGCTGCGAGCGAAGGGGCGGCTGTCCTGCTGACCGACGAGGACCTATCCTGGGCCGGCAAGTGCTGTATGCGGGTGGTTGAGCTGGAAGCGGGGCGTATTACCGGCACGTACACGCCCGGAGTCGACCGGGGGCCATCCGCGCCCGAACGTCTCATCCCCTACAAAATACCAGCACGAAAAGAGGACCGCATCGTGCTCTACGATCCTGGAGATATTCTCTATGCGACGAGCCGTGACGGTAAAACCTTCCTGCGTACCGCTACGGAGGAGGCGACTACCAACCTCACCCTGCAAGAACTGGAAACGCGCCTGGCGGGACGCGGCTTCTTTAAAGCTCACCGCGCCTATCTTGTTAACCTGCAGCACATCAAATCTGTGATTCAGTACACACGCAATAGCTATACATTGCAGCTTAGCGATAGCCAGGAGACGATGATACCGCTCAGCAAGCAGTCGGAGAAGGATCTACAAGCGCTGCTGGGGTATTAGCGGACCGTCTTCATTTGAGAGGTGTAGGCCTGACACCCGCAAGGGGTGTCACTACATTTCACCCATCAATTGAACATTGACAGAGCACTAGACCTGGCTGTGGGGTTCTCGCAGCATGGCCCACACGCGCAGCCCGCGCCTGGGTATTTCGCCCTCGCTGACTACTTTGAAGCCGTGTTTCTGGTAGAATGGCACGTTCGCTTCGTTCATGGTCTCGAGGTAGCATGGAAGGCCACCGGCGTCGGCCCGTGCCAATACGGGTTGTATTAGCATTGCGCCGATGCCCTGGCCCTGGCGCGCAGGCTCAACGCCAATTACCCACAAATACCAGTGCCGCCCCGGCAGCGTGCGTTTGTGAATTTCGCCGGTATAGTTCTCGACGGCGGTGTAGCGCAATAATCCCATCAACCCTAACTCCAGCGGCGCACCATGTATACTTAGTCGAGCGCTGGGGTCGTATACACCTCACCATAGCGCAGGCTGTAGCGCACTGTGATGCCAAAAGATGGGGGAAGGACGCGAGCACGCCTGGCGAGGCCGGGAGCGAGGTACTCCCACATTGGATCTTTCATGAAAGCTCGGCCCAGCAGCTCGGATGCTGCCTTGACCTGCCGGGCATGAAGACGAATTGGTGCCTGTGATTGGATCATCTAGATCAATCCTCCAATGCAGATCACACAACAGTATGGCATAATGATAGCACCTTGCAGAGGTGAGAAAATGAACGAGTTAGAGCGTAGTAACAGTACGATACAAGCTCCAAGGGCGGCTGAAGCGGTCGTAGCCGGGCATATCTGCCTGGACGTGATTCCAACGCTGGTTGGCGG
>WNFH01000263.1_pt1 | contig 32112 bp, 25 predicted proteins | sample 5400411 | NCBI WGS metagenome assembly WNFH01 (sample SAMN13153347, study PRJNA577476) | soil metagenome | isolation source: 200 cm saprolite under Douglas fir tree site 2 hole 3 | place: USA:California | collected 2015-04-18 | reverse complement strand
TGGGGGTCTCGGGCGACTTCATCTGGCAGGAACTTGAGGGCGACGAAGCGATGCAGCCGGGTGTCCTCAGCCTTGTACACTACACCCATCCCGCCGCCGCCCAGCTTCTCGACAATGCGGTAATGCGAAATGGTTTGGCCGATCACGTAAGCTGGCCCTCACCCGTATGGAACGAGCATGTTAGGTCGTAGCCAGGAGCAAGTCAACGCAGGGTGGGGGTAGTATGGATAGGGGAAGAAAACTGCTCCCACCTACCTTCCTAGTCTCCCCTATGTACTCAGTAGTTAACGTGATGTGTGCTCGTGCGCGAGGGAGGCACGGCGTGCTCTGCCCTTGAGAGCGGAGAGTGCGAGCGGGGCGGCGGGGCGACGATAACCGCCTGTGTGTCCATGCCTTTAACTTCCGCCATAATGCGGCGACCGAAGAGCGCGAAGTGTCACCACCCAAAGTGCGCTCGGCCAAAAGAATTCTCAAGTGGATTGGAAAAGGCAGAGCTGTGGGAAAATTACTTCCCGGTTTTAGTGAGTTCAGATACCTCGACTTTGTATTTCTCGCGAATGCGCTTCTCCAGTTCGTAGAACATCAAACAGGCTTGGTCTTTTTTGAATGCCCTCAGTTCATCGGGTGGAAAGATGACCTCTTTATCCTCGCGATTTTTCACATATTCGATCTTTACTCCAATCGTGTCGTCATAATCAGATTTCGGCCATTGATGGTACATCGTCCAAAAAACTGCGGTACCGAGCACTCCGACCTTATCTTTGAAGTCCTCTTCTAGGGCCGCAGGATTATATGGAGTCGCACACGCAGTCTCGATGACTTTGTCATTGTGGTGTTTGGCTATCTCATTTGCGTACATTTCGGATATTTCAACAGCGTTCAAGACAAGGGTAGAGTGTTTACCGGTATCTTGCGATGATGTTATGAAGCAAGCCATCGCTCCATCAGAGTGGTAGCATTCCCATTGGTCCAAACCGGATTTCGCGAAATAGTCCCCAACCTCAGCTTCTAGGGTTTTATAAACAGCGTTGGATGGCGAAGGGTTGATATCAAAGCCATCTTCATGAATTTCTTATCCGATGCGTCATTAAATGCTTTGATAATCGATGAGAGGCTTGCCACAATGGCCAATCCAATCAAGAAGCTCTTCACGCGCAGTGAGGGATCTTTAAGAAGGGTTCCGATCACAGCAACAGCGAGGGTGATAGCGATTAAAAGGATGTCAAGACTCACATCACCCATTGGTTGCCTCCCATATCTTTCGATCAGCGTCTCATTTTAGCAGCAAGGTTAGCTTGAATTGAGCGTGTGCTTCCTCTGACGCTCACGGTCAAGCAAGGCTCGGCGATGAGCTTCGTAATTGGCCCATTCAATAACGAGGCCCATTTCAGCGTGCGCTATCGATGAAATCATTTCCGAAGACACTGTTTGTCTCCTTTTTCTTCCATGTTGGTAGGTCCTCACAAGTGGGGGCGTCAAGCCCTGTGTTTCGACGATATCCCGCGATTGAATCAGCCACCACACAAGATATTACTCTGTTCGTGGAGCTTCAACGCTGTAAGTCCCGGTAAGTCGAGTACCATCACTGGGAGAATCCGGCTCGCCGCTCCGCGCTGAGGTCCTACCAATCGATCGGGAGCCCGGTAAAGGCGTTCGTGATGGTCACGGTGATGACGTCGGCCTGCAACAACCAGGACGCGGCCTGTGACATACAGTCACACATATCGTCGTGCCGCCCTCCCGGGAACATTGTGATCTGGTCGACGAAGGGTCCGGCCCAAGCTGCATTCCGATCAACATGCCAATCGCCCGCCTGCCATTCGGCTGCCGCAGCAAACATTCGCGCTGTCTTTCCGCCCTGCGGGTTGATCTCGACTACGCCGGGGACATTGACCTTGAGGCGCTGAACCACGGCCGGGCCATTAGCCTTGTCCTCGACCAATACAGCACTGACGGGCCGGTGCGCATCCCCTTGTCGCCTAATTTCGGCTTCGGTGGCGGCCGCGTCCAGATGCTGGTTGACCACGTTGAGAACATACCTCTTTCGGCCTTTGATCCCGATGACGCCGATCGCCACATAATCGCTGGTGGCCAGATCCTTGAAGGCGCAATCGACAGAAATGATCTTTCGGTCGAAGTTGTCCGGAAGTTCTCATCCGGCTCCCGTCCTCGGATCGATTCCGCCGTAGTAGCGAATCTCGTTTCTCTTAATTAAGTTCCCCTCAATCGGCACCGGCCGTTGCTCATACTGACCGGCGAAAACTAAACGACGCGACCGAAGCTGCTCAACTGTCGTTGGCGGAAACCGCTCGGGCATCAATATCTCGCCAGCTTTGCGCTGAACGATCCTTCCCGAGATCGGGAAGGTCCAGATTTCGTCCTCCTCGGCCTCGAGCGGGATGCGGATGTGGGTCCAAAGACCGGGCTCTTGCTCGAGTAAGAATCCGGAGGGATCGAGTTGATGAAGGCGCTGCATCACAAGGATGATTGCGCCGGTGGCCGGGTCGTTTAGTCGGCTGCGCAGGGTGGCGTCAATCCAGTTATTTGCCGTGGCCCTCTCTGCATCGCTGAGCGCCTGATCGGCACTGACCGAGTCGTCGAGAACGGCTGTGTCGCACCCCCTACCCATGGCCGTCGCACCGACGCTGGTTGCGATCATTTGACCGCGCCTGTTGTTAGCGTATTGCGCAACTTGGTTGCGGTCTCCGGCAAGTTGGAATCGGTCGCCAAAAAGCCGCTGGAACCATTGCGACTGTAGTAAGGAGCGGCGCATCACCGAGTGTTCGCTGCTCAAGTCGACTCGCCGTCAGAAAGTTGTGTTCGGGCTCGCTGAGCCACACCCAAATTGGGTAGAGGATTGTGACGAGGGTTGATTTCAGTGTCCGTGGCGGGATGTTAATGATCAGCCTGAGTATTTGCCGATTCTTGACCAACGTCAGGATTTCGCAGAGGTAATCGTAATGCCATGACCAAATTAACGGCCGGGTGGGATGGAGGATGGTCCACGCTTTTCGCGCAAACGCTGCAAAATCATCTGCTAGACGCTCGGCGAGCACCCGAAGATCCGTCGTCGCGAGTAAAGACGCGATCGTCGGGAGCCTTGCCGTGGATGCACTGCGCCAGCAGGGCTCTGACCGGCGGCGTCATGGTCACCTGCCGGCCATCCCGATTTTTTGTAGTGCCGGGTTCGAGCCTGATGGTGCCGACGGCGAGGTTCACCTGCCGCACTCGCAGGCCGAGCAACTCTCCATGACGCCAGCCGTAGGTGTGGCCGAATTCGAAAAGACTGCGCATCCACAAACCGGTCCGAGCGCAGGCATCGGCGAGGCGATCGCGCTCTTTTGATTCGAGGAAGCCGGTGCGGGTGTTGTTCTCCTCCAGCATCGCGATATACGGCATCGTCTTGATCTTCGGCGGCGTGCACCGCATCGCCAGCGTGAGCGCCCGTTTCAGGATGGCCAGCTCCTCGGTTGATGGAGGCGTTCGCCGCTCCCTCCTCCTTGCGAGATTTCGGTGTAGCGGACGACGCGATCACTCGTCACGTCCACGGCGCGGGCGTCGCCGAAGGTCGGCTTGAGATGATGCTTCCACCGGGCCTGGATGTGGCCGATGGATTTGCGATCGTTGATGCGGTATTTCCTCACGAGATCCTCGATCAGCTCGGCGACGGTCACCTTCTTGAGCCGGGTCGGCGTGTAGGTGTCGTCCGACTCGCCCAGGCGTTGGGCTAAGAGGTTCTCCGCCTCCCTGCGCGAGGTGCCCTTACGACCTTCCGATCGAGAGCTCTCTCGGATCGGCGCGGTCGCAAGAAAACTGGAGGTGCCCGTCACTGGTGTCATTTACACCAATTTGAAGCGTCTTCCAGATAGCCGAGTGTCGGGCAATTTACAGACGGTGTATTACATGACGAGGGAGACGAATCCGGAGCGCAGGGCAGCAGAAGAAGCGGACTGGGTTCCCTTCTTTGGTGTCGAGAAAGTTTGCACCTTGGGTGCAGCAGGCATGGCCTCCGAAGAAATGTATTCGGCTCCAGCGCAACTGGCATTGGAAGATGGAGAACGCATTCAGGCTCGGACCAATGGCACACGCACGATTCAGGACTTCTTACCTCAGGCCTCTGAGATTTTGGCGGCGCCGATCTCGAACCCAATGCCGATGGTCTTTGAACGTTGTTTTCACACGTGCCCACAACTTCGGTTTCTTCTCTATCTGAACGATCTCATCATTATCCTGCTCGATGATGCCGTCCTTGTCTGCGATAGTCACCGACTCCCTAAGAGTTTGCGAAGTTTTTCGCAGCGTACCGGGACGGAACCCGGCCCAAATTGAACAATCAAACGGCGCTTTCCGGGTGCGTGTGGCAGTTTTGCCGCCCCTTCTTCCACCCGAAGGCTTCCCTTTGGGTAAGGAACGGGTGGAAATGGATATAAATGGATATTTGCTTGCCGGCCCGCAAGAATCGGGTGAAAATGGGTAAAAATGGATATCCGATCATGCATGAGATAAAGAACATCACCATTACCCCCGAAATCCTGAAGCTCATCGCGGATATCGATGAGTTTAAGGGCCGCTGGAAAGCGATGGAGACCCTCGCCCCGGAAAGACTCACCAGTCTCAGGCGCATCGCCACGATCGAAAGCATAGGGTCCTCCACACGCATCGAAGGCGCGAAACTCAGTGACCGGCAAGTCGAGAAGCTGCTGTCTGGAATGAAGTCCAAGTCATTCGCCAGCCGTGACGAACAGGAAGTTGCGGGCTATGCCGATGCGATGGACATGATCTTCGAGAGCTTCGAGTCCATTACACCGATGGAAAATCACATCAAGCAGCTACACGGCGTCCTCCTCAAATACAGCAGCAAGGACCAGGACCACCGGGGCCATTACAAGAAGGTGCCGAACCACGTAGAGGCTTTTGGTCCTAATGGCAAGAGCCTGGGTGTGGTATTTGAAACCGCCACGCCTTTTGAAACGCCCGGTTGGATGAAGGAATTGGTTGGTTGGTTCAATCGGTCGGTTAGCGAAGAAAGACACCATCCTCTGATACTGATAGGCATTTTTATCGTGGCATTCCTCGCTATCCATCCCTTCAAAGACGGCAATGGCAGGCTCTCCCGCATCCTAACCACGCTTCTGCTGTTGCGTGCGGGGTACGGATACGTTCCCTACAGCTCCATGGAAGGCGTTATCGAGGCGAACAAGGACAACTACTACCTCGCGTTGCGCCGCACCCAGCAGACCATCCGCAAGGAAAAACAGAACTGGGAATACTGGCTAGTGTTTTTCCTCAAGACAATGGCGAAGCAAAAAGACAAGCTCGCCACAAAGGTCAGGGAAGAGCAGGCCCTGCGCTCGTCCTTACCGGCCCTATCGCGGCACATATTAGAGCTCGCCAAGACGCGCGGAGAAATCACGGTCAAGGAAATCGAAGAGTCCACGGGCGCGAACCGTAACACGATCAAAGTGCATGTGAAAAGGCTGGCCGGGGATCATTACCTGACGCAACTCGGCAAAGGCCGTGGCGCGCGGTATACCTTGAGGTAATTTAGCCTTCACAGTTCTTGTGACATCCATCGCATTTTTCTTCGCGTCTGGAAACGTGAGGATTGCGCTCCGCGCCTCAATGCGGGTTGCTGGAGCCACGCAACGATGGCACGATGGGATAATTACTTTCCCATCTTACAATTAGGCGCTATGGATGATAAGGAATTCGAAACCAAACTACTGCAAGGCATCGGCACGCCAGAATTGTGGAGACTCCGACGCAACACAGCCATGGCCGTCGGCCGTTTTTTCCATGTTGCGGGAGATGCCTTGCTCCTGACTGTTGACCCAAAACTCGCCAATCACCAGCAGATCATCGCCTTTTCGATGCTTTTGAGGATGGACGGAGAGCTGACTAGAGCTTCAATTCCGTCCCCGGGCACCATTCAACTCACTCTACCCAAACTACTTCAGTTGATTCTCCGATTTGGATCCTTGGTCGTTGGGAGATCGCTGGAACCCAAATCATGGCTGAAATCATGACCGTTCTCAGCCTGCGCCCGTTCTCGCTGGGAGATAGCGGCCGCGACATCCTTCGTATCGGTGATGGCATAGCGCTTGAACATTTCGCGCGTCTTCCATCCGCCGATGTCCATGATGGTGGACTCGGGGACCCCTGCTCTGCGAAGTTCGCGTGCTGCTGAGCGCCTGAAATCGTGGACGATTCGCCCCACGTATTTCATCCGCTTGCTGCCCCAGGCGCACTTCTCTTCGATGAGGACCTTCTCGCATTCGCGCAAACCATGCGACCTAGACCTGCTTGAACCGAGGGCCTATGCCACGTCTTGCGAAAATCTTTAACAGGTTCCCATTCACCCGCGTCAACAGATAGTCATCGGGATTCTAGGTCTGTCTTTGCTCCGCATGGATCAGCAGGAACCAAGGGAACCCCGATTCCCAGTCGGGACCAACAGTGCCTCAAATAGCGTCTCACTGAGACAAATCGCACGTAGGATTTTCCAAATCTGGTCCCTCAATAGAGAGGCGGCCCGCCACCACTCAGAAGTGGGCACGGCATTTCGGAAGAGATCCTGTTTCGCGGCGGAGCGGAGCCAAAATTCCTGCTGTACATCGCCATTCAAAGGAGCCAGGAGACACGCGCTGTTTTGACCGTCGAAAGATACGACTCGCCTCTAGCTCAGCTGGAGCCGCCGTATGGTGCAGATTGTCGCGCAGAAGATTCTTTCCCTTTACGGACCGCTAACATCATCCAATAGACAGCATGCTGAATGTGCCCGCATACCTACGCCGCATCAACTACGCCGGCCCGACCGCTCCCACGCCAGAAACGTTGCGAGAGATCCATCGCGCTCACCTCCTCTCTGTGCCCTTTGAAAACCTCGACATCCACCTCGGCCGCACAATCGTCTGCGACGGAGATGGTTTCCTTCACAAGATCGTCAACGAACGGCGGGGCGGCTTCTGCTACGAACTCAACGGAGCCTTCGCCGCCCTCCTTCGCGCGCTCGGATTCCAGGTGACGATGCTTTCCGCCCGCGCCGCTCTTCCTGATGGCGGCGACGGCCCGGAGTTCGACCACCTCACCCTTCTCGTCGATCTCGACGAACCGTGGCTGGTCGATGTCGGCTTCGGGGACAGCTTTCTCGAACCGCTACGCATGAGGGCCACCGTAGAGCAGTCGCAGATCGGGCGCGTCTATCGCTTGACGGAGGTCGGAGGTGTCTTCGTCCTCGAAGTCATCGCCGACGACAAATGGAGACGGGAGTACTCGTTCACGCTTCGACCCCGCCAACTCTCCGAATTTGCCGCTATGTGCCACCATCACCAGACCTCGCCCAAATCGCACTTCACCCGCAAACGCATTTGCTCGCGCCCCACGCCCGAGGGACGTATCACTCTGTCGGATAAAACACTGATTGAAACACGCAACGGCGTCCGCCGGGAGCGGGTGTTATCGAGCGAGGAGCAATGGCGAGTGAAACTGCATCAACTGTTTGGAGTGACCCTGCCCTGAACAGTAGCGCCCGGCCACAGCACCATCCCCCGCTTGAGAAGATGGGGATTGAAGTCGGACCAGACACCCCCGCACGTTTCTATTTGCGGAAATCGAGCTACGCGGCACGACGGGGCTGAAGCCTGTTGAGTTCAAGAAAGCATTGCACTTCATCGCTGAGTTTCCCACCACTTTGAATCCGCCAAAACTACGGAGGTCTCAATCTGGCGTTCGGGGATGGTCCAATATTTCCTGAGCAGGCGATCCTTCTCCTCCGCGCCGACTAATTGAAAGCCGTACTTTTCGTAGAACTGGATCGCCCAAACCGCATCCGCCCATGTTCCGATTAGTACCGGGGTGCTCGTGAATCCCCGCAAGTGAGACAGCAACTGCGCTCCAATTCCTCGCTTCTGGCTGCTCGTGCGAACATAAGCGTGGCGGATGAGTGTCACATCCTGCACCTGTTGAATGCCCATCACGGCCTCCGGCGTCCCGGACTCCTCGTAGCCCCAGAACACAATGCCCTCGTCGATTTGACGCCGCAGTTCCTCGTGGGACATGTACGGTTCTGTCCAGCGGTCAGCCGGGATGATCCCTTTGTAAGCCTTAGCGCCATCGTTGATGATGGCCCAAATCAGTTCAAAATCGCGGTCGTCACAGCGGCGCATCATGGATGCTTAACCTCCCGGTCTGGTCTCGTGATCTATCCTGGGTTGGTCACGAGATCATACTCATAGTCGCGGAAGTCCAAAACGTGTTTGCCCCTGTTCCGTGGGCTTACGGCGAGTATCCATCTGCTCTTAAAGGCTGGAGCGTCGAAATTACTGCAGCTTCGCGTACTCTGTCTTAGCTTCTTTCAGGATCGGGATATCGGGGTCGGCATCTTTCCACAGGGCCAGAAAATCCTGATAGGCGGCGCGGGCTTTGGCGCCATCGTTCTGCTGGGCGTGGGCGCGAGCCAGGTACAGCTGGGCCAGGCCCATCAGCGGATCTCCGATGTACGCGCCTCTCAAGTTCAACACGGCTTGAAACTCCTGTGCGGCTTGAGCGGGCTGGTGGTTCAGCAGATAGGCGCGACCGCGGGTAAAGTGGATGTCGCTCGTACCCTTGTCATACGGTTCGCCGGCTTTTAGCACCTCAACGGCTTTGGCGGCCTCGCCGTGGTTCATAAAGAGAATGGCCTGCACGACGGGGACGAGCATGGTCTGGAACCTGGTATCCAGAGGCCGACGGCGGCTCACATCTTCGATCAAACGGCGGGCCTGCGCTTCACCGCCGGCAAGCGCTGCAATTTCAGCCGAGAGGATGGCAACGTCGGGGCTGTCTGCGAGGGCCAAAGCCGCGGTTGCCTGGGAGACCGACTTGTTCTTATCGCCCGTATCGCCGAAGAGCAAATCGATCCAGGCTGGAAGCTGAACGGCAGTGGCTTGGTTCTCCGTAAGACCGAGACGCTTGGCCAGCTCTCCCTCATGGGCGTAGATTTCGCGGGCGTTTTGCCGTTGGCCGCGCGCCAGGGCCAACCCGGCTTTGCCAGCTAAAACCCATTGCAACTCGAATGCAGGCGAGTCCTTGATGAAGGCTTCTTCGCGCTCCTGCGCCGCCTTATCCCCCTGAACCAGGGCAACGTAGTACAAACTGGCATGCATAACAACCGCGCCGTTGGTCTTTTGCAGGCCTGTGTTGATCACCGCTTTGGCTTCGTCGAATCTTCCCAGCGCAGTGTAGCAATAACCCGCGTTCACGTATCCGTACCACGAATCAGGCTCCAGGCGAATCGCTTCGAGGGCATCGGTTAAGCCTTTGTCAAAGTCGCCGAGTATCTGATGAACGACCGATAGATTGACGCGTGGCGCCCAATCACTGGGATAGGTTTGGGCGTAAAGCTCCAGCGCCTGGATGGCCTGCTCCCACTGGCCCGTGCCATCGTAATATTTGTCAGTGATGTAGAATTTTTCCCGCTCGCTGGCGCGCTCTCTCAATTCAAACGCCTTCTGAAAGTTCTGGCGGGCAAGGTCTGCCTGGCCCACGGTCAAGTACTGGTTTCCCATGCGGGCATAGGCCATGGCAAAGTTGGGGTCGAGCTCGATGGCGCGCTGGTACAGCGCAACCGGCGGAAGGGCGTCGCCTCTTTCGCGCAACTCATCAGCCTGAGTGAAGGCCTTCAAAGCCTCAAGCGACGAAGTGGTAACTTCCTGCAAGGGCTTGTCAAACTTCTGAACCGACGCCATCGACTCGCCCAGGTTGCCGCGCAGCTTGTCGGCGCCCAGACCCAGAGCATTCAACACCTGCTCCTTGCTCGCGGCCTGCTCCTGTACCTGCGCCAGCGAGTCGCCGGTGGCAGCGTTGATCGCCTCCAACGTAATCACATATTCACTCCCCAGCGGCGCGATGGCTCCGGTGAGCATGGCCCTAACATGCGCGCGCTGGCAAATTTCCCGGCCAATGTCGCTGGTGAGACGTGTCTCCGGAGGTTTGCCCATCAGCTTCAGCGTCTGTTGCACCTTGGAATCTGGAACAACATTGAGATAAGGCGATTGGCCCAGGCTCACAGCCAGCGCTTTCTTGAGAGTACTGTCGAAGACCGGATCACCGGTGGTATTGGTGAAGTCGGAGAGGAGGATGGAATCTTTTTCGGTGAGAGCTTGAGTTTTGTGAGAGCGGTAGAAAAGACCGCCTGCCATCAGGAGGGCAATCATTACCAGAGCAACCGGAACCAGTACCTTCCAGCGGCTCGTCGTTTGTTCTGTCGCCATAGCTTGCACGGAGGAAACAGCGCGGTTCTTGCGCGAAGACTGGCTCGAAGACTGGCGATTCTCGGGCGACACCACCGCGGCGGGCGCTTCCTCCTCTTCTATGACGCTCGCGGCGTTGGCTCGGCCCGACTCGGTCTCTCGTTTCAGCCGCTTCAGATCGGTTCGAATGTCCACAGCGTGCTGGTAGCGTAGCTCTCGGTCTTTCTCCAATGCTTTATTGATGATGCGTTCGAAATCGCCTGGAAGATCAGGATTCAGCCGCACCGGAGTGACCGGCGCTTTGTGCAAAATAGAATCAAACAGAAGGGCGGTTGTATCACCGCGAAACGGGAGCGTGCCCGTCGCCATCTCGTACAGTACTGCGCCAAAGGAAAACAGGTCAGTGCGCGCGTCAAGCTCCTTTCCTTTGGCTTGCTCGGGAGACATGTAGGCAACCGTTCCTAGCGTGGAGCCTGGACTGGTGAGGTGCTCAAGGCTCTCCGCGGCGGTTGCCTGCGCTGAGAGTCCGGCCATTTCGGTTCGGCTACCGATTGGCGCGACCTTGGCCAAACCGAAGTCGAGAACCTTGGCATGTCCACGCTTGGTGACGAAGATGTTCGCGGGCTTGATGTCGCGGTGGACGATGCCTTCGGCGTGAGCGGCGTCGAGAGCGTCGGCAATCTCGATTCCGATGGAGAGCAGCGCCTCTAGATCCATCGGACGGTTGCCGATCAAGTGCTTCAGGGTGTTACCGTCGAGGTACTCCATGGCGATGAACGCCTGGCCGTTCTCTTCGCCAATGTCGTAGATGGTGCAGATATTGGGATGGTTGAGGGCGGACGCCGCCTTGGCCTCACGCCGGAAACGCTCCAGAGCCTGGCGGTCTTGGGCCACGCCTTGGGGTAGGAACTTTAGAGCCACAAAGCGATCGAGCCGGGTGTCCTCGGCCTTGTAGACGACACCCATCCCTCCGCCGCCCAACTTCTCGACAATCCGGTAGTGCGAGATGGTTTGGCCGATCATTCGGGAGATGCTTGGCTTTCGGGTCGCTTCATCTTACGGACGCGGCATTCGCTAGTCAACGAGTGGCGTCTCCTGTGGCGCGAACCGTCGAACCCAAAACCGTGCCTCACAACTGGGTGGTCGAGCCGATAGCTCCTGATTGTCGACAACTCTTCCATAACGGGATTGTGGAAGAGTCCCTGTGATTCGGGCGCCAGGCCAGGCCCACTGTTCACCTCTTCCGCCGTTCAACCCTAAGGGGATGAATTGCCGTTCGTGGCGTTTAGCAGGATGGTCAACGGCGCGACGGGTTCCGGTTTCACGTAGCGGTTCACCAGGAAGTGCTTGCCATGTTTAGCCGTGAATCTGGAACAGAGGCGAGGGTGCACCGGTTGCGAAAATACCTTCGCCGTTGACCGGCACGGCCACTAACATGCCGCTGGGCGCGATATGAAAAATCTCCTTGCCGTCTCCCCGCCAGCGCGGTTCGCTGCCGCCGCCGCGCGATACCTGCCATTTTCCCGCAGCGTCGGGGAACGACGTCACGTAAATCTCCCAATCGCCGGACTCATCGGAGACATAGGCCACCCATTTTCCATCGGGAGAAATCTGCCCGTTCGTCTCGCTGCCCTTGCTGGTTGGAAACCAGGTTGGCTCTCCGCCAGCAATGGACAGTAATTCCAGATGGTTGCCTGACGCAGTCTGACGTGTGCACAGAATCTGCCGGTCGTCCAAAGACCAGGAATTGGGAAGGATGTCGTCCATCGCCGACTGTGGGATGGTGAATCTCATCCTCTCGCGCTCCAGGCTAGTCGCTCGCTAAAACAGCGGTGCTGGAGCAGGGGGATCAACGCGCACGTTTCATATGGAAAACCGGGGAGGCAACTGGTAGCATCCTGCGCATGTTCAGACTTCTTGTAGTGCTCAGTTTACTTGTTTCAACATCCTCTGCGGCCGATCTGCCGTCCAAGAAATATTTGAACTTAACTGCGATCAAGACCTTGGTCGCGGGGGCGGAAGCCGAAGCCAAAAGGCAAAATGTCGAAGTAACCATCTGCATTGTGGACGAAAGCGGCAACCTGCTGTTTCTGCAGAAAGCAGATGCTGCATCGCTCAACACCATCCAGTTCGCGCAGAGGAAAGCCCGGCATGCTGCGTTCTACAGGAGCCCCTCGAAGGACGGCGCCGACGCGGTGAAGAAAGGCAACGTTGAGGTCCTCAGTTTTCCGGACTTTTTCCCCAATCAGGGCGGACTGCCGATTAAGGCGGACGGCCAAACTCTCGGTGGTATTGCCGCCAGTGGCGCCAAATCTGAGATTGATGAAGCGATTGCACAAGCGGCGCTGGACGCACTCTTCAAGAAGTGACTCAGTTGATTTCTTTGAGAGCGATCTACCACCCCACTTCAGGAGGCCCTTATGCCGTTTGCTGTGCCCGAGTCGGATCCGATGCTTCACTTCCGCTCTTTCTTGTTCTTGTTGCGCTTATTGAGAGTCGACTTATTTGGAGTGGCACTGGGCAGTTGCCTTTTGCTCTGTCCCCTGGCGAACGCATGGGCCGCTGCGGGGCCTGACGGTCAACTGCAAGTCTACTTCGTCGACGTAGAAGGCGGGCAGGCAACCCTGTTTGTTACGCCGGCGCATCAATCGTTGCTGATCGACACGGGCTGGCCGGGCAATGACGGGCGTGACGCAAATCGCATCGTTGCGGCCGCAAAGCGAGCCGGCATCAGCAAGATTGATTATGTGCTGATCACACATTTTCATACCGATCACGGCGGCGGCGTGCCTCAACTAACGGCCCGGATTCCGGTGGAAACGTTTATCGACCACGGCGTCAACCGTGAGAGTGCGGACCCGCCTACCGTGGCAGTGTGGGAGGCATATCAAAGAGTTTTGGCGACAGGAAAGTTCAACCACATCGTCGCGAAACCGGGAGACACCATCCCCATTCGCGGTCTGAATGTGACGGTCATCAGCTCCGACGGCGAATTGATCAGCAAGCCGCTGCCCGGGGCTGGACAAGACAATGCGAACTGTAAAGGTGCCGAGCAATATCCGGCCGATCAGACGGAAAACGTCCGTTCCCTGGGGACGCTCATCACCTTCGGCAAGCTGCGACTACTCGATCTGGGCGATCTGACTCACGATCAGGAAATGAAAATGATGTGCCCGGTCAACAAACTTGGCAAGATCGATATTTACATTGTTTCGCATCACGGGTGGTCGCAGAGCAGTAGTCCGGCCCTAGTCTATGGAATTGTGCCTCGTGTGGCCATTATGGACAATGGGGCAACAAAGGGCGGGACTCCTTCTACATGGGAGATTATCAGCAAGTCTCCGAATCTCGAAACGCTTTGGCAATTGCACTACTCCGAAGAAGGCGGTGCCGCTCACAACGTGGCAGCGGAATTCATTGCCAACCCGAACGGACCTGATGCAGCGAACTATCTGGAATTGATCGCGCGGCCGGATGGAAGCTTTGGCGTTTTCAATTCGCGGACGCAGAAGACCAAAGCCTATCCGGCGCGGTAGGTTTCTGGTGGGCCGATAACGAGATGGTGGCACTGCAAGACGCAGCAAGCTGCGGCTCTGCAAGTCGGGCGGCTATGTTGCTTGGATATCACTTTCCGCGGATTGCTATTCAATCACTTCGTGGCGGCCACGGCGTCCAGCATCCGGCCGATCCTTTGCAGGCCCTCGCGGAACATTTCCGTGTCCACACCCATGCCAATACGAAAATGATTTTGCAACTCGAAAAAGCGTCCTGGCACGGCTGAGGTTTCATGTTCTGCACGGAGGCGGGCCAAGAAATCCTCGGTGTCACCCTTGGTCAAACGTAGAACCGAAGTCGTACCAAATTCTGTGCACGGGGCCGAGACGGATTTCTGCTGGGCGAGAAACTTGGCTAATAGCGCGCGATCCGCTTCCACTACACTGCGTGCGCGCTGGCGAACGAGGTTAAGATTCTCAAGCGCTATGACGCTCAGCAACTCGGCAGGGTGGGCAGGGATGGAAGCAAACAGGTCGCTCAGGCGCCACATGGCGCGGGCCAAATCGGGCTGGGCCAGAATCCATCCGCAGCGCAGGCCGCTCAGGCCGTATACCTTGGTCAAACTGGTAGTGACGATAAACTCCGGACCCAAATGAAAAGAAGGGTTCGGCGTATTGCTGTAAACGGCGTCGAGATAAACTTCGTCAACCAATACGTGCGCACTTACGCTGCGCGCCAGGTCGCCAATCTCGAGCAGCGTGGAGTCTGAAGCCAGCACGCTGCTTGGATTGTGCAGGTTGGTTAGGACAATTAATTTTGTCCTAGGGGTTATGACGCGACGGACCTGAGCAGGATCGAGCGCGTACCCGCTCTCTTCGCTTCGGGCAAAGCGCTTTACTGCCGCGCCCAAATACAGGAGAGTCGAGGTGAGCAACTCATATGTGGGCTGCTCAAGCAGTACCTCGTCGCCTGGGTTAATAAGGGCGGCCATGGCAAGATGATTGGCCATGGAGGCGCCTGCGGCAGCGACCACGCAGTCCGGATTCACGCCGCATTTCTTTGCGATGGCATGTTGCAGGGGAGCGTAGCCATAGGTGCTGTCGCCATTGATCTCCAACTGCTCGATGGTGACCGGAAGCTCATACAAGGGGAACGAGCCGACGCCGCTGGTCGCGAGATTGAATTTCGCGCGGCTCTGCGTTTTTGCCCACTGCATGTAATCGGATTGTCGCTGTCTCATAGGTCTGGTTGGACCGAGTCTGGTCGGACCGAGTCTGGTTGCACCGGAACCTGGCCGCGATTAACGGCTCCAGTACAAATATACCGGGATGCCTGCCAGCAGAATAATCAGACCGATGGCAGAATTTGCCGGAAACGTTGAGATCGTAGCAGTCACAATGGCGGCGCAGGCCAACACAAAAAGACCTGTGGTGTAGGGATGACCGGGCGCCAGATAGAGTCCCGGAGATGAGGCCGGGTATTTCCGGCGGAACACGAACAGCGACGACGCGGTCAGGCCAAAGGAGATGAAATCCACCGAGATCACATAATTGAGGATCTGCTCGTAGCGCCCCGAGAGTGCGATCACGGTTGCGGTCACGCCTTGGAGGATGATGGCAACCACCGGAACTCCAGTTTTCGGCGATAGCCAGCCGACACTTTTAAAGAAGAGGCCATCGCGGGCCATCGCATAGTAGACGCGGGGAGCGGTCAGAATTCCCTGACTGAGAAAACCCAATGTAGATATGGCAATGCCGAAGGCGATCCACTTTGCGCCACGCTCACCGAGCGCCGCGCGCATAACCGAGGATGCGGGAGTGCGGGTCGCAGCCAGTCCGTCGGGGCGGAGAACACGCAGGCAGATAAAATTGACCGCGAGATAGAGTGCCACTACCCCGATTACTCCCATGATCAGTCCACGGGACAGATCGCGCCGAGGATTGCGCATCTCGGCGGCTACAAAGCTTGCGGTCTGCCATCCGCCATACGCAAAGGCGACCGGAATCATGGCCGCGCCGATCGCCCTTCCAAGTCCCAAAGAGACTGGGCGATCGAGCAGAGGCAAAGGATGCACTGCGCCGCCGCCCCACAGAATTCCTGCAGCCACCATGGCCGCGATTGCGCCCGCCTTGAGCAGCATGAGCGCGCTTTGCACGTTGCTTCCCGCGCGAACTCCAAAGCAGTTGATGGCGGTCAATCCCATCAGGATCGCGGCGGCGATCGGTCCATCCCCCGCTGAAAAACCTGTGATCTCGCGATAATAGCGGGCGAACGTAACTGCGACCGCAGCCATGCCGCCGGTTTGCGTCACCAGCAGCAAGACCCACCCATAGATGAAAGCGACGGAAGGATGGTAGGCCTCGCGCAGATAAAGATACTGTCCCCCCGCCCCCGGCAAACGCGACGCCAGTTCTGCCCAAATGAACGCGCCGAGCAAGGCGAGGCCGCCCCCAAGAAGCCACACTCCCAGGATCAGGAATGGAGTATGCACGCGCAGCGCGACTACATAAGGATTGATGAAGATGCCGGAGCCGACGATGCCGCCCATGACGATCATGGTAGCGTCGAATACTCCGAGCAACTGCCGAGGTTTGACAAGGTCCAAAAGAGCTAGCTCAAACGAAATCGTCGTTAAGCCTGCAACAAACATTGCACCGGAAAGCAGACTTGACCGGGATCACCTTAACATAGCCTGAACTACTGAAAACCGTTCCGTACGGCATGTTAGGCTTTCTCAGACCGGCAACTCATCCGGCGGGGGCTTATGAACAACAATCCTCCATCCCATTTTGATCTGCAAAGCGTGGCGAAACAAATCATGCTGGTGCACGGATTCGAGCCGGAGTTCCCTCCTGAAGTCCAGCAACAGCTAGCGGAACTGAAAGCGCATCCGCCGCAAATGGCGCCGGGCGCCGATATTCGAGATCTGCGGAATCTGCTTTGGTCTTCCATCGACAACGACACCTCGCGCGACCTGGATCAGATTGAAGTCGCTGAGCGCCTGCCTGATGGCGGGATTCGAGTGCTGGTAGGCATCGCCGATGTGGATGCTTTCGTGCCCAAACATTCTCCGATTGATGAGCACGCCGCGAGGGAGACGACAACGGTTTACACCGGTATCAGGAATTTCCCCATGCTGCCGGAAGAACTCAGCACGGATGCTTCCTCGCTGCTGGAAGACGGAGACAAACTGGGGATCGTAATTGAATTCGTAGCCGGCACCGATGGTGGTGTGCATTTCAGCGACGTGTATCGCGCGATCGTCCGCAACCGGGCGCAGCTTGCCTACGGCGCGGTGGGAGCGTGGCTTGAAGCTAAGGCTATTGCTCCCGCGAAGGTATCCGCCTCTATTGAGTTGCAAGCGCAACTTAAGCTCCAAGATGAGGCCGCGCAGGCGCTCAGGAAGCAACGCTACCGGGAGGGTGCCTTGAACCTCGAGACGAGTGAAGTGCGTCCAGTAGTACTAAATCAGCAAGTTGTGGACGTGGTGAAGCAGGAGAAGAACCGTGCCACCGAATTGATCGAGGATTTCATGATTGCCGTCAATGGCGTGGTGGCCCGAATGCTGAAAAGGGTTTCATCCCTGCGTCGCATCGTAAAAACTCCGGAGCGCTGGGACCGGATTGTCCAACTGGCAGCTGCGCAAGGCGAAAAGCTCCCGCCACAGCCCGATTCCAAAGCTCTGAATGATTTTCTGCTCAAACGCAGGGCCGCTGACCCGGATCATTTTGCAGACCTGTCGCTGGCGGTGATCAAGCTCATCGGGCCGGGAGAATATGTTCTGGAACGTCCAGGCGAACCAGAGCCGGGTCACTTCGGACTGGCAGTGCAGGATTATACGCACTCCACGGCGCCGAATCGGCGCTTCGCTGATATCGTCACGCAAAGACTCATAAAGGCGATGCTTTCCGGCGCGGCTGCTCCTTATTCTGATCATGAACTGGCGGCCATCGCCAGCAACTGCACGGTAAAGGAAGATGCCGCGCGTAAGGTTGAGCGGGAAATGTCTAAACGGCTGGCGGCAGTTGCGATGAGCCATCGGATTGGGGAGGCGTTTGACGCGATTGTCACCGGCGTCACCCCACATGGAACATTTGTTCGCATATTGCAGCCGCGTGTCGAGGGCTTGCTGGTCCAGGGGCAAGGAGTTGACGTGGGGGACCAATTGCGCGTGAACCTTACGCGGACGGATGTCCAACGTGGGTACATTGACTTTGCCCATTCTTAGCGTTGCAAATCAATTGTGCGACCGACGTTTCTGTCACGCAGCACGAGCGGGGCGCTCGCGCCTACATGGTGAGGATCGATTTCCACTAGCGTGGTATTTGGATAGTAGTGGATGAGAATTTCACGGAAGCTGACTCCCTCCTCTGCCATGGCTTTCGCACCTCGTTGGCACAGGCCGATGCCGTGGCCCTGGCCTGTTCCTGCCAGAACTACGTCCTGGGCGTTACGGCGCGCGGTGAAGTTGTTGCTGGGCACGGCATCCCAGCCAAGGCGGCGATCGATGTCGAGCCGGGAAGCCTCGCCACGTCGATGCAAATCGATGGCGTCGGCTTGCGATACGTGACGGGTCCAGCGCGACGGATTGCGCAGACAGTAATCGCAAACTACTGGGAAGTACGGGTACGCCGGATGGGACATGCCTACCTCGTCCGGCGTGCGCGTGCGTCCACCACAGCTGCGGGTAAACATTGCAGCCACAGGGTATTCACGATAGGCCAGTACCAGACCTCTTGTAGCGAAGGCGGCGCGAAAAGCAATGCTATCCGCAGCTGGGGGCTCGCGAAGAAACTGGCAGTGGGTGGTGTCGCAAAAATCAAAATCGTGATGACGCTCTCGTGCCGCGACGAAGTAAGAACGTGTTGCCACCGACTGCGCTTTCAGCCCTTCCAGGGGCGTGTCCCCGTCACTCTCGGCCTGGACGGCTGACGCCACCGCAGTCTCGAGGTCCATCCTGACGGCTGGAAACAGAATGCCTGAGAGGGCTTTCACATCGAGCACACCATGATACTGACGGCTGATTTTCGCGGGAACAGCGAGCACGAAATTGGTTGCGTCGCCACTACGACTGGCGGCGTGGATTGCAGACGCTCGCACCAACTGATTGCCGACTTGCAATATCAGGTCATCGCCAGACGACGTAATGCTGGCCGCATCCTGTCCAGAACTTCTTTCCAGGACAAAACTCTCATCTCCTGCCCGGACGATGAGTGCCTCCGCGGGAGTGGCCTTCACGGTGAGTTGACGGGGGTGAAACAGTCCGAGTACGCCAATTCGGACGTCCTGTGCGTAGCTGGAGTAAGCCGCCACCAGTACACACATGAGCAACCTGAGCATGAAAAGCACTCGCTACTCCTCGATCCGGCTTAAGATCTGCCCCGCCGTTACCGAGGCCTTCGCTCCCGGAACTCCGTGCACTCGGACCATCAGCAATAATTCCGGTTGTTCGGGTGGCACCAATGCAACCACAAAGCCGTCGCCCGGACTGTGAACAGAGTGCGTACATGCTGCGGTCCCGGTTTTTACCAGCGCACCAGAGTGCCGCAAGGCTCGGTCGACCTCCAATCCTGTCCCCTGACGCGCCGACTGCGCCATGCCGGCGATTACTTCGCTCGCCCCCGGTTGGTCGCGACGGCGATTCAGCTCCAGGTAGGCGCGTGCCATACGTAACGGGGAAATCAGCCAGCGATTCCCCACGCCGATCAGATCTGGACCTGACAATTCCGGAGCGGGCGGGTCCAGGCCGAATCTTTTCGCGGCGGGAACCACATCCGCGCTGTTCATATTCACGGTGAGCATGCGGAAGTACGAATTGCACGAATTGGCAATGGCCGAAGTCATTCCGATCTCGCCGTGGCCGCGAGGTAGCCAACAGCCACCGGCCTGACCCTTGCAAACGTGAGTGGGATAGTGAAACTGATGGGCTTCGCTGTAGGCGAGTGCGACGAAAGGTTTGATCAGTGAACCCAACGGAATCGGTTGTTGGGGATTGTCCCAACGAGAAGCCAGCAAGGCTCCAGTGCGGGCATCCAGCAAGAGGAATGAGACTTCCCTGCTCTGGAACTCACGCTGTAGAAGTTGTGCGGCTGATTGGGCATATAGCGAATTTCTGGCGCTTGCCCTCTCTGCTGAAGCTGGAACCGGCCTACCAGGTGCCGGAGCCAAAGCCAGAGCCCCGACGAACAGCGGCAACACGAGTTTTCTCACTGGGACCATTTGTAAGTAACCGTCTGCAGCACTTTGTCATCCGCGGCGCGGACCACAATCTTTTCCGACGAAACGGCAGACAGGCTCGAGCTTAGGCTGGCGATGTTCTCCGAAAGAAATTGGGGCGCTCGCTCTGTACCCTGACTACCGAGCAGGCTCAGGTCAGGTCGATCCACTGCTGTGGCTAAGCGGGAAAAGTTTTCTCTTTCGCCCTTGTGGCTTAATCCTGCTACGAACACTGCGGGCTTCATTTCGATTGTCCGATCCACGTTCGCCAGCATCCCGTTGAGCAGCGCAGCGTGGTCGGAAAATATCAAATATTTTCCGCGGGCTGCCGCCAGGAGCGTCCGAAGGCCGTCGAGCTCATAGTAGCCGTTGACTTGCCGCCAGCCCGTTCCCAGCTCACTTGTTGTCAGATTATGCCCGACGAAACTGCTTAAGGCGGTGCGAACCGCGGCTTCGTTCCAATCGGAGCCTCCGGCCAGCGCAACCGCCGAGTGAATTCTCACAAATACACCGTCGTTGGCCCGCTCCGTTGATTGCACCCGAAGGACAGCGCGGACCGGATTCTTTTGCAGTGTCTCTTTCAACCCAGATGACCCTGCGGCGTCGGACGCGAGTGAAGTGGGGGGCTGGTCGATTCGCGCTTCCAGGTCAAAGCTTGTACCAGTCTCGCCGGACCTCAGTTGGGCTTGGGGCGCGAGCTGCGCCGGCGGGGTCAGCCCGAGGTGCGGAGCCAGGAGCTTGGTTTCCAGGGGATCGAAACAGGACTTGATCGACGGGCAAGAACTCGCCTCGTAGAAACCAGCGTTTTCTGGAACCAGGCGCACGAGATCGGCAACGTCTCGGGGTTCGTCCGCTGAGGATGCGCTGGCCACGGCTTTTTTCAGCAGGACACGTTCTTCACGATATTCCTGATGGTCGCGGAATAGGTCTGAGATTGCCGCACCAAACTGTTTCATGTCGGTGACATTTTGTTGCGCCCAATAGGAGCGGAAGTAGGGGCTGGGAACAATCTTGTCGAGATTCAAAACCATTCGCAAGTCTCCGGCGGCGCCTGCCGCTGCGACTGATTGCGACCACCATGACTCGGCTTCAATGCTGCGGGTTTCGATTCCTGGAGCGTCAATCCTGCGACCAGTGCCCTCTTTGATTAACTGCAGGGCACTGGCCATCAAATCTTCGCGTGTGGATAAGATCAGATAATTTCCGCTAACGGCGAATTCGACTTCCCTCTCGGATTCGGGATCACGCCGCAGATAGAATGTTGTCCCGCCTGCGCTGCGGGTCTCAAATTTAGACCTGGTCTGCCAGAGCTGGCTTTGCATGGAATTTGCAGAGGGCAATCGCGTGACGTACAGAAACTGCAATCGCCCAATGTCATAAAGCCCGAGCGCACTGTCGCTCCCCGCCATCTGACCCAGAAAATTCATGTCCGGCGGGAGGCCGGCAGCTGTGGCGAATTGGTTGCCTGCATCTCGTAACCGGAGAAGAAGCCGGGAACGAGAGAAGACTTGATAGTTGCTGCCACCGAGCCATTGTTGCTTCTGCGACGAACCGTTCCAATCGGCAAGTAATGACGAGAAATCTTTGGCCTGAAGGTACAAAAGGGCTCCAGAAGGGAAATATTTGGATAGCGGCGGGTCAAGAATCGGGACGGCCTGATAGGCCGTCCAACCCAGACCCACAGTGACGGCCGCAATCAAGAGCAAGAGGAAGATCGTAGTGCTCCTCGTTGTCGTTATTGTCATTTTGACTATCATTGCTTCACGTCCTTTTCAACCGCGGCTTTGGCAGGCAGTGCGGTACGGGCCAGCAGCCGGGGACGCACCAAGCGGTCTTGCTCGAGCGCTTCATGCAGGATTGGCTGACGAGCCTCATTGAGCCGCAAACGGCGCAGCTGGAAGCGCACTTCGGCGATCTTGGCGCCGATCTGCTGGCGCCGAGTGGGAGCGTTTTCCAGCTTGTGCGCGATTTGCAGATAGGGTAGCGCTTCATTTAGACGATCAAGCCTGATCAAGACTTGAGCCAGAGTCCAAGCAACCTGGGACTGTTGCGCAGGCGCCAGCTTGAATGCAGCAGGCAGCGAGCCGGGGGCATCTTCGTTCGCCGCAGCGTCGGTTTCAGAAGTGATGATTTGATCTTCTTCGACCGCGACAGGACGAACCCGACTTAGGAATTGCTGGCGAAGAAGCGGCTCGATCACGCCACGTGCGAATTCATCTGATTGCATACTGGCCGCCGCTAGAAATAATGGCATTCGGGCGTCGGCGCGGGTGGGAGTATCTGCCAGAGCGTTCCCAAGCAGTCGGAGCTTTGCGTGCGGTTCGAGGCTGCTTTGCGCGGCTTTGAGCCGGGCTTCGTAGAAGAAAGGCTGGTCGGCTGCCGAGGCAGACGATCCGTTTATGCCGGACGCGAGGAGGTTTAGCTCTTGGCTTCCGGATTCAACCTGGCCATGTTCTAACTGATGGTGAACGCCGACCAAGGTCAGCGCTGCTTGCGTCCGCACCGTGTACGGAACTTCTGGGCTTGACGCGATGGACACCACCACATCCTGAGCTGAGTTAGCATTCTTGCCGGCGGTGATGGTTGCTTTCGCCAGCCGCAGCCGGTTGCTGGCCTCCCACGGAGCTGACTTAGCTAGTTGTTCAAGAAACTCGATGGCTTCCGCGTTATGCCCCGTTTTCTCCAGAAGGGCTGCCGCCGGACCCAGATTTTCAAAGGGATTGCCTACGACCACAACCAGGCGCCGCAGCAACTCCACGGCGCCTGGCGTATCGCCCGCCGCAATGCGAATTTCGGCCAGGCCGAGAAAGTTGGCGGCGACCAGTTTGTGTTCCTCAAGCTCACGAGCAAAGACGAACTCCAGCACTTTACGCGCCGACTGTTTGTCTCCAGCCTCAAACAGTTGTCGCGCTGCTGCCCGCAGTACCTCGGAAGCGGGCGCGCTCTGCCGGTCGGCCCGATAGCCGTCGATTGTAGAATCGAGATTCCCGATCTGCGCCGCAACCTGCAATTCAAGTGGAACGAGTGCCGTCGCTTCCGTTTCGCGCGTCTGTTTGGACAGGGAAGCGATCCCGTCGCCCGCCGGCACGTACTGCCTGGTAACGACAAGGTATCTGATCCAACGCACCTGCCACGAGCGCAGACTCTGTTCCGCACGTTCTTTTTCCAATCCCTCCAGCTTCGACAGGGCATCCTGCTTTAACTCCAAAACCCGGTGATAGATGGGTGCCCGCTGCGCCACTGGAATCCAGGAGGCTTCCACAACGTCGGCGAGAACGGCAGCGGGATCGTCAGCTACCGTAGCCAGGTCCAGCACCCAGAGCGTCGCTGCCGCCGGATCTCCAGTCGCAACGTAGGCACTGTGCAACAGAAGGTTGGAGCGATAGTTGCCGTTCCGGCGAAGGTAGGCGCGGAGGAGTGCGTCCACATCAGGCTTTAGATCAGTGAAGACGCGCCGCATGCGCAGGTGTTCAGACATACGCGCGAAATCGGTCCAGAAGCTTTCCGGTACTCGGGCGCTGCTCACTTCCCGCTGCAAAGCGGCGAAAGCTTGTTTCCACTGAGCAATGGCTTCGGCACGCGCGTTCTGCTTGTAATACGCTAATGCGACGCGGTCGTGAATATCAGCCTGCCCCGGCGACAGTTCCAGTGCGTGCTGGTAATCAGCGATGGCTTGTGCGGTGTTGCCGTTGTCCACGTAGTAGTCGGCAATCGACAGGTATGCAGAGGGGCTTGCGGGACTCTGCTCCAGCATTGCGGGAACAAACTCTTCCGGGTCGCCCTGATTCGTCACGTCGAGGTATTCGCCATAGCGTGAGCCATAGAAGAACCAGATATTGCCGGCAAGTTGTTGCGCGCGGTCAACAGGCTTGGCCAAACGCTCGGCGATCGTGTTGTCTCCAAGGGCGGCCAGGAAGGCACCTTTCACATCCGCCGCCGGTTCCGCAAAATAGAGCCCTACCAGGGCGAGGTACGCCTTTGACCAGACCGGAGCACGAGTGCGGCCGCGGGATGAAACCAGCGCATGGGCCAGTGCCGCATCGCCGTTGGCGACGACGTAGTCTGCAGCTTCTTGACCCCAAGCGTTCCAGTTCGCGCCCCGCCGTACGAGATCTTGCGGACGGCGGGTCAATAGCAGTTGGAAGAGTTTCCGCTCCTCAGCACCGTTGAGGTAAACGGGCGGTATCGCGGCCAGAACCCGCACCTCGTTTTCCGGATCGCCGGCAGAACGGTATGCATCTGCAGCCGCGATCCAAACGGAATAACGCTGCAAGGGTTCAACAATCGGCGCAAACTGCTCCAACTGGGAGCCCAACTCTGCGAATTTCAGACGGCGGCGCTGCAGCTCGATAAAGGGTTGCATTCGTGCGAGCCTGACTCCGGAATCGGTTCCGCCCTGCATCATCAATTCATAACGCCAACGTGCCTCGAGATCAGCCAAGCCCGCACTTTGTGCCAGAGGGACCGCGAAAGTCTCGACATCGGCCAGGCTCATAGCGGTGCGTTTGGATTCCGCAAATTTGGCAAAGAGAACCTTTTCTTCGGGAGTAAAATACGTGGCGACCGTGTTTCCCATCTCGCTCAGGGCGGCACGCATACTATCGCGGGCGATCCGGACACGGTTTTGTTGCGCCCTTTCCCGCCATTCTCTGTCTGTGATTGCGGCGACGCCTCCTTTTGCGAACTGCTCCTTGATCACCGGCAGAGATGACGATGCATCGTTGAGCGCACTTTGCAGCGTGGCATAGGCCTTCTCCTGCTGGCGAAGACGAGTCATGATGCGCGTGTAGAGGTTTGCGCCCGATTGCTGCCCGGATAGCAGATCAGCTCCGGCAATGGCGATTCCCTGCTCGGCGAAGCTTCGCGCCTGGGTCACCATGCCCCACGATTCCAGGCGCCGCGCAACCTCAAAGTATTGGCCGGCGGTCTCGGGGTCTACCTGGACTAGAGCAATTTTGAGTGTAGCGACCACATCGTCGGCCCGTCCCTGGCGCGCCCGGACTTCTGCTACTTTCTCCATCCACTTCGGATCTTTGAAGGCCAATTGGTAGACGCGCTCGTAGTCAGTGGCCGCGTCGTCGAAGCGCATCAGGCGTTCTTCAAGGCCGGCCCTGGCCAGGTGCAGGTCGACGCGATCGGGCCGGACGGTTATCGCCTTGGCGTAACTTTCGATCGCTTCGGGATATTCTTCGAGGCTGGTATAGAGTTGGGCCAATACCATGGGCCAGCGATAGTCACGCGGCGACTGAGCGACTGTTTTGGCGTAGAAATCAACCACTTGTTGCTGCCGGTGGTAACGCAGAGCATATAGAGCGGCTTCGTTCACCAGGCCAGCGTCTTCGGGAAAATTGTCGATGAGTTCCACATACTGGTCAACGGCGCTGGCGTAGTCCTTCATACGGGTCAAGGCAGGGATCAAGCCGCGGCGCAGGGTGGCGACTCTGGTTTTACGGTCTTCGCCCGCAAAGGGTGCGTTGCGGAAGAGAGCGATCTTGTCGAGATAGAATTGCCGTAGACCACGATCGTCGCCCGCCTGGGCGTAGTTGTCAGCCATCGCAGCCAGGTAAGGGCCATCGTAGGGGGAATCGTTCAGCAGTTTGGTTAGCAGATCCCGTGCCTGCTGGTATTGCCTTGCGTCAGTGGATTTGCGGGCCGCCTCGAAGGCAAACTGCTTGCCCATGTCCGGATACGCGTCTTTCGCAGCTTGCAGCAGGACGGCGATTGCCTGCGGGTACATTTTCGTCCGCCAGTAGAAATCGACGGTCGAGCGGACGACTCCCAGGATTTTGGGATTTTCCCGGTAAAGAGCCTCGACAGTCCGCTGTGCCGACTGGAGATCTTTGCGACTTTCGTACAGCTGGACTAATCGGTAGCGCAGTTGCAGGCGGTTTACCGGATCGGTGGTGAGGTCGATTTCTTTTTCAAGGGCTTGCTGGCGAATCTTCTCCAGCGATTTCTGTTCGGCCAGGCTTTCCACATTTTCCGCCGCCTCAATCGACGTCGTGGTATTGGCTACTGAATCAAGGAAGCCCTCCATTTCCGACTTACGGTCTTGCGCTTCCAACACCCTCACTCGCAAATAGACCGCCGTCATCGGAGGGTTGGGGAAAGTGATCAGCCTGGCAGTTTCCTGGTCAATCAAGTCACGCATCTTCGGCCTACGGGCCAGTTCGATAAGCCTGAGGTCGGCTGGCGAATTGGCCGGCCCGGCCAGCGCACCCTTCACGTATTCAGTGATTGCGCGCGGATAGTCGCGCCGGTTTTCGTAGATCGCGCCGGCCTCGTAGCTGTAGAGATTTTCGTCGCCGAGCTTTTTGCGGCCTTCATTGAGCAAGCGTAGGGCGTTATCAAAGTCGAAATAGTCCCAGTAAATGCTGGCCGCTTCCAGGTATCCTGCAGGTTGGCCGGGGACAACCTTGGAAATGCGATCCCAGTACGGTGCGGCTTTGGCGAAGAGTTCACGATCGGCATAGATGTCACCGATTCGCGACATAATTTCCGTATTGCCCGGGTTGGCCTGCAGCAGATTGTTTTCGATCTTCACAGCTACGGCTGTTTGCTCCGGTTCGAAGTAAGCCAGCGAGCGATCGACGGCGGAGGCAGTGCGAGCCGTTTCAAAATCCACCGGATATTCTTCGGCCAAGGCGTTGAGCACCGGAGCGCTGTCTTCAAAATGCGACTGCCACAGCTCAGCCTGCGCTAAGAATTCCCCGGCGGCGGGATTGATACGTGCTAGTTCTTGCCACTGGTTATTGCCTGACGGCGTAGCATTTTGCCGCAGCCCGCCAACTTCGGATTGCAATTGTCGGCTGCGTGACAGGTATTCGAAAAACTGGTTGCGAAGATCTGCCTCTTCAAACCAGTGCTGGCGAACGAGTGCCTGCCAAGCCGCGTCGTCGTAAGTATGAGAGTCGTGATACGCAGCCAGCAAGTTGCGCACGAAGACCGGGTTGTGGGGAAACCGCTGGTGGGCAAATTGGTTCAAGCGTAGGTACAGAGCAGGACCGCCACCGTAGCCCACGTTCGCAAAGTAACGTTCCAGGCTCGTGCCGCTGAAGGTTTTGACTACCTCTTGAGTCAGGGCTTCAAATTCGGCGTTCTTTTTATAGCGCAGGTAAAAGCGGGCAAGCCGGTGGTACCACGAGCGGTCAGAAAAACGCACCATTGCACGCCGGTAGACTTCCTCCTGCTCGGCGCCCAGACGGTTCTGCTCCAGAAAGGTTGCCAGCCGTTCATAGAGGCCAGGATCATCCGGGTTGCGATCAATTTCCCGTCTGAGGACGGCCAGCGCGTCGGGAATCTGCTTTGCCTGAACCAGACGAGCGAGGTATCGCTCCAGGACGCGCGAGTATGCCGGTGAGCGCGCCCCCACTTGGGTCGTAGCTGAGGCTCTGCTCAGCTGGAACGCCTCGCTGCCCGAGCCACGCGAGAAATTGTCCCTGGCCGCTGAAGTTTCGTTTTCCGTCTCGCTCTCTGCGCCTTGCTGGGGAATCCCCAGCACAGACTCGGGCGAGTCTTCTCCTTCCCTCGCGCTCTTTCCCAAAGGCATCTTTTGTGCCTGGGCCGCGAGTTCTTGAAGGACAGAATCGTAGATGGTGAATTCTTCCTGAGTTTTTCCCGTGCGTGCGTAAGCATCCGCCATGAGCAAGGCGATGTCCGTCCGCTGCGGAGCATGGGGGAAGCTGGCCAGGAATTCATGGCCGCTTCGAATCGCGGCTTCACTCTCCCCGGAGGTTGCGTAGAAGTCCAGCAGCTTGGCGTGAAGCTCAGGTCGTCTGGTCGAATTGGGGAATTTCGTGTCCAGCATCGCCAACAGTTCGGCCGCGCGCGAACGATGGAAATACGGGATGGCGCGTTGCTCTTCCTCGGCGAATCTTGCGGCTGGAGAGGTCGTGTTCAAGATCAGGGAAAGGATGCCATTCAGATACCCAGGACCGTCGTCCATCGTGGCAATGTCGCGGTACATCGAGAGCTCACCGCTGGCAAACTGTATTGGGCTCTCCGGAGCGGTGAGCAGCAGGTTGGTTAGTGCCGCCAATGCGCGTTCCTGAGAGTCATTTAGGCCCTTGCTGTTATAGAGGGCAAAGTAATAACGTGCCGACTCGGGGTATGAGTGGATGTCTTCCAGCAGGCGCGCACAGACGAACAGCTCCTGCCCTGCCCAATCTGACTTGGTAGCTTCTTTATGTAACCGGAACGCCGTAACGGTCTGCTGTGCGGCGTCGAGCTTGCCTTGCTGCTGGTAGTAGTAAAAGAGACGCGCCATCGCGTGCAGGTCCTCGGGATTGGCGGCCAGGGCGGCCCTTGCCTGATCCAGAAACTTGCGCAGGCTTTGGGTCTGGGTGAGCAGGTCAAAATAGCCCTGGACCAGTTCCGGAGCCCAGAGCGGCTGGAAGCTCTGTTCATACACCGCCAGCCCCTGCTGGACGGATCCCTGGCGGTATTCGACCATGGCCTTCGCTTTTACCGGGAAGATTTCGTCGTTCGGGAATTGCTTGCGGTAATCCGCTACCAGTTGTGCCGCAGCAGCGTAGTCTTTTTGTGATACAAGATAGTCTAGAAAGCGCGCGTAAAGCGCCGGCTCTTGCGGATAGCGGAGCAGCCAGGCGCGATAATATGTGACCGAGAACCCTTTTGCCAGACCCTGGTTCTGAATGATGCTGAAAATGCGGTCGAAAGCGCGCCAGGACTGTTGTTCCGCCGAAGCGGTAAGTTCCTCCGAAGCCTCCGGGGGCGCTTTCGCTATGACTGCCAACACTTTGATTTCGTCCAGGGGACGAGCCCGCCGGTGATAGAACTCGGCTAACGCGATCTGAGCAGTGATTTTGGCCGAGGCACTATCCGCGTACATCTTCCAGTCTGACTCAGCGGCGCTGAAATCGAGCTGCCGCTCATCTTCCAGAGCGCGCAAGGAATAGAGATCGGCGTTCTTTGGCTGCGCTTTGATTAGTTCGCTGAGGGCTGGGCGGGTCTCGGACGGCGGTCTGCGAAACAGCACCGCACCACCAGGCAAGGACATGGCGCGGAAGAATGCAGCTTCAATCTCGGTGCCTGCTTCGATGTTTCGGATCCAGGACGGCAGCGCGCCTCGGGCAGAGACCATCCACCCGGCCAGGGCAACGAACGCCGCGATTCCGCAGAGATGCAGCATGCGCCTTCGGAACGCGCTAGGGGAGGATTTCAATTTGCACCTCCTGGGTTCCGATGTTGTGGGCAATGTCTTCAGCGGTTACCGTCAGCTTGTAAGTGCCCGGAATCGTCTGCTCGGGAATGAATAACTGTCCCGCATTAATGCCCGCCCACGCGTCCCAATTGAGCGCAACCGGCGAGGCCCCTTCCAGTCGCGCGATCAGCGTCCTTGTACTTTGGGACGCACTTGCTTTCAGATTCACGGTCTGGCCCCGGTGATAGCGTTTTGCCTCGAGCCTGATCTGCACTACTGGCGGCTTGCTGGCAATGACAAACGTCTTGAACTCGCGATAGGTATGGCCAAGGCGGTCGCGTAGAACGAGGCGGACCGTGTAGGTTCCGTCCTGCATATCATCGGGCGCGAGGAAGCGGGTCTGCCACACATCTTCGCCGGGTAAATAGCGCAGCTTTTTCACCAATCCAAAAGGAAACAGCGCGGTCACAGAACGGATCGATTCGTCGGTCTTCACTCGCAGTACAGGATCGCCTGGGCGGATTACGCGCGGACGCAAGAGGGCTCTAGGTACGGCAAGAAATGAGGTGTAGGGCGTTACAAACTTGTACTGACGCGCCAGGTGAATAATTTCGTCGATCGTGGCCTGGTCTTCTCCTTCACGCTGAATCTTACCCAGCAAGGCGTCTACGCGGGCTCTGGCCCACAGTCTCGGGAGCTCCGGATGGCTGCGATCGTCCGGCGGCAAATTCGCCTTGGCTGACATCTCCAGTGGTGCCGCGTCGCGCGCGCCATGCACCGTAAAGACGACGCTTTGCTTCGGGGCCTGGTATTGTCCCACCCATGAGGCCAGCGAACCTGAAAACACAGAATCCTGTAGTGGATAAATCAGGTCCACAGCCGCCTCAGGCGCGACTGCCAGCTGCAATTGGCCAATCGGACTGCGCCCGATCTTAGAGAGGAAAGAATTCAATTTGAAATCAGCCGGTTCGGTAGATAGCACATGCTCCAGCAATCCGTCCTGACGCGCCAGCACGCTAAGCAGCGGCAAGTTGGCATCATCTCCCACTCCGAAGACGTAGGTGCGGGGACGTTGTGTCGCCGGCAAACGCCGCCAATTCTCGGCGTACCAAGTGGCGAGCTTGCCATTCTGGACCGGTCCGCGGGTGGCACCCCCGTCGCTCAGCAAGACGAGATAGGGAGTAGAGTCGCCGGACGCGGCACACTGCTGCAATGCTGTCCGGAGCGCGCGCTGCATGTCCGTGCCGCCGCGCAGCTTGCTGGCTCGGACAAAATCCAGGGCGCGCTGAACACTGGTTGGATCGGCACTGATCGGAGCAGCCTGGAACGATTGGACCTGGTTGTTGAACAACAACAGATTGAAGCGGTCAGCCGGCCGCAACGTGCGCAACAGTTTTTCCAGAGCCTGATAGCTGCGCTCTAACTTTTCCCACTGCATGGACAGAGACGTATCCAACAGGATGACGAAAGTCTTAGGAACGCCGGCCCCCACGCTTCCCGTGGCGCCCGAGCCTGAATTCTTCCCGTAGCCAAGCAACGCCTCCGCTTCAAAAAAGCCGGCCTCATTGGCACTGCGAATGGGGATGGTTTCTGTTGGAGAGGGCCTTCCGGCGACTGGATTTCTATAGGTCAGCACTTGCAGTGTGTCGGCGCCTGCCAGATCAAGATCGTAGGTAGCGACAAAGTCCTCGGTCAGGTTGACGTTCTGTCCTTCAAAGTGTCCTTTCACCAGGTGTGGCGTATTTTGATCGAATTGCAGTGGAAATACTTTGGCTGAGGCCTGAAAGTTCGTGATCCCCGGCGCCGAATGCAGTTCGAAGTTGACTCGCAAATGCCGCGCTACCTGGGACTGGTAGGCATCTGGACGGAGTGGAATCGCAAAATAGGACTTCAGAGTCTCGACCGGGATGGATTGGTGATACTCGAACTCCAGCCGCTTGGTTCCATAAGCCGGGATGGGAACGATGCGCGCGCTGAAGACCGCACTGCGCTTGGCTTCTTCCGATCCGCGTTCCCCCATTTGTAAGAGGCCGGGATCAATCCTCTGTACTCTGAGTTGATTATAAATCTCCTCCGCGCGTTTGCGTTCCAGAACCACGGCCGGAATGCGGGTTGGCCCATCCCACACCGCGAAGTCTGAGACTGTTGCCTGACTGGGGAGCGCGAAAATGTAGTTCCCTTCTTCGATTCCGCTGGTGTGGTTCGCGAAAATCTGTTTAACGAAGACGCGGGCATCGCCATTGTCGATGCGGATTGTAATCTCCATCTCATCGAGAGAGAGAATGGCCGGATCTGGCTGCGCTTTGTCGCGCGGAATCAGGATGCCGGCATCTGCCAGCAGCAGCGACGGCGCGAACAGCAACGCGAAGATCGTGAGAATGGCGTGCCTCATGGATGCAGCTTCTGTTCTGGTACGCGCACCAGACCGTTATCCGTACCGACATAAAGATAGCCATTCGCGGTGGCGAGCGCCGTCACGTTGGAGGAGGGTAGACCCTGCTCGATCGCGAACCAACGTTCCGATTCCCGTTCGTACACGTAAAGCCCGTGGCCCAGTGTTCCCGCGAACACGTGGTCGCGAGTGACCAACATGGCATTGGGATTGATTTCCAGCTGACCGGTTGCGTGTTCAAACGAGTGGAAGTGGCCTAATCGGTCGAGTCCGAGAACGCCTGCGCCGTAAGTGCCAACCATCCATTCTGGTCCGACTGGAACTACCGCGGTGATCCAGCTATGTTTCAATCCTGAAGTCGCGGTGGTGTAGTTGAGCCGCACCTCACCCTTGTCGAGCAGCGAGAGGCCGCCCAGAGTCCCTGCCATCAAGGCGTCGCCGGAGACGCCGAGGGCATAGACGTGATTGTTGACCAGCCCCTGGAAGGCATACATGCTTCGCGCCCCGCCATGGTCTAGAAATGTCAGCCCCGCTGGTGTAGCTAGAGCCAAACCATCCTGGTAGGGCACAACGTCGGTCACGTGGTCAGCGATAAGGCCGTCGGCGCGAGTGAGAAC
>WNFH01000757.1_pt1 | contig 32120 bp, 29 predicted proteins | sample 5400411 | NCBI WGS metagenome assembly WNFH01 (sample SAMN13153347, study PRJNA577476) | soil metagenome | isolation source: 200 cm saprolite under Douglas fir tree site 2 hole 3 | place: USA:California | collected 2015-04-18 | reverse complement strand
AGTAACGAAGGTTTTCAGGCCGGTCAGTTCGGACAGTTCAGAATAGTCTCCAGTATCAACCGCGCTACGCGGTGAAAGTAACACAGCGGCCGTTGTATATAGCTGCTCTTGCACGAGTTTCCGGCATAGGATGTTGTATCGGTCAGCGTACGATGCTTCTTTGAACTCCTTGAACATTTGAAAGTGTGCGGAGCTATCTCTGACTGGAGAGCGAGAACCTTCACAATCCTCAACCAACATCATCCAACCCACAAACGGCCGCGGATGGTCGCCAAACGCTCCTTCCCGGTAAGCCGTCCACAGGTCAACGGCGGTCCCAATCGCCTCTTCGGTCCGGTTGTTAAAATTGTTCCCAAACGACGGCCCCACTTGGCTTTTTAGCTCGATAGCGGCGACCAACCGCTTGTCGTTAATAACGAGCATGTCCCACAGCTTTGTGGGGCGGAAGTACCCTGGAAGCGTAAGGACACGGCGGTCCAAACAAATTTCCGCGTGGCCAAGGCCGTTCAGGTGCACGATATCTTTCACCAATGCCAAGAAACCGTCCATGTTCTTCCCAGCTGTGACCCCTGCACGTTCGCCTTGATCCGCCTTGCCGCTTTCAATCTGCTTTTGGCGAGCGGCCTCGCGGTTACCCCAGAACGCCTTCACGGCTTCCCTGGCCTTGGTCTGATAATCAGCTAAATTAATGCTCATAGTTGCCCTAACTTCCGTTACCCCCGATTGCGGCCCGCTCTTCGGGAGTGAGTCGATACAAGTCATATACGGCACGATTGCATGCGTCAGCATCCCCTATATTCACTGCGTTCACGAGGGTTTTGCGAAGCGGCGCCGGCGCATCTTCCCATCGAGGAAGCCTGATACGTCGCAGATATTGAGCCTGAAAACGGAAGTAGCCTCCACGCATCTGCGTTGAGTAGATCGACACGAACAGCTTCGCAATCCCCGACCGGAGCACTGCTTGAAGTGCCATCAAGTCCCATTCCTCGGACGTAATGAAATACAGATTATGGTGCGGATAAAGATGGCCGTCCTCGTAAACAATATGCGCTTCTCCCTTGATGTCGGGAATAAGGAGTTTAGGGCGATAAGTAAGGGTTGGATAAATACGATCAATAGTTCGATACCAGCCTTTTGGGTTTTTCTTTGCACAGTCCCGCTTTCGAATCGTGTCTGCATGTTGTTCGAGGTAGCGCGAAAGCTTCGGATAATCTCTGAGATTTACCAAGCCTCCATCATCGCCGAATGGGTTGATTACTCCGAAGCCCCGCCATTGAATGGTCCCGCTCTCAATGTCCTTTGTCGTTACCAGAGGTAATTTCCGATCTGACTCAACGTCTAGACTCTCGAACTGGCCGATAAATACTTTGTCGGCTCCCGTAGCAACTCCAATTCCCACCTTGCAACCGGTGTCTTCCAGCATAGGGAAATCTGCCTCGAGACGACGTACAACGGCCAGCTGATCAAAAGATTGAAGTACCCAAGGCTCGCGGTTCTTGGCAACACTTGCGATCTCTACTACGCCGCTGCCTTCAGGGATAGTGCCATCACACATGGCCTTAGCGAGCTGCTTGAGGGTATCTGGATCAATCTTCGGACGATGTGCAATGCGTGTAGGTCCGGGATTTTCCCGTTTAATAATCGTGATTGCCGGATATGCGCTCACTTCAGAGTGAAATGCGGGCGTGCCGACCATGTCGATATAGCATGCGAGATGGTACTGGTCGGCAACCATTGCCCGAAGCGGGCCTCCATATTTGTTCTTCATCCACCGGTCCGCACAGATGAATCCGAGTGTCCCACCAGGCTCCAGGCTTGCCAAACTACGTTCAATAAAGGGGACGTACAAATCTGCCCGGTCATAGATCGTACTGTACCGCGCTCGGTACTCGGCCATGAGTAGATCCGGGATAAGTTCCTGGCGGACATAGGGCGGATTTCCCACCGCATGTGTGAACGTTTCGGGAAGTTCTGCAAGGAGAAAATCACCCTCGATGATCCAAGATTCAAGGAGGCAATGAGCATCTTCTTCGGAAACTCCGTATTCTCGGAGCAGGCTTAAAAGCTTAGCGCGGGATCTCTTGACGCTTTCGTTATCTACTTCACAGGCTCGAATCGCCGTTGACAAATCTTTAATGAGGCTAGCGCGGTTCGAGGCCTGTGACTTGTAAGCCGTTAATAGCCGCTCCACAGCTGGTAAGAGAAAATCTCCATTCCCAAATGAGGGCTCTAGGAGACGAAAACTATGCAAAGGCTGGTCGGTAGTGTAACCAACAAGATCGAGTATGAAATCCACAATCTCGCGTCGCGTAAAGACGGCACCGCGCTCTTCGTCACTCACGTTCGCAAAGTGGCTCATAGACTTTGAGGAGTCCAAAAGGAAGAAAGCCAATTGCTTCATTTTCTCACGACTCAATGGAGTACTTATTTAGGCTCTTTAAATAACGAGGCCCGGTAGTCACGAGCGTCTCCAAATACTTCAGGTGATCGAATTTTGAAGGCATACATGGTTCATCATATCGCCAGGTTTGAAAAGCGTACAGATAATCCTTTGTCATTAGAACAATCCCCACCCACCCCCGTAGTACCCCTAGTAAATATTCCTTGATACTGTATAAATATACAGTATACTATAAATATAGTAAATACAGGCATTATTCGTATGGATCTAGTCACTAAACGCCAACAGCAGATTCTGCAGTTTATCCGCGATGCCATTCCAACGCGCGCCGAGATTGCACGGGCGTTTAAGTTTCGCTCCGCCAATGCGGCCGAAATGCATCTGCGCGCCCTCGCCCACAAAGGCCTCATTGAGCTTGTGCCCGGTACTTCCCGCGGGATTCAGCTAAAGACGCGCGGGCTGCCGTTAGTGGGCCGGGTGGCCGCCGGCCATCCGATTCTGGCCGAGGAAAATATCGAGGCGCATTACCAAGTCGACGCCGGCTTGTTTCGTCCGCGCGCGGATTATCTGCTCAAAGTACGCGGCATGAGCATGCGCGATGCCGGGATTCTGGACGGCGATTTATTGGCGGTACACCGTACGCCCAAGGCGGATAACGGACAGATCGTGGTTGCGCGCTTAGACGATGAAGTGACGGTCAAGCGCTTTCATCGCCGGCAAAACAAGGTCCGTTTATTACCGGAGAATGCCGAATTCTCTCCCATTGAGGTCGATCTGCAACGCCAGGCCTTTGCCATTGAAGGTATTGCCGTGGGCGTTATTCGTAATGGAAGGTTTACATGAGTGCGACATTAGATAAGCTGTTACAGCGTTCCGATATTTGGCGGGTCGGGAAAACCAACCCTGGCGTAAGCACCCTGCCCACCGGCTTTGCCGAACTCGACGCGCAACTTCCCGGCGCCGGTTGGCCCTGCCATGCGTTGACTGAGATTGAATACGCGCATGACGGTATCGGCGAACTGCGCCTGCTATTGCCGGCCTTGGCCACGTTGAGCGAACAAGAGCGTTGGCTAACCTGGGTCGCCCCGCCTTACATCCCCTATGCACCGGCGCTTGCCAATGCCGGGATTAATCTTTCCCGGATACTGATGGTGCATCCGCGCACTCCTCAGGAAGCACTTTGGGCGACGGAACAGGCGCTGCGCTCCGGCACCTGTTCCGCGGTGCTGGCCTGGCTTAAGTCCCCGGACGAGCGCGCCTTACGCCGTTTACAGCTGGCAACCGCGGCCGGGGAAAGTTGGGGCATATTCTTTAACAGGTACGCCGCCCTGGAGCGCTCGCCGGCGGCGTTACGCCTGCGCCTGGAGCCGGTGCTGCCGCGTGGGCTCGCGATACGCATCTTAAAGCGGCGCGGGGGTTGGCCTACCGGCCCACTTTTTTTAAATCCATAGCACAGTTTAGGGACAACTGGGGCATCCGTAACGAGGGGCATGGCCTTTCTGATTCCTTATTTATATTTATGCTTTGGCTTTGTGTTGATCTACCACAGTTTTCTTTACAGGTTCATACCCGCGCCTGCGAGAATAAAACCAGACCCGTGGCCATCAGTGAGGGGCGTCTGGTCTGGGATTGTAATGGGCCGGCAATGCATGCCGGGGTGAGTCCCGGCATGCGTCTTAGCGCGGCCCAGGCCTTATGTGGCGCGCTCTGCATCATCCCGCGCGATCCAAAAGCGGAGGCAGCCACCTTAGAACGGCTGGCGGCATGGGCCGGACAATTTTCCTCCATTATCAGCCCGGCCCCGCCTGACTCGCTCTTATTAGAAATCGGCGGCAGCGTTAAATTGTTTGGCGGCCTAAACAAGCTATGTAGCGACGTGCGGAAGGGCCTGGATGCGTTAGGCTTTAACGTCTGTTTCGCGGTTACGCCGACCCCATTAAGCGCGCGCTTGTTCGCGCAATCCGGCCGTGAGACTTATATTACCGATCTCGGCTCTCTTAGGTCAGCATTAGCACCGATACCATTAAAATTCCTGCCGGTCGCGCCGGACATCCTCGCCGCGCTCCATGATCTCGGCCTGACCTCCCTCGGCGATTGCTTGCGCCTGCCGCGCGCCGGCCTGCTGCGTCGCTTTGGCCAGGAATTTGTCGATTATCTCGATCGCGCTTTAGGCCGCGCCCCGGATCCCCTGAAGCGCTATACGCCGCCGGCGCATTTCGAAAGCCGGTTACCGTTTCCGGAAGAGGTATTGCATACCGAGGCGTTGTTGTTTGCCGTTTCGCGCCTGGTGTCGGAATTAACCGGTTTTTTGTGCGCCACCGACACCGGCGTGCAGCGGCTAGACATCGATTTGATTGCTCCGCGCCTGCCGCCGCAGCGACTGACAGTAGGCCTGGTCGCTCCCAACCGGGATGCGTCGCATCTCTTCGCCTTGTTGCGCGAACGCGTACAGCGGGTGGAGCTTCAGTCGCCGGTGCATGAGCTAGTTTTACACGCCGATACGCTGATTCCCTGGGAAGCTAATACGGAGAAATTGTTCAAGCAGGCCGGCCGGCCCCAGAAAAATCCGGTGGCATTAATAGAACAACTGCAAGCGCGTTTGGGGGTAGACGCGGTGCACGGGATCACGCAAGTACCGGATCACCGGCCGCATCGCGCCTGGCACCGCTGCCTGCCGATGTCGGCGCGAACTGCGGACCGGCATTTAAACCGCCCGTTATGGTTATTACCCGAGCCTGTACCGATAGAAGATCCGCATCCGCCTCGACTCCAAAAGACGCAGGGTCCCGAACGGATCGAAGGCGGCTGGTGGGATGGTGAGGATATCGCCCGCGATTATTTTATTGCCATCAGCGTTCGCGGGACGCAGCTCTGGATCTTCAAGGAGCGACAGGGTGAAAGGCGTTGGTTCCTGCAAGGGGTGTTTGCATGAGCCACCAGCTTCCGCTCTACGCCGAGCTGCACTGCATCAGCAATTTTACGTTTCTGCGCGGGGCGTCGCATCCGGAGGAGCTGGTCGAACGCGTCCGGCGTTTAGGTTACAGCGCATTGGCGCTGACCGACGAATGTTCCGTCGCCGGCATCGTGAAAGCACATCAGGCCGCGAAAGCCCATGGGATTAAATTGATCGTCGGCGCGGAATTTCGTTTAGTGGACGGCCCGCATGTCGTATTGCTGGCGCGCGACAAGGAGGGCTACGGCGGCTTATGTGAATTGATCACGCGCGGGCGCTGTGCCGCCGAAAAGGGAAATTACCGGCTAAGCGGCGAGGATATCGCCCCGGATCGGCTGCGCGGCTGCCTGGCGTTATGGCTGCCCGGGGAGACGCCTGATCGCAACCACGGGCGCTGGTTGCGCAACCTGTTCCCGCAATGCACCTGGATTCTAGTAGAGCTATTTCACACGGCCGACGACGCCGGCCGGCTCAAAATGCTTACCGATCTTGGCGAGCAGCTGCGGCTGCCCCTGGTCGCCGCCGGCGATGTGCACATGCATGCGCGCAGCCGGCGTGCGTTACAAGATACGCTAACGGCCATTCGCCTTCGCATGCCGCTTAGCCAGGCCGGTTTTGCGCTGTTTCCCAATGGCGAGCGTCATTTACGCCATCGCCGTAAATTAGCCGGGATTTATCCGATTCACCTGCTTGAAGAAACCCAAACGATCGCGGACCGGTGCCAATTCTCATTGGATGAATTGCGTTACGAGTATCCCCAGGAATGGCTGCCGCCGGGGATGAGTGCGCAGCAATACTTACACGCATTAGTGCAGCAAGGGATAGGCAAGCGCTGGCCGCAGGGCGTGAGCCAGAAAACGCTGGCCCTCATTGAGCATGAACTGCGCCTGATCGCCGAGTTGCGCTATGAAGCTTTTTTTCTGACGGTTTATGACATCGTCCGGTTTGCGCGCTCGCAAGGCATTTTATGTCAGGGCCGCGGCTCGGCGGCCAACTCGGTCGTGTGTTATTGCCTCGGCATTACCGAGGTCGATCCGGAGCACATGGAGACGTTGTTCGAGCGGTTTGTGTCCAAGGAGCGCAACGAGCCGCCGGATATCGATGTCGATTTCGAACACGAACGGCGCGAGGAGGTAATCCAGTATATCTACGCGAAGTACGGGCGCGAACGCGCGGCCCTGGCGGCCAGCGTCAGCACCTATCGCACGCGCAGCGCGGTGCGCGATATCGGCAAGGCATTAGGCCTAAGTCTGGAACAAGTCGACGGCGCGGCCAAGGCATTAGCCTGGTGGGAGGGCCACGAAGAGTTGCCGGAACGGCTGCGGGCGGTAGGATTGGAGCCGGATAATCCGATCATTGCGCGCCTGATTGCGCTGGTGAATCTGCTGGTCGGTTTTCCGCGGCATCTGTCGCAACACGTAGGCGGCATGGTCATGACGCACGGCGTGCTTAACCGCCTAGTCCCGATTGAAAACGCGGCCATGCCCGCGCGCACCGTGATTCAATGGGATAAAGACGATCTCGACGCGGTGGGATTATTAAAGGTGGACTGTTTAGCGCTAGGTATGTTGACTGCGATTCACCGCGCGTTTGACTTGATCGCGCAGCATGAGGGCAGGCAGCTGTCTCTCGCCGGCATCCCGCAGGACGACCCGCAGGTATACGCGATGATTCAGCGCGCCGACACCATCGGCGTGTTTCAAATCGAGTCGCGCGCGCAAATGGCGATGTTGCCGCGGCTCGGACCTAAGTGCTTTTATGATCTGGTCATCCAAATCGCCATCGTGCGGCCCGGCCCGATCCAGGGGAATATGGTGCACCCTTATTTGCGCCGGCGCGCCGGCCTGGAGCCGGTGACCTACCCGAGCGAGGCGGTCCGCGCCACCTTGGAGCGGACCTTGGGCGTGCCTATTTTTCAGGAGCAGGTAATTAAGCTCGCGATGGTGGCGGCGGGGTTCTCCGGCGGCGAGGCGGACCAATTGCGCCGGGCCATGGCCGCCTGGCAGCGGCGTGGCGGCTTGGAGCATTTCGAGCAACGCCTTATTAATGGTATGCGGGTTCGGGGTTACCCGGAAGAATATGCGCGCCAGATTTTCGCCCAAATTAGGGGTTTTGGTGAATACGGTTTCCCCGAATCGCATGCCGCCAGCTTTGCCCTGCTCGCCTATATCTCCGCCTGGCTGAAGCATTACACCCCTGCGGCCTTTACCTGCGCCTTGCTCAATAGCCAGCCCATGGGATTTTATGCGCCGGCGCAACTTATCCAGGATGCGCAGCGCCACGGCGTCGAGGTCCGCCCCATCGATGTTTGTATCAGTAACTGGGATTGCAGCCTGGAACGAAACGGCAAAAACGCATTGGCATTACGTTTGGGATTGCGGTTGGTAAAAGGCTTAAGCCGCCGCGGCGCCGAATCCCTCATCCGGGCCCGGAATGACAGTAGCTTTGCGAGCGTCGCGGAGTTGGCGCACCGGGCACAACTTTCGCAGCGCGATTTAAAAGCGCTCGCCGCCGCCGACGCCCTCATTAGCCTTGCCGGCGAGCGGCCGCACGCGCATTGGCAGATCCAAGGCGTCGAGCCTCTGTTTCCACTGCTGGCTGCAACCTCGATTAACGAAGGAGTGCCGCTATTACGCAGCCCGCGCTTACAGGAAAGTGTAATGATGGATTACATGCAACTGGGTTTTTCGTTGCGGCCGCATCCACTCACGTTCATACGCAAGCAGTTGCAACGCGAACAGATAATAACCGCGGCACAGCTCTGGGAAGTAACCAACGGCAGGAATGTTCAAATCGCGGGATTGGTGATTAGCCGCCAGCGCCCCTCCTCGACTTCGGGAGTTGTCTTTTTGACCTTGGAGGATGAAACCGGCATTGCCAATATCATCGTTTGGCGTGATGTTGCGGAGCGCTATCGTCGCGCGCTATTAAGCGCCGCAGTATTAAAAGTGGAGGGTAAACTCGAACGTCAAGGCGAGGTTCTGCATGTGGTGGCGCAAAAGTTAGAAGAGTTGTACGTAGGCGCTACGCTGCGGTTGCCCCAGGCACCAGCCGTGCGGCAATAACAATAAGATTGACGGTGAAAAGAGGTGCCGCCCGGTAAACGGTGTCGGCGATAATCGGGCATTGTGCCATCATGGCATGGCGGAAGGCGCTGCGCTTTTCCGCCCTACGTCCTGTCATCACACGAATTAGCCACTTCGACCTTCAATTCACCTGCATATCAACAGATTTACAACCAATTGCATTCAGGACCTGAAGCAAGAACAGGGCGCTAAACGTTCCCCGGTTGATTTTATTTCTAATGTTTTCCGGGCTTTCGTTAATGCCGATCTCTTTGAGACGGCCGGCAACATCTGCGTAGTTCAAACCGCGGCGCGCAAGTTCACTTTTCACAAGATTGCGCGCGTGCCGCGCCCAATATTCTTTGGTTTTTGCTGACATACCTCGCCTTTCTTCGCCTCACCTGAAACAGCGAAAGCTATACATCATATATAGTGCATTCCCTCCATTTATATATAGTGCATCCCCTCGATTTATATATAGTGCATCCCTTTGATTTGAGTTGAAAATAAACTAAATTTAGTCTATACAAACTAAATAAGATTCGTGAAAAAACGCCATGACTGGCCCATTTAACCCACTTACAAGGGAGGTGTACCCATGCTGATCCTGACCCGGAAACCCGGCCAGGTATTGAAGATCGACCTGAGCAAGGATGTCGATCTTAAAATGCCGGTGGGAGAGTTATTTGCCCAGGGACCTATCGAGGTGATGGTAACCGCAGTACACGGCGCGCAGGTGAAGCTGGGCATCCGTGCCGGTCCGCGCTTTTTGATCCTGCGCGAGGAGCTGTGCGAACCGGAGGTAGCGTATAGGAAAACACGAGTGGCGGCCGGTTAAGGCCGGAGTCGCGGCCGCAGTTCCCGACGCGGCCCTTACCTCTCCACATCCTGTGGGTCGCCGGCCCCGCCGACTGATTGAGTGATACCTATGGATTCTGGAATGCCTGTCCACGGTGCCGCCCGCCGGCTGCTTGCCCGCCGCATCCGCCTCCGGCAACTGCTCCCTGCGTTGCTCTACCTTCCCACATCCCTGTGGGTCGCCGGCAACTGCTCCCTGCGTTGCTCTACCTTCCCACATCCCTGTGGGTCGCCGGCAACCGCTCCCTGCGTTGCCCGTAGTCCGCCTGTAGCCCTATCCAGATCTCGGGCGAAACGCTGAAGTACTTCCCCAACCGAAGTGCGGTATCGGTGGTAATGGCGCGGTTGCCGTTGACAATCGAACTGATCCGGCCAGGCGGGACGGCGATATCGCGGGCAAGCTGATTGATGCTGATGCCCATTGGCTTCATGAATTCCTCCAACAGGACCTCGCCCGGATGAATCGGCTCAAGGAGTTTCAGTTTAGTGGCCATAGGCCATTTCACATGCTCAATGGTAATTAACAATCTCGACGTCATAAACGTCTCCGTCCTTCCAGACAAAACTGATCCGCCAGCCGCTCGCATGCCTCGTTCGCGGCACTCGGACGTCCCTGTCCAGCGCTGTCATTGATACGAATGCGGTACGGTGGCTTTGATCGTGGGGTCTTTAGTCTCTTCAAATTGATCTACCCAAGCGCTAATAATCCACCCAAACGCTAATATCCGATGGTAACGGCAGACGCCGCCGAGGGAGAGCTTGGAAGCCGGACGTTCACCGATCGTCCCTATCGGCATACCAGTTTGGATGGTAACAACATGAACCCCTGCAACAGACTCAGGATTTCGATTGTTTCGGTAATTGCCGGAGTGGCGGTAGCCGGGTGTGCGGTCGGCCCCGATTTTCGCCGACCCGAGGCCCCCAATACGGACAAGTACATGCCGACGGCGTTGCCGCAGGAAACGGCGGCGGCGCCAGGCATCGCCGGCACGGCGCAACGCTTTGTCGACGGACAGGATATACCCGCTCAATGGTGGACGCTGTTTCATTCCGAGGAGCTGGATCAGTTGGTCCGCCAGGCGCTGACCGGTAGCCCAACCCTGGAAGCGGCACAGGCAACGCTGCGCCAGGCACAGGAGAACCTGCGTGCCCAACGCGGTGCGCTGCTGGCGCCGGCGATCGACCTGAATGTTTCGGGCAACCGCGAGCGGGCCTCGGGCGCGGCTTTCGGCCAGCCGAACATTCCGGGAGGCGTATTCAATCTTTACAACACGTCGGTAAGTGTTTCCTACACGCTGGATATTTTCGGTGGCTATCGGCGCCAGCTGGAGGCGCTGCAATCGCAGGTCAACTACCAAAACTTTCAGCTCGAGGGGACATATCTCACGCTCACTTCCAACATCGTTACTACCGCAGTGAAGCAAGCCTCGCTGCGCGCGCAAATCCAGGCTACGCAGGACATTTTGACGGCGCAGGAGAAACAGCTCGAGGTCGTTGAACATCAGTTCCAGGTCGGTGGCGTATCCGGCTCTGACGTGCTCGCACAGCGGACACAGCTCGCGCAAACCCGGGCCACATTGCCGCCGCTGGAAAGAGACCTTGCGCAAACCGGCCACCAGTTGGCGGTACTCGCGGGCAAGCTGCCGAGCGAGGCAGCACTGCCTGCGTTCACCCTGGAAGTGCTTCAGCTGCCGCAGGAGCTGCCGGTGAGCCTGCCGTCGTTGCTGGCCCGCCAGCGCCCGGATATTCGCGCCTCGGAAGCGCTGCTGCATCAGGCAAGTGCCCAGATTGGCGTGGCCACGGCGAACCTGTATCCGCAGATCACGCTCACCGGCAGTTATGGCTCGCAGGCGAATAGGAGCGGCGATCTGTTTAGCAGTGGCGCCAGCATCTGGAACCTGGGGGCATCACTACTGCAGCCCCTGTTCCACGGCGGGGCGTTGACCGCCAAACGCCGCGCTGCGGTTGCTAGCTACGATCAGGCCGCGGCGCAATATCGTGTGACGGTGTTACAGGCCTTTCAGAACGTCGCTGACACGCTGCGCGCGCTGGAAGCTGATGCGCGGACACTCAATGCGCAGGCCGAAGCCGAGTCCCTCGCACGCGACACGCTTGATCTGGCCCGGAAGCAGTTTGAGCTTGGGGCAGTAAGTTATCTCTCCCTGCTCGACTCACAGCGTCAATACCAGCAGGTACGCATCAATCTGATTCAGGCCCAGGCTGCGCGCTATGCCGACACGGCGGCGCTGTTCCAGGCGCTCGGGGGTGGATGGTGGAACCACCCGGCGCAAGCCGACGCGGTGCCCGTAGAAATGAAGAATTGAACCTGTTCTTGTTATCGCCAGGACGCGAATGGAGAAGTAGGCAATGACCAAGCGAATGGTAATCATGCTATTGATTGTCGGCCTGTTGTTTGGCGGCATTTTCGGCTTTCAAATATTCAAGGCGCAGAAGATCAAGAAGTTTATGGCCGCCAACAAGGCGCCGCCGGCCACGGTGACCACCACGACCGCCGACTTTCAGTCATGGCAGCCCCAGCTCAACGCGGTGGGCAGTTTGCGCGCCGTGCGCGGTGTTGACATGACCACGGAAATCGCCGGCGTCGTGCGCTCCCTGCATTTTAAGTCCGGCGATAACATCCAGGAGGGCCAGCTGCTGGTGCAGCTCAATGCCGATTCCGACGTTGCCCAGTTGCGTGCGCTCGAAGCCGCCGCCGAATTGGCGGCGACCGTCTACCAGCGCGACCAGGCGCAGTACGCGGTGCAGGCCATCAGCAAGGCGACCCTGGATTCCGCTGCGGCAGACCTCAAGAGCAAGAAGGCGCAGGTCGACCAACAGGCGGCGCTCGTCGCGAAGAAAGCCATCCGCGCGCCCTTCGCCGGGTGGCTGGGCATCAGCACCGTCAACCCCGGGCAGTACATGAACCCCGGCGACAAGATCGTGACGCTGCAATCCATCGACCCGATCTACGTCGACTTCTCGCTGCCGCAGCAGCAGTTGTCGCGTATTACGATCGGGCAGAAAGTGACGGCCGTCACCGACACCTATCCGGGGCAGATATTCACGGGCAAAACCAACGCGATCGACCCCAAGGTGGACTCGAATACGCGCAATGTCCAGATTGAGGCCGTCGTCGGCAATCCCAAGCGCGAATTGCTGCCGGGCATGTTCGCTTCGGTCAACATAGACGCCGGCGGTGTACAACGTTATCTGACGCTGCCGCAGACGGCAGTGAGTTTCAACCCCTACGGCGCGACCGTCTATATTGTCCAGGAGACCGGCAAGAGCGCGGACGGCAAGCCTATCCTTACCGCCAAGCAGAGCTTTGTGAATACCGGCGCAACCCGCGGCGACCAGGTAGCGATCCTCTCCGGCGTCAAGGCAGGTGACATCGTGGTCACCAGCGGCCAGTTAAAGCTCAAGAACGGAGCCGAGATCATCATCAACAACAAGGTGCAGCCCAGTAACGACCCCGCGCCGAAGCCCATTGACCAGTAACTAGAGGTAGACTCCATGCGCTTCACCGACATTTTCATTCGCAGACCGGTACTCGCCACCGTGGTCAGCTTGCTGATTCTGGTGCTGGGTCTGCGTTCGCTCGGGCTGCTGTCCGTGCGCCAGTATCCGGCAACCCAGAATGCAGTGGTGACCGTCTCCACCACCTACACCGGCGCTGATCCAACGCTGGTGGCAGGCTTCATCACCACCCCGCTGGAGAACTCAGTCGCGCAGGCCAACGGTATCGACTATCTCACTTCCATCAGTTCGCAAAACATGAGCACTATTCAGGCGACGCTGCGCCTGAACTACGATTCGAGCAGGGCGCTCACCGAAATCAATACCAAGGTCAATGCGGTACTCAATCAGTTGCCGACCGGCTCGCAGCAGCCGGTGATCAACGTGGCTATCGGTGAAACTATCGACTCGATGTATATCGGCTTCTACAGCAAGGTTTTGCCGACCAATAAGATCACCGATTATCTGATCCGGGTGGTCCAGCCCAAGCTGCAGACGCTGGAGGGCGTGCAGACCGCCGAGATCCTGGGCAAGCGCCAGTTCGCGCTGCGCGCCTGGCTGGACCCGAAGAAGATGGCGGCGCTGGGCGTGACCGCCGCCGACGTGAGCACCGCGCTGACCAATAACGATTTCATCTCCGCCGTCGGGCGCACGCAAGGCCAGATGGTGACGATCAACCTCACTGCGTACACCGGGCTCCACTCGGTGGAGGAATTCCGCGACTTGGTGGTCAAATCGCAGAACGGTGCAAACGTGCGCCTCGGCGATGTGGCCAACGTCACGCTGGGTTCCGAAGACTACGACACGGCGGTGGGTTTCGACGGCGAAACCGCCGTTTACATCGGCATTAAGGTCGCGCCAAACGCCAACCTGCTGACCGTGATCGATCACGTGCGCAAGGCGTTTCCAGCCATCCAGGAGCAGCTGCCGCAGGGGCTCGGAGGCAACATCGTTTACGACGCCACCAAGTTCGTGAACAGTTCCATCAACGAAGTGATCAGCACGCTCATCAAGGCGTTGCTGATTGTGACCGCGGTCGTTTTTCTGTTCCTCGGTTCCGCACGGTCCGTCCTGATCCCGGTGATCGCCATGCCGCTGTCGCTCATCGGCGCTTTTTTCATCATGCTGGTGTTGGGCTATACCATCAACCTGCTGACGCTGCTCGCGCTGGTACTGGCTATTGGGTTGGTGGTGGACGATGCCATCATCGTGGTGGAGAACGTCAACCGCCATATCGAGCAAGGCAAATCGCCGCTTGAGGCGGCGCTGATCGGCGCCCGCGAGCTGGTCGGACCGATCGTCGCGATGACCGTGGTGCTGGTTGCGGTATATCTGCCCATCGGCTTCATGGGCGGTCTGACCGGCGCCCTGTTTACCGAGTTCGCGTTCACGCTCGCCGGTGCAGTCACCGTGTCGGCCATCATCGCGCTTACGCTCTCGCCGATGATGAGCTCGCGCTTCCTCAAACCTTACACTCACAACGGCCAGGGCGGTTTCGTTAAGTTCATCAATCGCCAGTTCGATCGCGTGCGCGGCGGTTACGAACGGGTGCTGCGCGGCGCTCTCAACTCTCTGCCCGTCGTTGCGGTGTTCGCCGTGATCGTGCTGTCCAGCATCTATTTTCTGTACGCGACTTCAAAGTCCGAGCTCGCTCCGCAGGAAGACCAGGGCGTCATCCTGTCTCTGCTGACGACAGCGCCGAACGCGACGCTGCAACAGACGCAGCTCAACTCGCGCCAGGTCTACGAGCTGTTCGCCGCTTTCCCGGAAACGGACCACGTGTTTCAGCTCGACGGTATCAGCGGCCTCAACTCGGGCATCGCAGGCATGGTCTTGAAACCCTGGAATGAGCGCAAGAAAAAAGCGGATCAGTTGCAGACGGAAGTGCAAAACCGTCTCGCGCAGATTGCAGGCGCCCGTGCGGCGGTGTTCCAGCCGCCACCTTTGCCGGGTAGCGGCAGCGGATTGCCGATGCAGTTCGTGATCGGCACTACCGATTCATACGAGCAGCTCAACCCGGTCGCCGAGGATCTGATGGCCAAGGCGCAGGCAAGCGGCATGTTCGCGTTCCTGGATAAAGACCTCAAGTTCGACAAGCCGCAGACCAGCGTGGTGATTGAGCGCGATAAGGCGGCACAACTTGGGCTGACAATGCGTGACATCGGCAACTCGCTGGGCGCCATGCTGGGCGGGGGTTACGTCAACTACTTCAGCCTCGCCGGACGTTCATATAGAGTGATTCCCCAGGTGAAGCAGAGTGAGCGGTTGAATGCCGATCAGCTCAAGGACTATTACATCAACACCAAGAACGGCACGGCGATACCGGTGGCGACCATCGTCAGCCTGAAAACGGGCGTAGTGCCCGAGTCTCTCAACCATTTCCAGCAGCTCAATTCCGCGACCATTTCCGGCGTGCCGATGCCGGGCGTGACGCTCGGGCAGACCCTGGATACCATGAAGAGCCTCGCCAAGGAAGTGCTCCCGCAAGGCTATAGCGTGGACTATGCCGGCCAGTCGCGGCAGTACGAACATGAGTCGTCGGCGCTGCTGGTCACCTTCGCCTTCGCGCTGATCATTATTTTCCTGGCGTTGGCGGCCCAGTTCGAAAGCTTCCGCGACCCGCTTATCATCCTGATCAGCGTGCCGATGTCCATCTGCGGGGCGATGATCTTTATCTCCCTCGGGGCCGGCGGCGCAAGCCTCAACATCTACACCGAGGTGGGCCTGGTGACGCTGATCGGGCTGATCGCCAAGCATGGCATCCTGATCGTGCAGTTCGCCAACGATCAGCAACGCGAGGGCCGGAGCAAGCGCGAGGCAGTGCAGATGGCCGCCGGCATCCGTCTGCGGCCGATCCTGATGACCACCGCGGCAATGGTGCTGGGCGTGCTACCCTTGGTGACCGCCTCTGGTGCTGGCGCAGTGGGACGCTTCAACATGGGTCTGGTAATCGCGACCGGCATTTCCATCGGTACGCTATTCACGCTGTTCGTAGTGCCGGCGATGTACATGTTCCTCGCCGCGGATCACGCCAAGCGGCGGGGAGCCGAAGAGGCGCCGGCTGTTGCCACAAGCAAGGCCTAATGCGACGGTGGCGCCGGGACTGATCGTCCGGCGGTCAGCCGGTCTTCGCCAGGCAACCCGAAACCGCGGAACAGCGGATGGTGGCGTGACGCGTACCTTCTCTGCCCCACGGCTTCGGTGCGGACCGAAGGCCGCCGTGCCGAAAGGAGTATTTCATTACCTTTTCACCGGCGATTCGCTCGCCTGCTGCTAGAGCAGAGATTATTTTTCTGCCGTCTTCTGAGCAAAAAAGAGCTCAGACCAAAGCTTTGTCCACTTCTCCCGTTCTTCGGGGCTAAGCGTCGGATCAACGAGCTGATAGTTAAATTTACTCATAGGACTATCTACCGTTAAATTGACCGGGATACGACCGCGGTCTCTGATAATCTCCTGCCCTTCTTTGGAAAGAATAAAGTCGGCCAGCAGCAGGGCGGCGTTTGGATGCGGCGCAACTTTCGCCAAGCCAATGGTGCCGGCGCGGCCGAAAGCCGGCTGCAAGGGTTTCCACTCGATGGGAATACCCTTCTGTTTCAATCTCTCGACCGCCTGATTATAAACATTTGGAGCGAAGAGGACTTCGCCGGATCCGATCATCTCTCCGATCAGTGTTTGGTCATTAAGCATCACCGGCTGCATGACACCCATCTTTTTGAAATAGTCGATGCCTTTACTCTCTCCCATCGCCTTGACCACCGCCACAAACCAATCAACGTCGGCAATGTCTATGGCAAACTTGCCCTTCCACTTTGGATTCAGCAGGTCTTCGTAGGAGTTCGGCACTTCATTCGGTTTTACCAGTTTCGTGTTGTAACCCAGGACAAATAGGGCGATACGATCGGGCACATAATATTTGTGTTTAGGAAAGGATTCCGCGGAAATGTCCTTAAATGCCGGGCTATAGAACTGTTCCAAAAGACCCTGCTGGTAGGCCTTTTCCATGTCCGGTCCGTTCACTTCGAGCACATCAACTTGATACCGCTCCGCCTTGATCTCGATGAGCGCGCGCTGTATGACCTTTTCCGGAAAAGCGCGCCAAGACGTTACTTTAATGCCATATTTCTTTTCAAACGCCTGACTGATCGGCTCCAAATCTTTGGGCAACATCGAGTTATAAATCATCACCGTGCCCTCTTGTTTTGCCTTCGCGATCAGCTTTTGATCGCGATCCGCGCCCTGATAGAGATAAATATCGCGGTTGCTCAGCCTCTCTTCTTCTTTTCCGCATCCCGCAATAAAGCTACCGACCAATAAAACAAGCAGAAAATTAGCCACCCACGCTCTTAAAATGTTCATTGTCCCACCTTATGTATAAACGCTATGCGCTTTTTGACCCTCCCTATACTCTGCAAATACCGTTCCATCTACTCCGCATAGAGAACAATAAAGGAAGACAAAATAATGAAATGGACTGCGGGCGGTTGACTGGAGAGCGCGAGCTGATCGCATAGAGCCCGCAGTCCAGTATCGATTCCTACCTCAAATCGCTCAGAAATAAACTTGGACAGGACACAAAAATTATCTCAGGGTGATAAGGCTCGGTACAGCCCTATTGAAGGAGATTCGCCTCCTCGGTAATTAGCTTACTCGTAGCCTTTAGGCGTGGCGGCGTGCTGAGGGTAATATCAGATGGCCGCATCGCATGGTGTCTTTTTTGGCCACCTGCGTAAAAGTGGGCTATTCTTAATCAAAGAATTTGATAAAAACAGAAAGACGGAGATAATTAGTACTAACTTTTGCCTGATTGGCGTCGGACCAGCGACCACCTGATTAAAGTTACGGCGCGCTAATTAAATGTCATTTTATGCCACATGAAGAGGGAAAACCGCGTGTTTAATCAGTTTCGATCCTCCCGGTACGGCCAAATTTTTGCCGCAGTCGTTTTCCTCGTCGTCGCGCTTCGGATCCAAGCCGCGCATGCTGAACAGGGTGAACGCGGCGAACAGACAGCATGGATCGAATCGGCAGAACCGGCTGATCCCGTCGTTCTGTCCTTCTCCACCGTGGGCGATTCCCGCCAGGACCCGGCGACCCCGGATCCGACGACCATTCCTCTCTCCGGCCAGGACGCTCTGTGGCTCCAAAATACCAAGGTTTTCTCGCGCATCATCCGCTCTGTGCAAGCGGAAAAGCCTAACTTCCTATTCTTCAACGGTGACATGATCATGGCCTACGGGAACGCGACGGTTCCTGTAAACAACACGACCATAGCGGATATCGTCGGTTCCGATCTAATGAAGTTCTATCAGCAGTACGCGTTCTGGCGCGGCATGGTCGCCCCTCTGATGGAAGCCGGCACCTACGTCGTCCCCGTGCCGGGCAACCACGAAATACAGTGTAAGTCTTGCGGCAAGAAGGTGCTGGCGGTCGCGGTCAATGAAGATGCCTGGCGCGCCAACATGAGCGACCTGATCCTCGACAACAACCGCTTCACCAGCCTTTTTGGCGAGCAGCCGCAACACGTGAACGTCGCCAACAACAGCGCATATGATGGTCTTGCCACCGACCAGAGCAAGCTTTCCTACAGCTTCGATTTCCGCGGTTCGCATTTCGCGATCATCAACACCGATCCGGTTGGCAGAGACGGGCACGCGCCGGTGAACTGGCTGGCTGCAGATCTCGCCGCTGCCCAGGCCCGCGGCGCCCGGCACTTCTTTGTTTTTGGCCACAAGCCGGCTTACACGTACCACTACGGAACAAACCCTAACGCCCCACTTCCGTCCAGCCCTGCTGGGCTAGACATCGATCTGGCCAGTCGTGACGCCTTTTGGAATGTGATTGAACAATATGGCGCTACCTATTTCTGCGGCCACGAGCACATTTTCAACATGCTGCAGCCGCGCACCGCCCAAGGCGGCAGGGCGTGGCAGGTATTAGTCGGCTCCGGCGGCTCTCCATTCGAAGTCAAACCGGCCGCTGCAACCATCAATCCAGCGACTGATCGCACCTACGCTTGGGCCACGGTCAAGGTTCATCAAAGCGGCAGTGTGCGCATCACTGCCTACGGCTTTGATGATCAGTATGGCCCTACCCACGTAATCAAATCGATCACCCTGCCTCCGGCTCAGGTGAAGAGGCGCAACTAGCTTACCGATGTGTGCGCTGTAGGTAATCCCCTATTTTTCATGAACTAAAGTACATGAACTTGCCATTCTTGCCGATGATAATGGTTAGCTGGACCAGGCTCGAACCGCTGTGGTCCGAGGGCGTAAAGGTGACCGCGAAATCACCGATATCCACTTTGCGGAATGATTCCAGGATGGTGATGAGCTTTTCGCGGGTGAGATCCTTGCCTGTCCGCTTCAGCGCTTCGGTAAATATCTTAGCGGCAATGAACCCTTCCAGGTTGTTGAAGGAAGGCTGGCTACCAGGCAGGTATTTGCTCATTAATTTTTGGAATTCCCTGGCGACCGCAGGCGTCGGGTCCCAGGGAAACGGCACTACTTGAGAAATAATAACGCCATGGCCGTCTTCGCCCAATTGTGAAGCCAGCGCCTGGCTGCCAACAAAGGATACGTTCATGAATACCGGGTCGATGCCCGCTTTTATAGTCTGGCGGATGAACTCCGCGCAAGATTTGTAGGCGCTGATCATAATGATGGCGTCGGGATGCACCTTTTTGATGGCCTTCACTGCCTCGGCCACCTCGGTTGTATTTCTCTCCACCGTGCCCAGGGCGCTGATTTTTAACTTGCGTTTTTTCATCGCCAGTTCCACCCCTTGCAGGCCCGCCTTCCCGTAAGAATCGTTCTGATAAAAAACGGCGATGTTCGTCTTGTGATTGGCGACTGCCCAATCGACCAGTTTTTCCGTCTCGTCGATATAACCGGCCCTGATATTAAAAATGTATTTGTTCACCGGATGGCGCAATCCTTCCGCGCCGGTGAACGGCGCGAAAAACGGGATTTTGGCGTCTGTGATCATCGGCATGACGGCATAGCTCGTGGGCGTGCCCACGTAGCCAAACAGGGCGAACACTTTATGCTCATCAATAAGCTTGCGCGTGTTGGGCATGGCGCGGTCCGGCTCGTAGCCGTCGTCCAAAGAGATTAAATTAATTTTTCTGCCATATACACCGCCCTGGCGGTTGATAAGCTCGAAATAGAGCATGGCGCCTTCTCTCATCTGTTTACCGAGATCGGCCGCGGGACCGCTCATGGCAGCGGACTGACCGAGCAGAATAGCGGTGTCGCTGACGCCGACTTCGGCCGAGACCGCAACGGTAATGAAAAAGAGTCCGCCTACAAGCAGCTTCCAGACCAGTATTGCGCTTTTATGCATAATAACCCCCCACTTGCTAATAATCGTTTAAAAACGAAAGTGCGCACGGCCTTCCTGAAGTTTGGTAAAGCTCCCGGTGGTGTTTATCTTAAGCTTTCGCCGACGCATCCGCTATCCCTGACTCATCGCATAAGGATTGCCGGTTCCACTTTATGATCCCTCCAGCAGTCGCACCACCTCGGTATATCCCCGCCTCTCGGCATACTGTCGGGCAGTGTTGCCGGTGGCATCCTTAAGCCGGACATCGGCTCCTTTTTTGAGTAGAAATTTTACGAGCGTCTCATTACCGTCGCCGGCCGCAATCATCAAGGCCGTTATGCCATGACGGTTTGGCGTATTGATCTGTACGCCGTGTTCAACCAGCGGCTGGACGATACTGGTACGGCCCCCTTGAGCGGCGAGAGTCAACACAGTTTCCCCGTTGCGATCGACCCTGTTTGTCTCCGCCCCGTGCGCAAGCAGCATGTCCACGATGTCGTTCTGGATCATAAGCGGTCGAGTCTTGATGAGAACCTCCCACCAGGGCGTATTGGCGTTGACGTCCGTCGGAAATGGATGGTATTGAGCCACAACGACCATCAAGGGAGTGTGGCCATTGATATCGGCATAGCCGTTGACTGCCGCGCCATGGTCAAGCAAAAGCTTTACGATTCCCGGATCGTTACGCGAAACCGCCTCCCACAAGGCCGTCTGCCCCGAGCGCCGGCCGATATTAACGTCGGCCCCATGATCGAGCAGCACCTGCACGCTCGCGACGTTGTGATGCATGATGGCAAAACGAAGTGCTGTCGTATCGTTGCCACCGGCTGCGTTTACCTCGGCGCCGTGGTCGATCAGGTACGCGAGCACTTCCGTGCTACCTTCATAGGTCTGCCGAGCCACTGGCGTACCACCGGCCGCCATCATCAAGGCGGTGGCGCCGTAACTCGCCTTTTCGTTGGCATTTACCCCCTGCTTAACCAAGGCCCTGACGGCGACGAGGTCGCCTTTGTAGGCCGCTTCCATGAGCGGGGTCATACGAGGCTCCTCGTGCGCAGCACCTATGGCGACCGCGTTCAAGGAAATTGCCCAGAACCAAAATAAGGTGACAAGCAGGCTTGCGCGTGAATGCAGGATAACATCCGTCATCACGAAGCGCTCCCGGTCAATACGAGAACTTTTGCGCTAACAGGAAGCCTTACTGACACACTGATTTTCATGCAGTCCCGAGTATGCGCCTCCCGGTTCATCTCGGCCATAGGCCGAGATGAACCCAACTCCTATTCTACAAACATCGCCTGCGTTTGCACGCTGTCGATGCAATGCCAGACCGGAAAAATCTCAATCGTCGTGCTCATCCTCCGCCGCATACACGCCGATGCAGCTGTGTGGACACGGCGACGACGGCGCGTCTGTGGCCAACGGCACGCCCAACGGTACAAATACTTCGTTCGTGCGTGCGTTCGCGGCGACCGAGTGCGCGTTGCCAAAGGTCGGGACGTTCTGGATCCACGTGTTGGTCTGCGCATCGATCACGCCCAGCGACGGCCCCCTTGCGCGGCCGGGTTTTGTCTCGCGGCGAGGTAGTAGCGCTCGTCACCGCGGTTGAACCACACTTCGTCCGAGGCACCGACTTGCGGGATGGTTGCGACGATCGTGCCGTCCTTGGCGTTGGTGATAGTCGAGGAGGCAGTCGTGGGGCCCGACCGGTTAGCGCAGCCGAGCAGCAAGTGCTGATGCGGCCCGAGCGCAATCCCATTCGGCTGGCAACCCGGTACATGGAAGACTTGCTCGACCATCCCGGTTTTCGGATTGAATACCGCAACGCCACCGTCGGTGGGACTATCGTTCAACTGCGGCACCGAAATGTAGAAGCGCTTCGTCCCTCGGGCCCACACCGGCTGCTCGATACCACCTGTCGCCCCCGGGACCGTGACGTGGCTGAACAGGATCGCGTTCCCAGGCTTGGTCGAGATCAGCGTCATGAAGGCCGGGGCATCCGCATTGTTCACGACCAGCAGCGCACGCCCCTTGTCGCCTATTGCCATCTCGTCGGCACGAAAGAGCCCCCCGGTGCTCACTGTGTTGATGCGCTCGCCCGAATCGACGTCGTAGACTTTCACCGTGCTGTTTCTCTCACCGGAATACAGCCGATCTCCATTGGCGACGACTCCATCCCGGCACAATTCCCTTGACGCACTTTGAAGTGCGTGGCGCCGCGGCCAACGCGCAAAAAAAGGGCCGGCAAACTGCCGGCCCTTGTCTTTTCTACGCGAGCGCTGTTGCCGAATTGGAGATCGCGTAGCAGCGCCTATCGCCCGCGTTGAACCAGACCTCAATCGTCGTCGTGGTGTGGCGTCCCGTACACCCCGATACAGCCGTGCAGGCAGTTGGGGACAACGTTGTTGGCCGGCAAGGGCACCAACGCGTGGTTGTTTTGGGAATTGACGGCCACCGAATGCGCGGTCCCCGCGGGGAAGACGTTCGCCTTTCCGGCAGAGTTGACCGTCGGAACGATTTGGACCAGGGATTGCTTCTTCGCGTCGATGACGCCGAGCACGGGGCCCGTGGGGTTGTTGCGGGACGCGGTGTAATAGCGTTCGTCGCCGTGGTTGAACCAGACTTCGTCGGATCCCCCGACTCCCGCAACGAATCTGTCGATGCTGCCGTTTCTGGCGTCCAGAATAACCTGGGTGGGCGCAGCGGAATTCGGATCCGCCGCCTTCCACCCGTTACCGGCAGTATCAAAGACCACGCTGCAGCCGATGAGCAGATCCTGCTTCGGGCCGAGCGTGAGTCCACCGGGCTGGCAGAACTTCACCGGAAACAGCGCGTCCACCTCGCCGCTGTGCGGATTGATTCTCGCCACTGCCCCGTCTTCCAGGTTGGGGCCCACTTGCGGTATCGAGATATAGAAGCTGTCGGTGCCGCGATCCCAGACCGGTTGTTCTGCGCCGTTGCTCGCGTCCACCCCATGGGCCGCATCAAAGGTGATTCTTTTTACGATGCTGAGGTGTCCGTTGTCCGCCTTGATCAAGCTGGCGAACGGCGGGTCGTCGGCGTTATTCACCGCAAGGATGAGCCCATCGCGCGAGTCGTACGCCAGTTCATCGGCACGCAGGCCGGGCGCGCCGCCGGTATTGACTTCACTGACCTCCGTGTCTGTCGTGAGGTCGATGGCGACCACTCGGCTGGGTGCGTCGGTCACAAACAGCCAGCGTCCGGATACGACGACGCCGTTGGGGCCAGATTTGTCGTTGTTCGCCGCGCCCGCGGCGTTGAAGACGACTCCAGTGAACCCTGCCTTGATGAGCTTCACGAATTTGTTATTTTTAACGTCGAAAACGTCGACGCTCGCATTGGAACGATCGCCGAGATAGTACAGTTGGGTGTCCGCATCGACCCAGCTGATATCGAAGGCGTGCAAGGCATGAACGTCGGGTGGGTAAGGAATGGTCGTGAGAAGCTTGACGGGCACTTCATCATCAGCCCAAACCGCGCTCGCCCCGAATAAAGAGGCGCCGCCCGAACGAGCGGTTTGAATGCACCGGGGAACTTGCCCCCGGTAATCATGCCTTCTATTGTGGAATGTTTTGTCATGACTGGATCTCCTGGGTGAACTGTTGCACTAGGATGCCGCAGTACCTGTCTGCGTTTTAGTCGAGGATATTTAAAACAGGCGAGAGGGCGAACCAATAGTAGCGCACGGTAGGCAGGCTTTGCAATATGCTTCCCCGATATTCCAGGCGCAGCATATGCTAAAAGCATGCCATAAAGGCGACATGAGTGCGGGGAATATAAACCTTTTTTAAGAATTGCCTAAATTAACGGAATTTGATACGAAACATGGCCGGCAATCGAGCTTTTTTATTTAACCGTTTTGCAAGATCTAAAAATTAGGAAATATCAACTCCTTCTGAATGATTCCCCTTCTCCGTCCCTATTTCTCTGCCTTTGGGCTCCAATTTGCCGCTACGAGTTCTTAATGCCGTTCCAGCAACGGTTTATTCTCTGCGGTTGCATTCCACTTTCTAATGCACTACCCATCATTATTGATTAGGTTAATGTTTTGTGAGATCCGAATTGATTTGGTCAACCTATACACATCTTTCAGCTTCTCTTCCTGTCTTTGCTAAGACCGACTTAGAACAACCACTGCAACGTTAATCCCCGCTCTCCAGGCGTAATGATAGGTAAGACTTGCACCCGATCCCCAGTTCGCGCATTGAAATGCACGACCGATTTCCCGACCGCAGTCCCGATCATTGCGCCGGCCAACACGTCCGACAGAAAGTGGGCATTGTGATCGATCCGGGCATAGCCAACGAGGGAGGCGGTTCCATAAGTCGCGCTACGTACCCATAAGGTATTGTAATGCTCTGAAATTACGGAGGCGACGGCAAAGGCCTGCGTGGTATGACCCGAGGGGAAGGACTGGCCGCCTTTGAAGGGACCAAATTCATCGCCATCACTGTGATTCGGCCGGATACGGCCGACGGTCACCTTCAAGAATGGGGTGATCATACCGCTCGCGATGATACTCGCTGCAACGCCATCTCGGGCAACGCCGGCGGCACCGGGTTGATCGAAGACAGCACCGGCTAGATAAAATCCGCCTAGAACCGCGAAAGAATAGTTGGCACCAAAGGGCTCAAAGCTATTGGCGATTGTCCTGCTCGTCGTGCCATTTTGATTGTCCAGCGCAGCCTCTTTTGCCGACCCATCAAGTAGAACCATGGCGCCGACGACAATCAACGTGTCTTGGAAAAAGGTTTGCCGCTCAGGCTCTTCCCAATGCATAGGGGCGGCCAACACGTATCCAATGTCCTGACCTAAAAGGTGCAGATAGTCCGAGCAAAACAAACAACGTGCCGCAACAGGATTGAGTGGCTGCTGGGGTATAGCACTGCTTTCCTCAGTTGTTGGCTGATTCACTGTATCCGAGTTATTGTGTGCAGGATTTTCGTCAACCGTGTAAAGCCTGCAAGCCAGTATGTCGGGGCCGTAGAACGATAATACGAAACCCAGGGAGCAAACAGTGGCTACAGCAGCAGGACGCAGACTTCGCATTGGAGATCTTGCTCTTATCGAAGCGCCTGGATACTGCCGGCGCCCCATCAACTGAAATTGTAGCCCACGTTGGATACTTGTGCGCTTGCTCGCGGCAATAGAATTATGCTTGTGTCTCGTGTTGCGTCCTATAAATAACTTTATCTATGTTAGGTGCTGCAAAATCCCTCTCGCCTTCCTGTTGTAGCCTGGATGAAGGCGCAAAGCGCCGAAATCCGGGACCTTCGCGGTGACCTGGATTTCGCTCCATCCGGCTACAAACTTACCGAAAGTTATTTGGGGGACACGAGAGCGGAAACCGTCAGTCGCGGCGTCGCATAAAATAACGGCGCTCGGCCATACGCCACCGCAAAGCGGCAGCTATCGCGGGCTCTTCGCCTCGGCGTTCCGCCTTCTGTGGTTCATGGTATGCGAGGCCTTATTGGTATCTTCCGCCGCCTGCAAGCGCATGAGTAGATCCCGATCATGCTCGTCCCGATAGGGCGTAAGGTCCAAGTTTCGTGGAACCCGTTTTAGTTCCTCACTCCCCACCTTCTTGACGTACTGTTGCATGAAGTGGTCATAGGCGCGCCAGGAAATCCGGTCGGCGCGTACCGCGGCTTCCTCCGCCCGGGTGGCAATCTGATGGGCGTGTAGATAGTGCAGACCAAGTTGATCGATTAAAGTCTTCTCCACCGACTCATGCAGAATGAGATAGCGGTCCACCGCTACTTTCTTGCCCCGATAGGTAAAGGTTTGTGGGAGATGTCGATCGATATAGATCGTTTTCCCGTCACGGCTATAGCCGGCGAGATAGGGAATATCGTAACCACGATGCAGTTTGACCCGACGCAGAATTGCATCGAGCGCACGATCGAGCATCAAGCATGAGACATACCAATCGGGGCGTCTTAGCTTGCGGTGGGGCGCGATCGGGTGGCAGCTGTTTGTTGGCATTGTCTTGCGTCCTCCAGCGACACAATAGTGTAACTCGACGGGCGGGCAATGCAGAAGCATCTGTATAACCTTGTTTCATGTTTATCTGAGGTAAGGGTCGCGTCAAGGAAACGCGCGTACTTTAAAGTCTTAATGTCTTTTCCGCGGACGTCTGCCGGGAGATAGCGTGATCGATCGCGGGGACTTCCGGTTCTATTTGCCGATCGCGACGTCGATTTTGCTTGAGCTAGCCGTGGTCGGGTTCAACCTTTTTATTAGGCGCACCCCGTGATGTTTCGGTTCGTAATAATGGGGAAGCACGGCGATTTCTTGGAAGCCCAAGCCGGCATAGAGGCGCCGCGCCGCGGTGTTGTTCTGTTTGACCTCCGCGCGGCAAACGTCGAGCCCATTTCGCGCCATCCAGGCGAATCCGGCCAGGATTAGCCGCTCGCCCCAGCCTTGCCCGCGCAGGCCCGGGTGCACCGCGAGCGAATATAATCGTGCCCAACGCTTACGTCCGTTGCCGGCCTTAAGCCAGCAGGCAACCGCATCGGCATCGACGCCGATTAGCCAAAAGACATTGGGATTGCGTAATAACGCACGCAGCTGGCGCGGCGAGAACTCGCCCTCGCTGGCGCCGAAGCAGGCCCGCTCCAGCGCCGCGATGCGATTGAAGTCGTCCACCGTGGCCTGGCGCAGGCCGCTCATAGCGGATTGTTCCGGCTGGCTAGCCAAATTCATAATCCGGTTTATGAGCAGGAACGGGTTTAAAGCTTCGCGTCCCGCTCCAGATTGCGACGATCCCATTTTCCAAGCTCAGCACCGGCCTCATAAGTACTCTGCAAAAAATCGAGGACCATCTGGTCCGGATCATCTGCCTTTCGAACGTCATCGTACATGAGAATAAATCCTTTGGTGGGTGGATTATAGAAAGCGGATGAAGGCTGCACACGGCTCATACTGTATTCGAGGGGTTCCGGTGCCGCGTACGCGTAAAACGCCGGACCTGCAATATTCCCACTCCCGGGCCAGAATCCGCCGCTGATGACCTCGTGCGAATAGCCTTCCACAGTAATCCTGTCGGCGCCGGGTCGTTCCGGCGCGCGCCGGCCGGAAAAGCGGGTGACGGCGAGATCGAAACTTCCCCAAAAGAAATGAACCGGGCTGCATTTTCCAACAAACCCGCTTCTGAATTGCTTGAACAACCTGTCACACTGAACCAAAATCCGCCAAAACCGGTTTGCATAGTCGGCATCATAAGAGGCATTCTTGTGATCTTCCTCAAAGGGTATCGGGTCCGTCACTTCAACCGGCACCGGCCATATCTTCACCTCGATGCCAAGGCCGTGCAATGTGCGCATAACCATTCGATAGAACTCAGCTACGGAGCGTGGGGCTAGAGCGATAGTCTCTGTCGCTCCGTCATCGCACTGAATGAGAAGTTGATGGTCAATGAAGTTGAAGTCAATCTCGAGGGCTCGACCTCTGTAAGGCAATGTCGAGGTGGTAAGTCCGTGGGCCGTCACATACAGCGGCACATTCCACCAGTGGTTGATCAGCGGGGTTTGCGCCAAACAGATTTTGCCGACGACTTGGGTCCACATGTGCAGCGTAGCATACGTATCTTTCCACTCTTCCAACGGCAACGCCGGCCATAAGATGCTATTCATCAATTTCGCTCCCATAAAAACCTAAACACTGGCTGACAGGATCAGCATCGGCTGCATTTCCCATAAACCACGCCCCTCTCATTCCGCTCGTGAGGCGGGTTGCACTATTAAGGTCCAGGTTAGCAGGGTGCTGAAAAACTCGTTTTTCATCACCCTGCGGTGCGTGCTTGTGCGGAGAGTCATCACAGCAGCCGACGTGCCCGCAGGTTTTACAGAGGCGCAGATGCACCCACGTGCCACCCGTCCTCAGGCAATCTTCACACCCCTCTGCGCTCGGAGTAACCGCATTTATCTGATCAAGGTGCGAACATCGTTCGGCCATTGCCTCTCCCTTATCAACAGCGAATAATCTATCAAGTTAGCGCCTGGGGCCGGAGCATGAAGTCAATGAGGGTTTTGGAGCGGCTGCCGTATAAGTTCCTGTTAGTTCTGCCATAGGCTGTACGCAGGTATCCACGACTTTCCTCACATCACACCAATCTGCCGCAACATTCCTACCAAGTCGTAGAACAGCTTCTCCTCGACAATCTCGCCATTCTTCCAGTGGGCAACCGTGCAAAACTCGATTTCGAATCTCTTGTTCGTAGGCGGAATCGTCCTGCCATCAAGACCCTTCATCGGTCCTTTCATAGTACCCGTAAATCTCGCAACTGAACAAGTCCAATCGCCTCGACCGAAGAGCACCCTATACGGGTCGTTCTCGATATGATTAGGAAAAGTCTTGAAGAATTCAATGGCTTCTTCTTTATGCGCCTTTATTCCCCGCGTTGGCTCCGGTTGGCCCGGCCAGTACACCGCCACCTGATCGGCATGACGTTTGCTGAACGTATCCCAGTCCTGGGCGTTCCATGCGTCATCTAACGTTTTCATCAATTGCAGGTTTTCCTTAACGCTCATTGCAATCACCTCCTGTCAAAGAATAGTGTCAAAGGCCGGCAGTTGCGCAACTTGCTCGCGAACTCAGCTTGTTTTCGCTCAGAGTGCTAGCCACGTTAAAAGCCTTCTTCAATTGCGCCTAGAGACTTGCGTCGGAGAAAACGTTAGCAGCTTGCGGAAAAACTCCCTGCCGGAAGACAGAGAATTCATTGTAAGTTTTTGACTAGGATGCGTCCCCAAAACGGGGGGTGTCCATCTATGGGCACTGAGCTATAGACGTGCTTGATACCTTAGGTACGTACTGCCGAAATCTCCGAAGGAATGGGTCTTCGGAAGACTTCTCATCCTTCGCGAAAGACAACGCTTAACCTATTTACCGTGAGGTTCCATGATTCGAAGCACCGGGCGCCCGTGCAGGTTTTGAATAGGAAAGTAGACACGGTGGGTTTGCTGATCAACCGCGACGCTGTGCGCGTTAGCGGCCAGCAAACCCTCTCCAATCTTGTTCAGTGTTTGTCCTTGCTCCTTAAACACGGAGACCACGCCGCTTTCGCTGGCGACATAAAGCAGTTGAAGCGCCTGGTCGAAGGCGAGCACATCAGGATCTTCCCCAAGTGAATGCGTCGAAATAACCTGCTTTGATCGCAGGTCTGCAACGAGCAGCTTTCCATTACCTTCGCACGCGATAAACGCAAGGCGCTGTGAGGGCTCAATGAGTAGGCCGTGGTTGTGATCCGAGCCGGGCAATGAGTGGCGGGCCACGACGGTATCGCTACGCGTATCGATCTCCATGAGCTCGTTGCGTGTTTGGACGTTGACAAACACGTGTTTCGAACCAGGGTCGTATTGCGAATTGCCGGCCTCACCACCAAGCGAAATCGTCGCGATGCGTTTGTTGCGCCGAGTATCAATAACCGTTTCGGTTTTACCCGCCTGGTCGGAAACATACAGTTTGTGTACGTCGGGCGCGTAGGCCATGCCGTCGGGATAGACGCCGCCTGGGGTTCTCGCCACTTCTTTTAGGCTTCCTTCATCGATTACGACAATCTCGTTTGTCCCCGTGGCAGACGCATAGACCCGGTTTAAATCAGGCGCCACAAGAACGCCATGCACTTGGCTTATATTCGGAATTTCGGCCACGACTTTCATCGTTTCCGTGTTGAACACGACGATCGTTCCCGCCGCGAGGTGGGCGATGAACAGCAGGTGCGTTCGCGGATCGTAGCTTTGGTAATCGAAACGATTCGTGGGTCCAGGAAGCTCGATATCAGCCACGATCTTCAACGGCAAGCTGCTGTTTTCGTTGGATACACCTACCGCAGAGGCTTCGGAGACTTCATCATCGTCTTTGGTAACCTCTTCGTACCCCGCGACCATTGCGAGTGCCAATATAATTAGAAGCAGCAGTACTCCAAACAGTTTATTTGGGATTTTCATGTTCATTTTCCTAAGTCAATGCCGAAGGTCAGTCCTACTCTGATCTCATCGATATGCTGATCACCGGCAGACGCCGAGCGTATACCGATGTCAAACGACAGTTGTTCGGTGCTGCGCCATATCAATCCAATCAGTCGCGAGACGACACGCGGGTTACCGGATGCGTGTTCGGTGAATAACTCCATCACCGGCCGCACCGGCCAGTCGTAGGGACCTTCGATGATGACTCCCAGGAATGCGTCTGGATTATGTTCTCGGTTAAGCGCGAAAACGGTATTTACATGAACCGTGGCTGCGGGCCAGCGCTGCGAAACAATCCCGGCCAACGACGCCCCGGTTCCGTGTTCGCCGTGCACCTCCGGCAAAAGCACGCCGTATTCGGTTGCGACGCTTAACCCAGCCTCCCCTTGCAGTACACCCCGACGCAATATTTGCTTAATAAACATACCGGTGTCGACCAGGCTGGTCGAGGGAGTATCCGGCGTGCCTTCGCGCAAGCTCTGGCGCTGCCCCTCAAGTACGAGTTCGCGGTCATCCTGCAGTCCAAAATTAGCGACCACCGCTGGCGCAACCCATGATTTGTTTGCGCCTTCGCGCAAGGACCCGATGGGGCCGAGTTCCAGTTCGAATTCTCCTGCATGGGCAACGTCAGCGTCGGTAGAATCGAACGGCCGATAGGCAAGGGCATATTGAGAGGGAAGACTCACGCAGAGCGCCAGCAAGAAAAACCGGCACCCATACGTGAGGCGAATGCCGGTGATTGCAGACACATGCATGCCCCTAAACCCCAAGGAACTGATGTTCCAGCTTCTATACACCCCGCTGGTTGCTCGTAGCATGACATGTTAGCGCCGGCTCGGTATGAGCATTCCGTCCGAGACGTTGTAGTCGAGCTCTACGGCTTTGCCTTTAACCGCTGCGAGCACGACAAATACCGGCTTATGGTTTCGCACCGTCGGAGCAATGGAGAAAACCGTGCCCTGATGCTCCTTCTGCGCCTTGGCGACAATATCGGCCAGAGTAAACCGGGAAAGCGACATCAACGTGAGCTGCTGCGAAGAGCGAGCCACATGCGGGACGTCCTTGAATACTTCGACTTCCGGCGTCCACTGGTCTTGCGCGGGACTTCCACCGAGTTCCTTGAAGATGTTGTCTTCCGGATCTACCGAGATTCCTTTTTCTGCGGTATAGACGGAAAGCGAGAGTTTGCCTGCATCGTCAAACTCAAACTTTGCAGAAATCGGAACCTCCGGCGCCTTCGTCGCCTGGCGCAGGCCATCCATCAAGCTGTGCTTGCTTTGAGGAAGCGCTTTAATCAGCGCAGTCTGATCATGCCCGCCCTCTTCAGCGAGAGCGACGCTCACTGCCAGCCCCGCTCCGAGTAATAAAACGACCGACATGAGTAAACTACGGTAATTCAGAATACCAACTGTTTTCATCTTCATCTCCTGTTAAATAGCCACTTTTTGTTTTCGACATCGTCCACGGGAACACCGGTACGAACGATCCATATCTCAAAAACACTCTTCAATAAACTTGCGCCGTGCGCGCCACACATCTCGCTGCCCTCAAGCCCCCACGCCCCTAGCTTCCCTGAGGCAACCGGCCCGAGGCGCTTCCCCAGTTGATGTTTTGCATAAAGGCGTCAACGTAAGCCGCTGCCTTCGCGCCGTAGTCGATGTGGTACGAGTGCTCGTACATATCGAGCGCAAGTATCGGCGTTGCGCCGGCGAGGGTATGTGCGTGATCGGATGCCCATTGATTTATTAATTTCCGGTCTCGGACGGAATAGGTCAACAGCACCCACCCGGAGCCACCACCAAGCGCCTTGCCCATGGCCGCGAATTGAGCCTGCCATCTCGCAACGCTCGTGAAGTCGCGCTCGATCAAGCGGCGAAGCCCGCCATCAGGCTCGCCTCCGCCCAAGCTGTCGAAATACACCTCATGCAGGATCATGGAATTCATCGCGATCAGTTCTTCGCGTTTCAGCCCATTAATCACATACACCGGGGCAATAGTAAAATCGAGACTCGCCAGCT
>WNFH01000262.1_pt1 | contig 32151 bp, 27 predicted proteins | sample 5400411 | NCBI WGS metagenome assembly WNFH01 (sample SAMN13153347, study PRJNA577476) | soil metagenome | isolation source: 200 cm saprolite under Douglas fir tree site 2 hole 3 | place: USA:California | collected 2015-04-18 | reverse complement strand
TGAACCAGGAAAAAGGCGTCGCCCTGGCAACGGTAGTACGAGGTGCTGAGCACATTGGCGCGAAACTCCTGGTCTTTCCAGGGAAAAGAACGGAAGGCACGCTGGGCAACGCGGAGTTGGATGCCAGCGTTGTTGGAGATGCTGAGCGAGCCATCTGGAATGGAGAGGCCGGAACACATACCTATACCATCGAGGGCAGCACAGGCACACTCCCTTTTGATGTCTTCATTGAGGGCTTTCCACCTCCCCCAACTTTGATCATCGTAGGGGCCGGACATATCGCTATCCCTTTGACCACTTATGCCAAGACGCTTAATTATCGCGTCGTGGTAATAGACGCCCGCGCGGCCTTCGCTACTCCTGAGCGTTTCCCTCATGCCGATGAACTGATCGTTGAGTGGCCCGATGAAGTGCTGGAGAAAATGGAGCTCAACCCATCTACCTCGGTCGCTGTACTGACGCATGATCCCAAATTCGATGAGCCTACTTTGAAGGTGGTGCTCTCGCGCCAGGTCGGCTATGTGGGTGCCATTGGCAGCCGCAAAACCAACGAGGAGCGCAGCGAGCGTCTCAAGAAGCAGGGTCTTACGGATGAGCAACTCCAGCGCATTCATGGGCCAATTGGCTTAAACATTGGAGCCGCTTCCCCTGAAGAGATGGCACTTGCCATTATGGCTGAGATTGTGGCTACGCGCCATGGGAAAGACCGGTCGACGGTTCAAGGTTGGAAAAAGTGAAACTTCCTTGATGCTGAATCGTTATAAGCTGTAGGGTATTTTGGGTAATTTTGTGGGGTATTTCGTTGCTATACGATATTGCATGAAGTAATATGCTGTAATGAAGTAATATGCTCTAATAATGAATAGGGAAAAGGATAATCAATGCGAGACGAACCTTATTATTATCAAGATAATCCCGATGATCCAACTGAACCCATCCGGCAACCTGGTTCTCCACAACAGGGTCAACAGGGCGATAAATTAATCATCGGCGGTTTTCAGAATACACCGAAACGACCGGAGCGAAAGCCCTACCAGTATCCGCCCCCACAATATGTAGACCAACCAGCTGCCTATCAACAGCCACAGCCGCCAGCTTATCCTGGGCAGCAGGTTCAGCCAGGCAGAATGCCACCGCCTGCTGTAAACCCGAATGTGCAGCAGTATCCCTACCAGCAGCCGGGACAGATGGCAGGAAGTTCTACTCCCAAGAAGCGACGCGCTTCTCGCCGCCGCAGAGGTTGTTTGATCGGTTGTCTTGTCGTCCTGCTCCTCCTCTGCGTTGTGGGTGGGTTTACTGCGGTTACAGCCCAAAAGGCGCTGGCTTTTGGTTCGGCCATTTCAACCCAGTCGCCGCTGAGTAGCCAGACGGGCTACATGGGTACCGGTGATCGCGTTAACCTGCTGGTGATGGGCTATGGCGGCACCGGTCATGATGGAGCGTATCTCACCGATTCAATGGTGGTGATGAGCCTGTTACCCCAAAGCCATCATACGACTTTAGTCTCGGTTCCTCGCGACCTGTGGGTACAGATACCCCCTGGCTCAGGACAATATCATAAGATCAATTACAGCTATGTCGACGGTTCAAATAATGGTGCCAATCCTGTTGGCGGTGGCAATGCCGCCGCTCAGAAAGTTTCACTTGTCACCGGCCTGGATGTCAAATATTGGCTGACCATCAATTTTGTAGGGTTCCGCGATTTCATCAATTCGATCGGCGGCATTGATGTCTACGTGCCTGACTCATTCACGGCGAATTACCCGGCAAACGATGATCCCAGCATTAATCCAAATTGGATTAAGATCCATTTCTCCAAGGGCATGCAGCATATGGACGGCGAAACAGCCATACGCTTTGCCCGTGCCCGCTACGTGCTGGACAACCCCGCGGAAGGCTCCGACTTTGCACGTTCCGCCCGCCAGCAGATCACGATTAAGGCGGCTTTGACAAAGGTCAAAGCGATGTCTACCTGGCCCAGTCTCTTCAACGCCCTGACCGCCTTGCAGCACGCCATCTACACCAATCTATCGCTGGCCGACCTGATGCAATTCGCGCTGAAGATGGATTTGAACAATGCACACCGTGTTGGTCTAAGCAATCAAAATGTACTGGTGGATACAACGGCCTCTGACGGCGAATCTATTCTGCTACCTGCCAACAACAACTGGCAAGCTATTATAGATTACGTGAAGCAGCAGTTGTATAATTGAGTTCTCTTTATGCCATTCACAGCATGGCGACCGCAAGGGATTGCCACTACTATACTCCGATGCCCGCCAATCCCGTCGTGTATAGTAGTGGCGATCCCTTGCGGTCGCCATGGGGGAATATAGAACAGCTCTGTGCGTCGTGGCGTGGTTGCTCAATTACCACCACTGGTGTATGATAGCAGCGTTGCAATTGCTCAGCAGTATCTTCTGAAAACGAGTTTTCATGCGAAGTGGTGCGCTTGCGGCGCATGACGTTTCTCATACATCCACTCAGGAAGCGTATCGCTCACAAGCCTCACAGACCGCATGGCAAGAGCAACGATGAGCAGCATAAGCAGCACAGCCCGGCACTAATCCGCATACCTCTGCAAACAGCACAGTTAAGTAGCAGCGAGGGACTCAGATATGAGAGAAGAGACGCGCAAAACACCTCGACTGGTTGGTGGTATCTACCGCGTGGGACAGGTGATTACCACAGGTGGAATGCTCAGCAACTATACGGCATACAACCGCAATACCAACGATGTGGTGGGACTGCTGGTAATTGCGTTCCCGCCTGCTGTAGATGTCCAGGTAGTGCAGCAACTCCTGGATGGGTTGGACAAACGTCGCTCGATCCATTCTCCCAACGTCATACGCGTGTATGATTGGGGTATCGATGATACTCGCGCCTACATTGCTACTGATCCTCCACGTGGCATAACGCTGCGACACGTATTAGATAACGAGAATATTGATCTGCACCGCACCCTTGACCTTTTACGCCAGATGGCACAGGGACTGAAGGTATTACATGAACAAGGGGTGGTAGGAGTTGATCTGCGTCCACAACTCATCACCGTCGATTCTGTAGCCGTAACCGATCGCGTGCAGCTTGATGATGTTGGACTGCGCTCTTTGCTCGGTGCGCTGGGCTATGTCAATAGCCAGCGCGTTGACGACATTGGTTTTCTTGATCCGCGCTACGCCCCACCTGAATACATCAGTGGTGGCGCAATTGGACCCTGGAGCGATGTCTACCAACTGGGGCTGTTGCTATTCGAGATGGTTACTGGCCGACTGCCATATGTTGGGAAAAATTTCGCAGAGACGGGCGTGCTGCAAAGTACTGCTCCTATTCCTCGCATGGCGCAGTATAAGCACGATACACCGGCAGCACTGCAAGATGTGCTGGATTGCGCACTGGCAAAGTACCCCACTGCGCGTTTTGCCAATGCCGCCGTTATGCTCACCGCGTTAGAATCTGTACAGCTACCACGTCGTTCATCAACGGAACGGCGGGTGGAGGGTGGTGGCGATGCCCCGACTTCTCCACGTTCTGGCGGTATGACGGGCGAGATGCAGCCACTTGAAAAAGACATAGCAGAGGCTCCCACGCTTATTGGTGGTCGCCCAGCAACATCGACAGCCCCGACCTCTGGCGAAGCAAGTGAGGCGATCAAAGAAACAGCGAACGTCTATGCATACCTGTGTTATGAAAAAGATGGTGTGGAGATACAGCGTTTTGCCATTTCCAAAAAAGATGTGGTTGTTGGCAGAATGGACCCAAAGAGGGGCCTCAGCCCTGATATCGATCTGACTGCCGTTGATCAAAAAATGACGGTTTCGCGTCAACATGTGCGTGTTCGTTATGAGGAGACCTTCTTCTATATCGAGGACCTTAAGAGCCGTAACAAAACGCGCCTGGGCGAGTTAACGCTCGTTCCCCTCAAGCCAGAGCTATTGCAGCATGGCGATATTGTGCAGTTTGGGAGTGTGCGCCTGGTATTTAAGGTGCCTGGGAAGCGCGATACACCAAAGTATAAGATGGAAAAGTAACAAACGCCATGTGCGAGTTGTTTGTGCCGCCTCAGGCGGCACAAACAACTCGCACATGGCGTTTGTTACGCAATAGCTAAGTGCACCTCGGTTTGCTATGTAACGTGTAGAGCATATACAGGTAGATGCATGAGTGTAACAAATCAAGCTTACCACCTATAGATAGAAAGGATACCCACATGGGTTTTGATCAGTATCACGAACCGGCAGATGAGTTATCGCATGAGACGCGCACTTTTGCCCGCATAATCGCCTCATTGAAGGAGGAGTGCGAGGCCATTGGCTGGTACCAGCAGTGTATTTCCGTTGAGAAAGACTCGGATGCCAAAAAGATCATGCAACATGCCCAGGAAGAGGAGTTTTTGCATTTCTCGATGGACCTGGAGTTTCTCCTCCAGCGGTCAGCGCGAGCGAAGACATCTTCATCCAGATTTGCGCTCGCGTCGGCCCGGCGCTAGTTCGCAATTACGGGTTGAGCGCCGAACAGGTCGAATTTTTCACAGCCCATGAAGAGATCGGTACTCGTGTGACACTCGTTGACCAGGCACTCCTGGCCCGCTACAGCCCTCCCACCGGGCGCCAGCTTATCACGCGCGCTGTACGCCTGAGCTACGAGTTTGAGCTGATGTTTTATGATACGATTATAGAGGCAACCCTCAGGTAATACATAGACATGTACACGTGAGCAGGGTGTAGAGTCTTTGGAATTGCTCTACATCCTGCTCACGCAACTATGAATGGCGAATACCCTTACTGGATTGACTTGTTGTCGCGATTGTAACTCGCTCTCCTTCCTCCACGAACCACACTACCGTTTGTCCCGCAAAGATTTCTAGCGAATCAGGATTGGGACGTCCATCTACAATGTGTACTAAAGGGGCTTTTGAGGCGTGTTCCGTATGAGATTCGTAGGATAGACTCCTATGGTCACGAACAGTAACAACACCTTCGACTCTGCCATTGACCATGTAACGATATTCACCAGGAAGCATAAACAAATGCGTGAAAACATCGTGCTGCCTTAGGGCGCGGCTATCGAACCCGGCCCCAGAACTACTCTCACCCCGTATACTGTAGGGCGGTGCAGCAGGTGTACTCGTCTCGACTCGCCAGAGCACAAAGTCGTGCATGCTTACCGTCACGCTCTCTGAGTCTGGTTGATAGCGATGCAGGTTCGCATCCCAGCGCAAAACAACATCCTGTTGCTTTCCTTTACCAGCACTACTCCCATTCTCACTCACATGAATGACATACGTTCTTTCAGATTCGCTGCCTTCAAAACCAGGAGGCAAGAACAATATACGATATTCATAGTCACCAGGCTCACGAAAGACGTGCAGGTAACCATCTTGATAGGTAAGTTGCTGCGAATTCAAAAAATCCATGATCTACTCTCCTTCCAGGCGCATCAGGCGAAATCAGCCGTGGCTACTAATTCATGATCGGCGATAGTGGCTCCCAGAGCCGCAATCGTAATGTCTACTTCGGGGTCGGATGCTCCACCAGCAGGAAGCATAGCCTGCGTTTTGGCAAAAGTGAGTATTGGAACAGGAATTGTAGGCGAGAACAAATCCAGCAGCAGAATCACATCGTGGATGAATGTGCTAATTGCGCTGAGAATCACCGATAATACGCCGCTAAGTGCTCCAATCACCATATTCACCAACCATGAGATCAACGGGCCAATCAGGGGGATTGTGTTTAGCACGGCATCAACCTGAGACTCGATAGCGTTGATGATCACACCGACCATTGGTGAAAGATCGATAAACAAAGAAAATGGGTAAACCAGGAGGTCAACTTCCCAGTTCGCACCGGCATCCTGCACAGAGACGCCGAAATCAGCCGATACGTTGACCGAGAAAGGCAAGTTGATAGGTACCGTAACACTCGGCCACGTGATACACACCTGGGGAGTACAGACTTTTCCGATAAAAGGAATGTCAATACAGACCTGGAAAGGGGGAATACAAATCGTCGGCAAGATCGCTCCCAGGTCGAAGGCGAAGAACACGCCAACATTGCCAGAGATGTTGAGGTTGTGAACACGCACGATATTAGCAGGAGCATCGATCAGTTCGATTGTCCCGCCAGAAAGTGCAACATTCACAGAATATCCAACGTTAAAAGGTCCCCAGCTTGCCGAATCGCTCTTTGAGATCGACTCGCCTGCAAGCAATTTCTGCATCAATTGATTTGCGCCACTTTCACTGACGGCAACTGTTGCATCCATGAACTATTTCTCCTTTTTGCTGCTAAACGATATCTCCCCAGACCTTGAGCTGATCATCACCGATCTCTGGACCTGCTGCAAGAATCAGCCCAAATGCTCCGAGAACCAGTTCGCTGACCTTCTGTTGCAGGTGCTCAAGTAAGGCATTCACCATAAGCTCAGCGATACACTCCACAATCTGTTCCAAATCACAGATGTTTTTGACGACAATCTGGTCGATTTGTAAACCGATAAGTTTGTCAGTTGCACTTAGAGGCTGAACCGTGGGATGGCCGACGGCCCAGACATTGAGAGTAGCGCATAACCTCTTGGGGGCCCATTGCTCCCTCTTGTCAAACAGACCACAAGCTATGCATATACGTATCTCAGCAGTTAAACTGAACTGGTTGGGGCCTAGTGTCAGTGGAGCAGGCAGCATAGAGCCAGCATCCTGCGGTACAAAATCGATGACGGGCTGGCTGATGTCAATCGAATATTGCATTACGTTCCCTATGCCTGGCACTTCCAATGGGTTGAGAAGGCTAATATTTGTAGTGCCGCCACCAAACACGCTGGTCGCATAGTGAAAGTAATGGGGCCGGACTAAGTAGACATTACGAATAAACTTGTTGATACCATCCTCGTGCAGCGCAGCATAAGCTGCGTGCCCAGCGGTAAGAGCCATAAACTATCTCCTTCGGTTCCAGTTCTAAAAAGACTTAAATGGCTACAGGCATAGAAATTTGCCTCGATCAGGCTTTATCGCTTACCTTTCTGCCAATTCCAGTGAATAGACGCGAGCACAGGAGTTTTTTCGGACACCGACTCATATGAGTGGTTACACATAGTGAAAGTATCTGTTGCGATAAAAATTGCTGGTGATTACTCACAAGTGAGATGCCACTCCAATCAGCCGCCCGGCAGATTGCTCATCCTTCTGCCATGATTGACAGCCTGCCGATCAAAGTCCTCGCAGACAATCCAGTAGCCCAACCGACGAAGCTCATCTTGATAGTCGTCCAGTTCGTCGCGGTGCTCAAGCAGAAGCTGAGCAAACTGTGTAGTGACTTCGAAGATGGGATGCTGGTCGCGCAAGGCCATAAACGCCCAGGGGCCACCACAATCTTCAATCGGTGCCCGTCGTTTTCCTGCCAGACAGACCGGATAGGAATGCACTGGATCAAGGTGAAGAATCTGCTCCAGGCGAATCTCATGCTGCCAGCTATCGGTCAAATCATACTCGTAGACCCAGCGCTCTTTGCAGCGGAAATGAAAATCGCGGAGTTGCACCTGATGCGGATTGTCACAGAAGCCGATCCCTCCTGGTTTCCAGATCCCATACGGTTTCCCTCGAATAATGAACTGATGGAGGTGCTCATCAGCCCAGCCAAAAGCGATTTGAAGCGTGTCATGGAGCTAGGCAATGGTGCTGTCGCTGCGTACCAGAAGGCGACGCCAGATCTGCGGACTGATTTCTCGTATCCAGATGCGCAGTTGATACACCTGCACTGCCTGGTCCGTACTGCTCATGCCCTTCCTCTGTTGCAATGATCTCTAAGCAGAGTATATCGGCATCGGTTGATGAAGGAAAGCGGGATGGTACTTTCATAGCAAGCATTCAGTTTGCCCCCGGAATGGAATGGTCTCCAACATGCGGTGTCTACAGATCGTGAGTAGTAGTGATTTTGTGTGCTATTGCTATCAGATCGGCCAATAATCCCTGGCCTGTCGCGAGCCTGCCTGCACCTGGGCCGATCACGGTGATTTCTGGCAGCGTATCGCTGTGGATAGTGATGGCGTTCGTTACCCCATCGACGCGAGCCAGGGGGTCGCTTAGTGGCAGCTCGACCGGCTGGACGCTTGCCTCCAGCCGGTTATCTTCTGGATGCAGGCGCAGCGAAGCGATGAGCTTGATGCGATTGCCGTTCTCGATAGCCTGTTGCATCTGTTCCCTTGTGATGGTGGTAATGCCCCGACGCACAACTTCGCCCGCTTTCAGTGAGCGACCAAAGACCAGGGTTGCCAGGATCAGTATTTTTGCCAGTGCGTCGTAGCCTTCAACGTCGGCGGTCGGATCGGCTTCGGCATACCCTTGAGCCTGGGCTTCCGCGAGCACATCGGTGTAGTCGCGACCGGCAGCCATCGCGCTCAGGATATAATTTGTGGTGCCGTTCAGGATGCCGCGAATGGACGAGATGGCTGTACCAGCCATACCTTCGCGAATGGTGCTGATCACAGGGGTACCCGCCATCACGGTTGACTCCATACGCAACTGCACGCCATGCTCCTGTGCTAACGAAAGCAATTCGCTTGCGGCAAGGGCCGCCGGTCCCTTGTTGGCGGTAATCACATGCATATTTTTTGAAAGTGCGGCGCGAATATGGCTCATCCCCGGCTCGGCATCGCGCAGATTGGTGCCAGTTGCCTCCGCCAGTATATCCCCGCCCGTAGCCTTTAGACCCTCAAGTGCATTTGACCAGTGTTTTACGCCTGGATGCTCTGTAAGAGGGCGCCGTGCTGCTGCTAGCTCTAGCAGTGCAGGAATATTCAGCCCGTCTTCACGGTAGATAAAGCCGTGACGGGCGTTGGCAACGCTGATGAGGGACACATCAAGCCCAAAGTCTTGCCTCAGCAATGCTTTTTTGGTTACGAGCAGTTCCGCAAGCCCTTGACCGACGGTGCCGAAGCCGATGATAGAGAGACGGAGGTGTTTCATGTGATTTATATCCAGGATAACTTGAGACGATCAAGCACGCGTTTCACTGGCCCCATCTCCTCGATGCCCAGGAGGCGTGACATGCGAATGTAGATAAAGATGCCGACGAACAGTTCTATGAGCAATTTTATGAGAGCCATCAGGGTGCCGCCCAATCGTAGACTCTGATCGTGAGTGGTGACAAGGATAAAATCAAGGGCAAAGCGGACAACGAAAATACCCACACCCATTACCAGGGATGCCAATAAGATACGCCCAACGAAGATTGCGAGCTGCCGCAGTTGCAGTTCTCCCACCCGTTGATGCAGTAGCCAGATGAGGATAACCGCTTCGAGCGAACCCGCGATAGAGGTAGAAAATGCTAATGCGCCTGTTCCCCAGCCTGGACCCCAGACTACCGCGTTGACCAGGATTAAGCTAAGGGCAATCTTAAAGATAAACTGCAGTATGCTGATAATCACAGGTGTAACGCTGTCACGCATGGCATAGAAAGAACGGGTGAGAATTTCGACCGCTGTGAGGCCAGACAGCCCGACTGCAAAGCCTGCCAGTGGAAAGGCGGTGAGTTGCGCATCGGCCAGGCTATATTCACCATGCTCAAGCAGTACCTGAATAATCGGCAGCCCCAGCACAATCAGTCCAACGCTGGAAGGTATCGACATGAAGAGGATACTGCGCAGCGTTTCCAGAATAGTAGCGCGCACGCGATCCAGACGCCCCCTGGCAACATTTTCGGCCAGGGTTGGAAAAGCCGCGGTTGAAACTGCCATGCCAAAGATGCCAAGCGGTAACAACAGCAGTTGCAGTGCCTGGTAGTACTGGGTAATCAGGCCGTTGAGTGCCAGCGCACCAACCACCACACCCAGTAAAGAGATGAGATAGCGGTCGACGAAGATAGAAAAGTAGAGCATACCGGCATTAATGACGCGTGGTCCCATCTGGCGACCGATCTGGATCACTCCTGGATGACGCCAATCAAAAGTTGGAGTATAGCGCATACCGACTTTGACCAGGCCGGGTATCTGGACAGCCACCTGTAGAATTGCACCTACCACCACTCCCCATGTCGCTGCATAGACAGCAATGGTCTCGTTTCTTTGATTGTGGAGTGCTAAATATATACCAGGTAGCAGCCCGATAATGAGCCCTACATTGTAGAGGACTGTGCCAATAGCAGGTAACAGAAAGTTCTGGCGGGCATTTAAGACGGAGGTGACAATCACTCCTCCACCAAGCACGATAGCTTGCAATAACATGATGCGGGCCAGTGAAATAATTAAGGCGATATGCACCGCGTAAAATTGTGGGCTGACCGTTGAAGAGCGGGGATTATAAAGCGGTATTAACTGCCCGGCAAAAATGATAGCAAGCAGTGCCAGCACCATCATCACGGCAATGGCCAGATTGAGTGCTGCGCTGGCAATGTGCCACGCCTGCTTTTCATCGCTGTCTCCGATCATATATTTGGTGAAGACTGGAATGAAGGCGGAGCTAAGGGCCCCGCCCGCAACGATGGTGAAGATGAAATCGGGAATGAAAAATGCTTGTAAATAGGCATCGGAAGTAGCACCTGTGCCAAAGACATAGGCAAACATGGAGGTACGCAGCAGGCCAAACACACGACTGACGATAAATGCGCCGGTCAGGATAAATGTTGCCCTGCGGATATGCACCCGCTGGATCAAGCCGGTGTCTTGAGAAAGTTCTGAAGCAGGCTTTAACGCATTGCCACCCCCAATCAAACGACCCAGTGGACTGCGCTGCACTAGCGAGGGCAAAAGAGATGAGCGGAAAGGTGAAGCCTCTTTTGGAGGCAACTGTGTAGCGGGTATGGCCGGTGAATACTGCGTTGGTGGTAATGGCGGCGCACCCGAGACCATAGAGGGAGGTATACCCTGCCTCCTGGACGGTGACATCTGCTCAGGTGTAGCAGGAAATGCTGCCCTGCCTGTGGGTGGGTATTTCAATCCCTTGGGTGGGATTACGCTGGTGACATCTGGCTTCATACGCCGCTGTTGGCGGCGCATGCGTTCCTCTCGCAATTGTTGCAGGCGGGCCTGGCGCAGCATGGGAATGGCCTGAGAAGGCTGGGGAGCTTCAAAGTACTGGTATTCCATGCCTTGACCCAGCCCCAGTGAACTGCCCATGTCGGCGATAGGTTCCTGGTACCGCTGGGGGATGGGCTGCTGTGGTTGCCCTCCGTATGCTTGTGGTCGGTACATCGGTGATGGCTGTTGTTGCAGAGGTTGCTGCTGTGGCTGCGGCTGAGGATGGGGATACACCGGTGGCTGTGGCACAACAGGTGAATGCTGTGCCATGTCCTCCGGTGCATCCTGCTCATATTGCCAGCCATAATACCCCTGTTGCCCGTGGGGACCTGGCGGTCCCGCCTGGGGCTGAGGTGGCTGTTGTCCTTCGTTTCCCACTATTTTTGCTCTATAGTCTTGTATGCTTGATAGGTTTCATCAATTTTATTGTACTGTTCTATACGTCTTTTGAAGACATCAGTTGCAGCAGTGCCAGTCAAGCATACCATACTTGAACCATTTTGAGTAGGGGCCAGGTTTATGGTTTGGTTGTCGCCGGACAGGTGATGTTTACCTGCCTCGTATCAGCGTCAAAGGCAAAGCTACAGGACTGCCCGTTGATGGTTGTTGTTCCTTTACACCCAAATATAACCGTTCCATTAACTGAGCAGTTCAGAGGGTTTCGGACCTGCGTGCCATTGATGGTTGCGTCAATGGCCACGCCGTTTTCATCTGTCTTCACCTTAACAGGATCAGGTTGGCCCAACAATTTCACACAGTTGAGGCCGTTATTTTCAAACGTGAAGACAAAACGCTGCGCCAGGAAGGTGAAAAGGGAATTGGCGGCCGCCGGGTCAACTGAAGGTTGTACCTTGGTAAAGCGAGCATCGAGCAGCATACGCTGCGGTGCTATAGCAAGGAGATTTGTACAATATATACGTGTGCTGGCATCTGCTAGATTCTGTACCGGCAGCTGATCTACTCCTATACGGTAGGCATTGAGCTTATCGAGATTGGGCTTGTTGTTCACCAGGACCATTGGATCGCCGCCTGGCACAAGTCCTGCGGGAGCGGGCTGGTGTGCTGCTGCCTGGAGTTCGTTGAGCGGCAGGGCTGGCACCTGCTGGTCTGGATCAGCGAGATCGGGAGCCATCCAGGGGGTGCAGCCCAGCGCGCTGTCCACGACGGTGAGCAGGCGCTCATCACTGCCATTTTTCTGTACCTGCCCTCCGAGGGTAGTGGCATTGGCTTTTGTGTCCTGGGCAATCTTGCCTGAAGGGGTGATGAGATAGAAGGTGGTGACATTATCGCTCTGATCCTGGTCGACAATCGAGAAGTCGCGCGTCGTGGGGCAGGGCAGTCCATCTTTCGCTTTCCCTAATGCTGGTGGCACGAGTTTGCCTGCCTGAATTGCTCGATTGGCTGCCTGGAAGAAGGCGGCAGCATTACAATAAGAGACCTGCCCGAAGATGGAACCAGGAAGGCCGTTGACACAATGACCGTCTTGTAGACTATTGTTTGAGTCCCGCAAGGTCAGAGTGTTGCCATTGAAGCCAAACCAGATGCCCACGATAGCACCTTTGGGGAGCATTGGCACAACGGGAGCTATGGCAGGCTGCGTGCCCTTGTCAATCACGAGTGGGTTGTAGATCGAGATGTTTCCTGTGGCCGGGTCAATTACTGCTCCCTGGACAAATGCCGCCTGTGCAGCATTCCCCTCATTGCACGGCCCTTTGGCCGCGTCGGTGGCGGCCAATCGGTACGGTGTTGCTAACCCCTGCGCGCTCAATGGATTGGCTGGCACGATCAGCGAACAGTCACCATTGGTAGCTGCCGCGTGGGAATGCAATTTTGGCATCACAAAAACTGCCGCAGCAACAAAGGCCAGGACGACAGGAACAAGTAGTCCAGTGATTAGCAGTAGGGAGAACCGCCTGCGCTGAAATCCTCGATAGCTGTAAATACGGGATCGTTGTTTTCTCATAAATACTTCCGTCCCTTCCGATATGGTATCAGATATGTCACAGCGTGGCGATGATATTGCTTCGCTAGCAAGATATGTGTGAACATCGGACACTATGAACTGTTTTGAAATTGATCGACACATGTTAATATGCCGTCATACAAAGAGGATTGTACGATAGTCTCTTCTGTGTTTTTGCTGATAAGGCCGATTTTGGTATGAAAGTACCACGTTGTGGTTAAGGTTTTTGAGTTATCACCCAGGAAAGGCCACCATGGGGTCCCAACATTTTTCCCCCCCCAAATCCCCGCTAAGGATTCACATGTTCGGTACCAATTTGCCTCTTCCCCGCTAAGCATTGAGGAAGTAGGCTTCCTTTCCCATCTGAGGCGGTTTCATTGACGACAGGCCTGTCCTTCACGGGCTGTTATTTCATCCGTACCATTTTCACCAGTTGTCCCAGGCCAGGCCGTTGCCCGTACATCAAGACTCCCAGGCGATACGTGCGCGCGGAAAACCAGGCACAGGCGGAGATGGCAACCAGCATTAACGCAATCGTCGCGACGATCTCCCACCAGGCGACAGCGCCCAGACCAATATGTACCAGCATCAATTCGGAGGTAAAGAAAGGAATATACGAAAGCACCTTGATCCAGATTGCATTGGGAAAAGCTGCCCCGAGGTAGACCAGAATCCATCCACTCACTAACAGCATCGTAGGAACCTGGACTGCGCTTTGTACCTCATCCTGCCGTTTGACCATCGCGCCAAGTCCGGCATAAAGGGTTGCATACAGCAAAAAGTTCAGAAGGAAGTAGACCAGGAAGAGGAAGTAGAATGGAATGGAAATGCTGGTGAGATACTGGCTGAATCCTCCAGCGCTCGCACCGAACAGCACTGCCTGTAAAGGGGTTTGCAGCAGGAGCGCACCAATGCCGACCACCAGGCAGCCCATCTGTGTCAGGCAAGCCGCCCCGATGCCTACAATCTTCCCGACCAGTAACTGAAATGGAGTCGCGGCATTCACCAGAATTTCCATCACCCGGCTACTTTTCTCTTCTGCGACTCCCGTCGCCACGGTATTTGCATAAATAGCCACTGCTATGTAGATCAGGAAAGCACCGGCAAAGGCGAGAACATAGCCTGCGACGATTTCGTTCGCCGGGCGAGTGCTCTGGGTATGCATGACCGTCAAGCCGGGAGGAGCAAATAGACTGCGTGTTTGAGCCGGGGTAAGACCCAGGCGATGAGCTGTATCGAGAAAGGTGAGTTGGCTTGCCAGAGCCTGGATCTTGGGCAGATTGCTGTCGTTTGTAGAACTCGCGTTGGTGTCATAGGTCAAGCGCAAATCCTGGTTCGGAGCACGCTCCAGCACCAGCAGGATATCCAACTTCCCATTCTTGACCTGACTTTGCAGGCTGCCCAGGTGAGCAGAGGGCTGGCTGGTAATCGCATAGGGGGCTTTGCCGGAGGTATTCGTCCCATTCAGTTCGGAGTTGATGTACGAGGCCAGCATCGTCTCATCCAGGCCAGCGATCGTGCCCGCGGTATTCACCACCACGACATGGGTTTGCGAATTCGTACGCTCAGCAATGAGCTGTACTATTGTTGGGATAAAAGCGGCAATGGCTACCAGCGCCAGGAGGATCATGCTGCTGATAATGAAACTGCGCTGGGTCACCTGATTTTTGTACTCGCGCCCGATAATGAGACGGATATTGCGCCAGGTATCCTGAGCAGCGGCACCACCGGTACTGACCGCTATGGCCTTGTGCTCTTGTGCTGATCGCTCTTTTTCTGGCGTTTCTACGGTGTTCTTTGGCATCGTTTCATTCCTCTTTCTTTATGCTGAAAGCACAGATGGAGCATCGGGCAGCGCGATCGTGCCTACCTGCTCAATGAAGATGTCATTCAGCGATGGCTCATCCATGACCAGGATAGTCGGGTCGTGCAAAACGGCGGCGAGAAACTGCACCTTCTGCTGGTTGCCCTTGGACAGTTCTTCCACCTTCTTTTTACGATTCGCGTTGATCTGAAAACGCTCAAGCCATTCGTCCAGTTCTTGCTCGGCATCCTGCTTCGATACACCGTTCAGCCGCGCCAGGAATAGCAGCTGTTCATCCACTCGCATTTTCGGATAGAGTCCGCGCTCTTCGGGCAAGTAGCCCAAATTCCTGCAGGGCACCTCACGGACGTCCTTGCCATTCCAGGTAATAGAACCGCTATCCGGGCGCAGGATATCCAGAATCATGCGCATAGTGGTGGTTTTGCCCGCGCCATTTGCTCCCAGGAAGCCGAAAATCGCTCCCTCTTGCACTTCCATAGATAGGCCTTTGATGACATGGAATTGCGCAAATGACTTATTGATATGCTCTACTGTAAGACTCACAATTACTCACTCCTTCCGAGCTGCCCGGTCGAACAGTGTCACCAGTTCCCGAGCATAAGAATCCGCATCAAGGTTTGGATTGGCTGCGAAAAGGGGGGGCAACGCGTCAATGGATCTTCTAATGGTCACGGCCATCACACGGAGATCGAATGCCCTGAAATCGCCATCTTGTTGACCTTTGTGCAAAATGGCCTCTAAAGCCGCCAGGACCGGCTCCTCTGTGGCTACATCGTAGCGAAGCTTTCCGTCTTCAGTGCGAAAGTTGATCGCGATTTCCATTATAGCCATCATCTGCATGCGGTGGGTTCTAATAAATTCGACGTTCGCCTGGATATAGGCCTGCAACATCAGCGCGGCAGTAGGTTGTGCTGTTATCTGCGGCGCCATGAAGCGCGCGCCAGCCGTGTAGATATCGGTGACTACCTGTTTGATCAACTCCTCCTTGTTGGTGAAGTGATAGGTGATCACTCCCTTGCTGATTCCCGCCCGCCTGGCGATTTGCGCCAACGATGCCTGGGAATAGCCCAGGGTGGCAATCGTCTCGATCGCGCACTCGATGATCTGTGCCCGCCGGGCAGCCTCGATGAAGGAAGGACGGTTCTGTCCGCCTGATTTATTTTTTGTCCGCATGGCTAAAATATAGCACAATTGGGCAGTATAGGTCAACCCTTTTCCGATCGTCGAGGCGTGATGCGCCCGATGTGAAGTTGGTTGCTTCTTCTTGTCCAGAGCCGTATGGCCTTTCGGTACACGTAAGGCTGTATGTGCAACACGGAACCGCCCACGCGCAGGGATTCTCAAAAGTCGTTGAAGGGGGGATTCCAAGTGACAGAGCAAACCCTTGACACCACTGTTTATTTCTCATATACTTGCTCATGTTAGTTCTATTAGAACGTTCTGATAGAGATTAAATAGGTTGGAAAAATGAGAGAGAAGCGTGGATGTATGAATTGCTGGTGCTGGCCTTGCTCATGCGTTGGCCGCTGTATGCGTACTTGATCGCGGATATTACCAACAATATTATGGGGCCGTGGGAGAAAATCAGCCGGGGGTCGTTATCAGCGCTCTTGAAGAAATTGGAGCAGACAGGATTTATTCAGCCCGGTGATCCGGCGCAGGTGCCCTTTCCGTCGGTGCGTGCGTCACAGGTCTTTACGATTACGCCAGCAGGGCGAGCGCGTTTCTCCCAACTCATGATGGATACGACCTCGAATCCAGGGACCTACCAGCGCATCTTCCGCATCAAGGCACTCCACCTGGAGTTTGTGTCACCGAAGGATCAACTCTACCTGGTAGAACATTACCTGTATTACTGCCAGACGGGTGCTCGTTACCTGAGAGCAGAGTCTCACGACCTGGCTACTAATCCCATGAAAGTGGAAACCGCGAGCGAATTTTTTCTCGCTGCTGCACTCGACTTGATGGAAGTGGGAGCGCAAGAGTGGGAACTGGAGCTGGCCTGGGCACAGCGTATCCGCGAGCGCACCATCTCGCGCCTGAATGAGAACAATCAAAAAAATAGGGAGGAAAATAGTGCCTAAAAAAGCTTCTTACTTGCCGCGCGGGCAGCGCATGTTAAACGCCATTTTTGGGACGATGATACACCTTGGGGTGATACCGAGAGCACATTTGATGAGTGTGCCCGGTCGTAAGAGCGGGAAGATGCAGACCATCCCTCTGTATGTCCTGCGCCATGAGGGGCAGCGCTGGCTTGTCGCAGGGTACGCGGGTTCCGATTGGGTAAAGAATGTACGTGTAGCAGGATGGTGCGAGTTCATCCATGACCGCGTGAAGGAACGGGTACAGGTAATTGGAGTGGAGGATCCGGGGGTTCGGATCGTCGTGCTGCGAGAGTTTGTACGGCATGCCCCCGGTGCGAACAGAGGATATTCGATCAGCCCGGATGCGCCTCTTGAAGCATATGCTGCCATTGCGCCAGAACACCCTGTTTTTCGTGTGGTGGAGCAAGCAAATGTTCTGTAGACGCCCAATTCATTGGCACAACACCAATGACATGCAGGGTTTCTCAACAGTCGGGCCACCTTTTATAAGTATGTGGCCAACACAGAGGAGCAATAGTGAAGCGAGCCATCAACGGTCAACGCTTAGCGGGGAGCTTCTGGAGCAACATCCTTCCCACAGATCCTTAGCGGGGATTTTGGGGGGTAAAAATGTCGGGACCCCACCATCAGGGTGTTTGACCTAGTCAAACACCCTGATGGTGGCCTTTCCTGGATGATAATGCGGGTTCTACTCTTGACTTTTGCCAATAAATTAGCTATAATCTGACCAGATAAGCTAAATTAGTCACACTGCTTACCTGGTCAGCTGGTCATAATGAGATGGAGGGATCGTATTGGCAAGCCAACGCAAAGGTGAACATGGGCAAATCGAGGAACGCTCAAAGCGAGAGCAGCGCGCGGATAGGATTCTAGACGCGGCGGCTGAACTGATCGAGCGCTGGGGATACAACAAGACCACCATTGACGATATCGCCCGGCAGGCCGGTGTTGCGAAGGGAACCATCTACCTGCACTGGAAGACGCGCGACGATCTTTTCTGGGCCCTTTTAACACGCGAAGATCTAAGATTGACGGAGGATATTCGCCAGCGCATCGCCAGCGATCTCAAAGGGATGACGCTGCACAGCATGCTCAAACATGCCATGCTGGCCACCATGAAAAGCCCTCTGGCGAAAGCGATGCTGCTCATGGACAGCAATATGCTGGGTGAACTGGCGCGCAGAGATTACAGCAGTGCGTCATTCCCCGAACGCATGGGAGGCTTTAGAGACTTTCTGGCATATTTGCGCGATCAGGGTGCCATCCGCGCTGACATCGGCATACAAGAACATATTTACATACTCAGTGCTATCGTTATGGGATTTCTGATGATAGATCAATGGATGCCCCCTGATTTCATCTATTCTGACGAGGAAATTGCGGACATGGCGGCCGAGTCGATTCGACGCACGCTCGAGCTGCGTGATGCGGAGCGAACGACAGCAGAAATTGACAGAAAACAGGCCATGGCAAGCGCATTCTCATCTTACTTGAAGCATGCTGTAGAAATACGGAAAAGAGAAACACAAAATGAGGAGGAGGTCACATCATGACAACGCAAGAGCCGGTGATTGTGATTGATAATTTCCACAAAGCGTATGGAAAGATCCAGGCCGTCAAAGGCATCTCCATGCGCGTTGAGCAGGGCGAGATTTTTGGCTTCCTGGGGCCAAACGGCGCGGGCAAAACCACCACTATTCGCTGTATGCTCGACGTTATTCGTCCTACGTCCGGGACGCTTCGCGTGCTAGGACTGGACGCGCAGCGCGACAAAATGGCGTTGCACCGGCGTATCGGCTACCTGCCCGGCGACGTGCGCCTGCCGGGCGATATGACCGGTCGACAGGTCATAAACTACTTTTCACGTCTCCAAGGGCGCGAGCCGGTGCTGCTGCATGACCTGGTGGCGCGCTTCGATGTAGAGATAAAGCGGCCATTGAAAAGCTATTCCAAAGGGATGCGCCAGAAGATCGGCATTGTGCTGGCCTTTATGTGCGACCCCGAGGTACTGATCCTGGACGAACCCACCTCCGGCCTCGACCCGCTCTTGCAGCGCACCTTCAACGAATTTCTACTGCAAGAACAGGCGCGCGGCAAGACCATCTTCATGAGTTCGCACATCATGAGCGATGTCGAGAAGGTATGCCAGCGCGTCGCGGTCATTCGCCAGGGCGAGATCGTCACCATCGAAGAAGTGGAGGAGCTGCGCCATAAGGCGGGCCAGCGCATGATAGTTGAGTTTGGCGATGCCGTCAGCACAGATGAACTGGCGCGCATGCCGGGGGTCAGCAATGTGACAATCAACAACCATGCCTACCATTTCAACGTGGGCGGCAGTATGGATGCGCTCATCAAAGCGCTCAGCCACCACGAAGTGCTGCGCCTGCAGGCCGAAGAGGCTCCCCTTGAAGAAGTGTTCTTGAAGTTCTATGAAAATCCACAGGCGGAAACATCACTGCCTGGCACGCGCTAAAACCTCGTACTGGTGAAAGAAGAACCGAACATGGCTACCACATCCATCTCGAAAAGCATCGCTGCGCCAAAGAAACGCGCGCGCGGACTGATTATAACAAGGGTCTCGTTTTTCAACGCCAAAACACTATTAGCAGCCGGTGCTTTCTACATCTTTTTTATCGCTCTGGTGATTGGCTTCCTGTATCCCACGTTGTCTGGAGTGAATTTCAATGCATACCTGACCTCCAATGCTGTCGCAGGCATAGTGGGCGCAAAACTCAAAGATATATCCAGTTTTTCCGCTCTCTTAGCGCTGGAACTCTATAGCTCGATTTACGCTCTGATCTGGGGCGGTATCATCGCTTATATGGCCGGCGCGGCACTGCCAGCCACTATCGAGAACGGGACGATTGACCTTGCGCTGAGTCGCCCTATCAGTCGCACGCGCTACTTTCTGGAACTCTGGCTCAGCGCAGTCCTGGGCGCTATCTTTTTGAGCCTGACGACAGCTCTATCGATCTGGATCACCACGCTTTTTGTGCAAAATGCCAACATTGATTGGGGCTGGCTCACCATCGCAGAATTAATTGAGCTGACGCTCATGTTCATGGCAAGTGGCATCGGTATGCTCTTCGGCTCCTTCATCAATGCCAGTCGTGCGGCTGGCGGCGCGGCACTTGGGATTATCGCCCTTGCCTACCTGATGAACACGCTCGGCACTCTCTCCGATAAACTGACCTGGATGTTAAAAATAGAGCCGCTCTACTACACGCAGGGCATACAGGCGCTTGCTGAACACACTATCACCGCCTGGTATCCCGTGGTGCTGGTCATCGCCGGCCTGATCTGTGGCATTGCGGGACTGATAATCTTCAACCGGCGCGACTTGCCGACGACGTAGACACAGTAACAGAGGGATTCTGAAGTGGCTATCCTCCAAGCACCCGGAAGCGCAGCAGCCCGATAGTAGCGCCAGCCAGGATCAGCCAGACGGAGTTGATCTTGAAGCGTAGAAGAATGACGAAGGCGATGATGGAGATAGCCCAGGTGAGGATATCTTCCAGGGCGTTTTGCCCCAGTTGGATCAACACTCCCGCCATCAAGGAGAGAGCCGCGACATTCACGCCATCAAGGAATGGCGCAGTCCATTGCGAGCGCCTGAGCCGTGTTGCCACCGGGTGGACAAGCGGAATAAACGCGAATGATGGGAGAAAAATGCCGAGTGTAGCTAACAACGCACCGGGCAAGCCTCCCACAATATAGCCAATGAAGGTTGCAGTTGTGAATACGGGGCCGGGCGTAAATTGACCGATGGATATGGCATCGAGCAACTGGCGATCTGTGAGCCAGTGCAACTGTAACACAAAATCGCTGCGTAGGAACGCCAGTAAGATATAGCCGCTGCCGTACAGGATCGCGCCGATTTTGAGGAATGTGAGAAAAAGCGTCGGAAGGCAGAACGGAACAGCGGTTGTGGCAAAACCCATGAATGGTGCGGCCAATATTTGCCATTGCAGCGCGAATATGCCCGCAAAAGAGGAAAGAGGCGGTTTGGCCGACGCGCGTTTCTCGCTATACCAGCGTTCGGCGAGACGGGCAAGCCCGTAAACGATACCTCCGCCGAAAAGCAAAATGATCACGTTGACCCCCAAGAAATAGAGACCCAGGACGAGTAACGCCACGATCACCGGCCATCCCCCTTTGAGTACAGTTCGGCACAGTCCCCAGAGCGCATAGGCGATGATCGCTACAACAACGGGTTTGATCCCGTAAAACAACCATGTTACCTGCGGTAGGGATCCGAAAGCGACGTAAGCCCAGGCCAGCGCCAGGACGATCAGCATCGCAGGCCCGATGAAGCATACGCCTCCGACGATCAGGCCAGGCCAACCGGCGCGCTGGTAGCCCAGGTAAATGGCCAGTTCCGTAGATGTTGGGCCTGGAACGAGGTTGCATGTTCCCCAGAGATCGACGAAACGCTCGTCGCTGATCCATTTTCGCCGTTTGACCACTTCTTCGCGCATCATCGCGATATGCGCGGCCGGGCCACCAAAAGCGGTGAAGCCGAGCCGCAGGAACAGGAGAGTAACTTCCCGGAGAGCTTCTTTTTGAGAAATAGGGGCGATAACTTTCCCGGCTTCTGCGGATTCATCTGCCATACGAATCTGTTCCTTCGTTTCAAAATCGTCTGAAATGCCTGCTTCCTATCTCTATCTTATCACTTGAGCGGCCTTTCCCTTACACATTTTTTATACAGCTAGTTCACCTCGAGGATGGATAGCTCAATCGGCTCTGCAAGCCATTTCATTTTCTTATCGGTGTTTTTGGGGACTAGACAATGTTGTGTTCTTGATGCTGTTGGGGAGCTGAAAAACGGTTGATGCGTAAAGCATCAATATTGAGAGATTGGGCCTTGCCCAAAGTGACTTCCTCGGCGATCAGCCGCCCAACGGTTGGGGCTTGTTGTACCCCATGTCCAGAAAAACCGGCAGCGTTGACCCAGTTCTCTGATGCGGGCATCCGGCCAAGGATCGGATTGTGGTCGGGAGTTACTTCATAATACCCCCACCAGCAGGCATGGCGATCTAGCCTCGTTTCGGCCAGCCAGGGAAAACGTTCCAGCCCCACGCTTATGGTTGACTCGAACCACTCCCAATCTATGCCTTCCGTAAAGCCGGGCGGTTCGTCCGGGTTTGAACGACCGAAAAGGATGCGCTCCCTCTCGCTTCGCAGGTAGAAACCGCTCGTCAAATCGATCGTCAGGGGATAGCTATGCTGCCAGACAGTTGGAGCGGTCGCATAAATCATGCGCCTTAGCGGGTAGACTGGCACTTCCAGGCCGGCACGCCTGGCCACTTCGCCAGCCCAGGCTCCGGCAGTATTCACCAGGTAATCGGCCTCAAAGACACCCTTCGGAGTTTCGACCTGCCAGACATTGTCTACGCGGTCCGCCTTCGTAAGAGGGGTTTCCAGGTGAATCGAAGCTCCTCTTTCTTTCGCCAGTCTCAGGTAAGTAAAGGTAATACGATGAGGATCAACAATGCCATCGGCCAATCCGTGGGTTGTGCCAGCAATGCCTGAGGGATCAAATTGAACCAGGCTTTGGGCATCTTCGACAGAGAGTACTCTCACCGGTGCGCCTATGCGCTCCTGTAATCTGACACCGTCCAGATGCACTGCCCAGCGTTCGGGTGGGACAAGGAACAGATAGCCTATCGGTTGGTATTCCGCATCCTCCCCGTATAAGTCATGGAAATGTTGATATTCCTGGATACTCTCCCAGGAGAGACGAATATTGGTTTCTTCAGTAAATTGTATTCGTACCCCGGCGGCACTTTGAGCCGTTGATCCCATAGCCGGAGACCTTTGTGCCTCCAATACTGCCACTTTTACTCCTCGTTCGCTCAGGCGGAAGGCACAGGAAGCACCTATAATGCCAGCCCCGATGACTAACGCATCAACCTTTACGCTTAGTGCCATGCTTGCCCTCCTTTCTCATGAAGCTCAGGTTTTCTATAGAGTATATCATGTAGAATCCTCACTGCCTGCTGGGGGTTAGCAGTTCGTAAAAGTTTCATGGTATTGAAGTTTTGCTGCCGTAGGCAGCAAAACTTCAATACCATGAAAAGGTGACACTACGCCATTCTGAGGGTATCAGCTTCTGCCACGAGCGTTCCAGTCGTATTCCATGTAGCGCGCCGTCTGCGCTGCCACCTGCTCACCAAAGAGGCGAGAGACGACATGCAGGCTCATATCAATGCCAGCAGAGACCCCCGCCGAGGTAATGATATGCCCCTCATCGACGACCCGTGTCTCCGTCAGCATTTCTACGGCAGGGTACCGTTGGCGCATCATCTCAATGCCGGTCCAGTGCGTGGTGGCCCGGCGCTGGTTCAGCAGCCCGCGCTCGGCAAGCAGGAAAGCCCCGGTGCAGACGCTGGTGGTCAGCCTGGTCTGCTGATCCTGTCGGCCAATCCACTCCAGCACACGCGGATTAGAGAGTTCGCGGAATACGTCCCCACCAGGCACCACAAGGATATCCAATGGTGGGTGATTCTCTATGGTGGCCCCAGGCTTGACCTGTAGCCCTCCTCCGCAGGTGATGATCCTGTCTTCTTCAGCAATGGTCACGACCTGAAAGAGCTGACGATGTTCGTCGGGTTCGCCTACTGAGCTGGCTACGGCAAACACCTCAAACGGGCCACAAAAATCCAGCGCCTCGACATCATCAAAAATGAGGATACCAACGGTAAGTATACCTTCCTGGTTCATCGGTTTGCTTCCTTTCTCCCTAACGGGTTACGCTCCAAATTGTACTTAATAACAATATTGACAATCATGTATTGTTATGATAACATAGTAGGACAATGCATTCCCTTTTGTCAAGAGGAAACCCCTCTTTTTCTCAGCAGAAGAAAGAGAGGGAACCTTTCGAGTCTCGTTGTCCCACAGCCGCAGGCAGCACATTCAGGAGCCTGAAGAGGGAGAGAAAGAGCCATGGACTATTCCGCCATTCAAGTAAAGCACGACGCCCCCGCTCCTCTCTATCAGCAGATCGCTGATCAGATCACACTGGCAGCCCACCAGGAGGCATTGAAACCGGGGGAGAAATTACCTCCTATCCGCAGGCTTGCCGAAATGCTGGATGTCAGTCCCATTACGGTCACGCAGGCCTATCAAGCCTTAGCCCGGGCCGGAGTGGCAGGCGGCCAGATTGGTCGGGGAACGTTCATCCTGCCCCCGCCTGTGCTGACACAGCCAGAGGCGCGCGCTCGCTCCCCCCAACCGACCTTTGCCTCGGCTTCGGAAGGGGCAGCGCCCTCTACGGCTCAGGAATGGACACGCGAAGGATGGACGATGACCCTGGCGCGCCGCGTACGTACTCCTCGTTCCGTGGCATTGGGGCAGGTCTTTCGGCAGCTCCTGCGCGGCAAGCCTGAGCAGACTTTGATCGACTTTTCGAGTGGCAATCCTGGGGCTTCGCTGTTTTCGCTGGCCCACTGGCAGCAGATTATGGAGCAGGCCGGCAGGTCGTTGGATCAGGAGAGTCGGCAACAAGGAGACATTGAGGCGTTCCAGTACGGTCCGGCGATGGGCGATGCTGCCTTGCGCTCATTTCTCACCGGCTACCTGCACCGTTTCGGACTGCATGTCACCACGGACGATATTCTGCTCACCAGCGGGACACAACAGGGACTCGACCTGATAGCCAGAACCTTTTTCGAGCCAGGGGACAGTGTTTATATGGAACAGTTCAGCTATATTGCCGCCCTGGATATCTTTGAGCAATATGGCGTCCGGGTGCAGCCCGTTCCCCTCGACGAGGATGGCCTGCAGGTGGAGGTGTTCGAGCGCCTGCTGGACGCGCCGCAGAACCGTCCTCGTTGGCTCTACACGATCCCCACCGCTCATAGCCCAACAGGGATAAGCATGACGGTAGAACGGCGGCGCAGGCTGGTTGAATTGGCCCGCACGTATAATGTGCTGATTATTGAGGATGACGCCTTCAACGAATTGTCCTATGAGAAGGGAATGCCTGCGCCTGCCATCTGGAGCTTTGCTCCCGAAGGACGAGTCATCTATGTGAAAAGTTTTAGCAAAACGACCTTTCCTGCCGTGCGCCTGGGCTGCATCGTGGCTGCCCCAGAGGTCCTTTCCTCCCTGGCAGAGAAGAAAGGACTCGTTGACCGGGGAACATCGTTGTTGGTCGCGCGCTCCGTCCTGACCTATCTCAGCTCGCCTGCCTATGAGCGCAACCTGGAGCAGATGCGAAGCGTCTATCGCCAACGTCGGGACGTGTTGCTGGCCGCACTGGAGCGTGAACTGGGCCGATTGGGGTGCCATTGGTCCCGCCCCCTTGCCGGTTTCAGTCTGCTTGTCACGTTACCGGCATCTCTTCAGGAGATGGAGGTCGTTGAGGAGGCGGTGGCCCAGGGAGTCATTGTGGCCCCTGGTCGTTTTTTCATGCCCACTGCCGCCGGTACACGCGACAACACGCTGCGCCTGACATTTGCTGATAAGTCGCCTGAACAGCTCGAGGAGGCGGCGCATCGCCTTGGGCTGGCACTGCGCACACTTTTACAACGAGGAGGACCGAGCGCATATCCTTCCCGCCGCTTGACCACAGATGTGTAGGGGAGGGCATATCATCACTCGCATGCTTCCCAGCTATGAGCGGGAACGTGCTGAGGCAAGCGGATGCCAAGGTCTAATCCACAAACTTCCTATAGCCATGGGCTACTAATCGCCAGATTTGGCCGCACGCCTGGATGCAGTCGTCGCCTCATCGATCACATACAGTTCAGGCGGTCGCACAAGCTGGTCCTGGCTGCCCAGATAGCGAATGACCACACCGTACGCGCGTTCCGCCGCCTCAGGCGAGACATAGCCGTTGACCACGTCGTTGAGTACCAATTCCAGGGGGCGTTGGAATGGGTTGCCATAGCCACCACCGCCGGGAAGATTGAGCTGGACGCGGCTATCCGGCGCAAGAGAGGTGAGGGCTTTCGGCTGCGGGCTGGTATGGCCGTTCACGAGGAATTCACCCAACGAGCCGGGTTGGCCGCCGTGCAGACCGGTAGCAGGAAAGCGGGTACGATCAATCATCGCCGAAACTGCCCAGGGTATGTCGCCGCGATACCCTATCTCAGTCCATTGCCCAAGCCCTCCTCGATAGGTACCAGGCCCCCCTGAGTCCGTGCGTAACTCGCGCTTATATTGGATAAGTGGGGTCAGGCTTTCTATTACTTCTGCCGGTACCCCGGCGACCCCACTGGGGAAGCCGGTGGTGTTCAGTCCGTCTTTGGTTGCACGTGCCCCGGTGCCCCCGCACTGAAACAGGCTGAAGGTGAAGTATTCCTGAGACGCGGGCCATTGCCCCCGCCAGACTTCGATCCAGATGGGGTCGGCTCCGCAGGCTATAAGCTGTGCTGGCATGGCCTGGGCCAGTGCTCCGAAGATAACGCCGGGCAGGAAATGTCCGATGATGTGGCGCGAAGCGACCGCCGCAGGCTCTATGCAGTTCAGGATCGAGCCGGGCGGCGCGCTTACATGGACAGGGCGAAACGACCCGGCGTTGTGTGGAATCTCCGGGGTAATGGCCGCTTTTATGGCGAATGAGGCGTAGGCGTGGGTATAGTTCAGCACCACGTTGATTCCCCGTGAGCTCTGAGGCGACGAGCCGGCAAAGTCGATGTGTATGTCCTCGCCCTCGATGACAACGGCGACTTTGATACAGATCGGCTCGTCAAAGCCATCGCTCCAGGCCTCGTTTTCGTAGTGTCCATCAGGAAGTTTGTGGATGGCCTCGCGCATCGCTCGTTCCGAACGCGTGATGATCTCGTCGGCGAGTGGATCAATGGAGTCTAACCCGAACTCGTCCATAAAGGAGAGCAGCTCGCGCGCACCAACGGCATTTGAAGCAGTCTGGGCGTAAAGATCCCCGACGGTTTCGTTGGGAGTGCGCACGTTGGCAGTGATGAGCTTAAAAAGCTCGTGGTTGGGCTCATCGCGTGTAAACAGCTTCGTAATTGGGATGCGCAAGCCCTCTTCATACACCTCTCGCGCCTCGGCTGAATAAATGCGCCCGCCGATATCGGGAGAGTGACAGGTGCTGGCAAAATACCCAACCACGCGTTGATCTTTGAAGACCGGGGTGAGAACAGTCATATCGTTGATCTGACCTGCGGTTAGCCAGGGATCGTTGGTAATCAGTACATCTCCTGGCATGAGCGTCTCCGGCGGGTACGCGTTCAAGAAATGGCGCACCCCGGTTGCCATAGCGTTGATGTGGCCGGGGGTGCCGGTGAGCGATTGGGCGATCATCGAGCCGCGAGTGTCAAAGACGCCGCAGGCTAAATCCTGCGACTCGCGCACAACAGTGCTGAAGGCGGTGCGCATCAGCGTGACCTGCTGCTCGTTTACGACTGAGAGCAGGCGGTTCCAAAGCACTTCCAGGGTTATCGGGTCAATTGGCAATCCTGTATCTATTGTGCGTTGTAAGCCCATCGTTTTTCTCTCCCTTTCTCTGATAGCTGGTGTACTTTCTTTTGCCTCGTGATGACTCGTTCCCTGCCAGATGACCTGCAGCACCTATCCCAATCCCGCCTGCCGGGCACGCAGCATTGCCTGTGCCCGGTCGGCGACTTGCAGCTTGCTGAAAATGTTGGACACGTAGTTGCTCACCGTTTTGGTGCTCAGGGCGAGCTGCCTGGCGATAGCCGCGTTACCCTGTCCCTGAGCGATCAAGGTGAGAACTTCCTGTTCGCGCTCGGTCAATTCTGGTAATGCCTGAGGGAATGCTGTTGGTTGGAGGCTCGCAAAGAAGTCTATGAGATGGGTGGCGATGGCTGGACTGAAGATGGCTTCGCCACTACCCACCGCTGAAATCGCACGGAGGACTTCGTCCGGGCTCGCACCTTTCAGCAAGTAGCCACGCGCTCCCGCGCGCATCGCATTGAACACTGAGTGATCGTCTTCGTACATCGTGACCACGAGAATGCGGATATGCGGGCTGGTGTGCAGAATGCGGCGCGTGGCCTCGATACCTCCTACATTAGGCATTTGCAAGTCCATGAGAATCACATCCGGCTGATGTGCCACTGCCTGTGCAATTGCTTCTTCCCCTGTGGTTGCTTCACCAACCACTTCCGTATACTGATCCGCTGCCAGCAAGGCGCGCATACCGCTGCGGAACAAGGGATGATCGTCTGCAATCAGGACACGTAATGGTTCTTTCGACATCTCTATCACTCCTTCACGATAGGGAGATGAGCCAGCACGCGCATGCCGCCCGTTGGACCAGCTTCCACCATGCAGGAGCTGCCCAGTTCCGCCGCACGCTCGCGCATCGAGCGAATGCCTACCCCCGTGCGTTGCTCTGCTGAGATGCCAATGCCATCGTCGCTAATTTTCAGGGAGAGTGCCTCGTCGAGCTGGAGACGCACCTGGCAGATACTGGCCTGGGCATGACGTACAACGTTCGTCAGGGCCTCCTGCGCAATGCGGAAGGCCGCTACCTCGACCGCCGCAGGCAAAGGTGGCAGGTCATCCGGGGCATCAAACATCATATGCAGACCGTTTGCCTCGCCGGTTTTCTTCAGGATCGTCTGTTGGGCGATATATTCGCGTAGAGCTCCTACCAGCCCCAGCTCATCAAGGGATGGCGGGCGCAAGTTGGAGACGAGGCGGCGAATATCATTGACGGTCATCTCGATATCGCCATTCAGTTCGAGTAGCATGGTATCCGCTGCTGCCGGATCGCGGGCCAGCAATTTGCGAGCGGCGCCGATTTTGAGCGTGAGCGCGGCCAGCGTTGGCCCCAGGCCATCGTGCAGGTCCCGGCGCAGTCGGCGGCGTTCCTCTTCGCGGGCCGTGACCAGGTGCATGCGCGCCGCGGCCAGGTGTTCATTCGAGCGTTGCAGATCATCAGTCAGGTGTACCGCGTGGGCAGCAAGACCAACCTGGTGTGCCAGTTCGTTCAACAGGTGCATATCGGCGGCACTAAAAGCTTCACGGGGAGACCGTGGAGCCAGCGCCAGTTGTCCAATGGTTTCTCCCTGGTACAGCAGGGGCAACATGAGTGGCGTCCCGGCTGGCTTCCCGTAGTCGGCTACGGTGGTGAGTTCGCCGTCGTAGCGCAGCAGAATCCCGGCATAGGGTAATTTGAGCGCCTGGGCTACCGTCTCTACGATCGTTGGGAGAACCGCGTCTGGCGCCAGCGTCGCTTCCAGGCGGCTTCCCAGGCGCGTGATAACAGCGTATGGCTCGTCGCGCTGTCCATACAACAGGCGATTGATCCTTCGCTGCAGCCAGAGCCGCAGTGGCTGAAACAACACAGCGATCAGCCCTGTAGCGACCAGTGAGAGCGCTAGGTTCCCCTGCGCTTGCAATGCTGCGCCAAGCCCTCCTACGATCAGCATGTACAAGCCCGCCACGAGAAACGTCAAGATACCGTAGACCAGCGTGCGGTGAATGATGAGATCGATATCCCAAAGCTGGTAACGCAAGATGGCGATGCCGATGGAAAGGGGAAAGAAGAGCGTCGTGAGCATCAAAACCGGCTGGGCGAATAAGAAATAGACAGAGCCAGGCGGGCTAAATGATGGAAGCAGCAGAGGGGAAGCTAAGAGGAAGTTGAACACAATCACGACCGAGACGCTGTATATAACCCACTTGGTCTGCTGGCGCTGCGCCTGATTGGACACTCGCCAGTAGCGATACAACTGAGCAGCGACGTAGCAGGCAGAACTGCCAAACGTGAGCAGCACATAAAACACTCCGGCATCGGGGAAGAGCACATCCAGCCCGCCCACCACGAAGAGCAAAACGACGATCCAGCGCGTCCAACGAGGGACAAAGCGACCGTCAGGAAAGAGGAAGAAGACCAGCGAGAGCACGACGAAGGCCAGGTCGTTCAGTAGCAAAGAGGGAAGCTGCCAGACCGAGGAGCTTGCTCGCGCGACAACCGTCACACCAGATGTCCCCTGCAGGATGAGCATCCCGGAAGCCAGCAACCCCATCCAGTCGTTCGACTTGTGCCAGGCAAGCACCGCTCCAACAGCGAACCAGACGCAGGCCCACAGAAGCGCGAAAGCCAGGTTCGCCAGGGCGAAGCCTTTGATAGAGATGCCAAGCTGCCCAAGCACCTGTGCTTGCTGAGGAGAAATGGTGCATACCGGACTTTCGCAGACTGTCTGGAACTGCGCATAGAACAATGGAACCCCGGCAAAAAAGATAACCAGGATGAGGACTACCAGCACCGCCCAGACAATGCGTAAGAGGGTGAGTTGCTGCCCAGACAGCGTTGTATTCACGCCGCCATGGCGGTCGATGTTCCTGCCTGACCTTGCTGAAGCGCGCAACAGGTTCACAGTGAAACTCCTCTTGACGCTCATCTTATGATGACCCGTCTGAACGGTGCCAATAAAAGCGATAGGATCAACCTGCTCTCATTGTAAACTATTGTTTGCCAGTTTTCAAAAATCTCTGGCAAATGCGCGGTAAGAAAGCAAGGCGATGACAATGCCAATCACGGTGATCAAGCCACCGAGGATCTCAAAGAGTAGGCCTGGCCCGTTAGGCCCCCCGAAAATGAAGATGTATTCAAGAACACACCACATCAGGGTGAGTACGACTCCCAGCAGCCAGTTGACGCGCCTGCCAAATGAGCCAACAATCGCTGCCAGCGCTAGTGCCATGTAGGGGCCATTGTTGGCGATGATGGAAAAAAGGTTGAAGTGCATATCAGGGAATCCGGCGACCATGAACAAGATCATGAGCACGCCTGCGATACGCATATACCAGCGCAGGGCCGTTACAGATCGCCCGGTAACGGTGATGGGAGTGGAAGTGGTGGCAGTCACGCTGCCTGGATTCTGTGAAACCGACATGGAAGTTCCTCCTTGGATAGTGAATGACGGACAGCGAATGCACTCTCGCTGTACTTGCTTTAAGAGTATCCGAAAAGGTTTCCCACCGAGAAGAGTAGACTCTCCCAATCTCATAAGGCAGTCTTCCCGGTGCATTCCCACGTTTTCTGGGATTATCCTGGGGGTAATGAGGAAGTGCCACACGGGGGAAGCGAGGGACAAAAGCGATACAAGTTGAGAGCAGCGAAGCGTGGAGGCCATCTATTTTGAGGTAGTTACTAAAGATAGTTACAGTTCAACAATAAGATTCCACTGCTCATCAATTCGGAAACGGTTGTCTGGCCCCACGATCACTGTCGACTCGCGCTCCTCAATGATAGCCGGTCCGACCAGGCTTGTTAGCGGAAGGAGACTGTAGCGGTCATAAACTTCAATATCGCGATAGCCACCCAACTCTGGGAAGTACGCCTTCCGACTCCCTTTGCGGGCCGCTTGAGCGGCAATAGGTTCATTTCGTTCTACCCTCATGTGTACTTCGGGCGTGGGGCCAGATGAGATGACGCGCCAGTTGATAATTTCAACCGGCACGGATGGGCTGAGCCGCTCGTAGAGGCGGCGATAGACCTCTTCAAACGATGTAATGATGGTGGAGGCGCGGCTGCTGTCCAGTTGCCCTGCTGGAAGAGGAACCCTTACCTCGTGGCCCTGGCCGACATAGCGTATGTCGGCCTGGTGCCGGTGGCTGATGTGTTCAGCCGGAACGTTTGCTGCTTCCAGCAGTTTCTGCCCTTCAGCCTCCATTTCGGCAAGCAAGGTATTGGCCTTCTGCCAGTCCAGTTGATCAACGCGGCTGGGCCAGGAACGCACGAAGTCGAAGGCGAGTGGAGCGGTGAGAAAGCCGACGGCACTCATTACCCCCGCTCCAAACGGCACGATCAGGGCTGGCGAGCCTAGTACACTGGCAATGCGAAAGCCATGTACCGGCCCGGCACCGCCGAAAGCGAATACGGGGAAGCGGCGCGGGTCTTTGCCCCGCTCCAGCGTGTGGATGCGGGCGGCATTCGCCATGCTTTCGTTCACGATCTGATGGATGCCCCATGCTGCATCTTCAACCGAGAGGCCCAACGGATCGGCGATGCGCTCCTTGATAGCCTGGCGTGCGGCAACAAGATCTAAGCTGAGCTGACCTCCAAGGAAGTAGTGCGGGTCAAGGTAGCCGAGTACCAGGTCAGCGTCGGTAACCGTTGGTTCAGTGCCACCCCGCTCATAGCAGACCGGACCCGGGTCAGCTCCCGCCGATTCCGGCCCGACTTTCAACAGTCCCAGAGCATCTATGCGGGCAATCGAGCCGCCTCCGGCACCGATCTCGATCATTTCGATCACCGGCACTTTGATCGGTAGCCCCGACCCCTTTTTGAAGCGATACCG
>WNFH01001181.1_pt1 | contig 32191 bp, 30 predicted proteins | sample 5400411 | NCBI WGS metagenome assembly WNFH01 (sample SAMN13153347, study PRJNA577476) | soil metagenome | isolation source: 200 cm saprolite under Douglas fir tree site 2 hole 3 | place: USA:California | collected 2015-04-18 | reverse complement strand
AAGTCAAAGCCCGTCGAAAGGCCAAGACTCCGATACTGGAGAGCCGTGTGCGAGGAAACCCGCAAGCACGGTTCGGAGAGGGGAGGTCGGAAAAGGAATGAAGAAATATCATCACCTCGCCGGCCCCCTACTCTACTTCAGTTGTGAAGTCGATGCCCCTGAAAAACTTCCTGTCTCCTCTGAAGATGTGGGTATTGATCTGGGTGTCAACCATCTTGCCACGCTCTCCAATGGGGAGATGATCGAGCATCCCCGAAACGCTCGCCGTGCCAAGAAGATACTGGAGAAGCGGCAACAAGCCCTATCGAGAAAGAAGAAAGGCAGTCATCGACGGATACGAGCCAAGAAGCTGATTGGCCGTGCGCACAAGAAGATCAGAAATCAACGGCGGGACTTCCTGCATAAAGTCTCAAGGAAGTTGGTAGACCGCTATCAAGTCATCGTGTTTGAAGACTTGCAGATCAAGAACTTGGTGAAGCGACCCAAACCGAAGCAGGATGAAGAGACAGGGGAGTATCTTCCCAATGGGGCAGCCGCAAAAGGCGGATTAAACAAGAGTATTCTGGATGCAGGGTGGGGCATGTTCATGGAGATGGTTACGAGCAAGGCGGAAGGTGCTGGCCGTATCATCATGAAAGTGTCCCCCAAGTACACGTCCCAAATCTGCTCAGGCTGTGGCACCATGCGCAAGAAAACACTTGAAGAGCGGTGGCATAGCTGCGACTGCGGGGCAGAACTCGATAGGGATGTCAATGCTGCTATCAACATACTCAGGCTTGGAACGAGCCAACGTAGCAATACGTAGAAGCCTCCGCGTTCAACGCGGGGGTAGTTCACAGCGTGTATAATGTGCTGAATATCATCACCAATCATGGAGAAAGAAAATGAATCGTCGTGACCAGATCCGTATGACCGACGAGGAGATACGCGCCTTCCTCGAAGAAGGGCGCACGCTCCAGGTCGCCACCATTGATCGTGACGGTGCCCCGCACATCGTAGCCATGTGGTATGTACTCATAGATGGCGAGGTGGTCTTCTGGACATATGCCAAGTCACAGAAGATTGTCAATCTGCAGCGTGATCCCCGACTGGCGTGTCTGGTTGAGGCTGGCGAGCAGTATAATGAATTGCGCGGCGTCCAACTCAAGGGACATGCAATCATCAGTGACGACCGCGCGGTCATCCAGCGCGTGGGCGAGGTCATCTGGCAACGCTACACTGGTCCCCTGGATGACAGTGCACGCCAGGCAGTAGCAATCCAGGGAGCAAAGCGTGTGGTCGTCTTCGTCAAACCTGAGCAGGTGATTTCCTGGGACCATCGAAAGCTCGGGGGAGGCTATTGACGAATGGCCCCAGTCTTGTTATGGACGGCGATGGCCGATAAATCGGCGGTGGGCACGATGAATCGGCCCCTACGGCCTACCCGGCCTTGTTATGGACGGCGATGGCCGATAAATCGGCGGTGGGCACGATGAATCGGCCCCTACGGCCTACCCGGTCACCATCGTTCGTCCAATTGCCTGGGTAACTGACTGTAGTTGCGGCATCAAGCTGCGGAATTGCTCAATTGTCAGCGATTGTGCGCCATCTTTCAACGCTTCGTCTGGGTTGGGATGTACCTCGATGAGCAACCCATCAGTGCCTGCGGCAATCGATGCCAACGACATAGGAGTGACAAGGTCGCGGTGGCCTGTGCCTTGGCTGGGATCGGAGATGATCGGCAGGTGCGAAAGCCGTTTGATGAGTGGGATGGCGCTGATATCCATCGTGTTGCGTGTCATCTTCTCGAAGGTGCGAATACCACGTTCACAAAGAATGACGTTGTGATTGCCCTGTGAGAGCACGTACTCTGCTGCTAACAGCCATTCCTCGATGGTGGCTGACATGCCACGCTTCAGTAACACTGGTTTCTCAGCGCGTCCTACCTCATCGAGTAACATATAGTTTTGCATGTTGCGGGTGCCAATCTGCAAAATATCGGCATATTCGCAGACCATAGGCACATCGGAGGGAGTCATCACCTCAGTGATTACCGCCAGACCAAACTCAGCGCGGGCCTTGGCGAGCAGCTTTAGTCCGGCTTCGCCCATACCACGAAAACCATAGGGTGAGGTTGATGGTTTGAAGGCTCCGCCACGTAGAATGACTGCTCCTGCTTCCCTGACTGCTTGCGCAGTCGTCATGAGCTGTTTTTCACTTTCGACAGTGCATGGTCCTGCCATCATGACGGTTGCTCTGTTACCAATATGGACCGCCCCTCCAACTACACAGGCTACGGGGACCCTTACAATCGTATTATCTGGATGAAATTCGCGGCTGGCGAGCTTGTAGGGCTTAGAGACGCGCAACACGTTCTCTACATAGGGCAGGCTCTCCAGTGCTTCTTCCAGGTTGGGGTTGATGCCACCGATGCTACCGGGTGTACCGGTTGGACCAACTGCGCCAAGAACGCCGATGATGTTGCGTTCGACACCACGGGTGATGCGCCCGGTTAACCCGTGGTTTTGGAGAAACGTCAATACATGCTCGATAGCTTCTTCACTGCAATTCGGTTTCATTACGACAATCATGCTTCTAGCTCCTTTTAACTCAAAATGGATAATGGCTGGCTCACCATTGCCAGAACTTCGGCCCATCGTGACAGCGTTGTCATGATTGCCAGGGCGGAGACAGGGCGGAGGCAAGCTCGCGCCCCTACAGCGCCCGTACTAACTGGAACGCAAACCGACAGCTCCATGGATGTAGACATGTCGTATCTCTGCGGCACTGCGCGTGGTATTGACGTGCAACAGGATACGGATGCATTTGCCCAGGCTATTGGGTACGGGAATCTCGCGTCCACACATAAGCGCCACTTCCGTCCAGCCCATCAAACGAGCTGCTTCTGCCGGAAACACAGCATTCAGGTCTTCTGTAAGCGTGAAAATCGCACTGGCGACATCCTCCGTATGCAAATCATTCTGCTCGATCATACGCTGTAGTAGCTCTGTTGTGGCTGCGAGAATTTCCTGTGCATCGTTGTGCTCAACGGTGGTTGCTCCTCGAATGCCTCGGCAATACATGGCCTCATCCTTTCAGAAAAGTGTATCTGTTCAGCCCCAAAGGGATAAACAGAAGTATATCTATTGTAAAGGATGAGGGCAAGGGGGATGGTAGAAAGGTAGTAAGTTCCCCTGCTGGGTCTAGATCAGGTCTAAAGGACGTGCTATGCTTTTACTGAGCGACGGACGAAATATAATCAAATAAGGAGACAGCGTATGACCTATGGCGTCACCCCAGGACACGTCTTCCAGAAACGCAAGAACATACAAGACTAAGTGCATCTCTTTCGAGTATCCTTGAAGATGAGCATGAATGGATGCTCATATCGATGCTTCACGCAGGGGGAATCATGACACGCAAAGGCTGGCTGCTGTTCATCGCGATATCGGTGTTCTGGGGCATTCCGTACCTGTTCATCAAGATCGCGGTGCAGGAACTTGATCCGACCGTGGTGGTGTTCGCTCGCGTCGGAATCGCGGCTGCCGTCCTGCTGCCTGTGGCGGCCCACCGCAAGGTGTTGCGACAGCTCCGCGGGCGGTGGCTCGCGGTCACCGCACTTGCTTTCGTGCAGATCACGGGGCCGTTCCTCTTGATCAGCTACGGTGAGCAGCACATCACGTCGTCGCTCACCAGCTTGCTCATCGCTGCCGAGCCACTCCTGGTCGCGCTGTTCGCGCTGCGCTTCGACCCAGGTGAGCGGGTCACTGGCCTGCGCCTGGTCGGGCTACTGATCGGCATGGGAGGTGTGATTACCCTGCTGGGTCTCGACGTGGGCGGAGATCAGCAAAAGCTGCTTGGTGCGATGCTGGTGCTGCTTGCTACTGCCGGCTACGCTGCCAGTGCCCTGCTAATCAAGCACCCGGCCATCGCTGCCCTGCCCAGCCTTGGGGTGGTAGCCGTCGAGTGTGTCACCGCGACCGTCGTGCTGTTGCCACTGGCAATGACACGACTTCCCAGCAAGATACCAGACCTGGAGGTGATGGTGAGCCTGCTCGTGCTCGGCCTGATCTGCACGGCGCTGGCCTATCTGATCTTCTTCGCACTCGTGGCCGAGGTCGGAGCCAGCCGTGGCACCGTCTTCACCTATGTCAATCCGGCCGTATCCGTCATCCTTGGTGTCACCCTGCTTGGCGAGCCGCTCACCGCAGCCATCATTGCGGGGTTCCTGCTGATCATCGTCGGGTCCTGGCTGTCCACTGGTGGTGCCATACCGCCATCACTGGGACACCTGCTGCGGACACGTCCGCAACAGCAAGCCGACCGAGATGTTAGGACAACCAGGCAGGATGCTTCCCATCGGAAGCCGCCGTGAGTCGAACATGCCCTTGCCACTTTTCCGTCCTCATCCCCTGGCTGTGGTAAATATCTGCCTCCTGATACTGGGGAATTCTTGCCGGACCGCTATCTCAATCCACGCAAACTGCCAACATAGCGTCTGACTGCCTCCACCTGTTCACCTTCTTCGCATCGATCGATCAGATTGATGATCGCACTCGCCACCACTGCACCATCGGCATAGCTCGTCACCTCGGCGATATGTTCGGGAGTCGAAAGCCCGAAACCGACAGCAAGCGGGAGATCGTATTTTTTCGTATAGCCACGAACTCGCTGAACGAAGCTCCGCAGATGTGTGGGTAGCGTTGTGCGTGCGCCTGTGACGCCACTTAGCGAGACGCAGTAGATGAACGTCCCTGGACCATCGGCAGCGATCTGAGCGATCTGAGCAATACGTTCGTTGGGAGTCGTAGGAGGTACAAGGAAAACGAGCGAAAGCCCGTATGCCTCTGCTGCTTGCCGCAGGGGCGTTGCCTCTTCGGGTGGTAGATCAGGAATAATCAGACCACAAACGCCGTTTGCTGCCGCTGCCCGGCAAAAACGTTCGATGCCATAGGCCAGGACGGGGTTGTAATAGCCCATCAGGATTAATGGCGTGTGTATGTATGACGAAACCTGGCGCGCAATTTCCAGGCAGCCATTGATGGTCATGCCGCGTTCGAGTGCAACATGGCCCGCGTGCTGAATGGTCGCGCCGTCGGCGAGTGGATCGCTGAAAGGCATGCCTAGCTCTATGATGTCGGCTCCCCCTTGTGCAACTGCCAATACCAACTCAATGCTCCGTCCCGCCGATGGGTAGCCGCACATGATGTAGGGAATGAGTACACCACGCCCTTCGCGTTTTGCTTGCTCGAAGGCATGGGTAATCTTCGTAGCAGGCGGTTTGTTTGTAGGAACCTGGTTTATCGCGTTTTCATTCGTCGTTTGCATAGGTACCTCCTGGGTTGTTTGAGCTTATTATTTTTTGAATCCGTCGGGGCGAGAGGGCACAGCGGGCGACCACAAGGGTCCCCACCCAGCACCACCCCACCCCCGCCCCTACAGGCGTAATGCCCTATGTTGCGCATCCAGTATGCCCGGTATGTAGTTCCCGCCTGCGTATTTTCGCAGGAACTCAAGCAAGTCGTTGAGTGCTGCCTCAACGTCCTGGTGGCCTTCTGCGTGGTGCGCTTCAACGGTAATAATGGCGTTACGCGTTTCCGCGTTGGCGGCGCTGTCTTCGCTTTGTCGCCAGCACCAGCGCCGCGCAATCACTAGCTTAGTTTCATCGGAAAAAACGACCTCACCCGGTTCTGGGTGTTCCACTTCGTTTTCCCCTAGCGTCGTATAGCGTTCCGATCCGTCGGCAAAATGTACGGTGATGGTCCCCTGTAAAGCACGAGTATCGAACACCGCTACAGGTAGTGCATAGCGGATGCTGACCAGGTTGCCGAGGTCGACCAACAAATTAATGCTTGGAATATCGCCTTTTTTGGTCAAACGGCGCAGCAAGGCTTCGGCGGCGCTGCGGTACTGGGTTGGGTCCACACCAAAGCCACGCATTGCATTGCGCCATGCTGCCAGTGATGTGATCTGGCTCAGCGGGGTATTCCCAATGCGTTGCAGTGTAGCCTGCTGTTCTGCCTGGTACATTGCTTGCAAACTGGTGGGAGTCGGGCCATTCGTCATGCCCTGCGCAAGGATGACTCCGCCCACGACAGCAGGGTAGCGGGCCAGTATATCGGCATGGTATTGGAAGACTTTCATCGCTTGCTCCTAAAGTGTGACGTTCAATGCCTTGGCGACCGTGAGCATATCTTTATCGCCGCGCCCTGACAGGTTTAGCACAATCAGTGACCCGGCTGGAAGCCCGCCCTGTTCTCCCATCTCTAGCAAATAACCCAGGGCGTGCGCGGGTTCCAGTGCAGGGATGATTCCTTCGCTGTGACTCAACGCCTGCAAGCCGCGTAGTGCCGTTGCATCACTGGCAGAGACGTAGGTAGCACGACCTGTCTCTTTCAAATAGCTATGTTCTGGCCCCACACCAGGGTAGTCGAGTCCCGCCGAAATGCTCTGCGTATCCAGTACCTGCCCATCGTCATTCTGAAGGAGATAGCTGAATGCTCCATGTAGTACGCCCGGTCGGCCTGCCACCAGGGTTGCTGCATGTTGGCCCGGTTCCAGACTCGAACCACCGGCTTCAACGCCGATCAGTTGCACTGCTGTTTTGTCGGCAAAAGGGTAAAACATGCCGATGGCATTACTGCCGCCACCGACGCAGGCAATCACTATATCGGGCAGTCGCCCCTCCTGTAGGAGAATCTGCTCATAGGTTTCATTGCCGATGACCGACTGGAAATCGCGTACAATGCGCGGATAGGGGTGTGGTCCTACAGCTGATCCAATCAGGTAGAAGGTAGTATCCACATTGGTAACCCAGTCTCGAATGGCCTCGTTGATGGCATCTTTCAGTGTACGACTACCACTGGTGACAGGGCGCACCTCTGCTCCCAACAACTTCATGCGGAAAACATTGAGTGACTGGCGTTGAATATCGGTCTCACCCATGTAGACGATGCATTCAAGGCCGAGCATCGCGCAGACGGTTGCAGTAGCGACGCCGTGCTGACCAGCGCCCGTCTCGGCGATGATGCGTCGTTTGCCCATACGCTTTGCCAACAACCCTTGTCCGAGGGCATTGTTGATCTTGTGTGCGCCGGTATGCGCGAGATCTTCGCGCTTGAGGTAGACGTTGACGCGCGGTGCGACCATCTGCGAGAAGCGCGGTACATAGTGGAGCGTGGTTGGACGTCCAACGAAGCTGTGCAGTTGTGCCTGTAGTTCTGCTTGAAAACCAGGATCGTTGCACGCCTCCCGGTAGGCGATTTCTAGTTCGGCGAGTGCTACCATCAGGCTTTCGGGGACGAATTTCCCGCCGAAAGGCCCGAAGCGTCCGCGCTCGTCGGGGTAGAGATTGTGCTGGTAGGTGATGGTTTTTGTGTCTGTGTTTTGTGTTTGCATGGATGATATGCCTTTCCATGGCACCACCCCGCGGGCGACCGCAAGGAATGGCCCTGGTCCTTAAGACGGAGATGCTGCCACTGCATTTCGTACATTCTCGATAAAAGCTCGTATCTTTTCCACATCCTTCTTGCCATCCGTCTCAACGCCGCTGCTCACATCAACTCCCCACGGATGGACCTGTTGGATTGCATCAACCACATTCTCCGGCGTCAGACCTCCTGCCAGCAGTACGGGCGCCTCTTGTGCTGCGGCGCGAGCGATGGTCCAATCATGGGTTATGCCTGAGCCACCCCACGCGGGAGTAGGTGTGTCGAGCAAAATGCGCCAAGTCGCTTCTCGGTATGCTTTCACCTTGCCTACATCGCTCATATCCCGCAGACGGAGTGCCTTGATTACGGGCCTAGTGATGCTCTGACAGAATTCAGGTGGTTCATCGCCATGCAACTGCACAATGTGTAGCCCGACCTGCTCTGCAATCTCGTTGATGTAGGTGGTGTCTTTGTTGACGAATACACCGACGAGGTCGGCCCCACCCCACCCCGTGGGCGCGATAAATCGGGCCCCTACGGAGTCGTTGTTCGCGAGGGTATCCAGGAGTGCTCGTGCCTGGTGGGGATCGATATAGCGCGGGCTCGGTTCGTAAAACATGAGGCCGAGCATGTCCGCTCCTGCGTCGATGGCGGCATGCAGATGTTCGGCGCTGCGTAGTCCGCAGATTTTCACTTGTGTGCTTTCGTTCGCTCCCCGCAGCAGAGTGCGCATCTGTGCCGGTACGTCGTTTGATACGACCAGCGACTCACCAACCAGCATGGCTTGTATGTCGTAGCGCGACAGGCGGCGTGCATCTGCCGCGCTGTGTATGCCGCTCTCGGCTACTACCACACGATCTGCTGGGATGAGTTGGCGCAACTCACGTATGAGATATGGGTTCATCTGAAACGTCGTGAGATCGCGGCTATTGACACCGATGATGGTTGCCCCTGCTGTGACGGCCCGTTGTGCTTCCTCGCGGCTGTGTACCTCAACCAGGCAATACATACATTGTGTGTGGGCCACGTTGAGCAGGTGGCGCAGCTGGGCATCGTCGAGGAGGGCGCAGATGAGCAGTATTGCATCGGCTCCCCAGGAGCGTGCCTCGTATACCTGGTACTCGTCCACAATGAAGTCTTTGCGCAGCACCGGAACACTCACTGCCTGTTTAATGGCTCGCAGATAGTCAGGTGAGCCAAGGAAGAAGTGGGGTTCGGTCAATACGGATATAGCTGCTGCTCCATGCGCTTCGTAAGTGCGTGCCAGTTCTATTGGGTCGAGATGGGGAACAAGCACGCCCTTAGAAGGTGAAGCTCGTTTCACTTCGGCTATCAGACTAACTTTCGACCTCTTGCGCAGTGCTGCTAACAGATCACGCGGCTCTGGCTGTGCGGCAGCGAGGCGTCGCACTTCTTCCAGTGGCAGTTCCTGCTTGCGTCGTTCCAAGTCGGCGCTGGTTTGTGTGATGATACGCTCAAGAAACATTTCTAAGGATCCTCAAGGGGGCGCAGACAAGCTGATGCTCCTACGCCCGGGTTTGTAGGGGCGTCAGCTTGCCAGTGTCCTTGCTGCTTGCAGCGAGCAGGCGATAACGTCTGCAAGTCTCTGTTTGGCCTTGCCCTCGCGCAGTGTAGCACGTGCCAGCTTGACCCCATCTGCCATCGATGTCACCTGTTCGTTTGCCAGCAGGGCAGCTCCCGCGTTCAGACACAGCATGTCGGCAGCAGGACCATTGGCATCCCCATCCAGCAGGTTACGTATCAGTTGTGCGTTGTAGGCCGGGTCACCGCCTTGAAATGCCTGGCGGTCGCTGACGCGAGTGAGGCCAACCTCCTCTGGTGTGATGGTGTACTCGCGTAGTTCCCCACTGCTGCTAATCTCACAAACGCGTGTTGGCGCACTCAATGAGCACTCATCGATGCCATCTTCGCCATGGACGATGAGGGCATGTTGGCAGCCAAGGCGAAGCAGGACCTCACCCATCTTGTTGAGCAGCGAGCCGTCGGCCACACCGAGCATCTGGTAGGGTGCATGAGCGGGGTTTGTCAACGGACCAAGGATGTTGAAGACGGTACGAATGCCAATCTCGCGGCGTGTGGGGCCGACATGTTTCATCGCCGGGTGGTACGCCGGAGCGAACATGAAGCCGAAGCCGACCTCTTGTACGCAACGTGCTACCTGCTCAGGACCGAGATCGATGCGCGCCCCCAGTGCTTCCAGTACGTCGGCGCTGCCACAGCGACTGGTGGCGGAACGATTGCCGTGTTTTGCGACGGATGCACCAGCTGCTGCGACGAGGATTCCGGCAGCGGTTGAGACGTTAAACGTACCGGCGCCGTCGCCGCCCGTGCCGCAAGTATCCAGAGCCTGTGCCGCCAGATCCCCTTCCAGGTGTACCTGTACCGCTTTATCACGCATGACACGCGCCATGCCAGTGATCTCCTGGACGGTTTCCCCACCGGGGCGCAGGCGCAACGCCGTCAAGAATGCGCCCATTTGCGCCGGTGTAGCAATGCCCGTCATTATTTCTTCCATCACTGCCGCCGCTTCATCCTCGTTGAGGGTGGCTCCTGCTGCGACATGGGTGATAGCCTCACGAATCATTGTGTTGCTCCTCTCTCTAGTTCGTAGGGCGTGATTATGGATTTTAACAAATTAATCTGAACATGCCGTTGGGTTTGCCGGGGGCCGATTTATCGGCCCATACAGGCGTTTTGTCCCCTTTCACGGTGTCCGGGTCATTTCGATAAAATTCATAATCACGCCCGTACAGGAAGTTTCGTAACAGGTCTTTGCCCACGAGCGTCAGGATTGACTCCGGGTGGAACTGTACACCTTCGACGGGGTAGGTACGGTGCCGCAGACCCATAATGATGCCATCCGCCGTCTCGGCGGTAATCTCCAGTGCAGCCGGGAGGGTATTGCGCTCGACGATGAGGCTATGATAGCGGTTTGCTTCAAAGGGCACAGGGAGATTGCGAAAGATGCCCTGCCCCTGGTGATACATTAACGAGGTTTTGCCATGCATTGGCCCTGGCGCTCGTGTGACATGCCCTCCATAGACCTGCCCGATGGCCTGATGTCCCAGGCAGACTCCCAACGTGGGGATATATGGTCCGAAGGTTTCGATGATCTGGCAGGACAGACCCGCCTCGTTGGGGGTACACGGCCCTGGTGATACCACGATGTGGTCAGGCTCCATTACCTTGATCTCTTGCAGTGTCACCTGGTCATTGCGACGCACTTCTATGTTGGCCCCCAGTTCCGACAGGTATTGGTACAGGTTGTAGGTGAAGCTGTCGTAGTTGTCGATAAGTAATAGCATATGAATCTCCCTAATATGTGAAGACGTGCGTTGGCCTGGAGGGCGGAGGCAGGGTGCAGGCAAGGAGGCAGGGCGCAGGCAAGCTGACGCCCCTACTAACCCCGCGGTTGGTAGGGACGCGAGCTTGCCTCTGTCCTACGCTCCATGCTTGCGATATCCTCCGCTTCGTCGAGGGCACGCAGTAGCGCTCGTGCCTTGTTCATACTTTCCTGGTATTCTTCGCCTGGATCGGAGTCAGCCACAATCCCGCTGCCTGCCTGGATATAGGCACGACCATTCTTGATCACCATCGTACGCAGGGCGATGGCTGTATCTAGATTGCCCGAGTGGCTGAAATAGCCGACTGCTCCGGCATAGACGCCGCGTTGTTCTTCTTCCAATTCGCTGATAATCTCCATAGCACGAATCTTCGGAGCTCCTGAGACTGTGCCTGCCGGAAAACCCGAGCGTAGCGCATCGTACGGAGTGACATCTGAACGAAGCTGACCGGTGACATTCGAGACCAGGTGCATCACATGCGAATAGCGTTCAACCTCCATGAACTGGCTCACCTGCACGCTGCCGGGGGTGCTCACGCGCCCTACATCGTTGCGAGCCAGGTCAACCAGCATGACGTGCTCCGCACGCTCCTTGGGGTCATTTTTCAGTTCTTCCTCAAGCTGCAAGTCGCTCTGCCTATCCGCGCCACGTGCGCGTGTCCCCGCGATGGGATGGATGGTCACTTCACCATCTTCGACGCGCACAAGCAGTTCTGGTGAGGCACCAATGATGTGAAAGTCATGAAGGTCGAGGTAGAACATATACGGCGAAGGATTAATGGCACGCAATGCACGGTAGACGGTAAACGGTGCGGCGTTGACGTGACGACTCAGGCGTTGCGATGGCACAACTTGAAAGATGTCACCCGCACGGATGTATTCTATGGAGCGCCGGACCATACCTTCAAATTCGCTGCGAGTGCGATTGGAGACAACCTGTAACGCATCTGCATCGTGAATGGGAGGCGGCTCTTCTGGCAAGCGCACAGGCTGTTGCAGACGTTGCTGCACATCATCGATGATAGCCAGCCCGCGCTGGTACTCGGCTTCGAGATCTGGCGCATCAAGGTGCAGGTGGGTTACGACCCTGACGCGATGTTTGAGATGGTCGAAGACGAGCACAGTTTCGGTGAAGCAAAAGACCGCTAATGGCAAACCAAGCTCGTTTTTTTCAGGGACTGGCAAGCGTTCAAAACGTGCTACCGACTCATAGGCCAGGTAACCAACTGCGCCGCCGTGGAAGCGTGGCAATTCGTCATGAGAGACGCCTTCAGGTGCGATCAATCGATACTGGCCTAGTTCTGCCTGGATCACCTCTAGAGGATCATAGCAAGAGGACGGGGGCAAGCTCACAGGGCGCAGGCAAGCTGACGCTCCTACCAACCCCTGGCGTAGGGGCGTCAACTTGCCTGCGCCCTCCTCCGCTCCCTGTATGCTACGCAACGTTACTTTGTCACCATGATGTGTCATCACCATGTAGGGGTCGATGCCGATGAATGAGTAGCGTGCAATGCGCTCTCCTCCGGCAACGCTCTCAAGAAGAAAACTATATGGCCCGCGTGCAGTCTTGCAGTAGGCCGAGACGGGCGTCTCCATGTCGACGAGGATGTCGCGATAGAAGGGCAGCAGAGGTCTTTTGCCCCCTTGGTCCGTGGGGGCGTCTAACTCTGTATCGCTTATGCGCTTGACCTCGTCGAATGTTGGATGGTACAAAGTTGCACCTGCTTTCGTGCTAACCCAGTGGCTGTGAATTATGCTGGCGGGACTCGTCCCGCCAGCATAATTCACAGCCACTGAATATTACCCTAGCCCAATCACGTCCTTCACACGTTGCAAGGTTGCCGCCGCAAGTGGACGTACCTCGTCGGCACCCTGTTTGAGGATAGCCTCCAACGTGGGTAGGTCATTCATCAGCTCGTTATAGCGCTGCTGAATGGGTGCCAATGTTGCCACCATGCGCTCGGTGAGAGCAGCCTTGAAGTCACCATAACCCTTGCCTGCGAACTCGGCTTCGATCTCCTGCTGTGACTGACCCGTCAGTAACTGGTAGATGGTGAGCAGGTTGGTGATGCCGGGTCGGGCGGGGGCAAGCCCAGCCCCTACGCGATCGAACGTGACCGAGCGCAGCGAATCGGTCGTTGCTCGTGCAATCTTCTGTTTGATCGTCTTTGGATCGTCCAGCAGATTGATGCGAGAATGAGGATTCGGATCACTTTTGCTCATCTTCTTCGTTGGATCATCAAGCGCCATGATGCGTGCGCCGACCTTGCGAATCTGTGGCTCTGGGAGGGTGAAGACCTGTTGCCCGTACAGAGAGTTGAATCGCTGCGCCAGGTCGCGTGTCAGTTCTACGTGCTGTCGCTGGTCCTCACCGACGGGCACAAGGTTGGTCTGATACAGCAAGATGTCGCTAGCCATCAAAACGGGATAGCAGTAAAGACCAGTAGCGACGGAATCCGGGTTTTCGCCAGCCTTTGTTTTGAACTGCGTCATGCGGTTCAGCCACCCCATCGGCGTGAAGCATTCCAAAATCCAGCTCATCTCAGCATGTTCATGCACATGTGACTGGACGAACAGTTTGCAATAGCGGGTATCCAGGCCACAGGCTACATAGAGTGCTGCCAGTTGACGTATGCTCTGGTGCAACTCTTGCGGGTCGATCGGCACGGTGATGGCGTGCAGGTCGACGATGCAGAAGATGTTGTCATACTCCGCTTGCTCGGCTACCCAGTTGCGAATGGCTCCCAGGTAGTTGCCGATGTGAATGTTGCCTGTTGGCTGCACACCGGAGAAGACACGTTTTTTGACCGCCGGGTTCGCGTGAGTTTTGGACAACTCGTGGGTGGAGGCAAGCTCAGCCCCTACATTAATTTGACCCACGATAAATCGGGGTTCTATCATAGTTATACCTCCATCAACATGTTCAGACGATAAGAAAAGACAATAAAAAACGCCACTCTTCCCACTGAAGGGACGAGAGGCGTGATACATTCGCTTTCGTGGTGCCACCCTGATTCGGATTATCTGTACCACTCAAGAATGGCAGGTAATCCCTCTTTGCAGACACACTATGATGTCCTGTCCTCGATAACGGGGGACGTTCCGATTGAGCACACCCACGATAAATCGGAGTGCTACAGCCCTGTGCGGTCAGGGGGTTCTTCGTAGGTCCCCGATTTATCGTGGGTCACAGGCCCATTCCTCAACTGCATGGATGCTGGTTTCCACCTGTCCCAGCTCTCTGTGTTCCTGCGCTGTTGTGTACTCTTCCTGTTCGGTGCTTTCAGTTATTCAATTGTGTCTGAAGAAAGTATACCGGGGATATGTATGATATGTCAAGTGTTCGATTTCCTTGATATCCCGCCGACCACTACGTGATGATCGATGACAAGCCAGACATCCTGGCCGATGCCAAACCCTTGATGGGTGATTGCTTAACGACCGTCTTTGTCAAACAGGGCAAATATGCCGCAGGGAAGATGCCTGCCAACTTTACACCTGATATTAGTGTATTACATATTGCTGACCTGAGAAACTACAGTGCAGAGCAGTTCGCTGGTGGCCGCAAATCCTAAAAGGAGGAGGCGCGAGCTCAGCCTAACACTTCCCCTGATCGCACCGCCACTCCCAGATGTTGATGGTCTCCGATGCGCCCAGGGGTCCTGGCAGGTAGTTGTGCATCCCCTTGTGCACCATCGCTATGTATGTAGGGCTGTAGAGAGTAATGAAGGGATGGTCCGTCAGGTAGATTTTATGTATCTGATCGAAGATCTGCTGCCGCATGTTTGGATCCGCTGTCGTCTGCTCCTTTTTGTAGAGGGCATCCAGGGCACGGTTGCAGTAGAAGTCAACGTTGTATCCATTCGGCGGCATCTGATTGCACGCCAGTGACGAGGAATCGTCGGGGTCATAGGTGGTGCCAGGGCTGTTCTCAAACTCGGCAATGTCATACCTGCCCGCCACGGCTCCCGTGGGTGGCGATGCATTTCCTTGGGGCAAGTAGGAATTAAAGAACGTATCGAATGGATAGTTCTGGATGTCGAGCTTGATGCCAAGCGCTTGCAAGTTGCGCTTGATGATCGCTTCGCCATCCACGCGCCAGGGTTGGTTTAGCGACGTCGAGTACTCGAACTCCAGGCGCTGCCCGTCCTTGGCCCGCACCCCATCAGGGCCTTTTACCCAGCCGTTATCGTCCAGCAGTTTGTTGGCGGCCAGCGGATCAAATACCGGACAGTTGGGAAATGGCTCATAGCCAGGATGATAGGCTGATGGATGGTCGGTGCACAGCGGCATGGCAAACCCATGGCGCGCCACCTGGATCAAGGCCTGCTGATCAATGGCCATCGCTATGGCCTGCCGCACTTCCCGGTGGCTGGCCAGTACCACGTTGTGGAAGTTGAAGTACATCGCTTCGAAGGTGCTACTCGTGGGAGTAGAGATGAGCGTATAGTGGGTGAGGCGCTGATAGTCCTGCACCTTGCGCACATCCAGGAACCAGGCTGAAGTGATCGTCCCCGCCTGCAGATCCTTGAGGATGGTCTCCGTATCAGCGACGATGCGGAAGACGACCTTGTCCAGGTAGGGCAGCCCTTCGCTGGCCCGGTAATAGCGGGGGTTGCGCACCAGCGTGTAGTGATTCCCTGGCACACTCTCACGCATCATGAAAGGACCGCTCGTGACTTTGGGGTTCCGGTTCTCATCTGACTTGAGAATCTGCTCAGGAGCCATCGCGTTGAGATGGTGTGCTGGCAGCGGGGCATACAAGCCATCTACCCAGTATGAGAGGAAGGGAGCGAAGGCTTGCTGGAAGTGGAAGGTGATCGAGAGATAGTCCGCGGAGACGTCTACCCCCGTGATCAGATTCAGGCCTGGGAGACTGCCGCCAGCGAACCTGGGATTGTGCCAGAGCTGCCAGGTGTAGTCCACGTCGCGGGCATCGTAGGGTTGTCCATCCGACCAGACCAGGTGGGGTCGCAGATGGAACGTCCAGGTTTTGTAGTCAGCGCTGATCCCTCCATTCTGCACCGTGGGCACCTCGCTTGCCGCTCCAGGGTGAATCACCCCTTGCGCATCTCCATAGAAAAGCGGCAGATACAGCGCCTGGTCGACCATTGTCGAGTATGTTACCCCCGAGAACGAGCCGTTGGGAATGAGCGAATCTGGCTCTCCGTATAAATCGTCCGTCCAGGTGCCTCCGCGTACTGGAGTGAGCGTGGAGGCACCACTGTGTGCGCCGAGCCCCCCGAAGTGCGTGAGCAGGATGCTGCCCAGGACCCCAGCAGCGATGACCAGCACCACGAGTGCAACGAGCAGCCCGGCGGTGGTAAGAGAGATGCCCCGCTGCCGAAGGGTACTCATTGGCTTGGGAGGATGCGGCACGATAGTAGGCAAGGGAGCCGCCGGAGCCGTTGGTTCTCCTGGCTGGCGCGGTGGAGTAGGCTCGTCCATGACCTGGCTCTGTGGTATAACTGATTCCTCTGGCGACTGCGAGGGGCCCGGTGACATGGCCAGTTGTGTGGGCAGCGCTAACGGATCAGCGGATGGGGTCGCCTCTATTGTCGTGGTGTGATGGCTGAGCACAACAGCGGCAGTGGTATAGTCGAGCGTAGCAGGCTGCACCTGGTCCGTCTGATCCCTGGGAAGTAGGGCCACAGAGGATGGGACAAGCTGGCAGGCTTGCTCTAAGGCAATCGCGAAGTCCTGCACCGAGGCAAAGCGGCCTTTGGGGTCTTTGGCCAGGGCTCGCAGTACCACCTGTTCAATCTCTGGTGAGATGGTAGGCACACGCTCCCGCAGCGGCGGTGGTGCTATGCTCAAATGCTGGACCATCACCTCGCTCATCGAGCCATCAAAGTGACGCTGGCCGCAAAGCCACTCGTAGACCACCACCCCCAGGGCATACTGGTCGCTGGCCGCGCGGGGGTGTCCTTCAATCTGTTCGGGAGCTATATAGGGAAGGGTGGCCACCGCCTCCTTAGCACTGAGCGAGGAGCTGCTATGCGCCAGGGTGGCCAGGCCAAAATCGGAGAGCAGCACTTCCTGCTGTCGTCCCACGAGCATGTTCTCCGGCTTGACATCGCGGTGGATGAACTTGCGCTCGTGGGCATGCTGCAAAGCAGCCGCCACCTGCTTGACATAGGAGACGATCTGCGACAATGGCAGTACACTGCCATTGGGATAGCGCTGGCGCAAGGAGCCGTTGGGCGCATAATCCATCACCAGGAAGGGTACGCCGTCCTGCACGCCGTAATCCAGAATGCGCACAATGGAGGGGTGCGTCAGCGTTGCAATAGTCTGGGCTTCCTGCTGGAAGTGCTCGGTCTCCTGGTCAGTCAAGTGGGTATGCAGCACCTTGATGACCGCTTGCAGTTCCAACTGCATGTGCTGACCCAGATAGACTTCTGCGTTGCTGCCCTGTCCTAGCAGAGTAACCAGCCGGTAGTTGCCAAACTGCTGTCCGACGCGGTCTGCCATGTGTGGCCTCCTCTCCCCTGTTATGGGTACGTTTTTTGGAAGTGTGATCGTTGTCTTGGAGCGGCAGGCACCCGTGATGACGCAGCCGGGGAGGACTGTGTGGGCCGCCGTGCCCTCTCTCTGCTGATCTCGTCTCAGCTACGGATAATAGGCGTGTGCCATAGATTTAGAAAATTGTGCAAAGGAGATTTTTGAAATGCGGTACCATATCAAAGAGCGTGCCTGGAGCCTTACCGAAGCTTTTGTCGTCCGCGATGATGCCGGCCAGCCCGTTTTTGAGATACGTGGCAAATTCTTTCATATCGGCGATAATCTGGTGATGTATGATCGCTACACCGGACAGGAATTGGTACATATCAAACAACGTGTCATCTCACTTCTGCCGCACTACGAAATTTACCGCAACGGTCAGCATTGGGCCAGTATGCATGAGCAGTTCCGCTTGTTCGGCGAAGCCTTCAAGGTTGAGGGCAGTAATGGTATGGTCTTCCATGTGAATGGCGATATCTGGAAATGGAATTTCAGCGTAAGCGATAGCTACGGCAACCTGCTCGCCCGTATTGGTCGCCAGTTCTCGATTTTCCGTGATAGCTATGCCGTCGATGTTGCACAGGGAGTGGACGCGCCGTTCATCATTGCTCTGGCGATTGTGATTGAGATGGTGAAGGAACACCACGAGAAGAAAGAGCACGAGAGGGTCTGATGACACCAGAACACGATAGGCTTGATCAGTCGAGGGATCGCACCGTCTATTGGAAACGCTGGGGACCGTATGTGAGCGAACGCGCCTGGGGAACCGTGCGTGAAGACTATAGCGCCAACGGTACTGCATGGGATTACCTGCCTCACGACCAGGCACGTTCCAAGGCGTACCGCTGGGGAGAGGATGGCCTGGGCGGGATCTGCGACCGCCACCAGCAGATATGTTTTGCCCTGGCGCTCTGGAATGGTCGTGACCCCATCCTCAAAGAGCGCCTCTTCGGTCTGACCGGCGAAGAAGGCAACCACGGCGAAGATGTCAAAGAATACTACTACTATCTCGATAACACGCCTACCCATAGCTACATGAAATACCTGTATAAGTACCCCCAGGCCGAATATCCCTATGCCCAACTGCTGGCAGAGAACCGGCGGCGCGGGCGCAGCAACCCCGAATACGAATTGATCGACACCGGTGTTTTCGACGAAGACCGTTACTTCGATGTATTTGTCGAATACGCCAAAGCAAGCGCCGAAGATATACTCGTGTGCATCAGTGTCATCAATCGTGGTCCTGAAACTGCAACGCTCGACCTGTTACCCACCCTGTGGTTTCGCAACACCTGGTCGTGGCATCCAAATACGCCCCATCCTGTACTCAGCAAATACGAATACCAGGCTCCAGCTCCGCCGTATGCCATCGTGAAAGCCGAGCATAACTACTATGGGCAACGCTGGTTGTACTGTGAGGGAACACCTAACCTGCTTTTCACCGAGAATGAAACCAATCTTGAACGGCTCTATGGCGTTCCCAACGCAAGTCCTTACGTCAAAGACAGTATCAACGACTACATCGTGCATGGCAAACAGGAATCCGTCAACTCGGCACAGGTGGGGACGAAGATGGCGGCTCACTACCACCTTACGCTTGAGGCAGGCGAGACACAGACGGTGCGACTCCGTTTCAGTAACAGAGCACCCGAAAACCTGATCGTGTTCGGTGAGGTGTTTGCAAATATCTTCAAGGAACGCATGCAAGAGGCTGATGATTTTTATGCTACTATCATCCCGCCAAACCTCGCAAAGGATGCCATTCGTGTGCAGCGACAGGCATTCGCAGGCATGTTATGGAGCAAACAATTTTACTACTACGACATCAAAACATGGTTGGCGGGTGACCCTGGAGAGCCACCACCGCCGCCGGAACGACTCACTGGACGCAACCACGAGTGGACGAATCTCTTCAACGAGGATATTATCTCAATGCCCGACAAGTGGGAATATCCCTGGTACGCTGCCTGGGACCTGGCTTTCCACTGCGTTGCATTCGCTTACATCGACCCCGACTTTGCCAAGGAACAGTTGATCCTGCTGTTACGCGAGTGGTATATGCACCCCAATGGTCAGATCCCCGCATACGAATGGGCCTTTAGCGATGTCAACCCGCCTGTTCATGCCTGGGCCGCCTATCGTGTCTATAAGATTGAAGAGCACATGACAGGCCAAGGAGATCGAGATTTCCTGGAAAAGGTCTTTCAAAAGCTGCTGCTCAACTTTACATGGTGGGTGAACCGCAAAGATTACGAAGGGCAGAACGTCTTTCAAGGTGGCTTCCTGGGGTTAGACAACATCGGCGTTTTTGATCGCAATATGCCTCTACCCGATGGTACCCACCTGGAGCAATCGGATGGCACGAGTTGGATGGGTATGTATTGTCTGGATATGCTGACCATCGCGTTGGAACTGGCGCGGGAGAATTACGCCTACAGCGATGTCGCCAGCAAGTTCTTCGAGCATTTCGTCTACATCGCTCATGCTATGAATGACTTAGGCCCCGACGGCCTCGAGTTGTGGAACGAGCAAGATGGCTTCTACTACGATGTGCTGCATGGAAACAAGGCGCATATGCCACTCAAAGTGCGTTCGATGGTAGGATTGATCCCCCTTTTCGCCATTACCATTCTTGAGTCTGACCTCATCAGTAAGCTACCCAGCTTCCAGCGCCGTATGCAGTGGTTCATCAACAACTGGGAAGATATCAACGAACATATCGAAAGATCAGAGGAAGAAGGGCATAACGAGCATCTCATACTCGCAATTGTCAATAGTCACAAGTTGCCGCGTATCCTCAAGCTGATGCTCGATGAAGCAGAATTTCTTTCACCCTATGGCATACGTGCACTCTCGCGTTATCATCTAGACCATCCCTTCGCGATAGAAATAGATGGCATGGTCAATATGGTAGACTATGAACCGGCAGAGTCTACCTCTGGCCTGTTTGGAGGTAACTCAAACTGGCGCGGTCCCATCTGGTTTCCGCTCAACTACATGATTGTGGAGTCGCTACAAACCTTTTATCACTTCTATGGTGATGGGTTCAAAGTGGAATTTCCGACCGGCTCTGGCAATCTCCTGACCCTGGAGGAGATTGCGGACGAGTTGGCCCGTCGCTTGACGCGCATTTTTCTAAGCGACGATCAAGGCCGTCGGCCGGTCCATGGCGGGGTCGAGAAATTTCAACGCGATCCCCACTGGCGCGATTTGCTCTTGTTCTATGAATACTTCCATGGTGACAACGGTGCGGGTATTGGAGCCAGCCATCAAACAGGTTGGACTGGCCTGGTCACGAATCTGCTGCAACGGGGTGGTGAAACTCATAGACATATACTCACCCATATGGAGGCAGGATTTACCCACACAGCTTCGAATATACTATAATAATTGCTGGCATCAAAAAAATCATATCGAGAGACTATGCCAACACAACAGGTCACAATCAGCATTCGTGCGCAGGAAACATTGCTAACTGACATCTACGAGCGGCGCTGCATCGAAGCATGTGGGTTACTTACCGGCAGCATCGACGACCTTGGCAACTGGTACATTGAGCAGGTGCACCCGTTAAGCAACATTTTTGATTCGCCCGTTTACTTTGAATTTGCACCTGAGGATATCCTGGCAGTTGAGCTCGACTATCCAGGACAGGTTGTGGGAGCTTATCATAGTCATCCCACGGGATTGGCGGTTGCCAGTGTCACAGACCGCGAGAATATGAAGCGCGTCAACGTGGAACAACAGATTCCATGGGTGTGGTTCATCATCAGTGGGCCGTTTGACGAGGTGGTTAGATCGTTACACCTGCTGCAATGCCGTAATGAACGAGTGCCAGGCCCAGCGATTATCGCCTACCATCACTATGAACAGCACGGACTGCGACAGGTGAATATCCATCTCGAAGAGTCTGCAACCTAGTGGACACAGGCAATTTGGCTACAACTGTAGCCACTACGGCATGAGTGCGCTATAATAGATCACAACAACGCAGAAGCATCTTTGCAGGTGAAATACCTCGAGGATCTCTGCCTACTACAGCATAGCAGTTCAACAATCTCAGCAGGAGCAAGAGAACGGCGATGAGATGTCCCAAGTGCGGAAACGAACTAAGCCGAGAAGAGGCGTTCTGCGGACAATGCGGCGCACCCACTTTGCTGCCAGCACGACCACCAGAAACGGCGAATCCACCTGCTCCGCGCACTGGAGGATTACTGCGTTCATTTAACACCCAGGCTGCTCCTCCATCCAGTCCTTACAACCCAAATCCGGCACCTCCGTCCAGCCCTTACAATATACAGCCTGCACCCCGATCTAACCCTAATCATCCTGGAATGATGCCGCCGGCAGCCAATTCGCACAACCTGGGAACACCGCCTCCATCTCAACCTCTACCCACTCGCCCGCCGGCACCAGGACCAGTCGCCGGCCCAGGCCAACCACCGTTCCCGCCCAGGCCAGCCGGTCCACAACAGCCAAATGACTTCTACCAGGACGCCACCGAAGCTATGATAGTGTCGCCACCCAATGGCAACCCAAACTATCCACAACAGCGCTTTCTGCAAGCTCCTCTACAAGGTGGATATCCAGGGACAGGGGCATACGGGCCACCGATGCAGCCATTCCAGGCGGGCAGCCATACAGGTCCCGGCTATCCACCTGTGCAGGCTTTCCCTTCAGGGCAAGGTTACGGCTATGGCATGCAACCAAACGCTGCACAATCTCAAAAGCAGCGTGGCAATTCCTTCCTGGTCATCGTCTGTGTCTTGTTTGTCGTCGCATTCCTTATAGCAGCTGGTGTTGGCACACTCTACCTGCTACGCAATCAGTCATCCCAGACAGCAACTTCGGCAGCAACACCTGTGCCACAAGCAACGACCATCCCAAGCCCAACGCCGTCTCCAGTACCCACGTCCACTCCTACTCCCATAGCTACTCCCTCGCCGACGCTTACCCCTTCTCCAGCGCCAGACCCGGGCTTCACTTTTTGTGATGAGTCATGTAGCACCAATGGGTACTCCGTCGAGTACCCAAGCACCTGGCAGCAGGGAACTACCAGAGATAGCATAGGTGTGGAGTTCAAGAACCCCAAGGCTCCAGACGAATATGCAGCTTTCAAGGCGACCGCTTCGACAGGCTCAGACAAAGCCAGCGATCTCGTCAATAACGACCTGCAAAACAATTTTGCCTCGCAACAGGACTATGCTGCTCCTAGCTCACTGCAATCCACAACCATCGGTGGGGTCACCTGGGTCTACTCAGTCGCTACATACACGTTAAATGGTCAGACGGAGCGCATTGAGGCCTATGCCACTGTACGCCAGGGAAGGGATTACATCATCGAGCTACAAGCACCCGATGGTCAGTTTGATCAGATCAATAGTAGGTACTTCGTGACCATGCTTGGCAACTTCCAGTTCCAATCAGGTACTACGTAACATGAAGTATTCGCTCATCGTATTGGTCTTCATCAGTGGCATGACCAGTCTAGCGCTTGAAATGAGCGCTTCGCGTCTTCTGGGAGCATACTTCGGTACCTCGCTCTTTATCTGGGCCAACCTGATTGGTTTGATCTTACTCTACCTCACCGTTGGCTACTTTATCGGCGGACGTCTGGCTGACCGCCATCCATCTGAACAATTACTCTGTACCCTTACCGCGCTGGCAGCGCTCTGCATCTCCCTCCTCCCTTTCGTCAGCCAGAGTATTCTCAACTGGTCGATCACAGGCCTGGCACAGGTATCGGTGAGTATCTTCTTCAGTTCGCTGCTTGGGACTATTCTCCTTTTCGCCATTCCCGTGACGCTGCTCGGACTCGTCTCGCCATTCGCTATTCGCCTGGCTACCAAAAAGGTCTCCGCCAGTGGGAAAACCAGTGGCTCTCTCTATGCCATTTCAACCTTTGGCAGCATTCTGGGCGCATTTCTGCCGGTGCTCTGGCTCATCCCAACCTTCGGCGTGCGCCGCACCCTGCTCATCTTTGGCGTACTCCTTTTCGCCGCCTCGCTCTGGGGATTACGTCCACGCCTGCGGCCTACCTTTGCCCTGGTATTGATTGCGCTGGTGTTGCCGTTGGGACCGCTTAAAGAGATCCCCTACTTGATCTACGAACAAGAATCCCTCTACAACTATATCCAGGTGACACAACTCCCCAATGGCACACGACAGCTCATCCTCAATGAAGGAGAAGCTATCCACTCTATCTACAACCCCAATCCCAATACCGTCCTGACAGGCTGGTACTGGGATTATTTTCTCGCCGCGCCATACTTCAACTCCGGCTTCACGCCACAAAAGCTGCATCGCGTTGCTATTATTGGCCTGGCTGGGGGTACCATCGCCCACCAGTTTACGCAGGTCTATGGCCCCGTTCCCATCGATGGGGTCGAAATCGATCCTGCCATTGTCAAGGTGGGACGGAAGTATTTTGCTATGAACGAGTCTAACCTGCACGTCTCTGAGCAAGATGGTCGCACCTTTCTCGAAACTACACATGCGCACTATGATCTTGTAGCTATCGACGCTTTTCAGCAGCCGTATATCCCCTTCCAGCTCACCACCCGCGAGTTCTTCATCACTATTCGTGCGCATCTCTCAGCAACAGGAGTGGTGGCGCTCAATACTGGGCACACCACCCAAGATTTCAGGTTGGTGCAGGCCTTCGTCAATACAATGAGCCAGGTCTTTCCCAGTGTATATACATTCAACGTTCCTGGAACCTTCAATACCGAGGTGATGGCAACAATGCAACCCACCTCAATCGACATCTTCCGCCTCAACCTGGCGCAGTTTGCACCTCAGACAGTTATGGGCCAGGTCGCCAGTGAGGTGTTGCCGGTGGTCACACGCGGCAACCCAGATGGAGGTATCGTCTTTACCGATGATCGTGCCCCCATCGAACAGATTACAGACCAGTTGTTGTTGAATTACATACAGCAACGGTAGCCGGGTTCGATTGTGGTATAATTCCCACGGCGCGTTTCACCCCTACTATCCGGTAGGGATATTCGCGTGAAAGAGAAGATACAATCGCAGAAAGGGTGTTATCATGGCAGTAGTTGCAATCATTGGAGCACAATGGGGAGACGAGGGCAAAGGCAAGATTGTAGATGAGTTGTCAATGAGTGCAGATTATGTCGTGCGCTACCAGGGAGGCAGCAATGCAGGCCATCGCGTTGTGCATGAGAACGGTGAGTTTGCATTCCGCCTCGTGCCATCCGGCATTCTCTACCCTAACACCATCTGTATCATCGGTAATGGTGTCGTCGTTGACCCCAAGGGCCTCATAGAGGAGATGGAAGAACTGCACCATCTAGGCGTAGATACCTCGCGGCTCTGGATCAGTGAGCGAGCACATGTTGTGATGCCGTATCACTTTCTGCTGGATCGACTCGAAGAAACGGCACGCGGGGCAGACAAGATCGACAGCACCCAGCGCGGCATTGGCCCGGCCTATGTAGACAAACATGCTCGCATCGGCATTCGCATGGCCGATCTGCTCGATGTAGATACCTTCCGTGCCAAGCTCTCCTCCATCCTCCAGCAAAAGAATCGTATGATTACGCAAATTTATGGTCAACCACCCCTCTCGCTTGAGGAGATCCACGGCGAGTATTTCGGCTATGGGCAGCAACTACGCTCGCAGATCGCCAATACCCAGGCAATGCTCCACGACGCACTGTTTGAACGCAAGACGATTCTGCTCGAAGGAGCGCAGGGGGCATTGCTCGATATTGACTTCGGTACCTATCCCTTCGTCACTTCATCTTCAACGATGGCAGCTAACGCATCCAGTGGTGCCGGGCTACCACCACACTCTATTGATCGTGTTATCGGCGTTTACAAAGCCTACATCACCCGTGTAGGGAGTGGCCCCATGCCCACCGAACTCTTCGATGCGATCGGGCAAGAGCTACGTAATCAAGGCCATGAGTATGGCACTAACACCGGCAGAGCACGGCGCTGTGGCTGGTTTGACGCAGTAGCCGGACGCTTTGTTGCACAATTGAATGGCCTGGATGCTGCCGTCATCACCAAGCTCGATGTCCTTGATACCTTCCCAACAATTAAAATATGCACCGCATATCGCCTGCATGGCAAAACTGTGAACAGTCTCCCTGCAAATCTCAGTGATCTCGCCGCCTGCGAGCCTGTCTATGAAGAGGTGAAAGGCTGGCAGTGCAACACTTCTGGCATTTGTTCCTACGATGGGCTACCGTTGGCAGCTAAAAACTACTTGAAACGCCTGGAGACGCTCCTTGAAACGCCCATTGCGATGATTTCGGTCAGCCCCCAGCGTGGCAAGACGATCCAGGTACAGAATGTGCTGGCAACGCCAACATATGATGCACGCTACCCAAGGAACGCTACAAGATAGAGTCGGAATGATTCTCTGTTTGTTCTATGAGACGTTCCAATCATAGGCGCTGCTATCATTGTTATCTTGTTCTCTTCCTGCAATGTGACCATCTGGAAAGATCTGACCATGAAAATCTGAATTTCCGAATGAGTATGTACAATGGAGGAAGATTTGGTTGTCGGTCGTAACTTTTCCTTTGCACGACTCTGTTACAGAAGGATAGATTACGCTGACCGAAATATTTCCCTGCTGATCTTGCGAGTTTACAATGAGCTTCAAATTACCACTGCTGCCCGTAGTAGAATGGTCAGTACCGCTATAGGATGACTTTAATCGAGGAAAAGTTGGAGTCGGAGTAGCAGTTGGGGTTGGAGGAACGGGTAGTGCACCACCAGAGCTACTGCTACCTGAGGATGGATGATAAAACAACGCGACAGCGAGGCCCCCTATTACAACAAGCGCGATCAAGCCAAGCACGACGGCAAGCCAGGGAGGAATACCTGACTTTTTGGGAGGTGGAGGTAGCGGTGGAGGCGGTGCTATAGGTGACCTATAGGGCGTCCCATAGTTCGTTTGTGGAAATGGCACTGGGTTCACTGGGGGTGGTGGAGGAACAGGAGTACCAGGCGGTATTACCGCCTGTAGTGGCGATACAGGAGTTCTTTCACTATGCCATGCTTGCTCCAGGGCAGTTGAAAATGCCTGTATTGAAGAGAAACGATTCTGAGGATTTTTCTCCAACGCTTTCAGGATTACCCAATCAACGGAAGGAGGAATACGTGAGTTGAAGGTGCTGGGAGGCAGGGGACGCTCCTGCAGATGCTTATACATCACCTGTTGCATGTTTCCCTGGAAGGGTACCCTTCCGGTGAGCAGTTGGTAAGCCATGACGGCCAATGCGTATTGGTCGGTGGCGGCAACAGGGGAGCCTACCCATTGTTCGGGGGCCATGTAGGCTGGAGTCCCACGAATGCTCTGGCTTGCGGTCGCTGTTGCCGAGTTAAATTTCGCAATGCCAAAGTCGGCCAGCAGCACATCGGGGAGACCTGGATGATCGTCCCGACGCCGAATGAGGAAGTTGGAAGGTTTGACATCCAGATGCATCAGGTTACGATTATGGGCATGTTGAAGAGCATCCGCTGCCTGACGCACAATGTAGTTCACATCGTGTGGTGAAAGTATCTCGCCATTGCCCTGCTTCTGCAGCCAATCGACCAGCGACCCTTCAGAACGAAAAGGCATAACCATATAGGTGAGGGTCGCTTTATTGACGGTTTCTTCACCAAAGTCAATCAGTGGCAAAATGTTGGGATGATCGAGGGTAGCGATAGCTTTCATCTCACGCTCGAAGAGACGAGTCGCTTCTTTGGTTGCTGCCGCATTGGGATACGGATCAGCTTCGTTGCGCACGACCTTGATGGCCACTTTTCGGGCGATTCGGCTATCTTCTGCAAAGTAGACTTCGCCCATGCCACCACTTCCGATTAAACGCACAAGTCTATAGTGACCGAGTTGTACTCCTTCCAGGGCCATAGCTCCTCCTTTATATGGAAACAAAAGGATAGTGAATGAAGTGGTGTATTGAAGTACAATAAAAGTATAGCACAAGCATGAGAAAGATGGAAGCATATTGCGCATTTCCGAACAATAAGCAATGGTTTGCCCACTTCCATTTCTATGTGGTAGTGTCTAGTTGTACAAGATCAGCTTTTAGATTGGAGGACAACTATGACTATCAGAGAGGCGTGTCTAGAGGATGCCGCCGGTATCGCGAAGGTGTATGTCGATGGGTGGCGCACAACCTATCCTGGGATTGTATCAGATGAGTATTTGGCAAACATGTCTTACAAAAGATATACAAATCACTGGGCAAGAATCCTTAGTACCTCTGACGGGTTCATTTACGTTGCCGAAGATGAGGCAGGCAACGTTGTGGGCTTCATTTGGGGAGGTCCAGAGCATAACGGTGATTCACTCTATAAGGGCGAGCTACACGCAATCTATGTCCTTAAGAGCCACCAGGGTCAGGGACTTGGTCGAAGTCTCACGCGAGTGCTGGCGGAAAAGCTCCTGGAGGTGGGCATCGAGGCAATGATCGTGTGGGTCCTTGCAGCCAACTCTTCACGTCACTTTTATGAATCGCTTGGGGCAAAATTCGTGAGGACTGGCCCATATGAGGTCGATGGGATGACACTCGATGATCTCGGCTACGGATGGACGGATATAAGGGTACTGCTAGCGGATAATCCGGAAATTTAGTAATGTTACCTGAGCGGCCTCTTCACCATCACCGCACCGCTGCGCGGGAATCGTGCTGGACACAACTCCTGTTGCTCCCACACAAGTAGGCGGCGGCCATCGGCCAAACCGGGTAACGTCACAGCAACATCGGCCTTGAACACAAGCCCAAGTTGGTGCGCTGCACGTTTCCCCTGTGCCAACTCCACTGCCAGGTCACCCTTCTTGGGCAAAATAATCTGACCACCAACCCGGCAAAATGGCGCGGCATACTCCAAAAGCGTAGGAATTGATGCAACCGCACGTGCAGTCACAACATCAAACCAGGCCCGATATTCGGCTTTGTGTGCCAGTTCTTCGGCACGTCCATGCACGGCGACAACGTTTTTAAGTTGCAGTGTCTTAATAATATGCTGCAAGAATGCCACTTTCTTGCCGGTGGCCTCTAAGAGCAGTACCTGCCATTGAGGACGCACTATTTTGAGGGGCAAACCAGGAAAACCAGCACCTGAACCAATATCCAGCATCCGAGTCTGAGGTGTATCGGGCTTTGCACCAAAAGTCTCCCGAACGCCCGCATTCTGTGCAGGAAGCAGTTCTGCACAAAATGTCGGTTCTACCCATAATTCATATAGGGATTGTATCACCGCGCAAATATTATGACACAACACCTTACACAAGAGCTCATTGACAATAACGGTATCCGTTTTGCTTCTGATATGCTCACTGAACTTGGATTTTATCGTTCACATGGTAGCCCTCAGCATTGGAACGTTTGAGATAGTGGGAGAGGAACACATCACTTTGGTACTGGTAGAAATGCACAACTTCTCCCATAGGATAGATTCGTCCCCCTCTCCCATCGTATTCGAATTGAAGTGGACATACAGCATGCCTCGCTTCCTGGCTACCAATTCCAGGTCCTCCTTTGTACCATATACTTAGAGGTATGGCAAAGGTAGAATTATGGGGCTACAAACGCGACCGCTGCGGACTTGAATGGTTGCCCCAAGCAGGAGGACGGCAAAGAGCAACCAGAGCCACATATTTGCCTGAAATGCATTAGTCCTTATTGGAATGTGCCACGAAAGTGCTCGTCTATGAAAAGCGATAGACTGCTTCTTATGCTTGCCAGAGGGTTCTGAGTCCACCTGTATTCAGGACAGGTTTTACGCTTTACCCGTCTCTTCCTCATCTTCAAACTCAAAGGTCATCTGTTCAGCTTCAGGTGGAAATGCTCTTGAAAAATGGCTCATAAAAACACGCCAATTTGGGGAAATCCTCATCAATGTGGTAACAACAGCTAGATGCTTTTCAAGATGTGGATTCCCAACATCATTGGTGAGGAACTGATGATGCTTGTGTTTTCTACGTCCTGTTTCATCTGTTGGGTTTTTTCGCCTTAATTCGTCAAGGACACCTGGTGGAAGTTTCTCATAGACAAGTTGGTTCGTGAGTTTACCAGCAGTCAGGGGCCGTTTGGTACTGAGAGGACGATACTGCCAATTACGTAACCGAAACATCTGTTCATAAAATTCTGGAGGGAAGCGTTTGGTCCATGGCATCAATTCTGGTGAGATGTAGGCAGAGAGTATTTTTTGTAATTCATCTTTTTCTCGCTCAGCCTGGTACCCTGTCGCCTCATCAACGAGTGCTATGATACCGACAGTGGCAAAGGCTCGCATAAGTGTATCGGCAGCTTTAGCATACCGTTGCTCCTGCTCAGTTTTGAGGACATCTGCATCTCTAGCAGTAAGAATAGCATCACAAATCTGGAGCAAAATGGTCGCCTCAAATCCCGTGGTCGGCAGATTGTTCGAGGTGAATTGAATAGGGTTTCCGATGGACAGGGCTAAATCGGCTCCAATAAAGGCTTTAAGGGTAGGATGGGTAGGAATTCGGGCTGTTCCTTGGCCACGTCCTTTCATCCCAATGGCTTTCGTCAGACTACGGCCAGAGATAACACGCCTCCCATCTTCAAGCACAAAACATTGTATGTCTACATTGGCAATGTGTAAAATCCCCTTGTGAGTAGCCCGAATCTGCTTGTCACTCATATGGTCACTCCTAACTCCTGTATGAGGTCACGTTGCTCTATGTCTAGCATTGCTGTACGAATACGTTGGCCAATGTACCATGCAGTATTCTTGTTCACTGCCAAATCTTGGGCAAGCTGTCGTGTTGAGACCCTTTTTCTGGCGTTCAGAAGAATTGAGATGGCCACGAGCCATTTCTGTAAAGGGAGGTGAGTGTGGTGAAAAACCGTCTGAACTGTCACGCTAAATGTCGTATTACAACTGTTGCAGTGATATCGTTGCTCAGTAGGATAAGACGTGCTACGATCAGCATTGCAATACGGACACCGTGCTCTCCCTTTCCAACGTAGTTTTTCTAGATGAGCAATACAATCAGCTTCCGTTGGAAATCGATGATAGATAGACGTGATATTCACGAACGCACTACCTTTTGCTAGGAAAACTTTATACTCATGAGTATAAGGTATGTAGATTCGTTTGTCACTACCGTAATCTAGGACATTTGAACGCGTTCGTTATCATCAGCAAATCACGACACAGTATCTCCTTCTATCACCCCGGGGTACTCCTTGAGGTCTAGCCGCTTAAAGGCGCACAGGTCAGGTATCTCCTCTGCTTTCATCTCCACATGCTCACGGTTCTTAGCATAGAACGCAAACATCGTGTCTACATCCTTTTTCGTGCGGCAAAATAGTATCCAGCAGCAAAGTCAAAGAATCGAGATAATGCAGAAATAACCCATTCCTATAGCTCATAGTCCCTGGCGAAGTGATACCCTCCTTTCTGCCCCGTTTTTGGCTGTGTTAGCCTCAGTGTCATGTGCCCACTCCTGGGAGCTTCAGATACTGGCACCATATACACGCTGTCTAGCTCAGGACAGTACACTCCAAAGTATTCGGCATCCCCGACATAGTCGCGCCTGAAGTGCTTATCACCTCTTGGATGTACGCTCGTTGTATTAAAATCTATGCCGCTCTTATCTGCAGTCAGTCTGGCTATCTTTACCTGGATGCGCACAAGATGGCTCTCACGATGGACAAAGAAACCAAAGTTTCTGTGCTCAACAGTGACAAAGTAGGCAATATCGTAACGTCTGTGTCCGCCCCATGGTATCAGCACCTCGAACCCCTTCTGTACCAGGCGATTGAGAACCGCTGTTTCTCCTTGCACACCTCGATGGATGTTATCTCTTGTCATACCTTATTGCTTTCTCACATTTCTTCTAAACCTACTTTACAATAAGCATATGGACCAAACAATTTCCGGCCATTACGGAGAAATCGCCCTCACTACTGCTAACTCAGATCAAAGATCACGGTTCAGTAGTCTCAGGTGGTCTTCCTCATTGCCCTTTGAGGCGAGGCTCAGGAGCAAGTCTAAGTTGTGCATTGAGCAGCGCTCGGTGAGCATTCCTTTGACTGCGTCAGCGAGGTCGAGATCAGCACGCACTCGGCAGTCCTGAAAATCGGGCTGGATGACTCGAACTGCTCATCTCGTTCTTACACAGTGTGCCATCAGTCCTCCCTCGCGAATCGCGCCCGCTGCAAGAGCAAGGAATTTAAACAGCTTAATACAAGTATAAGCTATATCATGCACTAATGTCAAGTCTCATACAAGTTGATACAGTCACAAATGGGCACAGCTTGACCCACACATTCTCGTACTGTAGAATGGACTCTAAATATTGGGAGGAGTCAAAGCCATGTCAGAGAAGATGCTCACCGTTGAAGAAATCGCCGAAGAGTTGCGTGTTCATCCCGAAACAGTGAGGCAATGGATACGTGATGGAGAGCTGATAGCTCTCGATATCAGCAAAGAGTATCGAATCCTGCGGTCTGATCTTGATGCGTTTCTTGCACAGCGACGTGGGAGAAAGAAGCGACGCAAAAGGGCGGGAGAGTAGATCTAGCAAGCCAGGCGACTTCATGATGAGGTGAGCAAGAGGTCATCTACTCGTTGGTGGAAATTCTCCCAAGAGGTTTCTTTGCCATTGCTGATCCTCCTCTCGGAATTTGCACAGGGCACTTTCCCACCTGCTCCCATACAAGCAATCTCCTACTACCCTCCAGCCCTGGTAACGACACGGGGATATCCTCCTTCAAGGTGGCGCCAACCATCTGAGCAGCGCGCTTGCCTTGAGCAAACTCCTCAGCCAGGTCACCGTTTTTCGGGAAAATGATTTGACCTCCCATGCGACAAAATGGCGCGGCATACTCCAGTAGCATGGGGAGCGAGGCCACAGCTCGCGCCGTTACAACATCGAAGGAAGCCCGAAACGCTT
>WNFH01000255.1_pt1 | contig 32448 bp, 27 predicted proteins | sample 5400411 | NCBI WGS metagenome assembly WNFH01 (sample SAMN13153347, study PRJNA577476) | soil metagenome | isolation source: 200 cm saprolite under Douglas fir tree site 2 hole 3 | place: USA:California | collected 2015-04-18 | reverse complement strand
CTTCTCATCGCCTTCAACGACCTCCACCGAAGAATTCGACGGCGGCTCAACGGCGTATCCCAGGCAAAGAATTCGGGCCGTAACGGCGGAAAGGCTCAGCCGTTTGATAATTTCCTGCTCGTCGAGCTGTATCTGAGAATCGAGCAGACCGCTTTCGGCCAACGCCTCAGGGGTGGGGACAGTTTCGATATCGAGGAATAAAATTTTCATGAAGTTTCCGATCTTCGGTTTTTTTCAGAGCCCCGGTGTATAAGAATCTCAATATATAGCACGGCACGGCCTAAGAGGAATAAATTTTGGCGATCATGCTGCCCGAGGCATCTAAATAGCTATCCCTTTCCGCAAAAGAATGAACTTGAAGCCTGCTACGTCTCTCTGGAGACTTCTCCGGGCGGCCTCCAAGTAGATTTTCTCCTGATCGTTGTACTTTTCTTTGATTCGGTGGATTTCCTTTTCTCGAACGCGATCCGTCTTGTAATCGGCAAGGTATAGGAGCCCATCCTTTTCGTAGATGAGATCGATGACACCTTGCATAATCTGGCCGCCCCAGGGGATCAAAAAGGGCACTTCGCGTCCCAGGATCTGAGCGGCAGTGAGCTCGCGGTACACTTGAGAAGCGAAGAAGGCGCTAAAGATCTCGTGAAGTTCTTTATGGAGCGTCCTCCGATCGGCATTCTGTTCGGGTTTCAGCCATTTGTCCAAAAACGGGCTCAGCTCTTCTTCAAACTGCGACGTTTCCTTGCTGAAGTTCCAATATTCCAAAAAACGATGGGCCAGTTCGCCGACCAGCAGCGGGAGTTGCGAGAAGCCGATGCCTTTAATGTCTCTTTCACCGAGAGCATCTCTCAACTCCGCTTCGCGTTTTTTCTCGAGCGTGGGATTGGAGAAGAAAGGCGTCTTGAGAACCGAGTCACATGCCTCGGCTCGATCCTGCCAGCGCCGCGTGTAGTCCTTCCAGTCGATTGGCGACGGGCGATCTTGACCTCCGGTTCGGGGGTGTTGCGGCGGTCTGGGGCTTTCTTGGACTCTTTGCACCTCGAGGAATCCCTTTCCGACTTGAATCCGATGCGATTCTTCTTCGGAGTCGAAATTTTCGCCTAGAGGTTCTTCGAGCATGGAGAGAAAACTCGCGCCGGACCTTCTTCCGGTCTCCGCGCACGAGACCATCAAGTGCTCGCGCGCTCGCGTCATCGCCACATAGAAGACCCGCTTCTGCTCTTCTTCTTGGCGGAGCCTCGCCTTTTCGGCGATATAGAGCCCCGTCAGGCTCCGGCACGGTCCCGCCTGCAGACCCACTAGATTCGTCGACCAATCGTACAAAGCTGCGGGCTCTCGGTCCGGCCCTCGATTGGGCGCCGTGTGGCATCCCGCCAGGATGACCACGGGAAATTCCAATCCTTTGGCCTTGTGAATGCTGAGAATCCTGATCGCGTCCAGATTCTCTTCCGCCAGGGCGCTTTCTCCTTCATCTCTGACCTCGAGAACCCTGGACTCCAACCGCGTGATGACCTCTTTAAAGGTGCTCAACCCGTCTCTGCCCATGAGTGCGGCTTGCTGGTGAAGTTTCTCCAAGTTGGCGACCGCCTGTTCTCCTTGGAAGGAGCTTGCCGCCAGCAGGCGGATCGGCACGGCGGCAAAAATGTGAGCGATCGCTTCTCCTACGGGAAGAGCGCGCGTCGCTTCATGAAGTTTGCAGAGCGCCTCGTAGAGTTCCCCGACTGGTGAAAGCGGCTTGGTCCCGCTCCGTTTGAGTCTCTCCCCGGACCGGTAATCGAGACGGCCCTGCCGGCGGAATTCGTAAATCTCGGCGTCTGTGAGGCCTCCCAGTGGAGAGCGCAAGACACCGACCAAAGCCAACTGATCGTGCGGGTTGTCTATCGCCCGCAGCAGGTTTACGGCATCGATGATTTCTTGGACCGTGTAAAAGTGTTTTTCTCCCTCGACCACGTAACGCAATCCCCGGCTGCGCAGGGGTTCCAGGTACTGGTGCACATCCGTCAGCTTCCTCAAAAGTATGGCCACGTCCTTCAACTGAACGAGTGACGGATTTCCCTCTTTGTCGAGGATCTGAGCTTTGCCCAAGACCTCTTCGTCGAGCCATCGGGCTAAACTTTCCGCTTCGAGTCTGCGCGCCAGCCGGGTAGCGGTTTTTTCTCCGTCCCCCCGAGTCTTGCGGATCATCACTTTACGGAAAGGTAAGGAATTTGGACTTGCCTTTTCCTGGGAGCCTGTGAAGAGAGGAGGATCGATGGCGACATAGGCGGGCTGGAGCCCTTCCCGGGCCTGAATCAATCGGTCGAAGACTCCGTTCACAACATCCAGAATTTTCCTGTGGCTCCTGAAGTTGGTGCTGAGACGGCATTCGATGCCGTTCTGCGCTTTGATGATCTTCTCAACCACTTCGAGGTAGGCTTCGATGTCGGCCCGGCGGAAAGCGTAGATGGACTGCTTGGGATCGCCCACGACAAAGATCTTGCCCGGGACAAGCTTGACTTTGCGCCATTCTCCGGCCTGGCGGCCGATCTCTTCCGCCAGGTAGATCAGGATCTCGTACTGGATCGGATCGGTGTCCTGGAACTCGTCGATGAGGAGGGCTTTAAAGCGGCGCTTCAGCGCCTCGCGGACCTTTGGATGATCGCGGACGAGATTTCTCGCCCGGACCAGCAGACCATCGAAGGAGATCAAGCCTTCCCTTGTAAAGGCTTCGCGAAAGTTCTCGACGAAAGGCGTGAGCAGGTCGCCAAGGCAGCGGCTGAGAGCCTCATCCACTTCACACAGAGCCTTTGCCGCGCGCAGGAGCTCTTGGGCCTGCTCGACGTCGCCATCGTCCCATCCCTTGAGATTTTTATTGATGCTTCTGCCCGAGAGGAGGAAGGCTCTATCGTCATTAAGTTCGCCCGCTGCAAGGCTGCCTGCGTTTACAAATCTTTGGAGAATCGCCAGCGAAGCGCGGACCAGCTTTTCGTTGGTTCTTGCGTCGGGGTGCCGCAGCAAAAGAGAATCGGCCCTTGCTTTGAGCGATTGCAGCCAGGAAAGGACCGGCTCGGGCGTTTTTTTATCGCGCGCAAGACTGGTTAATCGCTGCAAGTCCACAGTCTCGGGACACAAAGATAGGGCGAGCTTTCTTATGTCGGCGAGATCGATGCTTCTCAAGGCTTTTTTCCAGGCGTCTTTGCCGGCTCCCTGGTGAGAAAGTTCCTGATCCAGCCAGACCCCCCACAGTTCGTCGAAGAGCCGCTCGAAGTGCGTCCCGTCATCTTCGAGGAACTGGGGATCCACACCGGCCTCCATGGGATAGAGCCTGAGGAGCGTTGCGGCAAAGCTGTGAATGGTTCCGATCTCGCTTCTCTCAATCTGCCGTAGGGCGTCCAGGGAGCGGCGATCGATCGCCTCTTTGGAAAGACGGTAGCGTTCCATCAGAGATCGAATTTCATCCTGAGTTTCTTCTTCGGTTGGACTGGCCGGCTCCCTGTCTAACCGAGCGGCGAGATAGGACTCCAGACGCTCGCGCAGCCGCAACTTCATTTCATTGGCGGCTTTGTTGGTGAAGGTCAGGGCGACGATCTGCGTCATCTTCACATCCGGATGGCGCATGAGGAGATGCACGAGCCGGTCGACCAACAGGCGGGTTTTCCCCGTGCCGGCGCCCGCTGTGACCACGACATTGCGGTCGAAAGTCGTAGCGGCGGTCTCCCGCTCTTGCCGATCAGCCAGCTCCAAAGGTCGGAGAGTCGTCATCCTTTTTCCGGCTCTTTCTCTCGAAGCGCCAGATGGGCTTCGGTCCTGGGATCTTTTTCAGCTCTCCAGGCCGTGGGGCGGTGGTTTTTTCGGCAAATCTCCCGGACTTCGCAGTATTCACAGTATGCGCCGGGTTGAATGAAGAAAAGTCCCTGGCGGATTCCCTCCACGAGAGAGGCGACGCTTGCTTTAAGAGACTGCCCCGATTCTCCCTCCCAGCCGTCGGCGGGAAATGTTTCGACGACCAGGGGACCGTCGGACCATCGAGGCGCGAGAAAATAAAATGCGGCGTCTACGAGGGTTGCTTCGCTTTTAGGGTCAACGCTATAGGCGTATTTCTTTCCCAGCAAGAGATAAAAAGGAGGCTGGAGTCTCTGGCCGCGCAGCGCCGAGCGAAGAAGGTGTTTGTCTTCGGGAGGGCGGGATTTTTTGGATTTGAGCTTGTAATCTATCACGCGGTAACGGCGATCTTCAGGCCGGTAGTCGATGCGATCCATCCGCCCGCGAATGGTCAATCCGCTCAAGGGGCTCGGCCAATCGGCGGGCAACGAATCCGCGGCGTCAAATTCAAAAACAACAGGATGGTACCCGGACTCGGCGATTTCCCTCAGATCCTGGGTCACCACCCGCTCGAGAAGAGTGGTGATCTCTTCCTGTTGGACTTCCCATGCCAGGGGATAGGCGATGGGATTGTTTTGCTCGAATTCAAAAAAAACTTTCTGCGCAAGGGGTCGAAGGATTGCGGCGGGATCGACATTTTTTTCCTTCGAGAGGAAAAAGCCGCGATCGATGAGTTCTTGATAGAATGATTTGAGGATCGAGTGGACGATCTGTCCGAGGTCGGCGGCCCCCGGGCCTGTCCCTTCTTCGGGCCGTTCGAGCCGATCCAGCTTGAGGAGCGTTCGGGCGAAGAATTGAAAAGGGCAGCGGGCATACCCCTCCAGGGAAGTCGGAGCTACTCCTTCTTGAAGGATATGTTTCCAGTAGTCGGGCGCGGAGCCCAGGATTCCGTCATATTCGGCTAGACGACCCGCGGTCGATTCGAGGCGCTGGATCACTTGACTTCCGCGCCGATAGAGAGAAGGTGAGGGCAAACAGCCGTCCACAAGAGGCATGGGGTCGTCCAGTTTGAGAATCAGGCGAACCGCCAGCTCCCGCGGCGGCGACAGATCTCTGCGGTCGAACGGCTCGAAAAACTCTTTTTCCACTATGCCGCGCGGCACACTGATCTTCCTGAAAGAACGATTCTCTTCTCGATCGAAGACACGGCCCAGTTCAGCCAAATACCAGGAAGGGGCGAGCGGCCTGCCCGATTCGTCGTTTCTTTGGTACAAAACGTACAGTCTTTCCTTTGCCGCTCCGATCAGCAAGGTAAAGAGCAGCCGCTCCTCGTCGAAGCCGCCGAGCTTCGTGGCGACTTTGAATCCGAGCACGGTTTCCAGCTGCTCTCTCTCGAGGTCTCTCAGAAAGGCGTCTTCGCGGATCGTGCGCGGGAAAAGCCCCTCGTTTAAACCGATAATGAAAAGAGCCCGGTAGGAAATCCCTCTGGCCGCCATGGCGTCGAGAACCGCCACTCCTTTCACGTTGTCGTCGGGGAGCGGAACCGAGGAACGCTCCAACCAATGCTGGCAGGTCTGGAGGAAATTGCCCAACGAGGTCCTTTCACCGACGACGTCGAGAGCGGAAAGCCGCTCAAGAACCTCCAGAACCGCTTCCTCGGCAAGTCTGCGTGAAGATTTCTCGGATCCATTCTCTGTGCCGATGCCCAGCCATTTTTTGAACAAAGTTCGCCAGGCCTCGACATAAGAGCTCCAGGAGGCTTCCCTGGGGAGTCTCTCGAGATCGCGGTGGAGCTCGGCAAAGAGCGACCACAGCGCGCGCGCTTCGCTTGCCGGAATAGCGACGCTTCTGGGTTCTTCCTCGTCGTCACCCATTGCATTTAAAGATGCATCCCGGTTGATTTGCTTTTCCACCCGCCGCCACTCTTCGATTCCTTTGCTGATGCCCAACTGTCGCGTGAGGAGATCCCAATGATCGGGTCGAGGAGCCATACCCTCTCGACCTAAAGAGCGGTTGTAGAAGAACGGAGAGCCGAGCAGGTCGATGACCTGAGAGCGAAGATAGCCTTTAAGCGGCAGGTTGATGAGGAGGAGCACCGCTTTGCTTATCGGATATTGGACGAGCGGCTCCTCGGCCGAAGTGGCAAAGGGTATAGAGTGCTCCGAAAAGATCTGTTTGATCCAGGGAATATAGGAGTCGAGACTTCGGCCCACTACCCCGATTTCATCGAAGGCCATCCCTTCCTCGGAGACGAGTCGTAGAATTTCCTTGGCGGCTGTATCGATCTCGTCACGGCCGCTGAAGCAGCTGAAGATCGTGACGGGAAAATCGTCAAGTCCGGTTTTCCCGGGTTTGTCTCTTCCTTCGTCAAAGAGGGGAAGGAGAGACGTGTGCGGTGCACTCGGATCCTTGCCGAGGCCCAACGTCAGGTTGCGGATCCGGGATTGGCCGTCGGCGAGACCGTGGAGATATCTTTCATAAAATCGCTCCGCGAACGTCCAGGCCGGATGCTGGGGCTTCTCATGCAGGAGAGGAAAGAAGAGGGTCGTGGGGTAGTGGCGCGTCACCGTCTGGAATAGATCCAGTTGCACTTGGGTGAGATCGTAAAATCCGTAGTAGAAAATCCGGCTGAACTGCTGCAGGTATGGAGACGATGGCGCCTGCTCCAAAGCCATCAGGTCCGAGTCCGAGAAGTCCCGCAGCTTCCATGTCTCACTGCAAGAGAGAAACGTTTGAAAAAGATAGAAAAGCCGCTCAACTCTTTCTTTCGCCTCTTCCTCGAAAAGATCGCTTCTCAAGGCTTCGAGAGCGATTTCAGGGTTGACCATGCCGTCCTTGAGGTCTCGAAGCGTCTGCCACAGAGCGGCGCAGCCCCCCGCCTTCTCATCCAGGCCGGCGAAAGCCTCAGTGCCTGGAAGTCGCCTGCGGATGATCTGCCGTAATATCTCTTCAAGCAGAGCGTTGTCCTGAAGAGGCTGAGAACCGCTTCCGTGTTTTTCTTCCAGAAGGCGAAGCGAGAGCTGATGGAACGTCAGGATATGAACGTTTAGTAAATTGAGCCGGCGCTCCTGAGCAAGCAGCACCTTGAGCCGCCGGCGAAGAGAATTGGAAGGAACCGGAACCAACAGAGGAGAGAGGGGCTCATCCCTCTTGTAACGAAGAATCTCCTCAACCAACGCATCTTCCAGGTGAGGATGAAACGGCCCCAAGATGATTTCCATAGGATCTCTACGGGCCGAGATTAACACAACCCCGGCGAGGGTCAAAGATTTTCAAGTTGCAAAAGCGCATTTAAAGATTTAAACAAAAGGAAAGCTTTTTTCTCTATGCTTTCGGCACATAGGATTCACGCGCTATTTTTCTACCTCTTTTTCCTCTTCATAGGAACCCTCCCTTCCTTTGCCCAGCAGCGCGGCGGGGGCGCGGTTGCGTCGGCCAATGAGCTGGCGAGCAAAGCCGGCATGGAGATCCTTCAGCGCGGCGGCAATGCCGTGGACGCAGCCGTAGCCACCGCCTTTGCCCTCGCCGTGGTGGAACCGGAGTCATCGGGCATAGGAGGCGGAGGGTTCATGGTGATCTACCAGATGAATGAAAAGAAAGCCCACGCGTTGGACTTTCGCGAGACGGCGCCGGCGGCGGCCCATAGAGATCTCTATCTAAAAGGAGGCAAGCCCGTCCCCTCCCTCAGCGTGACCGGAGCTTTGGCGGTGGCAGTTCCCGGCGAGGTCGCCGGACTCGCGGAGGCATTGAAGCGATTTGGGAGTTTGCCATTGCCAGCGGTAATGGCCCCGGCGATCCGGTACGCCGTAGAAGGCTTTCCTCTGCGCCCCTCCCTCCGCACCACCATCGAGCGTCAACTCCCCAACATGCGGAAGTTTCCCGATCTCGGAAAAGTTTTCTTAGCAGGAGCGGGTGTGCCGGCCGAGGGGGAACGAATCCGTCAAACGGATCTGGGCGAGACCTTAAAAGCGATTGCCGCCGAGGGTCCGCAAGTTTTTTACGAGGGTTGGGTTGCCCAGGCTATCGCCGAACGCCTTAAGAAAGAAGGCGGCGTCTTGACGCTCGAAGATTTGAAAAACTATAAGCCGGTCTGGAGAGAGCCACTGATCGGCTCTTACCGAAAGCGATTGATTATCACGATGCCCCCGCCGAGCTCCGGCGGGATCGCCCTGATTGAGATGCTCAATGCCTTGGAGGGCTATCGGCTCGATCTTTTTCCCCACAACTCGGCGACTTATCTCCACCTCGTTGCCGAGACGATGAAGCATGCCTTTTCCGATCGAGCCCAGTATCTGGGCGATCCGGACTTTGTCCAAGTGCCGATGCAAAAACTCGCATCCAAAGAATATGCGGGCTGGATTCGCGGGCAGATTTCCTCCGTGCACACCCATCCGCCCAGTTACTATGGCCTTAGCTCCTTCAAGGCGGAAAAAGGAGGAACTACCCATTTCAGCGTCATCGATCGAGCCGGCAACGCCGTGTCGTGCACCCTGACCATCAACACCCAGTTCGGCTCGAAGGTTTTGGTTGCGGGGACTGGAGTGATTCTGAATAACGAGATGGACGATTTCTCGATCCAGCCGGGGACGCCGAATGTCTACAGGCTCATCGGCGATGAGTCCAACTCGATTCAGCCCAAGAAGAGACCTCTGAGCAGTATGGCGCCTACCATCATTGTTCAAGGAGATCGTCCGGTTTTGATCGTCGGGGCTTCGGGAGGCCCGCGCATCATCAGCGCAACCTTGCAGACTATCCTCAATGTCCTGGATTTTCGTATGCCGCTGAAGAGGGCCATAGAATCTCCCCGGATCCATCATCAGTGGGTGCCGAACGAGATTACGGTGGAACGCGAAATTCCGGAGGCTACGAGGAGATCCTTGGGACGAAGGGGGCACGCAGTCAGAGAGGGGAACTCCCTGGGAGTCGTTCAGGCGATCGTGGCACAGCGGTCGAAAATCATCGGTGAGGCTGACCCAAGAAAAGAAGAGAGAGGCCGTTCGGAATGAGAAGGGCGAAACTTTGCTCGTGGCTCAAGAGCGTCTCTTCGACCACCACGCTCGCAGTGGCCGGAGCGCCCAAAAGGCTATCCCAAGAGCGAGGGCCAGCTTGCCCAGTCCGCGCCGACGGGCACCGACGAACACAGCTGTGAGACTCGTCAACAGAGCCGGGTGTTCCTTTAGGGTTCGAAATACACCGCCCAAAGCGTTGATCAGCGTGGCTGGCTTTTGCATTTGGCGATAGGCCTGTGCCAGTTGCTCTCTCTGAACGGCTGAGCGAGAAACTAAGCTTTCCCGGCGACGGGCTAATTCCACCAGTTTGGTATTCACGGATCTAAAACTTCAAACGCTCACAGTCCTTGTCTAACTCCGACAGCGTGGCTGAGAACAATCTCGGCCTGGACCGGGCCCTTTTTCGTAGGATAAGTCCCGCGATCAGGGCCAGACCAAAGTAGAATACGACAAAACCTCCCAGGACAAAGAAGCGGTGGCTGTCCCAGAAGATCACCACCACAAGTATCGTCAAAAGGAGCACTCCGAGGCTGGCGCAAAAGAGGATAATCGCCGCAAGCAGGATGATTGTCTTGAGTCGCTCCCCCTCCTCTTCGAGCTCTGTGCGCGCGAGTTCCAGTCGAGTCTGCAGGAGATCAACGAGTGTCGATAACAGCGTTCGGACAAGCTTGAAGAAACCTGCCGGACGACTCGCGCTTGCCCCACTATCTTCAGAGGCCATTTTCTCTAGAGATTAGCGGCGGATGATGAGTCCGAGAATCACCCCGATGCCGGCGGCTATCCCTACCGCGCTCCAGGGATTTTCCCGGACATAAATTTCCGCTGCCTTGGCGGCGTCCTTGGTCTTGTCGAGCAAAATGTCTTCTGCCTCGGTTAACGTTTTTTTCCCGTCTTCCAGACTCTGCTCGATACGCTTACGGGCCAAAGTTACCTTTTCGCCGGCTTGATTTGCTGTCGCCTTGAGTAATTCTTCAGCGTCGCCAACTAGAACCTTAAAGTCCGAGACCAATTTCTCTTTCGTCGCTTCCATGTTGGTACACCCCCTTTCTTATAACATATCATAGACGGCGTCTCTCAAGCATTCAAGGAGGACTGCATAAGGGTTGAGAATGGCTCGATTTCCTCCATAGTTGATTTCATCCTACTGTTGCCTTAACATACTTTTCAGTCCGAAAGCGGAATACCCATTTATTAAGGAGGAGACCTGATGCAGTTCCTTAGACGGATTTTCGGATTGGGTTCACTGTTGGCCGTGGTCTTTTCCGCATGGAGCGTTTCCTGGTCACAAACCGGGGCAAACTCGAAGGTCATCGAGGCGGCGAAGAAAGAGGGAGAGGTCGTCTGGTACAGCACGATGACGCTGGACCAGAGCAAGCAGGTCGTGGATCGCTTTCAAAAAATATACCCGTTCATCAAGCCCAATCTGTTCCGGACCGGCGGCGGGCCTCTGCTGAATAAGATTCTGACTGAGGCGCGCGGCGGTCTCTATGCGTGGGACGTGGTCGTCGGAAGGGGAGAGATGGTCATTCCGCTCAAGGAGAAAAAGCTGGTGGCTGCTTACCGCTCTCCAGAAACCAAGATGATTGATAAAGATCTCGCGGATGCAAAGGGTTTTTGGACGGCCTACTACGTCAACACCTATGTGCTTGGCTGGAACACGAAGATGGTCAAGAAAGACCAAGTCCCGAAAACCTACGAAGCTTTGCTGGATCCGAAGTGGAAGGGCGGCCAGATCTCCGTCGACACTGAGGCCTATGGGATGCTCCAAGGCCTTATTGGACTATGGGGGAGAGAGAAGGCCGTCGCCTACTTTAAAAAATTGGCGGCTCAGGATCCCGTTCCCAAGAGAGGCAATACGGAAAGGGTCCAACTGGCGGTTGCCGGCGAGTATCCGCTCATCCTAGCCTATAACCAAACGATAGAGAGGATGACGCAGAGAGGCGCGCCGGTTGACTGGCTCCCTCTCGAACCGGCGGTGGTTCAAGTCAATCCGGTCATGATCGCTGCCAAAGCGCCTCATTCCAACGCTGCAAGGCTGTTTGAAGATTTTATTCTGTCGAAAGAGGGACAGGAGATGCTGCGGGGTTTTCAGCGCATTCCTGTCCGGAAAGACGTCGAGCCGGATCCTCCCCGCCTCTTCAGAGGCTACAAGCGAGTTTTGGAGAATCCTGAAAGTTATAAAAACTTTGACGAGACGGTGAAGCTCTATCTGGATATTTTCAAATTAAGATAGGTATTAGGCGAGAGGAAGACTGTTGCCTGTTGCCTCACGCCTTACGTCTACCCAAAGGGATTGTTAAGCATAATGGTCTGGTCTCGGCCGGGACCGACTGAGATCAGGACCATTTTCGTCTCGAGGAGCTCTTCCAGGCGCTGAATATATTTCTGGGCGTTGAGTGGGAGGTCGAAAAGTTTTCTCGCATCTGAGATCGGCTCCTCCCAACCCTCCATTTCTTCCCATACCGGCTTGGCGTTCTCCAAAACTCTCTGGCTCGAGGGAAAGTCGCGGTAGGTTCGACCCTTCGAGCGGTAGGCGGTGCAGATCTTAATCTTTTTAAAGCCGGTCAGGACGTCGAGCTTGGTTAACGCGATACCGGTAATGCCGTTGAGGCGCACCGCATGGCGCACGCCGACCGCGTCGAACCAGCCGCAGCGCCGCGGTCTCCCGGTCGTGGCGCCGAATTCATCTCCCTCCTGCTTGAGTTTCTCTCCCTCGCGGCCTTTAAGCTCGGTTGGGAACGGCCCGCTTCCCACTCGGGTCGTGTAGGCCTTTGAGATGCCGATGATCTGGTGGATGTGCCGCGGGCTCACTCCCGCGCCGGTGCAAACACCGCCGATGGAGGTATTCGAGGAAGTGACAAAGGGATAGGTTCCATGGTCCACGTCGAGGAGTGTCCCCTGGGCTCCCTCAAACAGCACTCGTTTGCCGGACTTGATCGCGCCGTCCAGCAGGAGCGCGGTGTCGGTGACATATTTCTTGAGTTTTTCTCGATAGCCGCAATAGGTGGCGTAGATCGCTTTGAAGTTGAGCGTCTTCTCTTTGAGGATCGCCTTAAGATAAATGTTTTTCTCCTCGATATTGTAGCGCAGCTTCTGGCGAAAGGTCTCTTCTTCGAGCAGATCGATCAAACGGATTCCGGTGCGCGCCACCTTATCTTCGTAAGCCGGGCCGATGCCCCGCCCGGTTGTGCCGATCTTCCCTTTTCCCCTCAGCCTTTCCCGGGCCTGATCGATCGCCTTATGGTAGGGCATGATCAGGTGGGCCTGCTCGCTCAACCGCAGCGACGAGTCATCCTGAAGGTAACCCCTTTCCTTCAGGCCGCGGATCTCTTCCAGCAGCACTTCCGGATCCACCACGACGCCGTTTCCGATCACGCAGAGTTTGTTGGCATGAAGCGCGCCGGAGGGAACGAGGTGCAAGACCGTTTTCTTGCCATTCACGACCAGGGTGTGGCCGGCGTTGTTGCCGCCCTGAAAACGCACCACGATGTCCGCGTCATGAGTGAAGAGGTCGACGACCTTGCCTTTGCCTTCGTCGCCCCATTGGGCTCCGATCACCGCGACATTGGCCATGTTAGACTTCCGTGTTCGTGTCTCGTGCTCGTGGAAAGAATAAGGGATTCAGGAGGTTCTTGTGCTTGCGATCACGATCACGTTTCACGATCACGTTTATCCTAGAGTTTCACGAGCTGGGCGGTTACGATATGGGGCAGGCTGCGCAGGGCATTGAGAGTCTCTTTCGGAATCGCATCATCGACGTGAAACAGGGAAATCGCCATTCCTCCAACTTTTTCCCGTCCTAATTCCATGGCGGCGATGTTGATCTGGTGCTTCCCCAGCAGAGTTCCGACAGCGCCCACGACGCCGGGGACATCGCGGTTGTGGAGAATCAAGATGTAGCCTTCGGGAACCGCCTCGAGATAGAAATCGTCGATCTTGACGATTCTCAAATTGTTGTTCCCGAAGAGGGCTCCCTGAACCTCAAGCTCCTTATTCTTGGTCTTGACGCGCACAGTGATGGAGCTTGCGTAGTCGCTGGCGCGGCTGCTCTTCGATTCTACGATTTTGATTCCCCGTTCGCGCGCCACCACCGGCGCATTGACGTAGTTGACGCTCGACTCCATGACCGGAGTCAAGATTCCTTTGAGAACCGCCAGAGTGAGGGGCGCCACGTCGTATTGCGTCACTTCGCCGCTATACTCGACGTGAACCTCTTTGGGGACTGTCGCCAACATCTGCACCTGGAGATTCCCGAGTTTTTCTCCCAGGGTGAGGTAGGGGCTGAGCGTCTTGAGCAGCTCCGAGCTCACCGAGGGGACATTGACCGCGTAGCGGATGACCCCGCGGCTCAAGAAATCGACCATCTGCTCGGCGACAGCGATGGCGACATTGAGCTGGGCTTCGTCAGTAGAGGCGCCGAGGTGGGGCGTGGTAATGACTTGATCCATCTTGAGCAGCGGATGGTCTTTCGGAGGCGGTTCGTCCACATAGACATCCAAGGCGGCCCCGGCCACCTTTCCCTCGCGGATCGCGTCGGCCAGATCTTTCTCATCGACGATACCTCCGCGGGCGCAATTGATGATCCGCACCCCCTTCTTCATCTTGGCGAATGCGGCGCGATCGATCAGGGCTCGTGTTTCGCTGGTCAGAGGGACATGGACGGTTATAAAGTCAGACCTGGCAAAGATTTCATCCAGGCTCACCAGTTCCACGCCCATCCTCGCCGCGGCTTCGGCCTGCACGAAGGGATCGTAGCCGAGAACCTTCATCCTGAGACCCAGCGCCCGCTCAGCGACGATCCGGCCGACATTGCCGAGACCGATGATCCCCAGAGTCTTGTTGCAAAGCTCCACGCCCATGAATTTGTCCCGCTTCCACTCTCCCGCCTTGAGGGAAGCGACCGCTTGGGGAATGTGACGCGCAAGCGACAGCACGAGGGAAATGGTGTGTTCTCCGGTGGTGACGTTGTTCCCACCCGGAGTGTTCATCACCACGATGCCCTTTTTGCTGGCCGCCTCAACGTCGATGTTCTCGACGCCGATGCCGGCTCTGCCGATCACTTTGAGATTTTCAGCGGCTTCAAGAATATCGGCGGTGACCTTGCTGCCGCTGCGCAGGACCCAGCCGTGATATTCGCCGATGATCCTTTTGATCTCGGGAGCTTTAAGCCCCACGCGCAGATCCACTTGGAAGCCGCTGGCGCGCTCGAACACCTCGATTCCCTGAGGGGCCAAGGGATCTGTCACCAATATTTTCTTTTTCTGTTCCACGATATTTCGGGACTGAGTCATGAAGACTGAGCGATGAGTGAGAACTCAGTCCTCAGCACTCGTTGCTCATTACTTTAATCCAACGCCTCCATCAGAATTTCCTGGGCCGCGGCTACTCCCTGTCCGAACTTCACGGGAAAACCGAATTTCCTTAGCGCCATCTCCAATGCGGCTATGGCCACCACGGCATCAAACGCCCCCATGTGGCCCACATGCGCAATGCGAATAGCTTTTCCGCGCAGCTGGTCTTGTCCCTCGGCGAGGGTGACGCCCATTTTGTCCCGGAGGTAATCGAGCAATTTTTCGCCGTCGATGCCTTCCGGCAGATAGATGCCGGTGGCTGCGAGACTGGGACTCTCGGGAGCGAGAAGTTTAAGCCCCAGTGCCGTCGCCGCGGCCCGCGTGGCCCGCGCCAGCCGCGCGTGGCGGGCATAGACGCGGTCCAACCCTTCCTCCCGTATCATTTTTAGAGCCGCGTGCAGACCGAAGATAAGTGAGACTGCAGGCGTGAATGCCGAAGAACCTTTCTGCTGGTTTTTTCTTTCGAGCTTCAAATCAAAATAGAATCGGGGAAGCTTCGCCTTTTCAGTCCTTTCCCATGCGCGTTGGCTGAGGGCGATGAACCCCAAGCCCGGCGGCAGCATCAGCGCCTTCTGCGAGCCTGTCACCAAGACATCGATCCCCGATTCGTCCATGGAGAGCGGCAGCACGCCGACAGCGGTGACTCCGTCGACGATCAGGAGCGGCCCGTTTTTCGTTGCCTTCGCGATCTCTTTGACCGGATGCAAGACCGTCGTGGATGTCTCGCTCGCCTGGACGAACACTCCCTTGATATCCGGGAGGAGCTTGAGTTTTCTTTGGATCTCTTCGACCTTCACGGCTTTTCCCCACTCGACCTTGATCTCAACGGGCTCAAGGCCGAACGCCTGAGAGATCTGCAGCCAGCGCTCGCCGAACTTGCCGCCGTTGACGATGAGGACCTTTTCTCCCGGAGAGAAGAGGTTCGCGACTGCCGCCTCCATCGCGCCGGTGCCGGAGGAGGCCAGAATCAGGACGTCGTTCTTTGTTCCGAAAAGAGGTTTCAGCCCCTCTCGCGCCTCAGCAAAGATCTTGCTGAACCGGGGAGTTCGATGATGGATCATGGTTTCGGCCATAGCCCTCTCGACTTCATTCGGAATCGGCGTGGGGCCGGGCGCAAGTAAATACTGCTTAATCATTTGTAAAAGCTCTTAGCTGTCAGTCCTCGGCCGTCAGCGACGTACAAGAACTGAAAGCTGAACGCTGATGGCTGATAATCTAGACAATAAAAAACCTGGGCTCCTATTTTTAAGAGACCCAGGCGTTCGGCCGTCTTAACGTTTTGCACTCCCTCGTGGTCGATTCCACGTACGCCAGTCGCGCAAACCGAGATCATTACCTATCTTACAGGGTGGGTTTTGTCAAATGGTGGCTGCGGGGATGCGTTTGCAAGTAGGAGCGTGAAGCCTTTTCGCTCAAGGAATGAGACTTTTTCGAAACAGGAAATGCCCGGTAAAGACCTCTGTGAAGTTGTATTCGCTCGTTACTGTATGCTGGCAGGCTTCCTAAGATGATCCGGCACATCTGCGACCAGTATATTCTGAGAGTAGACCTGGTAGGTTGGCTCCCCCGACTGCGTAAATTCGGTCGTTCTGACAATCTGCGTGACAACGGTTTTCATCTTTAGAAGGGAGCCGTCGGCAAGCTTGTAGGAATTAAATTCTTCCCGCACGCTCTCAAAGTCCACGAGCATGCCTTCCACTATTTTATCGCCAATCTTAATCTCAACTTTTTTCATGATTGCACCCGATCTCTTTATAGTCCCGTAGGGCCGACGTTTTCAAGACGGGGAAGTAAGATTCCGGTGCTATAGCGGGTTGGAGTCCCTTTTCAATTACGCCTATGCGGGGAGCTCGCCGGCTGTTGACCTGTCGGCGACGATCCTCTAGAAGGGAAGAGATTTTGGGCTGGGAGGTCTTATGCATTACCGAACGCTGGGCAAGACAGGCTTAAAAATTTCCGAGATCGGATTTGGCTGCGGCAACAACGCAGTCCTCATGGTTCGCGCGAGCTACGAGGAGCAAGTGCGTGCGGTCCGCCGCGCCCTGGAGGTTGGGATCAACTACTTTGACACCGCCTTCGCCTACGGCTTGGGGAAGTCGGAGGAGAATCTGGGAAAGATTCTGAACGTGCTGGGAGTTTCACCCGTCGTCTCCACCAAGATCCGGCTGGAGCCTGCGGCTGCGGGCCATCTTAATTCGGCGACGATTCAGGCCGTCGAGGAGGGCCTTAAGCGTCTCAAAAGGAAATCCGTAGATCTGATCCAGTTGCATAATCGGGTCACCGTGGAAAGGAGTCAGAGCAAACGCTTCAGTGTGACTCCTAGAGACGTGGTCGGACCGGGAGGAGTGCTCGAAGGTTTCAAGGAGATGAGAGACAAGGGTAAGGTGCGATACTTCGGCTTCAGCGGGTTGGGTGATACGAAGGCCCTGCATGAGGTGATAGATAGCGGAGAGTTTCATTCGGTTCAGGCCTACTACAATTTGCTCAATCCGAGCGGAGGCCAGCCGGTCGCGCAGGGCTTCAGCGCTCTGGACTACGGCCGGCTCATCGATCGAGCCGCCGCCAAGGGCATGGGCGTTGCGGTCATTCGCGTATTGGCTGCGGGCGCTCTCACTTCAGACCCCACGGCAGGGGGCGGCAGCAGCCCGGAACCCCTCTCGCCCGGCTCCGACTATTCCCTCGATCTCGAGCGGGCACAGAAGCTTAAATTTCTTATCGGCGGCGATATCAAAAGTCTGACTCAGGCGGCGATTCGGTTTGCTTTGATGAAGCCGGAGGTGTCCACTGTCCTCGTGGGTTTCTCTAACACGTCTCACATCGACGAAGCGGTTGTCTGCTCCGGCGCTGGGCGATTGCCTGAAGAATCTATGGCGCGCTTGAGAAAGCTTTGGGACGGCGATTTTGGAAGGCTGAACGCTTAATCGTTGCTCGTGTTCATAAACAGTACGAATCCTGATAAGGCTCTTGATACTTTTTGACGGAGCAACTAATAAGGGTAGTGAAAATTCTTTAAACCGGAGGGAAGACTATGGCTACAATTATGTTTAAGGGCAGCCCTGTGAAGCTCTTGGGCAATGAGGTGAAGGCGGGCCAGGCGGCGCCGGACTTCAAAGTCCAGAAGAGCGACATGAGCGACTACACGTTGGGGACCTCGGCAGGGAAGACGCGAATCATTGCGTCGGTCCCCTCGCTTGACACGCCGGTCTGCGATCTCGAGACCAAGCGATTCAACGAGGAGGCGAGCAAGCTTCCCAACGTCGAGATCGTCTGCGTCAGCATGGATTTGCCGTTCGCCATGAAGCGTTGGTGCGCCGCATCCAACGTCGACAAGGTCGTCACCGCGAGCGACCACCGGGAGGCCTCTTTCGGCAAGAACTATGGAGTCCTGATTTCCGGCGGCCCGCTGGATCGGGTGCTGGCGCGCGCGGTCTTCGTTATCGGGCCCGACAACCAGCTCAAACATGTCGAGTACGTAGGCAGTATCGGGGACCCTCCCAACTACGAGGCCGCCCTGAAAGCAGCGAAGTAGCTGGTTTGGAAAAAGATCATCTTTGATAGGCTGGGTCACCGGATCCCGTCACAACTTTGAATCGTTCACCATAAGCCCGGACTGGGTCTCCCCCAGCCGGGCTTTTTAATTGCGATTGGGTCGTTGGCCTAAGAGCGGAATAAGATGTTAGCTCACAAAAGTGTATTTTTTTGGTAGGTTCTGCGGCTTGTAGCCATTCTCCGGCTTTTTCATGCGTTCGTCTACGCTCTTGTGGATACGCGCGCCCTCGGGGATCGTACGAACTTTGCTGCCGCGGAATATCCAGATGCCTTCGTAGGATTCATGCTTCGTATCGTGAGGGTTTCCTTGGTACTTGGCTGCGGCTGCGCCAGCTTTGTCGATCTCCATGCCGCAGGCGCTCGCTTTGGCGAGCATCCATTGCAGGGCGAAATTAGAAAGCCCGCGCTCGTCGTACCAGCCTCCCACATCCGAGTGCACGCCGACGAACCAGATTTGCTCGATTGTCTGGCCGGCAACTTCTTCAGTCTCATCCCAAAGGTATGGTGGAAAATCCGCTCGCTTCTCGTCGATGGCAAGGGCGTGATAGCCGAACTTCACTTCCGGGTTAAGCCGGGCGCATTGTAGAACCTCTTGCCGGCGTTGAGGATCAAGGAGTCCACCGTATCCCAGACCCCGATGCAATACACGGGACAGGGGCGGCAGAAGGTCGCTTTGAAGCTGCGGGCGATGTCGTCATCGCCGGCGGTGTTGTAGATCTTGGAAGCGTACTCCAGCAGGTTATCGTTGTCGGCTCTCAGCAGCCCGCACTTGTAGATCATGCCGCCTAGTGCGCGGACTGTGAATGCGCCCCGGCTGAAGCCGAAGAGATAGACCTTGTCGCCCTCCTCGTAGCAGTCCATGAGGATACGATAGGCGTCCTCGACATTTTTTTGTAGCCCTTCACCCGTAGCCTGATCACTCTTGGCTTTTAGCGAGCCTGACTCTTCATACTCCCAGCCGCCGGTGCCGACACCGGGGTCGTAGAACGCGATCTGCCTCTCGTTCTTCAGCGCGAGGGTATAGAGATCCACCACATTGGTGTTGTTCTTGCCGTACTCGTTGCCGGTGCCGTCACAGCAGATGACAATGTTCTTCATGGGAGTTCCTCATCTACGAATAAACCAAGCTCGGCTGCAATATCGCTCATTTGAGAAAACCCTGTCAAGCATTGTTTTGTTGGGAAACGCTGCTGCAATTGATCCCTGACACAAACGGCTGTGGGCTTCGTCTCGAAAGAAATAATTTGACTCTGATCCCGAGATGACTTATCGTTTGTGGCGGTTTTAAGACAGCCGGCTAAGGCTGGGTCACCCGATCCCGTCGCAACTTTGAATCGTTCACCATAAGCCCGGACACACCTGACCCTCATTCTTCGTAGGTCAGTTTGATTTTCCGGCCGCTTCCCCTGAGCCCAGCGCCTTGATCCTTGAGCCCACTTCTGCTTATAGTCAGCTCGCTACCACCACACTCTTTCGGCATATTGGGAGGACCCACTATGTTAACCAAGTTGAAAGGCTACTGCGGCCAAGTGAAACATCTGTGGCTTCTGCTAGCGCTGGCGCCGCTGCCCGTGTCGGCGAGCACGGTTCGCGTCTACATCACGAACAGCGCTGGGGACAGCGTTCATGTGATCGATCCCGCGACGAACAAAGTCGTGCAGGTGATCAAAGGCATTGAAGCGGCCCATGGGATTAACTTCTCTCCCGACGGCACACGGGTCTATGTCAGCAATGAGGCTGACAGTACCCTCGACGTTGTCGATCGAAAGAGCGGCAAGCTCATCAAAAAAGTGCCCCTCAGCGGCCACCCCAACAATATAGCGGTGACCAAGGCCGGCGGGCGAGTTGTAGTCGCCATCGCTGAGGAAGTTGGCGCGCTGGATTTAATCGACACGACTTCGTTGACCAGGGCCAAGAGCATCCCGGTGAACGGTCGCCAGCACAACGTCTATGTGACGCAGGACGGCAAGTATTCGGTCTCCGGCTCGACCAGATCGAATGTCATTTCCGTCGTTGACCTCCAGACCGAGCAGCCCGCCTGGGAGGTTAAGCTTGATGCAGGGATACGCCCGATGACGTTCGAGGTAGGACCCGACGGCTCGACGCGCCGGATCTTCGCACAGCTGTCGAATCTCAACGGCTTCGCGGTGGTGGATTTTGCGACGCGCAAGGAAATCGAGAAAATCAAGCTCCCCGACAAACCGACCGGGTTCGGGGGACAGGAGCAACGCTTGGCGTCCCCCTCGCACGGCATCGGCGTCGCCCCGGACGGCGGGACTCTTTGGGTTACCAGCCTGTCGGCCAATGCTGTTTTCGTCTACTCGCTCCCCGAGCTCAAGCTGCAGGGGCACGTCGCGCTCCCTGAGCTCAGGCTGCCGGGATTTAAACAACCTATCGGGGCGCTGCCGAACTGGGTCACTTTCACGCCCGACAGCAAGACGATCTACGTTTCCAACTCGGGGATCAGGTCGGTGTCCGCGATCGATACCAGGGCGATGAAAGTGGTGACGAACATCCCGGTCGGAGAAGTGCCCAAGCGGATCAATACGCTGGAGCTGCGCTAAAGCGTTCCTTGCCTGCCGCGCTGCCTGCTACTTGCCCGGAAGAGCCGCCTGCTTTCGCCCGCTGATCCATTGGGCGAGGATTTTCCACTCCGGATCGTTCTTGGAAGCAAATTGCCTGCCTCCTGAATGGAAGGCGAGACCGCCGGCCTCGGGTGCGAGCGGTTGCAGCAGAAGCCGGCTCGAGGCCGGGTCGCCGGGAACCACCAGAGCCGAGACCATCTGGAAATTGCGGCGGGATTGCTCCTCGGTCCAAGAGCCACTCCCGGGCGACAGCTTCTCCAGGCGGAAGGCGTTGCCGCTTCTTGCCTCATGGCAAACGTAACAACGGACGTGGCCGGCCCGTTTTTTCAGGAAGATGGGCTCGACCTGGCTCTTGAAAAACCCGTAATCAAGAGACTGCTCGGCCGCAGAGGCACAAGCTGTTTGCAGGGCGACCGCGACTGCCACCGCCATTACCATTCCCAGGCGGCCCGATAGCATAAATGCACCTCCTTCGTTCTTCTAACTGATTCCACCCAGACCTCCGATCTCCACGCGCCGTTTTAACATAAGGTCGGTGAGGCGGCAATGTTGAATTGAAATGTATTCAGTAGGCGGCCAGGTCTTGCGGTAGTGATCAGTTCAAACTGACCCACTACTTAGAATTGCCTAACTCCTATCAGGACCTCTTATCAAATTCGATAGACACTCATCTTAGATAACCTTCGCCCCGAAAAAAATAATTTGACTCTGATCAGAAGATATCTTACGTTTGTGGCGGTTCTAAGACAGCCGGCTAAGGCTGGATCACAGCGGTAAGTTGTGAACAAGAAACTTTCCCTTTTATGCTTTGATACTGAAAGGAGGAGATCGTATGACATACCTGCTTATTCGCCACAAGGTAGCTGACTTCGCCAAATGGAAAACCGGCTACGATGCCCATTTGGGCGCCCGTCAACGGGCAGGCCTCAGAGAAAAGCATCTGCTTCGCAATACTCAGAACCCAAACGAAGTGGTCGTCCTCTTTGAAGCCGACGACCTCAAGAAGGCACAGGAGTTTGCCAGTTCATCCGATTTACGAGAGACAATGAAAAAGGTTGGGGTAGTCGACAAGCCGGATATCTATTTTCTCAGTTAACACAGGTTTCAGAAAAGGTCTTGGATCTGGCGGTTTCACCACAGCCGGCTAAGGCTAGGGTTACTCGATCCCGTCACAACTTCGATTCGTTTTACATAAGCCTGGACCGGGTCTCTCCCCAACGGGGCTTTTTTGTTTGAGATGACACGGCAGTATTTTGTAGCAGAGCAGTACTTGACTAGGTTGTCGCAGACGGCGGATACTTCTGGTTTGAACGGGCAACGGAGCTGTCCAGGATAGGCTGCCGGAGTTAAAGTCCCTGTCGCAGCTCACTTAATAGTCAGGCATCGAACTCAGAATCTGGCCGCCGTCCCTCTGCGGTGGAAAAAGTTAGTTTGATTTTTCTGCTTTAAGTGCAGATTGCTTATGCCAGTTGACGATTCTAGGGCACCGGTTTCCGTTTGGGAGAAGCTGAAGGTTATGAGTGGTGTTGTAGCCAGCATCATCATTCCGCTCGTAATCGGCTTGACCGGTTATTGGTACAATAATGCCCTGAAGGAAAGAGAGATTCAGATTCGCTATGTTGAGTTGGCGGCCAGCATTCTTAGGGACACTCCAAAGGAGTCAAACAAGGAGCTTCGTTTCTGGGCTGCCAGAGTCATAGAGCACTATTCCCCGGTGCAACTTTCAGAAGGAGCATTGAAAGAACTAATAACCATCAATATCTACTTCGGAAAGAAAGAAATAGAGAAAGCAGCGGATGAAATCATCAGACAGACGTTTGAACCTGGGACTCCACCGTTGAAGCAGCAAAAGGACAGTGATACTCATTCCGAAAAACCTTAACTCACGGCTGCCTGTTGGCTTTGCACGGTGTGCGGAAGGATCGGACCGTGCAGTAACCTGCATGGCTAGGTGTCAGGCTTTGGTAATTGGGTTTTGAGGTGCTGATATCAATTGATGCAGGCCCAGGAAAGTGTGTCCTAGGGCGAATATTCAACAACTCATGCCTGACACCGTGGCGCTCGAGTTTGACTCTGATCCTGAGATGACCTACGTTTGTGGCGGTTTTAAGACAGCCGGCTAAGGCTGGGTCACTCGATCCCGTCGCAACCTTGATTCGTTCTACATCAGCCCGGACTGGATCTCCCCACCGGGCTTTTTGTCGAGATTTGGAGGGCCAATGATCCAAGCGAAACTCTACTGTAATGGAGACGATTGCTTCCTCACCTGGAGCATGCCGCACACCCAGGAGTGCTGGGGGTTTGCGATCCACCGCGACCTGACGACTGCGAGCGGCAAGAAGTTCTCCGGGTTCTTGGAAAACCGGACCGGGTTCGAAGGCGACGACAACCCGCCGAACAGCCACAAGCCGTCCACCGAATGGCCCTTCCAGCGCTACACGTGGACGGACCATGGGGTGAGCCAGGGCGACACTGTTTCCTACACCATCTCGCCCGTGATGAAGACCGCCGCCGGGCTCGAAGTCGATCCGAGCGCCACAGCCGAACTCGGCCCTGTCACGGCTACCTCGGACGGGGATGGGAAGGCGTCGGCGTATTTCAACCGCGGCATCTTGCTGTCCCAGTTTATGGCCAAGCGGCTCGGCCAGGATTGGACGAAGAGCGACCTCGTCAAGCTCAAGAAAGAACTCCAGAAGAAGGACGACGACCTGCGGCAGTTCCTGATGGGCCAACTCGGCGAGCGGCTTCTGACGTTACTCGACCAGGCCAAGCAGGAGAAGTGGCACGTTTACGGAGCCCTCTACGAGCTGGACGACGACGAGCTGATCAAGCGGTTGAAGGCGCTGGGCAAGAAGGCCCACCTCGTGCTCGCTAACGGTAGCACGAAGAAGAAGGGGGAGGACGGCAATGCTGAGGCTGCAAAAGAATTGGATGGGTCCGTCGAACTGAACCGGCGCATGCTTTGGTCGGAAGGGCTGGGGCACAACAAGTTCGTCGTGTTCGCCAAAAAGCCGAGCGCCCCGTTCCTCGTCTGGACCGGCAGCACGAACTGGGCGAGCACCGGACTTTGCACCCAGCTCAATAACGGCATCCTGATCCAAGACGCCTTGCTCGCGGACGTTTACCTGAAGCAGTGGAAGCTGCTTAAAGCCGACCGCCGGACCGGCCGCGGCGGCGCCGACATGCACTTCGGGGAAGCGCTCATGACGTCCAACGACCAGCCGAAGGACGGCGGCGGGGGCAAGACAGGAAAGTGGACCGCTTGGTTCACCCGCACCAGCGCTGGGCAGGAAATGAAGGCGGTGGCGGAGCTGATCAACGGCGCAAAGGAGGCCGTCTTGTTCCTCATGTTCGAACCCGGAAACGCCGGGTTGCTGCAGGTGATCCAGGCCCGTCTATCGCCCGCGGCGGAATCCAACAACCAGCAACTCTACATACACGGGGTGGTGAACACGCTCAAGCCGGCCAAGAAGGGCGAGGACGTTCATGTAGAGCTGGTCGGCCGGGGGAACAACATTCCCTTCGACCTTCGGGTAGTGCAACCAGAGGGGGTCAAGGGCGGGTTGGCCGGGTGGGCGGCGGAGGTCACGCGGAACGACTTCCTGATGGGCCAGGGCGGGGTGATCGGCCACGCCATCATCCATTCCAAGATCATCGTGATCGACCCGTTCACGAACCCGATCGTCATCACCGGGTCGCACAACTTCTCGCAGTCAGCGAGCGCGAATAACGACGAGAACTTGCTGATCACCAAAGGTAACAAGGCGCTGGCCGAGCGGTACGCGGTGAACATCATGGGCGCGTATCAGCATTATCGGTGGCGGGCGTACCTGCAGGACTGCGCCGCCAGACACGTTTCGCCGTGGCAGGGGCTGAAAAAATCCGACAAGTGGCAGAAGAAGGACCCCGGACACGATACGGAACTGCGATTCTGGCTTCGAGGAGAATAGCGACGCGGCCCTGAAAGCAGCCAAGTAAGGGTTGATATTTTTTTGTATTACAGAAGCCCGGACTGGGTCACCCCAGCCGGGCTTTTTTTTCGCAGGGGAGGTTGGGATGCGATCGACTCTATTTCTTCGCCGCTTCGCGATACTTTTGCCAGGCTGCGATCCCGGCCTCGCATGCCTTCTCGTCCATGCCGGAAGGCAAGCCAGACACGCCCACGGCGCCGACGATCCGGTTGTTGACCGTCAGGGGCAGTCCACCGGGGACGAGATAAACCTGGCCGGGGTACATATTCATTATGCCGTAGTATCTTTCGGGGGCCGTTTTGCTCAGTTCGGCCGCCGCCGCACTGGGCCGTCGCGTCATGACGGCGGTGAATGCTTTGCCTGTGGCGGTGCGCTCTCCGTTAAACGAGGCGCCGTCCATCCGGTCCGCCGAGATCAGGTGCCCCCCATCATCGAGCACGGCGACCGTCATGCGCAGTTTCAAATTGCGGGCGTAGGCCACCGCGGCGTCGATAATGACGCGCGCCTCCTCCAGCGGAAGCGAAGATGAAGCCGTTATTGGGCTTGGCGCCTGGGCCGGTGCTTCGGATGCTGAAGCAGCCGCGCTGTCACGAGCCGTACCCAAAACTACCAGCAGACTAAGCGCTACCCCGAACGGGAGAAAAAACGAGAAAGATTTTTTCATTGTATGCCTCCTTCGTCAAAATTGAATCCGAGGGAACATACCATTCCCAGCACGAGACGCGCAACGCCCTAGCTAGCAACAACGGGCTTGCAACTCGTCCTGAGATGCCTTACTTATGGGGCGGATTTGAGATAGGCGAATAAGGCTGGGTTGCTCGATCCTGTCACAACTTTGATTCGTTTTACATAAGCCCGGACTGGGTCTCCCCCAGCCCGGCAATTTTCAACGAGAATGAGATGGAAGAGGTTTTTGCAGAGACCTGTCAACATAACATGGAGGGAACATGAACTTTTCCCTAAAGCCACACCCACTAGTAGCGCACTGGGTTCCAGGGTTAGTCGCTCTTTTAATCATTATCCTCTCAGCTTTTGATTGGGATCCTACTCGTGCGATTAAAGCCCTAACGCTCAAGCAGGACAGCTTTAATCTCACCATTGCTATTCTAGCCGTTGTTGCCTTTCCAGTCGGCGAAATTCTTGATGCAGTCCGTAGTGGAATTATCGAGTCCTTCTGGGACCGAGTGTGCAATGGAAGATGGGAGATAAAATGGGAGTTTTTCTTCCGGGGAGGAACCCGCGAACTCAAGAATCTTCACGAACATTATTTTACATGGTATGTGCTTGACCTCAATTTAAGCCTCGCTATATTCCTAGGTTACTGTTATTGCTTTTACTTCGCTCCAGTACGCAGCTTTGCTTACTCTCACTCCCTCGAAATCCTACTTTGGGCCGGTGTTATTTTGGCGGCCCTACTGATAGACGCAGGGATTCTAAGAGAAGAAATTAGGCGCAATATCAAGAACTGGTGTGATAACAACCCGTCGCGTGGAAGAAATCCTTACAACAAATGAATAGACAAAATAAGAAAGCCAAGCCACCCCATTTTGAGGTCTATACTAGAATTCGTCCCTCCAGATTTCACGGCGTCGGAGTATTCGCAATACGGGACATTAAAAAGGGCACGTCGATCTTTTATGGGGACGATGACGAAATCGTGTGGGTAAAAAAGAATCAACTGAAAGGATTACCAAGAGAGATCAAGAAGCTGTATCAAGATTTTTGCATTATCAAGAACAAAGGCCAACTCTACGGCTGTCCGAAAAATTTCAGTCTTCTAACCGTTGCTTGGTATCTTAACGAATCCAAGAAGCCCAACGTGTTTTGTGACGAAAACTACAGATTTTTTGCCTTAAGAGACATTAAGAAAGGGGAAGAACTAACCGTAGACTACAAGACATACAATGAGTTCCGATAGCCTTCGAACATTTTGGCCTAATCATTTTTGTTCAAATCATTACTTGCTCACACCCATTTCATCAATTAGTTTCGACGTCACGTCTTGAATCTGCATGAAGTACCTTGAGGGCTCTCAGGGTTTAATATCTTGCAAGAACCAATCCGTCGGGATTTCGTGGCCCAATCCTTTTTCTTTCGCGGCGCGGTAGGCGCAGAAGCCGACGGCGGCGAATTGGACTCCGGTTCCGACGTTGTTGAGAAAAAACGTAATCTGCTTGTCGCTGGTTCGGCCTGAAACTTTGCCGGCCAGAAGGTCGTTGATCTCGGGATAGCGGCTCCAATCTCTCGGCTTTTCGCGGCGCACTGCGGGAAGATCTTTCTCTATCCCCGGCGGCTGAAAGTGCTGGATGCCGCCGAAGCGGGTGTGGATCGCAACGACGTCGCTTTTCTCCAGAGCGGCCTCGTCCATCTCGAACTCGCGAATCGCGTTGTAGTGCATTCCAGGCTGCAGCCAATCGGCCTTGATCACGGGCCGCGATGAGTTGGTGGCGCTGCAAACGATGTCGCAGTTCTTGACCGCCGCCTCCGCGCTGTCGACGGCTTCTGTTGGGATCTCGGTTGCCCTTTCCATCTGAGCGGCGAATGCTTTCCGGTGGTCTGGATTTGGGCTGTAGATCTTGACCCGTTTGATCGGTCGGACCGAAGTGAGAAAGCGGAAGTGGGAGCGCGCCTGTCCGCCTGAACCGATCATGGCGAGAACTTCTGACTTAGAACGCGAGAGCGCTTTCGCGCCGAGGGCGCTGGTGACTCCGACGCGGGTCTGCTGGATAAAGCCGTCCGGCATGATCGCCAGAAGCTCTCCGTTCTCGACGCTGAATAGCTGGACCAGGCCGAGAAAGTGTCCCTTGCCCGCGAGGGGAAGCTTCTCAAGGCGGACGGAGTTGTTGGCGTGCTTCTCCTGGACGACGTCGGAGGTGATGCGGAGCGCCAGGACGCCGAACTTTTTTACTCCGCCGTCCACGGACTTGAAGCTGTAAGTGGTTTGCGGAAGAGAGTGGGGGAGATAGGAATGGCTCGTGGGACGGTTGACCGCCTGGCTGTTCGCCAGCTCGCGGTAGGTCTCCTCCATGACTCCAAGGCAATCCCCCGCGGTGAGCGCTTGCTGGATTTCGTCGTTGTTAAGTATCAGTGTCATGCTGCCCCCTTTTTTCTAAAACAAGTCTCTTGTTACCTTATGGTGGAGAAAATGTCCAATTGCAGTCTAAGCTGAGAGCAAGTTGACGGGAAAGTGTCTATTGGATACGCTCGGCGAAAATGTTTGAGGAGGAGAAATGATCACTGTCGAAGGGGAACGGATCGAAGTCATAGACGCGCACTCTCACATGGGCGCGAGAAAGAAGCTCGCCATACACCAGATTCCCCCGATCATGAAATTCATGGCGGAGGACATGCTGGCCTCAATGGACGGTGCCGGGGTGGATGGGGTCGTCACTTTCGCCATCGGCATCGGCGAGCCGTCGGATTACAGAGAGACTAATCAGTACATCGCCAACGCGATGAAAGAACACCAGGGACGGATTCACGGCTTCATGCGGCTGAGTCCTGGGATGGGACCCAAGGATACGCTCAAGGTGTTGGAAGAGGGGATCAAGCTCGGGCTTAAGGGAATCAAGATCCATCCGCTGATCGAAAATTGTCCTGCCAACGACAAAGAAAAAGTTTACCCGCTTATGGAGGCGGCGCAGCACTACGGTCTGACGGTGCTCTTTCACTGCGGCCTGGGGGAAAATGCCAGCCCGCAGCGGCTCGGCGAGGTGGCTAGGGATTTCCGCAAGCTTCCGATCATCATGGGCCATTCGGGCTTGGTCGAAGGCATTAGACAGGTGGTCGAGATTGCCAAGAAGTATGACAACGTCCACATGGACAGCTCGGGCGTGGGCTGGCTGCCATTTTTCTGCGAGTCGATCGCGTGGGCCGGGCCTGACCGGGTTCTATACGGCTCAGATCATCCGTTCAACCCGATGGAGTGGGAGATCGAAAAGATCGTCAAGCACGCGCAGCGCCACCTGAAGCTCAAGATCGAAGATCTCCGGCTGATCATGGCGGGCAACATCAAAAGACTGCTTAAGATCAATTGATACATACGCATTAACTAAGTTGCCATTCGAGGGGAACGAGCCTTCCGGCCGCAGCCGATTCGGTGTCACAGACGATTTCAACTCGCGGCGAGAAGACGCTCGTGCCCCTTCTTGGAAATCGGCGCGAGCCCGGAGGCGATGAGAGCCCAGCGCTCGCCGCCGTCTTCGCTCAAGTAAACCTCGCCGCCGGTCGTGCCGGCAAAGACCGAGCATCCCTCGCCCCAATCGACGAGACACAAGGCGCCGACCTCGTGTTTCATCCGGTCGGGGAGCCCGCCCCCCAGCCTCTTCCAGCTCCGTCCGGCGTCCTCGCTGCGATAGATCTTGGCTCCGGCATGGGCGAGCGCTCCGCTTTTGCGCCAGGTCGTGGGATTATGCTCGGCGGCCGAGACAAACATGATGTCCGGATGGCGCGGATTCAGGACGAAGCCGTCCGGATAGACGTCCTCCGGCCAATCGGAGCTGGCCCATCGCTCCCAGCGACTGCCGCCGTTGAAGGTGACATAGAGCCCGGCGCCGCCGGTGACATAGATCCTGTTGGAATCGCGCGGATCGATGAGCGCCCTGTGCACGTCGTAGAAATGCTCCACTGGACGGCTCTTGTCCCGGAGAAAGCCGACCGTGTTGAGCTCGACCCAGTTTTTTCCCGAGTCGGCGCTCTTCAGAAAAGCTCCCTGTTCGATGCAGGCGTAGATGGTGTTGGGATCGCGGGGATCGAACGTGATGAATTTCGTGTGCGCGACGTGCGGCGGAGCCGGAAACGACCAGCTCGGGGCGCTCGGCACCGCGCGCAAAGAGGGAAGCTCCGTCCAGTGAAGCCCGAGGTCGTCGCTGTAGAACAAATGCGCCGGCTCCGTGCCCGCGTAGATCCGGACCTTGCCGTCGACCTGAGCGCAGGCCAGACTGTAAACGTCCTGATGCGCCAGGCCTCGGTCGCGCCGCTCCCAAGTTTTTCCCTCATCCGCGCTGGCGTGGAGAGAGCCGAAGAATGCGCCGGCAAAAAGCAGGTTTCCGCCCGGCTCGGTAATCATCGAGCTGATATGCAGCCCTCGCAGCGCGCGATGGGCCACGCGCCACGCCGCGCCATCCGTGCGCTCAAGAAGGACGAGCCCGTCTTGAGTCGCTACCCATACCTGGCGCGGCCGCCCCGCAGATGCATAGACGTTCGAGCCGCCATGAGAAAGTCCGATAGCCATAGTTCCCCTCCCGGGCATCGAGTCAGGTAGTTTTACTGTCCTTACACTCAACCTTTATTTCCTGTAAAGCGCTCCGATGAATCCGCTCTGCTCGATCCGCCTCACATACGAAGGATCGATAATCAAGTTCGGGTCGGCCTGCTTTGCCTGGGGGTACTGGAGCGAGATGATGTCCAACCCGGTCTTGACGACCTGTAAGGAAGGATGCGGCACCTGCTCTACCTCGGTGCTCATGTAGTCGTAGGTTTCCGCCAAAATATCATCGCTGGCGCCCCTCATGTATTTTTTCATCACGGCCAGGCTCTTCTCTTTGTTGGTCTTGAAGACGAAGATCGCCTCGATCAGGGTCTTCAAGAGCTTCTCTGTCAGCTCCGGGTTTTTGCCGGGGGTTTCCCTCAGCGTCGTTACGGTGTTGTACGGATAGGTGATTCCCAGTTTGTCATAGTCCACCAGCTCCCGGAAGCCCATCTTCTTCGCCACCAGCGTGTACGGATTCGTAAGGGACGCCGCATCGACGATGCCGCGCTCCAGAGCCGGCAGCGTGAGAATCGCCTCCCCCATCGGCAGCAGCTTCACGTCGCGGTCAGGCATGAGGCCCAGCTTTCCGCGCAGGACGTATCGCACCATCGTATCGGCGAACGCGCCCGGCCGGCCGGTCGCGATGGTCTTGCCCTTTAACTCCTCCGGGCTTTTGATCTCGGTCCGGGAAAAGATCGCCGAGCCAACCTTGTTGATGAAGGTCAAAATGATGACCTGATCCGTGATCCCGACGGCGTGCGAGGTCAGCGCGCCAGTTCCCGTGGCGATGACAAACGGGACCTCTCCGCTGGCAAGCAATTGCTGCGGCCGTATTCTGCCCGCGTACACGGCATTCAGATTCAAGCCGTATTTTTTCCCAAGTCGCTCTTCGACCGCGATCCAGAGCGGCACATAGGCGCCTGAGAACGACGAGTAACCAACCGTGAGACTTTCGAGTTGAGGCGCAGCGAGAGCCGCCGGCGCGAAAGCGAGCCAGCCGCATACGAACCACGGGCCGATCAGGTATTTTTTACTGGCCACAGGGGTCCCCGTTATGGCGAGAGTTGGATAAGCCTGGTTACCACTTCTGACAATGACAAATCAATAGGCGATGGAAAAGCGCCCGCGGCTTGACAGAGTGCGCCGGCCCCAATTATAAGGTACGAGCTGACTTAGCCTGTATCATCCTCTGGAGGAGTCTCATCACAGTGACAGCCGACGGAAGTTCGCCGCTCTCCGGGTACCGGGTTGTGGACCTGGCGGGGCCGTTGGCTTTTCATTGCGTGAAGCTCCTGGCTGACATGGGCGCCGACGTGGTGAAGGTGGAACCGCCGGGCGGCGACCCGGCGCGTCGCACCCCGCCGTTTAAGGATGACCTGCCCCATCCGGAGAAAAGCCTCTACTTCCTGCACTACAACACCAACAAGCGCGGCATTACGTTGAATCTGGATTCATCCGAAGGGCGGGCGATTTGCCTGCAGCTTGCCCGTTCCGCCGACGTGGTGGTCGAGACCTTCCGTCCCGGGCGAATGGACGAGTTGGGTTTGGGTTACGAAAATAATTTGCGAGCTGCAAACCCCGGCCTGGTGATGGCATCCATTACTCCCTTCGGACAGACAGGCCCGTGGCGGGATTACAAGGCCACCGATATCGCCGGCCTCGCGCTCAGCAACCTGATGGTTATGACCGGCGAACCCGGAGAGCCTCCGGTGCAGGCGCCGGGCGAGGTGGCATATGGCATGGCCTCGACCTACGGCGCGTTCGGCGTCGCCATCGCTCTTTATCATCGCCTGGAGAGCGGAAAGGGTCAGCACATCGACGTGTCGATGCACGAGTGCGGCGCGCACATCGCCGGCTATTTTATCCCTCAATACGGCTACAGCGGGACCAAGCCAAGCCGCGCGACGCGGAAAGGGGAAGAGACCGATCTCTACGACCCGTACCCGACAAAAAACGGATACGTGCGGATATTCGTTATCCCGGTAGAGCAGTGGCGCCGGCTGGTGGAGTGGATGGGCCGTCCGGAGGCGATTGCGGGTCCGGACTTCGAGAAAATGGAATACCGCCGGCAGCATCCCGAGATTGTTCTCAAGGTCGTCACTGAGTTCTGCAAGCGGCACACCAAAGAAGAGCTTTACGAGGAAGGACAGAAGCGCCGCATCAGTGTGACTCCCATCAACACGGTGCGGGAGTTCATGGAGAGCGCCCATACGAAGGCCCGGGAGATCTTCATCGAGATGGAGCACCCCGCAGTCGGGAAGTACCTACACTACGGCCCGGTTCCCAGACTCAGCGAAACGCCGGGGCGGGTGACCAGAACGGCGCCGCTGATCGGCGAGCACAACGAAGAGATTTATCGCGGCGAGCTTGGTTTTTCCAAAGAAGACCTGCTCGCGTTGACCGCAGCCGGGGTGATATAAGCGGCGCTCGACTGCAATTGACTCTGTACGGGATTTCCGCGAAGCAAATAACTGAAGCGGGAGATCAAACCATGACGCAGCTTCCACTGGAGGGAATTCGAGTTCTGGAGCTGACCACCGGGGCCGCCGGTCCCACGTGCGCGAGGGTGTTATGTGAGTTTGGGGCCGAGATCATCCGGGCGGAGACCCGCCTGCGGGGAGACGGCCACAGGGGCGAGGACCCAAAGAAATGGAATAAGAAGCCGGACTTCGTCAAGCTCCATAGGGGAAAGAAGTCGTTCACCGTGAACATGAAGATGGACAAAGGCCGCGATCTCGTCAAGGAGCTGGCCAAGAAGTGCGACGTGCTGGTCGAGAACTACGGATTGGGTGTGCTGGAAAGGTGGGGGCTCGACTATCCCCAACTGAAAGAGCTGAACCCATCCTGTATTCTCGTCCGCGTCAAGGGGCTCGGCTGCACGGGCCCGCACGCCGCGGATTTGACCTGGGGTCCTAACGTCGGAAACGTCATGGG
>WNFH01000254.1_pt1 | contig 32451 bp, 25 predicted proteins | sample 5400411 | NCBI WGS metagenome assembly WNFH01 (sample SAMN13153347, study PRJNA577476) | soil metagenome | isolation source: 200 cm saprolite under Douglas fir tree site 2 hole 3 | place: USA:California | collected 2015-04-18 | reverse complement strand
TGCGATGCCGCCGCCATCGAAGGTACCGGTTGAGCTCGGTACCCCGGACACTCCTGATCCAGAGCTTCCCGATGTAGAACTTCCCGCAACCGAGCACGGGATCGTGCTGCCCGTACTGGAGCCAAATATCGACGTGCCGGATGGCAGCGGACTCACGCCGGGCGTTCCGAGCCCCGTGGCACCCAGAGGGATGCCGACCCGCGAATTACCCGTTAGGCCCAACGGCGAGGTCGGAAGCATGCCGGGCGACGAGGCGGACGGCGTCTGCGCGAAGGCAGCGTTGCCGCTCAGGAGAACCGCCACCATTGTGGCGATGAACCAACGTCCCATGGTTGTCCTCCTGCTGCAGAACGGTTCCCCGGGAGAACAGTTCCCCGGGGCGGCCCTGATTGGCCGCAGAAAACATCAAGCGTCGATCCCCGCATCCGGCGCCGAGGAATCACTGGCAGCCTGCCGGCCTCGAAACCTCGGCATTGGCACGCGGGCTGAATCGGCGATGAAGCACCGAGTGAAAGCTACGGCCGATGCCCGGAACGCGCTTCCTCGGAATTGCCGTGATTAGTCTCGCCTTACCCCATTGTGGGGTTTTGTAATCTGGGCTTGCGGCGGTTCCCGTCGCGTAACGGGACGGCGACTAATGCGCGTAGAAACGCCCGTGCTCCGCACCCACCACGACCGACCGACCGATGGCGTCTTCGGCCAGATCGGCCGGGCTCTCCAGGAACAGCATGGCGGCAAGGCGCTCTCGGGCCCGATGCACCCGGCTCTTGATCGTGCCGGTGGCGCAGCCGCAGATCCGGGCGACTTCGGGATAGGAAAGGCCGGACCCGACGACCAACGTGAGTGCCTCCCGCATCTCGTCCGGCAGCCTGGCGAGCGCGGTCCGCAGTTCTTTGTATTGCGCGGAGGCAAGCTGACTTGGGTGCGCCACCAGGGTTTTCGCGTAGATCCCGTCGACGTCCTCGACCTCTCTGCGCCGCTTGCGATACTCGGAATAGTGTTGATTGCGCAGTATGGTCGTAAGCCAGGCCTCCATTTTCGTGCCGTGCTCGAACTGAGCGATGTTGGCGCAGGCGCGCAGCAACGTTTCCTGCACAAGATCGTCGGCGCGCTCGGGATTACGGCAAAGCGAAATCGCAAACGCGCGAAGGCGGGGGATGGCCGCCAGCATGGCGGCGCGAAGCGAGGGATCGAGTTCCATGATCGCGGTTCCTTATCGAGGAGCACTTTGCCGACACCCCGGAACGAAATCGCAAGCGAGCTTGCACCGATCGATAGCTCGGATGCGCCGAGGCCGCTCTTTCAGAATTGCCGCAATTCGCCGTCCGTTGCGGCAATCAGGTGTTGGATCGTTGGATGAGCTCGAACCCAGCATCGCCAGAGCTCACGCGGCGCGCCGGATGCCGCCGTCAGGCGGCAGCCACTGCGCCAGCGAGGTCGGCCATTGCCTAGGATCATTCCGCCGCAATCGGTGCGGTCAAACCGGTGATCGAGACTCCCATGCGACTCGCGACCCCGGCTCCGTAGTCCGGATCGGCTTTGTAGAAATGTGCGATCTGGCGCTTGACGATCTCGACAGGCACGCCCTGCATGGCCTCGGCAATGTTGTCCATCAGACGGATTCGTGCATCCGGATCCATGAGGCGGAACAGATCGCCCGGTTGCCGGTAATCGTCGTTGCCGTCGCGGTGATTGTAGCGGTCGGCGTCGCCGGAGATCTTCAGCGCCGGCTCGCGGAACCGCTCGTCCTGCGCCGGGCCGTCGAACGAGTTCGGCTCGTAATAGGCGTCCGGATTGCCGGTCAGCGCCTCGAAGAACCGCATCGGGCCGTCCTTGTGATAGTGATGCACCGGGCATCGCGGGCTGTTGACCGGCAACATCTCGTAGTGGGTACCGAGCCGATAGCGGTGCGCATCCGCGTAGGAAAAGATGCGAGCCTGCAGCACCTTGTCCGGGGACCACGAGATCCCCGGTACGACGTTCGAGGGCGAGAACGCGGCGAGCTCGATCTCCTGGAAGTAATTGTCCGGGTTGCGGTTGAGCTCCATGACGCCGACCTCGATCGGCGGATAGTCGGCGTGCGGCCATACCTTGGTGAGGTCGAAGGGATTGTACCAATGCTTGTCGACGTCCTGCCCCGGCATGATCTGGACGAATAGAGTCCATTTCGGGAAATCGCCGTCCTCGATGGCGCCGAACAGATCTTCCTGAAACGACTCGCGGCTCTTGCCGGCGATCGTCTCGGCCCGGCGGTTGGTGTCGAACTTGATGCCCTGTCGGGTCTTGAAGTGGAATTTGACCCAGAACCGCTCGTCGTTCGCATTGATGAACGAGAACGTGTGAGAGCCGTAGCCGTTCATGAAGCGCGGGCTCCGCGGCAGGCCGCGGTCGCTCATGAGGATGGTTACCTGGTGCAGACTCTCCGGGGATAGCGACCAGAAGTCCCACATGGCCGTCGGCGAGCGCAGATTGGTGCGCGGATGCCGCTTCTGGGTGTGGATGAAGTCGGGGAACTTGTAAGGATCGCGGATGAAGAACACCGGCGTGTTGTTGCCGACGAGGTCCCAATTGCCCTCCTCGGTGTAGAACTTGGCGGCAAAGCCCCGCACGTCGCGCTCGGCATCGGCGGCGCCGAGCTCGCCCGCGACATTGGAGAAGCGAACGATCAAGTCGGTCTTCTTGCCGATCGCGGAGAAGATCTTGGCCTTGGTGTACGCGGTGAGGTCGTGCGTCACCGTGAAGGTACCATAGGCGCCCCAGCCTTTGGCATGCACGGTGCGTTCCGGGATGCGCTCGCGGTTCTGGTGCGCCAGCTTTTCGATCAGCTGGTAATCCTGCATCAGCAACGGGCCGCGCGGACCCGCTGTTTCCGAATTCTGGTTGTCGGCGATCGGTGCGCCCGCCGTCGTGGTCAAGGTCGGTGCTTTGGACATGGGTTTCCCTGATTTGCAGCGCGGCGGGTCGCACGCGCCTTCTCGGTTTGTTGGTGAGGCCGAGGATGGAATACTGGCAATCTACCCGAGGGCACATCGAGAGCGCGGCTCTTGTTATAGGCGTGAGCCCTACGAGCTGCTTTGTCGATCTTGCGGCGATTAGCCGAAACTTGCGCAATCCAAGAGATGCGTCGTCGCGACGCGGAACTCAGCAGCCGCGTCCAGAATCATGCCGTCATGAAGACCGTACGCGACATCCTCAGCAGCGATCGATCGACCCCGTCTGCGACGATCGTGGTTGTGGAGGATGAAGTGCTAGTGCGCATGGTAGTTGCAGACTACCTCCGCTATCGCGGATTCCGGGTGGTCGAGGCCGGCACTGCCGACGAGGCAATCAGAGTGCTCGGAACGGGCGAGCGCGTCGATGTCGTCTTTTCCGACGTGCAGACGCCAGGGAGTCCCGACGGCTTCGCTCTGGCCCGGTGGATTCGGGCTGAGCAGCCGGGCGTGAAAGTCATCCTGACATCGGGCGCGCCGCGACCGGGTGCGGTGGCCTGCGAGCTATTCGAGGCCGGCCCAGTGATGCGCAAGCCCTACGAGCTCGGGGAGGTGGCGCGCCGGATCGGACAGTTTGTTGCGCGCAGTAGCTGACGTTGCGGTTGCCGATTTGACTGGCAGCCGGCGTTGTCACGCCTTGTCCCTTTCGGCGCGGGGCTTGTGCCGAACATCCATCTAAGAAATTGCTTCAAGAAGATGGATTGCCGGGTCAAGCCGGGCAATGATCCCCGCGCGAGCGGCCGCGTCCTCCGTTGCGATGGGTGGTGAAGTCATGACTCCCAAATGGTGCGCATGCTCCTACGGCACTGTGTCGGCCGTGCTCGGCTTCGCAGCCGGTTATGTGGACGGCTGCACTTTCATCGCGCTGTTCGGGCTGTTCGTGGCTCAGGTCACCGGCAGCTTCGTGAGCATAGGTGCCGTCCTGGTCGTGCGCGAACACGGCGTGCTCGTCAAGGTGCTGGCCATTCCGGTGTTCCTGCTCGGTGCTGCCGTCGCAACCGTCGTGGTGTCGGTCGCGCGCCATAGGGGCTGGCGGGCATCACCCCTTGTGCTCGGCCTCGAGAGCCTGCTGCTCGCCGGCCTGCTGGCGACCACGCTGGTCGTGCCGGACATGAACGATCCCGACCAGCCGGCGGCGCTCGTTGCAGGGCTATTCGGGCTTTGTGCCATGGGAGTGCAGAGCGCCTTCGTGCGCTTGCTCATGGGCGGCACGCCGTCGACCAACGTCATGACCACCAACACCACGCAACTGGCGATCGATGGCACCGAGGTCCTGCTGGCACGGCTGTGGGTCGGGCGCACGGCGGGCTTCCCGGCACCCGCGGATATAGCACGCGCCCGCAAACGGCTGGCCGAGACGGTCCCGATCGTGCTCGCTTTTCTGGTCGGCACGGTTGCCGGCGCCGTGGCCTGGCATGAGTTGGGCTTCGTCTGCCTGGTGGTGCCGGTCGCGATGGTCGGCGGGCTGACCATCGTGGTAGCGCGGCACGCGACGGCGCCGCAGCGAGACTGACCGATGGCTTTCGCCCTATTGCCGTGGTTGTGCGGGTCTTGCACCAAGTCGTGATCGAGCACGGCGGCTATTGCAACCTTCCGAGCGCGCGTGCGTTCGGCCGTTGCCGACTTGGAGCACTTGATGTTCTGGACTTCCGCCGCGCCGGCCGTCTTGACGGCGTTCCTGAGCTCGCTGGTCGAAGCGGTGGAAGCGCTCACCATCGTGCTGGCGGTCGCCACCGTTCGCGGATGGCGTCCCGCCGGCTTTGGCGCGGTCGCCGGCTTGGCGCTTCTTGTTCTGATCGTGGCCCTGCTCGGGCCTTTGCTGGACCGCGTCCCGCTCAACATCTTGCAGTTCGTCGTCGGCATCCTGTTGCTGCTGTTCGGCATGCGGTGGCTGCGAAAGGCGATCCTGCGCGCGGCGAGCGTAATTCCCCTGCACGATGAAGCTTTGGCTTTCGCAACCGAGAGCGAGGAACTGCGCGACAAGGCGCGCCGTCATGAAGCGCGACTGGACTGGTTCGCGGGGCTTGCAAGTTTCAAGGCCGTGGTTCTCGAAGGACTCGAGGTGGTGTTCATCGTCATCGCCGTCGGAGCGGGCCGCGGACTGATGGGCGCTGCCAGCATGGGTGCGGCTGCGGCCTGTGCGCTGGTGGTCGGCGTGGGTTTTGCCGTGCATCGCCCACTCGCGCGAGTGCCGGAGAACACGCTCAAGTTCGCCGTGGGCGTCATGCTGTCGGCGTTCGGCGTGTTCTGGACCGGGGAAGGCCTCGGCGTCCCCTGGCCCGGCGAGGATCTGGCAATCCTGGGCTTCGCCGCGTTGTTCCTATCCGTCTCTCTGGCGGCCGTCGCCCTCATGCGGCGGACAGGGGAAGTGCTGCAATGACCATGCTGGCCGCTTTGATGCGTGGACTCGCGGGGCTGTTCGTCGACGACGGCTCGCTCGCCCTGGCAATTGCCGGTGTCGTGGTGATTGCCGCGATATCGGCAGTGCTGATGCCGAATCTCCCCCTGGCCGCGGGCGCGGTGCTTCTATTCGGTTGTCTCGGCGTATTGTTCGGCAATGTAATCAAAGCGCGCTGATTCCTGTGGTCGCTTTGCCGGGGTGAGGATCTGGCATCCCGGTTTTCGGCGGCAGGCGTCGTAATCCGCTGTGGTTCACCATGCGTGCGTTCAAATATCCGTGACCGCAACCATCAAATCGCTGTGACGGATGTGTCGAGGACATTGGGGCACGGGATCGCGCCGCCTATGTGACACGTGTCTCGATCACCGGCTCAAAAAAAGCTTCTGCCGGTGGGCCCGTCGGGGCAGGGAGAAGCGACAGGAGGGGCTACTCGGCAACGAGCGAACCGAACAGGCCCCATATCATGGATATCTCGATCAACTCATCCCATAATCCAAGCGTCTTCAGGATCGACGTCTCTCCGGCCGAAGCCGTTGCACGCCAGTCTTCTACCGTCACTTTTTCCCCGGCCGAAATCGTCAGACGGCAAACCGCGCACTGGCGTGGTCTGCAGGCGGAGACCGTGCAGATGATCAGCCACGAGGGTTTCGAGCTGCGTTTCAAGGGGCAATCCCACCTTCTCATGGCAACCGAGCAAGCTGCGCGATACGACGGCAAGACCCTTCTGGAAGGGTTGCCGACATCCGCGCTCCGCAACTACTCGCATAAGTTGACCTTCGTCCCGGCGGGGAGGACGTATTTCGTCTCGCACAATCCACGCCTGCTGGCGCGTGCGACGTGCGTGTACATCGATCCGCAGGCGGTGCCGGTCGATCCCGACCTCGGCTTCGCCGAGGCCGAGCTTCAGCCCCGGCTGTTCTTCGAGGACAGCAGCCTTTGGCAAACGGTTCTCAAGCTCAAGACACAGATCGGCAAGGCCGATCCGGGCGATCGTATGTATGCCGAAGCCCTTGGCGGCCTGTTGGCCCATGAGCTCATGCGCCCCAATGGGGTCACCCCGATGTCAAGGTCCGCGAACCGCGGCGGACTTACCGGCTGGCAGCAGAGGCGCGTGGCAGATTTCATCGAGGAGCACCTGGCGGAGACCATTTCCCTCAACGCGCTGGCCGATCTCGTGCGATTGAGCCCGTATCATTTCCTGCGGTCGTTCAAGCAGTCCTTCGGAGAACCGCCGCATCGCTACTACACAGGGCGGCGGCTCGAACGCGCAAAGGTCCTCCTGGCAAACCCGCGTGCCTCGATTACCAAGATCGCGTTCGACGTCGGATTCAGCGGGACGAGTGCATTCAGCGCCACCTTTCATCGGATGACGGGGCAGGCGCCGAGTGACTATCGCCGCAGTCTTGAATGAGGAGCAGGCAGGATCGCGCGCCGCGCCGGCCCGGATGTGTCCCGACTCGACGGACGGATTCCGCAATTTCGCGCCAATCGGCGCACGAACGGCACAGCGGCTGCCGGCCAAGCCACTAGATTTGCGCGAGCGTGTCCATGGCGGCGCGAACCGCTGCCCGATCAGGCTCCAGGAGGAAGATGAAGCTCTGTCGCTCATGGGATTGAACCCGGGCACGAGAAAACCGGGAACCGTGGCGGCGAGATCGCAAATTCCGGAGTCGAAGAATGGGTATCGTTCGGTTCGCGCTGAGGTTCCCTCACACCTTCTATGTGTTGGCCGCCCTGATTCTTTTTCTCGGGGTCACCGCGATACGCGCGATGCCGACCGACATCTTCCCGGAGATCCGAATCCCGGTCGTGACCGTGATCTGGAGCTATACCGGTCTGAGCACGCCGGAAATCGACCAGCGCGTCACCACCTACAGTCAGTATTCGATCAGCTCGAACGTCAACGGCATCAAGAACATGGAAGCGCAGAGCCTCAACGGCCTGTCGATCCAGAAAATCTATTTCCAGCCGGACGTGAACCTCGACCTCGCCATTGCGCAGATCGTCTCGGCGACCAACGCCATTCGCGCGCTTATGCCGGCCGGAATCCAGCCGCCGATCGTTGTGCAGTTCAATGCTTCCAGCGTCCCGGTCCTGCAGATCAGCCTCACATCCGACAGTCTCAACGAACAGCAGCTGTACGACTACGGGATCTATCGGCTCCGCCAGCAGTTGGCGCCCGTTCATGGTGTGACGCTGCCTACGCCGGCCGGAGGGAAGTACCGGCAGATCATGGTTGATCTCGATCCGGCGAAGCTGCTCGCCCGCGGGTTGACACCGCTCGACGTCGTCAACGCGGTCAACGCACAGAACCTGACGCTGCCGTCGGGCACGGCGAAGATCGGAGACACCCAGTACACCGTCCGCACCAACGCCACGCCATCGACGATCGACGACCTCAACAACATTCCGATCAGGGTGACGAATGGCGCCACCGTCTTCGTGAGGGACGTGGGCCAGGTCCGCGACGGCTCGCTGGTCCAGCAGAACGTGGTTCGCGAGGACGGCCGGCGCTCGGTGTTGCTGAGCATCATCAAGAACGGCAATGCTTCGACGCTCGAGGTGGTCAACGGAGTTCGGGCCGCCCTGCAAGCCGCTCGCGCCGCGGCGCCTCCCGGCCTCCAGATCAACGAGCTGTTCGACCAGTCGGTATTCGTCAAGTCATCGGTTGCGGGTTTGCTCCGCGAGGGCGCGATCGCGGCTGCGCTCACCGCGCTGATGATCCTGCTGTTTCTCGGATCATGGCGCTCGACGCTGGTCGTCATGATCTCGATTCCGCTATCGATCCTGGCGTCGCTCGTGGTGCTGTACTTCCTGGGCGAGACCATCAACACGATGACGCTCGGCGGCCTGGCCCTTGCGGTCGGCATCCTGGTCGACGATTCGACGGTGACGATCGAGAATACCCATCGCCTGCTCACCGAGGAGCGAATGGCCCTTCCCGCGGCAACCCTTCATGGGGCCGCCGGAATCGCCGTGCCGACGCTGGTCTCGACGCTCGCCATCAGCTGCGTGTTCACTTCGGTGGTCTTTCTCGAAGGGCCGGCAAAGTACCTGTTCACGCCGCTCGGGCTCGCCGTCGTGTTCGCGATGCTGGCTTCCTACGGACTGTCGCGCACGTTGACGCCGATCATCATCGGCCTGCTGCTCAAGGGCGAGCGTCACGGTCCGGCTGAGGGCGGGTCGAGCGGCTGGTTCGCGGCCTTTCATGGCACCTTCGAGCGGAGTTTCGAGCGCGTGCGCCACGGCTATGCCGGGCTGCTCGCCACGCTGCTCAAACGAAGATTCATCGTGCCGATCTTCGCCGTGCTGGTGCTTGCGCTCGGCGCCGCGATGCTGACGCTCGTCGGGCGCGACTTCTTTCCGGTCATCGACGGCGGCCAGATCCAGCTCCACGTGCGCGCCCCGGCCGGAACCCGCATCGAGACGACCGAGCGGATCTTCCAGGCGGTCGAGAACAAGATCCGCGAAATCATTCCCGAGAGCCAGCGCGAGCTCATCGTCGACAATATCGGCTTGCCGGCGCGCGCCTACAACTTGGCATTCACCGACGGCTCGACCATCGGCGTCAATGACGGCGTGATCCTGGTGTCGCTCAAGGACGGCCACGCGCCGACCGCTGGCTACGTGCGCAAGCTGCGCGAAGCCCTGCCGGCCGCGTTCCCGGATGTGGTGTTCTATTTCCAGGCCGCCGACATCGTCACCCAGATCCTCAATTTCGGGCTGCCGGCGCAGATCGACGTGCGCACCGTCGGCTATGACCGCGCAAACAACCTGCGCGTGGCCAAGGAGCTGCGCCGGCGCATCGCCGCCATTCCCGGCATCGCCGATGCACATCTCCAGCAGGAGGTCGATGCTCCGGCTTTCTACGCCATGATCGACAGGACGCGCGCCGCGCAGCTGGGGCTCAACGCCAGCGACATCGCCAACAACATCAACGTGAGTCTCAGCTCCTCCGAGCAGGTCACTCCCAATTTCTGGACCGATCCGAAGTCGGGAATTCCCTACTACTTGGCGGTCCAGACCCCGGAACCCAAAATCGGCTCGCTGGGCGACCTCGCAAACACCCCGGTGTCGACTGCGCTGTCCACGGCGGGCGACCCGGTGCCGGGATTGTTGAGCAACGTGGCGACACTCAAACGCGGCAGCGTGCCGACGAATGCCAACCAGACCAACATCCAGCCGGTCTACGAGACCTATGCCAGCGTTCAGGGTCGCGATCTCGGCGGCGTCGCCGGCGAGATCGGCAAGATCGTCGCCGAGCTGCAACAGCAGCTGTCGCCGGGCAACTCGATCCAGGTTGTCGGCCAGATCCAGAGCATGACCGATTCCTTCCGCGACCTCACCATCGGCCTGCTGTTCGCTGCCGTGTTCGTTTATCTGCTCATGGTCGTGAATTACCAAACTTTCGGCGATCCGTTCGTGGTGATCCTGGCCCTGCCTGCAACCTTCTGCGGCATCGTCACGATGCTGTTCGTGACCGGGACGACCCTCAACGTGCCTTCCCTGATGGGGGCGATCATGGCGGTCGGGGTCGCCTCGGCGAACTCGATCCTGCTCGTCACGTTCGCGCGCGAGCAGCAGCTTGCCGGCAAGACTGCCTTTCAGGCCGCGATCGAAGCCGGACACACCCGGATCCGGCCGGTTCTGATGACCGCGGCTGCGATGATCGTCGGCATGATCCCGATGGCGATCGGCGGCGCCGGCGAGGAACAGAATGCCGCGCTCGCGCGCGCCGTCATCGGCGGCCTGTTGTTCGCAACCCCGACGACCCTGGTGGTCGTGCCGTACCTGTTCGCGCTGCTGCGGAAGGGCAACGACGGCAAATCCGCCCATGGCGTATTCGAAGAGGACATCCGATGAACGAGATCGTGCATCTGCCGGTGGCGCATTCCCCGGAGCGTCCGCCCGATCCGGGTGTCGACCGCGTGACCGGAAAGCCGCGGCAGCGCTCGCGGACCCGCCGCCGATTGGGAAGTTGGCTGCTCGGGCTCGGCGCGTTGCTCGCGCTCGTCGGGGCGCTCGGCTTCGGCGCGTGGCGGTACCGCGCCGAGCATCGTGAGGTCATCGCGACCTCCGAGCAGCGTCGCGACTTCGTGCCGAGCGTTCGCGTGGCGACCGTGCATGCCAGCGACGCCGATATGCTGGTCACACTGCCCGCCACGACCGCGGCGTTCGCGGCGGCGAACATCTTTGCCCGCGCGAGCGGCTATGTGGAGAAGCGATACGCAGATATCGGCGATGGCGTGAAGGCAGGGCAGCTGCTCGCCGAGATCACTGCCCCCGAGCTCGATCACCAGATCGCCCAGGCCCAGGCGACGCTCGGCCAGCTTCAGGCCGCGCAGCAACAGGCGCAAGCCAACAGGGACCTGGCGCGGGTGACCAACGAGCGCGACAGCAGGCTGGTCAAGCAGGGCTGGGTGACTCTCCAGCAGGGCGACACCGACCGCCTGAACCTACAGGCGCAACAGGGCGCGGTCGGGGTTGCGCAAGCCAATATCGCAGCTCAGCAGGCCCAGCTCATGGTGCTCAATCAACAAAAGGCTTATCAGCGCGTCGTCGCCCCATTCGACGGCGTCATCACCCAGCGCAACATCGACATCGGCAGCCTCGTGCAGGCCGATGCGGCCAGCGGCACCTTCATGTTCAACATCATGCAGAGCACCGTGATCCGCATCCAGGTGTTTGTGCCCCAGGATGCGGCGTTCGGAGTGAGCCCGGGAGTTGCCGCCGTCGTGCGCATCCCCGAAATCCCCGGCAGGACGTTTCCCGGCAAGGTCACGCGGATCGCCGACGCGCTGCAGCCGGGCACGCGGACGCTGCTGACCGAAATCGACGTGCCCAATCCTGACGGCGCCGTATTGCCCGGGATCTATTGTACGGTCGAGCTGCACGTTCCGCGCAAGACGCCCTCGCTGATCGTTCCCGCCGACGCCATCATTTTCGACCGCGACGGGCTGCAGGTCGCGGTTGTCGAAAACGGCACGGTCCGCATCCGGCAGGTATCCGTCGCGCGCGACTTCGGAACGGACGTGGAAGTGCGCGACGGCATCAAGCACGGCGACCAGGTGATCCTCAACCCTCCGGTCGACCTGACGGAGGGCAGCAGGGTGCGCGCCCGCCCCGAGCGTGCCGCCAACGCCGGTTAGTCGGATATGCCGCCCGCTGATCATGGGGGGATGCTTCGAGACATGCGGACGGGAGAGCCCAGGGAAACTCTTTTCGTCTGCGGAAGAAGACTCACAGCCCAGCCGATTCGACTTTCCCTGAAATCCGGGCATCGGTTTCGGCCGGCGTCCGCGCTTAGGCACTTATCCATCGGGTTCTCGCGACGCCTTCCGCCGCGTCAGATGGATCCCGTCTTGGACGACGCTGTCTGACCGAAATGCAGGCCGCCGAGAACCCGCTCTGTCAACGGCCAGGACGCGCCGTCGAGCTGCGGGCGGCGCGGAATCTGCGCGCAACGCGGCGCACCCGCGGGAACTCGGCATAGCGCCGTGCGGGGTCCGACACGCCCGGCCGAAGGCAATTGACAGGAACGCCGCGCAGACGGAACCTTGGAGACGCCGGGCGACGTGGTCGAAATCCGGTGGATTGGATAGGGGAAAATTTTGCCGTATGGGTTCGGCATGCGCGAACCGCCGCGCGCCCTTGCCTACGGCGTGGCGGTGCTGGCGACGGCGGCTTCGCTATTTGTTCGTTGGCCGCTCTGGCCGGTGCTGGGTGATGCCGTTCCGCACATGACGTTCTTCCCGGCGGTCGTGGTGGGCGCGTACTTCGGCGGCTTCTGGCCCGGTCTTCTGGCCACGATCCTTAGCGCCGTCGCCGCAAACTACTTCCTCACCCAGCAGCTTCGCTCATTCCATTTCAGCGTAAACGACTTGACCGCCGCTATCCTTTTCGTGCTGGTCGGGACGATCGTCAGTGGCCTGAGCGAGTCTCTGCACCGAGCACGCCGCCGCATCGTGGCGCACGAGCGCCAACGCGCCGAAGCCCAACTGGAGCTGGCGCGTGTCAATCGTATCACGACCATGGGGCAGCTCACGGCTTCGATCGCCCATGAAGTGAATCAGCCGATCGGCGCGGTGGTCGCCAATGCAAATGCCGCTCTGCGCTGGCTCGACGCCCGACCGCCGGTTCTGGACGAAGCGCGCGAGGCCATCGATTCCATCGTCAAGGAAGGCAATCGAGCCGGCCAAGTCGTCGGCCGGATCAGCGCACTCGTCAAGAAGACGCCTCCGCAGCAGGATCCCCTGGACGTCAACGACATCGTCCTCGAAGTGATTGCGCTGATGCGTAGCGAAATGCTGCAGAACCGCATCTCACTGCAGACCCAACTCGCCAGAAGCCTGCCGCTCGTTCAAGGAGATCGGATCCAACTCCAACAGGTGATGCTCAACTTGACCATCAACGCGGTCGAAGTGATGGGCAAGGTCGACGAGCGGGAGTTGCTGATCAGGACGGGCACGGATGCGGCGAACGACGTGATGGTCGAGGTACGAGATACCGGTCCGGGACCGAAACCGGACGGCCTCGAGCGTCTGTTCGACGCATTCTACACGACCAAGCCCGGTGGCATGGGCATGGGATTGGCGATCTGCCGCTCGATCGTCGAAGCTCACGGGGGGCGGATTTCGGCGACAGCGAACGTACCGCAGGGTGCCGTCTTTCGCTTCACCCTACCTGCGCAGCCGGCGTGAACGAGAAAGGCTGAGCGCGGCGGACCGTAACGATCCAGCCGCCGCCTGCGCCTGATCGACTCCAAAGACGTTCGACGACATCGTACCGCGGCTCAGCGCTCGAGCCGGCTCCTGCCCAGCGCCATCCCGAGGCAATGGTCCAGGGTCGCGGCGTCGAACGGCTTGCTCAGAAAGCCGATTGCTCCAGCCTCCAGCACGCGCGTCCGGATTTCTTCGTCGGGAAAGGCCGTGATGAAAATGATCGGCACGTTGTTGCCTCTGGCGATCAAAACGCGTTGCAGTTCGACGCCGCTCATCCCCGGCATTTCGATATCCGTGATAACGCATGACGTTTCCGCCAGATGCGGTGAGTGCAAGAACTCGCCGGCAGAACCGAACGTGTGGCCGATGAACCCGAGGGACCTCACAAACCTCCTCACGGCAACAAGCACGGATTCATCATCATCAATGATGGAAATGACCGGACTATCCGACAAGCGATTTTCTCCGTGTGGTTGCCCGAAACGGGCCGATGGGCATGGCCTCGCGGACCACGGCGAATATGTGATGCCTGACGCCCCGGCGAAAGACATACATAGGTTTCGATTGCGTCAACGGTCGCTGCGGTAATCCTTGAGTATATCGGCCATTCTCACCAATTCGGCGAGTGACGTGGCGCGCATCTTTTTCATGACATGAACGCGATGAATCTTCACCGTGATTTCGGCCAGTCCAATCTCGGCCGCGACCTGCTTGTTCATCAGCCCGGTCGTAACCAAGCCCATTACTTCCCGCTCACGAGGGCTCAAGGACTCGTAACGCGCCCGCAGAGTCGAAATCGCTTTTTCGGCTTCGCGCCGCTGTCGATCGCGTTCCAGCGCTACGCGAACGGCATCCAGGAGGTCTTGCTCGCGCAGCGGCTTTGTCAGGAATTCGACCGCTCCGCCTTTCATCGCCCTGACCGTCATCGGAATATCGCCATGGCCGGTAATGAAAATGATGGGGATTTTGATATTCTGTTTGGCCAGCTCGGCCTGAAAATCGAGTCCGCTCAAGCCGGGTAATCTGACGTCCAACACGAGACAGCTGGTGACATCCGGCAGCCTGCTGCCCAGGAATTCCGACGCCGAGCCGAACATCTCCGCGCTCAAGCCGATCGAGCGAAACAGTCTGGCGAGCGCCTCGCGAACTCCCGAGTCATCGTCAACGACCAGGACGATCGGGTCGCCGGTATCACGATCACGGCTTGGCGAGGGCGTGCGCGCGGTCATGACGTGGTTCCCCGGCACCGGCGCGGGACGACTTGAGGCACCGGACGGGACTCTCGCTCTGCCGCCGGCTGGTGCCGAGCGGCAGCAGTCGATGCACGCTGTCTGCGTCCCGCATTTTTTCGCTGCAATGGACGATCAAATCAACAGCGACCTGCCGCAGTTGCATTGACTCCCCCGGAATGGACCGCAGGCTATGCGTCGATTGCGCAGAACGCACCATGGGTCCACTTCCGTAGGCACTCACTCCTGGTCGTTGCTGAGACAATCACACAAGCAAAGACGGCGCAAGTCCATGGCTTTGCGTCTTCGGCCGCTAAGAGCGCCGGACGGTTAGCATACCTCCAATCGTATTGGCGAGCAGCTCGTTGCCGTTACCTTTGCGGCAACATCCATCCGGCCGCTCGACCTTGATGACCGGACCTTTCCGACGCTGATCGGTTCTTCCGGGTCGTGCCAGAAGCCGAAATTTAAGTCGAACCGTTGCTAACACCTAAAGCTCTCTTCAGAGATACGGTTGTGACCCCACGGGTTATCGCGGCACAGCGCCCGAGTTCATTGCTGGTGCAAACGATCTGCGATAAGGTTCCGCAGGGATCCCAGCGCGGCGAACCCGCCCTGCCCGTGGGGGATTTTGCATGACCTGTCGCTACAGCCTTGGCGCCTTCACGGCGGCGCTGTATGGCACCGCGCTTGCCTCGCTCATCCTGCTCCAGCCGGCCTTTGCCGCCAGCTTCGAGCAGATTGTGGAAGCGTGCCGACAATCGGTTCGGCCACAAGTCCAGTCTTGCATGCAAGGCAAGCGGGGCAGCGGCGACCGCGAAACGAATCTGGCGGCCTGCCGCGGTTCCGTCACGGCGATCGTGCACGGCTGCGTGGCGCGGGAGACGCAGCGGGCCGCGGCCGGGAAACCGCCGCCCGGGGCGCCGAAAGGCGAAACGGCCGAAATGCCGAAAAACACCAGTCCGATCCAAGCCGGTTTCGTCGCGCCACCGCGCACCATTGCCGACATCACGGCGATTCTCGACAAGGAACGGCCTGACCCCGCGAAACTCGCCGAACTCAAGGCCGATGCCGACGCCGCACCGCCGAAAGCCGCATCGGCCGCCGACCTCGCGCAATTCTACTATGACCGCGGCAACGCCCGCGCGCTGCTCGCCCGCAACAAGGAGGCCCTCGCCGACGGACTGAAGGCGCTCGAGGTCGGCAAAGGCGCGATCGAGTTGAAGCAAGTCTCGCGGATCCGCCAATTCGTCGGGCTGCAGTACATCGCCACCGGCGATCCGAAACAGGCGGTCCTGGTCTTCCAATCGATCGTCCGCGACAGCGACCAACCCGGCGCCAAGGGGGGCGTGATCAATGCATCGCGCATTCTGGCGCAGACCCTTGTCTCCATGGGCGATGTCAGCCAGGCCGACGCCTATGCGCGGCGCGTCGGCGCGCTGGTTCAGGAGGCGCGCGGCAGCCCGCACCCGAAGTGGCGGAAAAGTTACGCCGTCAGCGGCAATTCCTGGGAGGGCGATGCCGACGCGGCGCGCGGCCTGATCTTCGAGGCACGCGGTCAGTATCGCGAAGCCGAGGCGGCCTACCGGCGCGCCGAGGCATTTCGGCGCGCGTCGCTGAAGGATCTCGACAAATACGACTACCCGCCGCCGCCGGAACAGGTTTTGCTGGCTGCGGATAGTAATCTGCTGTCGATCGCGCACGTGAAGGCCAAGCAAGGACGGCTCGGCGAAGCGGAAGCCGACGCGCGCCGCGCGCTGCTCGAGGTCCTCAAAAACCAGGGCAAGTACAATCCGCAGTCACCGAAATTCATCGTAGGGCTCGCCGGCATCCTGGTCGAGCAGGGCCGCTATCAAGAAGCCGAGAAGCTCACGCGCTCGGCACTCGAGGTTCAGCGCACGCTCGGCGTCGGCGACGATTCCCCTGCGACGGCCAACATTCTCTCGCAACTCGGCGGTGTTCTCATCCTGCAACGCAAGGCCAAGGAAGCTGCGCTCGTCTATGCGCAGCTAGATAAAGCGATCGCACAATGGGCGCCGCAAAGGCGAGACGTATTCCTGCTCAATGGCTCGCGCATTGCCGCGCTCTACGCGTCCGGTCAGGTCGAGGCCGGTATCGCCGCCGCGCAGGAGTTGGTAAAGCGCCAGAGCGCGCGGGTCGGAGAGAACCATTTCGACGCCGCCTCGGCCCATGGCACGTTGGCGATTGGCTATGCCCGCGCCGGACGCGACGGCGAGGCCGTTCGCGAGTTCAAGGCCGCGATCCCGGTCATGATGGCGGGATCGCGCGAGAATGCCGACGACGACGCCACCATCGTGGCGGCGCGGAGTCAGCGGCTGCAGAGCATCGTCGAAGCTTACATCGGCTTGTTGGCGCGCAGCCCGACCAAGTCGAGCGAGGCGGCAGTCGAGACCTTCGCCCTGGCCGACGCGGTTCGCGGCCACTCGGTGCAGCAGGCGCTGGCGGCCTCGAGCGCACGCATGGTCGCCAAGGATCCGGCGCTCGCCGAGCTCGTTCGCAAGGAGCAGGACCTCGGCAAGCAGATCAATGCCGAGCTGGGCACGCTGAACAACGTGCTGGCGCTGCCTTCGAGCGAACGCGACGAAAAGGGCGTGCGTGCGATCAACGCCGCGATCGAGAAGCTGCGTGCCGACCGCGACAGGGCCCGCCAGGAGCTCAACCGGCGCTTCCCGTCCTACGCGGATCTCGTCGACCCCAAGCCGCCCTCGGTCGAGCAGATCAAGGCGACGCTGCGGCCAGGCGAGGCACTGCTTTCGTTCTATTTCGGGCAGGGCGGCAGTTTCGTCTGGGCGGTTCCGAAGGACGGCGCGATGGCCTTCGCCTCGGTGGCGGTGACGTCGCTCGAGCTCGAAGCCAAGGTGCGCAAGCTGCGCGAGGCGCTCGACCCGCAGGCGACGATGCTTTCCGACATCCCGGCTTTCGATCTTGCGCTCGGCTACGACCTCTATTCGTTGCTGCTCAAGCCGGTGGAGGAGGGTTGGAAATCCGCCAAGAGCTTGATCCTCGTGACGAACGGCGCCCTCGGCCTATTGCCCTTGTCCCTGCTCCCGACCGGGCCCGCGCAGGTCAACAAGGACGCCGAGCCGATGTTCGCCGCGTACAAGCATGTGCCTTGGCTGGCGCGCTCGCACGCGGTGACGATCGTGCCGTCGGCCGCGGCGCTGCGCACGTTGCGTGCACTGCCGCCCGGCAAGCCCACCCGGGATAAGCTGATCGCGTTCGGCGACCCGCTGTTCAGCAAGCAGCAGGCGGAGGATGCGGCGAAGCCGATCCAGGTCGCCGAGCTCGCCACCACGGTGCGCGGTCTGCCGCTCCGACGGCGGTCGAGCCCGCAACTCGAGGGCGTCGACAGCGCCGAGCTGGCGATGCTGCCGCGCCTGCCGGACACCGCCGATGAGCTCAGATCGATTGCCATCGCGCTGGAGGCCGATCCGGCAAAGGCGCTCTACCTGGGCAAGGATGCCAATGAGCAGAAGGTCAAATCGCTCGATCTGTCGGGCTTCAAGATCCTCGCCTTCGCCACTCACGGGCTGGTGCCGGGCGAATTGAACGGCTTGACCCAGCCCGCGCTCGCGCTGTCCGCGCCGGGCGTTTCGGACTCCGAGGGCGATGGCCTGCTCACCATGGAGGAAATTCTCGCGCTGAAACTCGACGCGGATTGGGTCGTGCTCTCGGCCTGCAACACCGGAACCGGGGCGGGGGCCGGCGCGGAAGCGGCCTCCGGGCTCGGGCGCGCGTTCTTCTATGCCGGTACCCGCGCTTTGCTCGTGACCAACTGGTCGGTGCATTCGGCCTCTGCGCGCGAGCTCGTCAGCGACCTGTTCCGCCGGCAGGCGAAGGACCCGAAGATCACCCGCGGCGAAGCGTTGCGCCAGGCGATGCTTGCCCTGATCGACAGCGATGGCTTCAAGGACGAGACTGGCCGGATTTTGTTCTCCTATGCCCATCCGTTGTTTTGGGCGCCGTACAGCATCATCGGCGACGGCGGCGCGCAGTGAGCGAATGCCGGCGGGCTATTTGCCCTCGAGGTTGATCTGAGATCCTGTTCGTCAGTCTCTTTGCAGCGCTGCCCGTCTCGGCTATTCTCGACGCCCGTTCCGGGGGATGCGCAAGACCCGCGACGGCCATAGGACAAAGCCGCAGGGGGCTGATCGGTGCGCAACACGAGAATTGCAATCGGATTGCTGGCGATCGCCGCCGCGCCGGTTTTTGCCCAATCGAGCGGCGGCAGAATTGTGCTCATCAGCGATAAAGAAGCAGCGCTCCCCGCCGCCTCGGTTCCCGACATGACCTTTCGAGCCGGGATCACGCGTGGTCCCAAGGTCGTTTTGGTTTTGCCGACGGCAAACGGCGACAGCGCGCATTCTCCGGTGCATGTCGAGTTTCGGTTCGAGGCCCATGGTGGCGCAAAGATCGATCCGGACTCTGTGAAGATCACCTACCTCAAAAATCCCGCAGTAGACCTGACCGAACGCATAAAGCCATTCATGGGAGCGGGCGGCATCGACATTCTCGCCGCCGATATGCCACCGGGCAATCATCCCATTCGCGTCGAGGTGAAGGACAGCGAAGGTCGCTCCGGCTCGGCGAGCTTCACCCTGAGGGTGTCGCAGTAGCGCGGAGCTTCCGATGGAATGCCCGTTTTGTCGCGGAGAGGCGAAGGAGGATGCGCTCGTCTGCGAGCATTGCGCCAGAGACCTCAGGGTCCCCGAATCGCTGATGGAGGAAAATCGGGAACTTAAGAACAAGGTCAAGGAGCTGCAGGCAACCATCGCCGAAGCGGAGCATGAGTTGCAGCGCCTCAAGTCCCGGCCGTTTGCCTGGCCTTTCGGCCGGTCGCGAAGAACGCCTTGAAACGCGACGGTAAACCGGTTTCCTGGCCGCAGTGCGAGCGGGGCTTGGCCGGGACAAATCGGAACAACAGGGTCGAGATCACGCTCACCTGGACCGGCGAGCGGCCTGCGTGGAGGCAGGATTAGCGATGGAATGTCCTTTCTGCGCCGAGACGATCTGGGACGAGGCCATTGTCTGCAAACAATGCTCCCGCGATCTGAGGCTCGCCAAGCCCGTGATTGCCGAAAATCAGGAGTTGATCGGGATCATCGAGGAGCTGCAGCAGCAACTCAATGCTGCGCGCGCTCACGTGGCCCGGCATTCGGCGCCGGTCTCCTATTGGTTGAAATACCACGGTATCTACGTCGTGCCTCCAATCCTTGCGCTGCTTCTTGCACATTATGTGATGATTATCCGCCTCGACCTGAACCCAATATATCTGCGGCTGGCATCCCTGGTAATTCCGCTGCCGTTCGGATTTGTTTTACTGTGGGTGGCCCATCACGGGTTCCGCTGGGCCTTTGCCGTCGGGCTGATCGTCGGCGTGATCGCGGTCGGCGGCATGCTCGCGGTGGTCGGCTATACCGATAAGGTGCCGATCGCGCCGGGCAATGCCCGGGAATGGCGCGAGGCGGTGGAATACGCCATCAGCATCGCGCTGGCGATGGTGACCGGAGACGTGCTCGCAACGTTTCTGCGCCGACTCGTTCCGCGCACGATGGCATCCGTCGAAAGGCCCAATCCACTGGCGATGCGGGCCGCTGTGGCGCTCGGCAGCCATGTCGGTCGCCAGGCAATCCGTCGACGCGCCCAGCGGATTCAGGAGATGTGCCAGACCGTGGGCCCCGCGGTCGGAATTGTCGCGACCGCAAGCGCATCGATCTATGCGGGCATTCGCAGCCTGTTGCCGGGTCTTTGAAAAATTCTGTTCCCGGATCGACGGTGTCGTGAAAGCCCCCGACCGCTCGAGCTTGCCGCCGCCGCGTAGTCAGCCCTTATTTACAAGAGCGCCGAGCTTGGAATACGGGAATAGAACTTGCCCTGCTCCACACTACACAACGGGCACATCCGCCCGACCCGAATAAGCGGACTTTTTCGGCCCCTGATCGGCTCTGTCGGAACGTGCCAACACGGTCATTTGGGCGGTGGCTAGGACTGCGGGGTCGAACACTGGGCCCCGCCGTGCTATCGTTTGAGTATCGAAAATAATACGGGGCTCAGGCGGCCATCACCCTTCGCGGCGGCACGATGGTCGCGCGGGCCGCTTGGCGCGGCAGCGGAGACCCACATCAGAGCGGTTCTCGCGAACGCACTGACCATGGCGATCCGGAGATGCCTCCCGCATCACGCGTGGCGCTTCCGAAAAAGGGGGAAGCGATGCCGGTGACGCACGGGCCCTGGTTGGTCGCGCTGTCGATCATCGTGGCGATCCAAGGCGCCTATGTGGGCCTGAGCCTTGCCGTGCAAGTCGCTGCCGCGGGCGGATTCAGGCGGCGCTTGCTGCTGGCCGGCGCAGCCATCTCGCTCGCCGTGGCGATCTGGGCGATGCATTTCGTCGGCATGCTGGCCGCGCGGCTGCCGTTCCCCGTTGACTACCTGGTCTTGCCGACGCTTCTGTCGTTTCTCGTCTGCGTCCTCGTCGTCGGGGCGGCGGTGTTCTTCGCAAGCGCCGGCCCGTTGACCGCGACCCGGCTCGCCGCGTCCGCCGTGTTCATGGGCGGCGGCATCGTTTCCATGCACTACATCGGCATGAGCGCACTGCATGCGAGCGCGCATCTGGCGCACGCGACCCTGTTCGTCATTGCCAGCGTCGTCGTTGCGATCGCGGCGTCGGGGCTGGCGCTGTGGCTCGCCGCCGGCCGCGGCGGGCGGCCGCCGCTGCTGCTCTCGGCGATCGCGCTGGGCATGGCGATCGCGGGCATGCATTACACGGCGATGGCGGGATTGACGCTCGTGCCTCATCCCGGTCCCCCATCGGGAGCCCCCGCCTTGTCGACCGATCTCCTGGCCATCGTGGTGGCGTTCGTGGCGTTCCTGGTATCGGGCATCTTTCTGCTGACCCTCGTCCCGGATCGTTCCGCGGCGATCCAGACGGGGGCGACGCAGTCTTTGGGACAACCGCGGGCGCCGGAGTCCGAACCGGATTGGGCGGCGCCGGTCGGGATTGCGGGTACGGTCGATACACATCTGATTGGCGACGGACTGGGGCAAGGCACTTATGCGCCGCTTGGAGGGGCCGGCGGTCCACCGCGGCGGCCGGCGCGCCATCTTCCGGTCGAGCGCGACGGTGCGACGCAGTTCGTCGCCGTCGACGATATCGTCGCCGTCCAGGCCAATGCGCACTATACTTATATCTTGACCGGCAGATCGAAGCTGTTCTGCCCCTTGGCGATCGGCCAGATCGAAGCGCGGCTCGACGCCGAGCGCTTCATCCGCGTCCATCGCAGCCACATCGTCAACATCGATCGCGTCGCGGTGCTCAAACGCGCTGGCGACAACGGCGTCGTCGAACTCGCCGGGACCGGCCGTTATACAGTTCCGGTGAGCCGTAGCCGCTTGCGCTGGCTCAGGTCCCGGCTCGACCGGAAGACCGGCGAAGATCGGTTGTGAGCCGGGCACGGATCCCCGCTGCTCAGGAAATAGCTCCGACTTCTTGGGTCCGGCAGCATCGCTGACGCAATTCGTGCGGGGCGGGGCGGCCGTTCGTGCAGCGTCGGCCCGGTTCGTGAATCAGCGGTTGTGCAGCCGCGGCAGACCGGCACATTGACCGGAAACGCCTGACAGTCGGGCGAAGCCGAGGGCCTTTCCTCGTCCCGGCCCACGCCCGACAAGGGAGGACTGCCGTGATCCCCGGTTCCTTTGCCTATCACCGCCCGAAATCCGTCACTGAGGCCGTCGCCTTGCTCGCCGATCTCGGCGAGGATGCGCGCGCGCTGGCCGGCGGACACAGCCTGATCCCGATGATGAAGCTGCGGCTTGCCGCGCCGGAGCACCTCGTCGACCTCGCCGACCTCGCCGAACTCAAAGGCGTGCGCAGCGAGAGCGGCGAGATCGTGATCGGGGCGATGACGACACAGCATGAGCTGATCGGCTCCGATTTGCTCGCCGCCAAGTTGCCGATCATCGGCGAGACCGCGTTGCTGATCGCCGACCCGCAGGTGCGATACGTCGGGACGCTCGGCGGCAACGTCGCGAACGGCGATCCCGGCAACGACATGCCCGCGGTGATGATGTGCCTCGCCGCGACCTACGAGGTTGTCGGCAGGGACGGTCACCGCCATGTCGCTGCGCGCGATTTCTATCACGGCGCCTATTTCACCGCGTTGGAGCCCGGCGAGATTCTTGCCGCGGTGCGCATCCCGGTGCCGGACCAGGGCCACGGCTATGCCTACGAGAAGCTCAAGCGCAAGATCGGCGACTATGCAACGGCCGCCAGCGCCGTGGTGCTGACGCTGGAAAAGGGCAAGGTGGCGTCCTGCTCGATCGGGCTTACCAACGTCGGGGAGACCCCGTTGTGGGCCGAGGAGGCCGGTAAAATCCTGATCGGCTCGGCGCTCGATCACGCTACGGTGAAGAAAGCCGCCGCCGCTGCCGAGGCGATCACGTCGCCGGCATCGGACAACCGTGGCCCGGCGCACTACCGAACCAAGATGGCCGGCGTGATGCTGACCCGGGCGCTCGCCCGCGCCAGAGAACGCGCCCGCGCAGCCTGATCGTGGGAGACGCTTATGTCGAAAGTTCAGGTATCGATGAAGGTGAACGGCAAGACGGTCGATGCGCTGGTCGAGCCGCGCATGCTGCTCATCCACTTCCTGCGCGAACAGCTGAACCTCACCGGCCCGCACGTCGGCTGCGACACCAGCCATTGCGGTGCCTGCACCGTCGATGTCGACGGCAAGTCGGTCAAGTCGTGCACGTTGTTCGCGGTTCAGGCGGACGGCGCCGACATCCTCACAATCGAGGGCGTCGCCGCTCCCGACGGGACGCTGCATCCGCTGCAGGAGGGGTTTCGCGAGTTGCATGGCCTGCAATGCGGTTTCTGCACCCCCGGCATGATCGTGCGCGCCTATCGGCTGCTGCAGGAGAACAACAACCCGTCCGAGGAGGAAATCCGCTTCGGCATCTCCGGCAATCTATGTCGGTGCACCGGCTATCAGAACATCGTCAAGGCCATTCAATACGCCGCCGCCAAGATCAACGGCGTGCCGTTCCAGGAGGCCGCAGAATGAACGACATGACCAGCGAACAGCGCGCCGAGCGGCTCCAGGGAATGGGCTGCAAGCGCAAACGCGTCGAAGATGTCCGCTTCGTTCAAGGCAAAGGCAACTATGTCGACGATTTGAAGCTGCCGGGCATGCTGTACGGCGACTTCACGCGCTCGCCCCATGGCCACGCCCGCATCACGAAGCTCGACACCTCGAAGGCCAAGGCGGTGCCCGGCGTGCTCGCCGTGCTCACCGCGGCCGACCTCAAGCCGCTCGGCCTGCATTACATGCCTACCCTCGCCGGCGACGTTCAGGCGGTGCTCGCCGAAGAGAAGGTGCTGTTCCAGAACCAGGAGGTGGCCTTCGTCGTCGCGGACGACCGCTACGCCGCCGCCGACGGCGCCGAGCTCGTCGAGGTCGAGTACGAAGCGCTGCCGATCCTGGTCGATCCCTTCAAGGCGATGGCGCCCGATGCGCCGGTGCTGCGCGAGGACATCAAGGACAAGACCGAGGGCGCGCACGGCAAGCGCAAGCATCCCAATCACATCTTCACTTGGCAAATCGGCGACAAGGACGCGACCGACGCCGCCTTTCGGAAGGCCGAGGTCACCATCAAGGAGCTGATCTCGTATCAGCGCGTGCATCCCTGTCCGCTCGAGACCTGCCAGTGCGTGGCTTCGTTCGACAAGATCAAGGGCGAGCTCACCTTGTGGGGTACGTTCCAGGCGCCGCACGTGATCCGTACCGTGGCGTCGCTCATCTCCAAGATTCCGGAGCACAAGATTCACGTCATCTCGCCGGACATCGGCGGCGGCTTCGGCAACAAGGTCGGTGCCTATTCAGGCTACATCTGCGCGATCGTCGCCTCGATCGTGACCGGACGGCCGGTGAAATGGGTCGAGGACCGCATCGAGAACCTCTCGACCACGGCATTCGCGCGCGACTACCACATGACGACGGAGATCGCCGCGACCAAGGACGGCAAGGTCACGGGCCTACGCGTCGACACGATCGCCGATCACGGCGCCTTCGACGCCTGCGCCGATCCGAGCAAATGGCCGGCCGGCTTCTTCAGCATCGTGACCGGATCCTACGACTTCCCGGTCGCGCACGTGACGGTCGACGGCGTCTACTCCAACAAGGCGCCGGGCGGCGTCGCCTATCGCTGCTCGTTCCGCGTCACCGAGGCGGCCTACTGCATCGAGCGCGGCATGGACATCTTGGCGCAGAAGCTCGGCATGGATCCCGCCGAGCTGCGGCTGAAGAACCTGATCCGCCGCGAGCAGTTCCCCTACACCTCCGCGCTGGGGTGGGAGTACGACTCCGGCGACTATCACACCGCCCTGCGCAAGGCGATGGATGCGGTCGGCTACCGCCGGCTGCGCGAGGAGCAGAAGGCGAAGCAGGCGGCCTTCAAGCGCGGCGAGACGCGGGAGCTGATGGGCATCGGCGTCGCGTTCTTCACCGAGATCGTCGGTGCCGGCCCGTCGCGCAACTGCGACATCCTCGGTATCGCCATGTTCGATTCAGCGGAGATTCGCATCCATCCGACCGGCACGGTGATCGCGCGCCTGGGCACCAAGTCGCAGGGCCAGGGCCATGAGACGACCTATGCCCAGATCATCGCTACCGAGCTCGGGCTGCCCGCCGACGACATCACCGTCGAGGAGGGCAACACCGATACCGCGCCCTACGGGCTCGGCACCTACGGCTCGCGCTCGACGCCGGTCTCCGGCGCAGCGACCGCGATGGCCGCGCGCAAGATCAAGGCCAAGGCGCAGATGATCGCCGCGCACCTGCTCGAGGTCCACGATGACGACCTGGAATGGGACGTCGACCGCTTCCGCGTGAAGGGCAATGCCGAACGCTTCAAGACCATGAAGGACCTTGCCTGGGCCGCCTACAATCGGGTCCCGCCCGGCATGGAGCCGGGCCTCGAAGCGGTCAATTACTACGACCCGCCGAACATGACGTTTCCGTTCGGCGCCTATATCTGCGTGGTGGATGTGGACGTCGATACCGGCGCCACCAAGGTACGCCGCTTCTATGCGCTCGACGATTGCGGGACGCGGATCAATCCGATGATCATCGAGGGGCAGATCCACGGCGGGCTGACCGAGGCGTTCGGCATCGCCATGGGTCAGGAGATCCGTTACGACGAGACCGGGAACGTGACCGGGCCGTCGTTCATGGACTATTTCATGCCGACAGCAGTCGAAACGCCGAAATGGGAGACGGACTGGACGACGACGCCCTCTCCGCATCACCCGATCGGCGCCAAGGGCGTCGGCGAGAGCCCGAACGTGGGCGGCGTGCCGTGCTTCGCCAATGCAGTCAACGATGCCTTCAAATTCCTGGGCTCGACGCATATCTCCATGCCGCATGACAATTGGCGAACATGGATGGCGGCCGACAAGCTGGGGCTGCACGGATAAGCCCCGGTTGCGGGAATCGGCGCGTGCCCTGGAGCAATGGTAGATGGCTGTCAGCTGGCTTCGGACGCTTCCTGCGCAGGGTGGCGGTCAGGTCCCGGTAGCGCAATGACGTCCGTTCGGTCGACGAGTCTCCGCCGGGATGAGATCGCCGATCGTCTCGCCGGGGCCGGCTACGTCGCCGACCGCGATCTTGCGACCGCGCTATGGCTGATGGATTACCTCAAGCGGCCGCTCTTGCTCGAAGGCGAGGCCGGAGTCGGCAAGACCGAAGTCGCAAAAGCCCTCGCGGTGGTGCATGACGCCGAGCTCATCCGGCTGCAGTGCTACGAGGGGCTCGACCAGAACGCCGCGCTCTACGAATGGAACTACCAGCGCCAGCTGCTGGCGATCAAGGCGCGCGAGGGAGACGACGCCGAGCGGATCGAGGAGCACATTTTTTCGGAAAAATATCTGCTGGAACGCCCGTTGCTCGCCGCGATCCGGCGCGAGCGACCGCCGGTGCTGCTCGTCGACGAAGTCGATCGGGCCGATGAGGAGTTCGAAGCCTTTCTGCTGGAGGTCCTGTCGGATTTCCAGGTCACGATCCCCGAGCTTGGCACCATCGTGGCGCGGTCGATCCCGCGCGTGGTGCTCACCTCCAACGCCACAAGGGAGCTCTCCGACGCTTTGCGCCGGCGCTGCCTTTACCATTACCTGGATTTTCCCGAGGTCGACCGCGAGGCCCGCATCATCACCACCCGCCTCTCCGGCATCGACACCGCGCTTGCCCTGCAGGTCGCCCGGATGGCCGCGGCGATCCGCAAGGAGGATCTGCGCAAGGTCCCCGGCGTCGCCGAGACGTTGGATTGGGCGGCAACGCTTGCCGGCCTCGAAGTGCACGACCTGCGCCAGGAGTGCGAGGTCGTCCACGAAACCCTGATCTGTCTGCTCAAGACCCATGAGGATCGCTCTCGGCTCACCCGGGAGGTAACCGATCGCCTCCTCGGCAAAGTGGCCTGACTCGATGACCGCGATGTCAGCCGCCGCAAGTGGCGAAGGCGAAGCGACGATCGGCTTCAGCCTGCGGCGCCGGCTCGTCGGATTTGTACGCATGTTGCGCGACAATGGTTTCCATGTCGGGCTGGCCGAGAGCCGCGATGGCCTGCGGGTGCTCGCCTCGCCGGCGGCACTGCAGCCGCGATCGTTGCAATCCGCGTTGCGATCCCTGTTCTGCGCGACGCGGTCGGACTGGCAGCGCTTCGACGGGATTTTCGAAGCCTATTGGCTCCGCCGCTTCCTGCGCAGCGTTGAGCGCACGAGCGCTGCGCCAAGCCGGAGCCGGGCATCGCTCGAGCGCCTGTTCAGGGACGGCGCGGCGCAGGGACCGACGGGCGCTCCGGATCACGTCGAACGCCGGGCCGGCGCCGATGGCGAGGAACTCGCCGACGGTCGCGGCCGTCGCGAAGGCGCGTCGCGTGCCGAAATGCTGGAAAGCATCGATCTGCGGCACATCGTCGATCCGGACGATATCGCCGCGGCACATCAATTGGCCGAACGCCTGGCACGAAAAATGCGGGCGAGGCTGGTGCGGCGGCGGCAAGCGAGACGCCGAGGGCGGCGGCTGGACCTGCGCCGCACCATCCATCGCAGCGTGTCCCACGGCGGGACGCCCGTCGAGCTCGTCTGGCGCCGGCGCAAGTCCAAGCCGCTGCGGCTCGTGATCCTGCTCGACGCCTCCGGCTCCATGAGTCTCTACACGGCGTTCTTCGTGCGCTTCCTTCACGGCGTCGTCGATGCCTTCCGCGAGGCCGAGGCCTTCATTTTCCATACCCGTCTCGCGCACGTGTCGCAATCGCTGCGGGATCGCGACGCGGCGCGAGCGGTCGACCGCCTCGCACTCATGGCCGAGGGCATCGGCGGGGGCACGCGCATCGGCGAAAGCCTCGCCACGTTCAATCGTTGGCATGCCGCGCGGGTCATCCACTCGCGTACCGCCATCATGATCGTGTCCGACGGCTACGACACCGGCGAGCCCGAGCGACTCGCTGCCGAGATGCGCCGGCTTTCCCGACGCTGCCGGCGCATCATCTGGCTCAACCCGCTGATCGGCTGGGAAGGCTACGCGCCGGAAGCGCGCGCCATGCAGGCCGCGCTGCCCTATGTCGACCTGTTTGCTCCCGCCCATAGTCTCGACAGTCTGGCGGCGCTCGAGCCGTATTTGGCGAGGATTTGAGCGATGGACCACGCGACCGATATCCTCGAGCACCTCGCCGAAATCAAAGCCAGGGGCGAACCGTTCGCGCTTGCGACCGTCATCCGCACCGTCGCGGCCACCGCCGCCAAGGCCGGCGCCAAGGCGGTCATCCTGCCGGACGGAACCATATCGGAAGGATGGATCGGTGGTGGCTGTGCGCGCGCGGCTGTTCTCAAAGCCGCGAGAGAGGCGCTTGCCGACGGCAAGCCGCGGCTCGTCTCGGTGCAGCCGCCGGAACTGCTCGAAGAGCAGGGGATCGCAGCCGGGGAGGAGCGCGCCGGCGTACGCTTCGCCAAGAATATGTGCCCTAGCCGCGGGACCATGGACGTGTTCGTCGAGCCGGTGCTGCCGCGGCCGCAGATCGTCATCTGCGGCACGAGCCCGGTGGCGGTCGCGGTCGCGCAGCTCGCCCGCCGGCTCGGGTTCGCGCTGACCGTCTGCGCGCCGGCCGCGGAACAGGCCGCCTTCGCCGATGCCGACCGGCGTATCGAAGGCTATGCGTTGCCCGTGAAAGAGTCCGGTGCGCGCTTCGTCGTGATCGCGACGCAGGGGCGCGGCGATGAAGCCGCGCTTCAGGCGGCGCTTGCGATCGAAGCGCAGTACGTGGCCTTCGTCGGCAGCAGAAAGAAGGCGGAGGCGCTCAAGGCGTCATCGGCAAGAAGTGGGATCGATGGCGAAAGGCTGGCGAAACTCAAGGCTCCCGCCGGCCTCGACCTCGGAGCGATTACGCCGGACGAGATCGCGGTCTCGATCCTTGCCGAGATCATCGCGGTGCGGCGCGGCGGCCATCCGCGAAACCCCGCGACGGCCTCGTAAGGTCGGATCAGGCAGCGGCTGCTGTTGTTTCGAGCTGGCCCGCGGCACGCGGTGATCTTGTCTGCTCGACCCCCGGGAGTGGACCTTTCCGACGCCGATCAGCTGCTCGGGAACGTGCCCATTTCGGAAATCCGTCTGGAATGCGATGATTGACGGATAACCAAGCATGGCGGTCCGTGCTGCGGATGCCGGCCATATTCGGCATGTCGCACGCGATCACGGTCCGGTGCCATCCGAGCGGGCGAGGAACACCTAGGGAGCACGGTGTGATATGGTCGAACGACGACTAGACGGATTGGGTGCCCTCGTTTCGTGAAATGCAGACCGTTAACGGTGCCAGGCCGCGGAGGATCGCCATGTCCCTGATTCCCGACACAGTCGTCTTCCAGAAGAGACTCGCGACTCTTCCGCTCGCAACCTATCAAGCCGGCGAGACCGTGTTCGCCGCCGGTTCGAGGACCGGCCGGCTGCTGATCCTCAGGAAGGGCGCGGTCGCAATCGTCAAGGAGGCCATCGAGATCGCCAAGGTGGCGGAACCTGGCGCCGTATTCGGTGAACTTTCCGCGTTACTGGATCAACCGCACACAGCGGACGTGCGTGCCCTGGAAACCTCGCAGTTTCACGTCGCCGATGCGGCCGACCTGCTTGCGCAAGACCCGATCGCGCTTCTTTACGTTGCGGTGGTTCTGGCACGACGTCTTGACGGCGCCAATCAGGCACTCATTGAGCTGAAGAGCCAGGTTCAAGCCGGCCAGCCGCCCAGCGTGATCGGCAAAACGGTCGAGAAGATGGAAGGGCTGCTGGGCGACAGTGGCGCCAGTCTCTATGCCGGCGACCCCTACGATTCGTATGCGTAAGGTGGATGCGCGAGCGGGCCGCCCCAGTTGCGGCTGAAACCAGCTCCAATAAGCAGATTGTACCCGATCGCATCAGCATTTGGATTGTTGCTGGATAGTAGGCCAGATCGGCCCATCGCTGGCACAGCCTTCCGAACTGACTAACTTTCTTGGCCGTCTCCGCGAAAGCCGCGTTCAATATAATCAGTTCTTTCCACGGAGGCTTGCTCAAAATTGCCGGTTTTTCGGGAAATTAACGGAATTCGGGCAAAAAGTGCGTACAGCTTCGGTAACTCCTGACGGGTGATCCAGGGGTAGGCGGTGAGGGCTCCGCAATTGCGGCGGAATTCACCCCTGAAATTGGACGTCCCAATGCATGCCTCCAAATGTCAGTTGTGGGGTCAAACTGCGATGTCGGCCCCTTTCCTCTCCAGTCTGCTAATTTTACTGCGTCACAAATTTCTCTGACGTGATTGTCTTGCGATTGGAGCGGCACAGCATGGACATCGCGGCAGTGTTTTGACGAGGGCGGCGATCATTCGTCGGCGGATGGTTGCGATCGAGTTCGGGATGTGGCGTTCGGGCCGTAGCGGCGGATCCTCTGGGTCGGTAACCGTCGGATACCGGAGGCGCCGGGAATAACCTGGCGGAATGAGGTCCTGAGGGGGGAATCGTCTCCCGCTCGGAGATCAGGAACCCGTAGGCCGCGATGCACAGCGTGGCGTGGTGATGGAAGCCTCGCCATCCTCGGCCTTCGAAATGCCCGAGCCCGACCTCCTGCTTGAGCTCCTGATAATCGCGCTCGATGCGCCAGCGCAGCTTGGCGAAGTCGACCAGAGCAGGAAAATTGATGTCTTGAGGAAGGGTCGAGAGCCAGTATTTGGTCGGCTCGTCATTGCCCTTGGGCCACTCGATCAGCAGCCACTCTTCCGGTCGACTGTCGGTGAGCCAGTAATCGCGATGCGCCACACGAACACGCAGGCGTGCAAAACGCGAGGACAACTGCTCGGCCGTGCCTTCACGCCATTTGATCGTTCGCCAAGCCCGCTTCGGCAGGCCGAGCGCAAGCTCCTTGACGGAGAGCGGCCGATGCTTGGCGTCGCGACGCATCAGCTTCGGTGGCCGTCCGCGACCCGACCAATTCTTCGCCCGCAACGGCCCCGCGCCGGGCGCCCACACCGTGGTGGTCGACAGAATGCCGGCCGCGTAGGTCAACCCCAGCGCCGTGATGTCGGTCCGCAGCTCGCTGTTGTTGCCATAGCCGGCATCCAGCAGCGCCACGCCGCGCGGCAGGCCGGCCTCACATGCCCAGCGCAGTTGCTCGAGCGCGATCTCCGGCTTGGTTTTGAAGCCTACTTCCTCGGGAACGCCCGCCTTGCGCCGTCGTTGGCGGTCGCTCGCCCAATCTTGCGGCAGGTACAACTGATAGGCCACCGGCAGGCTCGCATCATTATTGGCAATCGACAGCGACACCGCCACCTGGCAGTTGTCCTGCTTGCCGAGCTGGCCGCAGTATTGCCGTGCCACGCCGACCGAGTGCCGCCCCTGCTTGGGGAAGCTCGTGTCGTCGATGATCCACGCCGAGATCGGGCCGTGCCACTCCATCTCCGGCAAAACCATCTCGCGCACCTTGGCCAAGACCCTCTCGTCCGACCAGCGACCCTCGCCGACAAAATGCAGCAGCGATTGATGCTGCGCCGCTACCCGCGCCGGCGCCGTCACCGCCGCCATGGGTTCCACGCTCTTGCGTTCACCAGGCATCACCAGACCCACGCAATAGTCGCGTAACGGTCCGGCCCGGTCCTTGTGGCCGATCACGCTCACAAGCCCCCCGACATAGGCTGCAAACCGCGATCCACTGTCATCCGCTCTCCGGCGACCCATCTCAGCCCCCTGCTGCTATGTGAATCGCCTCCAATATTATGATTCTCAGGGCCAAAGCCTGCGGCTTTCTGACTCAGTAAGACTAAGACCCCGGGAGCCAGCGCTTTGCTGCTATCGCTTCGAAATACTTTGACCTCGTAACTGTCAATCTGAGCGGCGCGAGGCAGTCAGGGAAAGGTTCGTTGCTTCGCCGGATGGTGGTAATCGCTTCGTGGCAGCTGAAATGCGCAACGCCGCAAGGTCAACGATGCGGCGCCGTACCCCGGGCCGCGATCCGCGTGAACATCTTTGTCAACGCAATTCCGTCTGAAGAACTCGGTCGTGTAGGCCGGTGATGGCGGCACCGCTGCAAGGTAATGCGGCGGGCAGGCCAATGCGACGCGGAGGGACTATACCCATTCGATCTTGCCCTGTCGCAGAAAAAGTGACTCCCGCATTTGGTTGTCAGGCATCCACAACGACGGACCGAGCGTCAGTGCATCGTCGGTACCCGAAAGCGTCCCCCCATGGAAGGACCGGACCTAACTGAGTCTCAGCTGTCTGCTAACCCGTCTCCTGCGTCAACTTGGAAGCGCTCCGGGAAACACCACTCTTGCCCGAAGAGACTCGAGGGCCAAATTCTCGCCGCAGCGCTCCGAGCCCGCTCAGGGAGATTAATTACGGAGCTATAATAATCGCTAAACCGCCGAAATGGCGCACTTTCTCGGCGGTCTCGTGGAAACCCTCGTTCGTCGGGACTGGGTGGTGGGCCCGGGAGGACTCGAACCTCCAACCAGACCGTTATGAGCGGTCGGCTCTGACCATTGAGCTACGGGCCCGATTCGCGGGCGATGCCGGTGCCGCTATA
>WNFH01000433.1_pt1 | contig 32507 bp, 29 predicted proteins | sample 5400411 | NCBI WGS metagenome assembly WNFH01 (sample SAMN13153347, study PRJNA577476) | soil metagenome | isolation source: 200 cm saprolite under Douglas fir tree site 2 hole 3 | place: USA:California | collected 2015-04-18 | reverse complement strand
TGGCGGTTACCCCAAGGGGCCCAATTCCCCATCGCAGGGGTGATAAAGAGAAGTTTCATTGTCTCCCCCAGAATTAAGCTAAATACCTAAAATATTACCAATTAAACTATTTAATCTTGAATGGGTTGTCAAGGATTTTTGTCGAGGCAATACGAGCGTCTAAATAGCGAGGGAGCCCCTCGACACTCAGCTCTATGATGGTGTAAAATGCGTCGTGAAACATGTTGACAACACCCCTGGCCTCTGCTAGGTAAAGCTCGGCTCCCACATGGGGGTCAAAAGAGAATAGGAGGGCAAGAGTATGGCCAATCAGCACATAGCTCAGGAAGAGGTCCTGCTAGACGTAAGAGTAGCTGAGGCTTCGCCCCTGTATAAGTTCTACCTCAACCAAGAGAGGAAAATCTTGGGCACAACCGCTGTAATTCTATTCCTTGCAACATGGGAGGCGATCGGGAATACGTTTCAACTGATCAATCCCATGTTCATGAGCGCCCCTTCTCTCATCTGGAAGGCTGCGGTGCAGCTCTTTGGCTCGGGCGAAATCTATAATGATCTCTATGTGAGCGGTGTCGAATTCGGCTGGGGATATTTTCTTTCGGTCATCTTCGCAATCCCCTTCGGCATCGCAATAGGCTGGTACAAAAGGATGGCCTACACCTTTGATCCCTTCATCAACGCCATGAATGCCACGCCGCGCGTCGCTCTTCTGCCCCTGGTCATCATTTGGCTCGGCATCGGTATCCTGTCAAAGGTCGGGATTATCTTTCTCGGCGCTGTTTTTCCTCTGATGATCAATACGCGGGATGGCGTGAAAACCACCCCGGTCAATCTACTCAACGCCGCCAGGAGCTTTGGCGCTTCGGAATGGCAGATTTTTATGAGCATCGTGCTTCCCTCCACGGTCCCCTTTATCCTGACGGGTCTGCGACTGGCCGTCGGCCGGGCCTTAATTGGAGTTCTGGTGGGAGAGCTTTATGCGGCCACTGCAGGCATTGGCTTTATGATCACAGTGGCGGGTGCGACCTTCCAGACAGATAAGGTCTTTGTCGGCATCTTGATCTTCGCCATCACCGGGATGGTTTGCACAGACATATTGGATCGATTCGAACACCGGTTTGATAAGTGGCGGCCTAAGGTCGGGGCAGCTACGTAACTTCTCGCTTTTCCTGTCCGCTGGTTTTGAGAGATGGCTTCCGGGCATAAGTCCAGGGCCACCTCTTTTTTACTGATTACCTCAAAAGCTATTTTTTCTTAGAAACCCTCCGGCATCAAGAATTGGGTTGTTTTCCTTTTCTGGGTTCTATAGGATTTTTCGGATTGCGCTGATGATCGTGTTGGAAGGAGAAACAGAATGAGACGGTTGACAGGCTACTTATTCTTTGCCGTTTTGCTTCTCCTCCTATTTTTCGGTCAAGCGATTTCTCTCTATACGGACTGGCTCTGGTTTCAAGAAGTTGGCTTTACTCAAGTTTTTAACACCATCCTCTTCTTCAAGCTTATCCTGGCCTTGCTCGTAGGCGGACTCTTTGCGCTGGTCGTCTACTTTAATGTCAAGCTGGCCGCGCGCGTGCCCAGGGGTGTTCGATTTGTGGCCCAGGATGAGGCCATTGAGCTGCCGAGCACGGAACTCATCGATCCAGTTGTTCAGCCTCTCATTCTACCTCTTGCGCTGCTCCTGGGATTTTTCGCCGCGCCCCAGGCAGCTAAATCATGGGAATCCTTCCTCCTCTTTTTGAACCCGGTTCCGTTCGGCCTTACGGACCCTCTCATGGGTCATGACATTGGCTTTTATGTCTTCCGCCTCCCGGCCCTGACGACCTTATACGGGTGGCTTACCTTCGGCCTGGGATTCACCCTTTTAGCCACGGGCTTTACCTATTTCCTTTATCGCGGAATTCAATATACGGAACGTGGACTCTTTCTCACGGAGCGAGCCAGAAGCCATCTGCTATGCCTGATAGGCTGTTTTCTCCTGGTGAAGTCGGGGGGCTACGTCTTGGATACGTTCGAGCTTCTGTATTCGCCTCGCGGAGCGGCGTTTGGCGCAAGTTACACGGACCTCTATGCCAACCTCCCCGCCTTGCGGGCGTTAATTTTCCTTGCGGCGGTCGCCGCCGATCTCTCTCTTCCAGATCTATCGTCCGGGCTATCGATATCTTCTCGCCGGCGTGGGGCTATTGGTCGTGAGCCATTTTATAGGGTTGGGTCTCTACCCGTCGTTATCGGGGAAGTGCGGGGTCTGGCTTTGCTTTCTCGACAATCTTGCCAACAACAATGTCCCAAGCTCTTCCGACAGCACGACTGCGTCAGCAGAGACTAGGGTGCGAAAAGATTACGGCAATCGAAAATCGCGGTTGAAGAAAGTTCCTGATGTGATGTATCCTCTTTTGTGACATGAAGATGGGACACTTACAGAACAAGCCAGATTTGCGCGACATGCCGGCTTACGGGATCAACGAGGCCGCCCACTACCTCGGCATTCCAAAGGCTACGCTTAGGTCGTGGGTATTGGGCCGTCCCTATCCAACGGCAACTGGCAGGCGATTTTTTAAGCCTATTATCGACTTGCCGGACAAGGAGCAACGCCTTTTGTCCTTTGTGAATCTGGTTGAAGCCCACGTGCTTGACGCAATTAGGCGGGCGCACGGCGTTGCTCTCTGGCGAGTGAGGAAGGCCCTTGAATATTTGAAGAAGGAATTGGCTTCCAAGCATCCTCTGGCAGAGCAGGAATTTGTAACGGACAGAGTGGACCTGTTCGTCGAAATGTTTGGACAGTTGGTCAACATTTCTCGCGAAGGGCAACTGGTCATCAAAGATCTCATAAAGGCACACCTCAAGCGAGTCGAGCGGGATACATCCGGGTTACCAATAAGACTCTATCCCTTCACCAGGGAACGCAAGCCGGATGAGCCCAAGATCATCGTCATTGACCCGCAAATTTCCTTCGGGCGGCCCGTGCTGGCAGGCACCGGCATCGCGACCACGATCATCGCTCAGCGCTACAAAGCGGGCGAGTCGATAGAAGAGCTGGCGGAGGATTATGGCCGCTCAAGGTCCGAAATCGAAGAGGCGATCCGCTGCGAGCTCTGGCTCGACGCCGCCTAGTCCTTCCCTAGTCTTCTTCGTTGACCGCTCGTTGGGCCAAAAGATAATCGCAGAAAAACTTCGCCAGAGCGGCGTTCAAGTGCAAATCCACGACGCCCATTTTCCCCAAAACGCCCCAGACGAAGACTGGGTATCGGAAGTTGGAAGACAAGGTTGGGTTGTCCTGACCAAGGATGACAGAATCCGTTATCGGCCTGCTGCCCTCGATGCCTATCGCAGACACAAGGTTCGCGTATTCATCTTTGGTAGCGGAGAAATGAAAGCGCAAGAGATGGCCGAAGCGTTCGTAAAGGCTCTGCCGAAAATCTCTCGGTTTGCTCTTAGAAAGCCAGCGCCTTTCTTTGCCAGGATCGCGAGAAGTGGGGTTGTCTCAATTCTGTCTTGATGCTTAGCAGTTCCGCGACATTGCTTATGTCGTCGAGCCGATGGCCGGGCTGGATTTGCCGCCGGCGGAGGCGAGCATCCCTCTGATGCGGAGCGTATACTCGCCAAATGGGCCTGAGCTCATGACCTCCAGAGTCCTGGGACGGCTGAGACCGATCCTGATTTTCTCCAGGAGCCGCCCCGGCCGGGCCGACATCACCACCACGTAATCAGAGAGAAAGACCGCTTCTTGGATATTATGGGTGACAAACAAGACAGTTTTCTTTCGCTCCTCCCATATCCTCATCAACTCAAGATCCAGCTCGTCGCGTGTCATCGCGTCTAGCGCGCCGAAGGGTTCGTCCATCAAGAGAATCTGCGGGTCGGTGACGAGCGCCCGACAGAGGGAAGCCCTCTGCTGCATCCCGCCGGACAGTTGATAGGGATACATCTCTTCGAAACCTTTCAACCCCGCCATCTGCACCAGGGAGCGCGCCCTCTTGAGGTGGGGTTTCCTCTCAAGCTTGGCGAATTCGACCGGAAGCATGATGTTGCCCAACACCGTCTTCCATTTAAGGAGCACGGGCGACTGAAAGACCATGCCGACATTTTCCAGCGGTTCGTCGACTTGTTTGTTGTTCACGCAGACGCTGCCGGAGCTGCCGGGAAGCAGACCCGCGATGATCTTAAGCAGCGTGCTTTTTCCGCAGCCGCTCGGGCCCACGACAGAGACAAAGCTGCCTTCGTCGATGTCAAAAGAAGTGCGATCGAGCGCATGGACGGATCTTAGGCCGCTTCTAAAGGTCTTTTCGACCTCACGCACAGCGATTAGGGACGGCACTTCAAAGTCCTAAATGGGCTTCTCTACTTTTTGATAAATTGGTTGGTGTAGACTTCTTCCAGCGAGACCTTTCTCGCGCCGTCGAAAAAATCATTTGTAATTCGGATCGTCTTTTCCATGATCTCGGGCTTCATAAACCCAAAGCCGGAATCCAGCGACTCGCGCGGAATGAATACCTCCTCGACTGCGTTCTTGAGCTGTATCCGGGTGAGCTCCTTATCCAGCTCGGGCTTTTGCTTTAGCAAGATTTGCAGCGCCTCGTCCCGATGGTCGCGGCTGTATCTCAAGCCTTCCATGGTGCCTTCCACGTAGGCTCGAATCATTTCAGGATTGCGCTTGACGTCTTCGTCCTTGACGATCAGGGCGCTGCCGTACATGTCGAGGCCGTTTTCCCTCATATAGACACGTTTCAATTTTATCCCTTGCTTTGTAGCCGCTATCTCGGTCACTTCATCGTTGGAGGCGCGGAACATCACAATGAAATCGACTTTCTTGGCGACCAAGGCCGCGGGCTGAAGAGCGGCTGAGGTTTCATTAACCTTCATCGACTTGCAGTCGATATTATTGATCTTGCAAAAGGCCGGCATCAAATACCACTGCGCCTGCCCGGGACTGATGGCCCACGATTTTCCTTCGAGATCTTTTAGGTTTTTAATGTTCGTATCGTCGCGCCAGAGAATGGTCGTCGGCACATATCCCAGCTGGGCCACGATGATGACCGGCGTCCCGCGCGAGCGAGCCACAATGGCCGTGGTGATATCGGCAAAGCCGACATCCGCAATGCCGGCTCCGACGGCTCGAACCGTGTCGGCTGAACCGGTGCCAGGCTGAATGGAAGCTGTTATCCCGCGCTTGGAGTAAAAGCCTTTTTCCTGGGCGACATACCAAGGGGCGTGCTTGCCCCCAATGATAAAGTCCAACCGGACGGCTAAAGGCTTGTCGCTTTTCTCAGCGGCTTCTGCGATGGGCGCTGAAGCGATGAAGGCCCCTATAGCGATCAGTGAAAAGAGCGGGACCATCAAAAAATGCCGAAAGGCATGGAGCAAGTTCGGTGTCATAGTTTCTCCTCCTTATAACGTTTCTCGTCCGTCGGGATCAGAAAGAACCTTCCAGTTGCCGAATCTCAGAACTCCAAGGGGCTATTCTTCTCTGAAGCGCATCGACAGCCATAAATAGCCCGAGAGAGAGCAGGGCCAGGATGAACAAGATCACAAGAGCGAAGGCGGTGTCCAGGCTATAGTTGGCTTGCAGGATCAGGTATCCGAGCCCTTGGTTGGCGGCGACAAATTCGGCGACGATCGCTCCCGTCACTGAGAGCACAAGCGCGACTTTGATTCCGGCGAACATATAGGGCAGAGAGTTGGGAAGCCGGATCTTTTTGAAAACATCCCATTGAGAGGCGCGGCTGATACGCGCCAAATCGAGCAGCTCAGGCTCGACTTCTTTCAACCCTACCACCGTGTTGACGACGATAGGAAAGAAGGCGACGAGAAAAGCGATGGCCATCTTGGATAAGAGTCCGTAGCCGATCCAGATGACCATCAAAGGAGCGAGGGCGCTTTTGGGCATCGCATAGAGGATCACGATCAGCGGGTAGAGCGTATTCTGCAGGTGGCGGGAATAGACGACGCCGACGGCGAAAGCTACGCCTAGAATGAAGGAAAGAGCAAACCCGCCGAAGGCTTCGACAAAAGTGATCCACGCATGGTTGACTAGGATGGAGAACTTGTTGACAAAGGCCTCGTAGAGACTTCGGGGCGGCGGGAGAATGAAGGCCGGGACATGGATGATCTCCACCAGGATCTCCCATAATACCAGGAGCGCGGCAAAGAAGATGATCGGTTCGGCGATGTTTTTAGCGGAAAATCTCAACCTTCATGGCTCCCGGCAGGAGACGTTAGAAGAAAGCAGAGAGCCTGTCAAGGAAAGGCGGACTGTGCAGAACAAATGGATTCCTCATAGCCGAGGGGGCCTGCCCCTCAGCGGGAGCAGATGGGCCTCTTGCTCTCTGCTGCGAAGTACTAACTTGACATTCCCATTTTGCCTGAGAACCGTTAGTGTCGGGCGTCTCCATCGCTTCGGTGCAGGCCTCCTCGGCTACGGGAGATCTGTCTGATGTCTGCGAGGGGAGGAAGCCTGAAGGGCTGAGGCACAGGGACGAGAAAGTTGAAGGCAGGCCCCTGCGGAGGGAGAGAGCACCCGATGGGGCTGGAGAGAGTGGCCCTCGAGGCACCGGCCCATTGCCTCAGGCCGGAGGGCTTTTTTCCTGAGCAGACAATGCTTCTTCACCCAGATCCGGTGCCACTTATTGCTCTTTCATTTCTACGTGGAAATTCGTCGCCGAGCTATGTAAGATCAGTTTTATGGCCAGTCTGCTGGAGGTTCGGAATCTTCAAACCCATTTTCATACCTCGCAGGGCGTCGTTCGGGCTGTGGATGGAGTTTCATTCGATGTGAAAGAGGGCGAGACCGCAGCCCTGGTCGGGGAGAGCGGATGCGGCAAGAGCATGACGGCCCTGTCTGTGATGCGCCTCGTCCCGAGGCCGCAGGGGTCGATTGTCGGCGGGGAAATCTATTTTCAGGGCAAGAGCCTCCTCCAGCTGAGCGAGCAAGCGATGCGCGAGATGCGGGGGGCCGAGATCGCCATGATCTTTCAGGAGCCGATGACCTCGCTCAATCCAGTCCTGACCATCGGTCGTCAGATCACGGAAACCTTGGAAGCTCACGAGCGACTGTCTCGAACCACGGCTGAGGCACGGGCCTTGGAGCTGCTGCGCCTTGTGGGAATCCCTGATCCCAACCGCTGTTTGTGTGACTACCCGCACCAGCTAAGCGGCGGGATGCGTCAGCGGGTTATGATCGCGATCGCCCTGAGCTGCAATCCCAAACTGATCCTCGCCGACGAGCCAACTACCGCACTGGATGTGACCATCCAGGCGCAAATCTTGGAGCTGATGCAGGAACTTTCACGAAAGTTCGGTGTGGCCATGATGATCATCACGCACAACCTCGGGGTGGTGGCCCGGTACGCAGACCGGGTGCACGTCATGTATGCAGGAAAGGTCATTGAGAGCGCAAGCGCGAGAGAGATCTATCAAAATCCACGCCACCCCTATACGCTCGGGCTTCTCCGCTCCGTGCCGCGGCTCGATCAGCCGCGCAAAGCCAGGCTCGACCCGATTGAAGGGCAGCCGCCAGATCTCTGGAATCTTCCCCAAGGATGCAGCTTCTCTCCCCGATGCAAGTTTTCCATTGAGAGGTGCGAGCGCGAAGTGCCCCCTTTAAGAGAAATCAGCGAGGGTCACCGATCGGCCTGCTGGGTAGCCGAAAATCTGGGAGAAAGCAGGAGTTTTTAATTTTGGTTTTTTAGTTATGAGTTCTGAAATCAAAACTCAGCACTCAAAACTCAGCACTCAAAACTTTATTGTTGAGGTGCGCAATCTGAAAAAATATTTCCCGGTCTTCAGCGGTCTCTTCACGCAGCGCATCGTGGGATGGGTCAAGGCGGTCGACGATGTGAGTTTTTTCATTCGCCCGGGCGAAACCTTGGGTCTGGTGGGCGAGTCGGGCTGCGGCAAGACGACAACGGGCCGTTGTATTCTCCAACTGGATCGAGCCACTGAAGGTGAAATTCTGTTCGAGGGACAAGACTTGGCGCGAATGGCAGATGCCGAGCTTCGTCCTTTGAGACGGCAAATGCAGATTGTCTTTCAGGACCCCTACAGCTCTCTTAACCCGCGCATGACCATCGGACAAATCATCGCCGAACCGATCCAGGTTCATGGGCTGGCGCGAGATCACGGCGCGCGCCAGGAGCGCGTGGAAGAGCTGCTCACCCTGGTTGGTTTGAATCCGCTCATGGCCCAGCGTTATCCTCATGAGCTGAGCGGTGGCCAGAGGCAGCGGGTGGGCATCGCGCGCGCCCTTGCGCTAGAGCCCAAGTTTATCGTCTGCGACGAGCCGGTCTCCGCGTTGGACGTGTCGATTCAGGCGCAGATCATTAACCTCCTTGAAGAACTGCAGGAGCGCTTCTCTCTCACCTATCTCTTCGTAGCTCACGATCTCTCAGTGGTGCGGCATATCAGCGATCGCATCGTCGTCATGTATCTGGGGAAAATCGTGGAGATCGCCAGCCGCATAGAGCTCTATGAGAACCCGCTTCACCCCTACACCCAAGCGCTCCTATCGGCGGTGCCGGTCCCGGACCCTGCCGTCGAGGCTCAACGGGAACGGCTGGTGCTGAAAGGCGAAGTTCCAAGCCCTATGAATCCTCCTTCCGGATGCGTTTTTCATCCGCGCTGCGCCATTGCTGTTGAGGAGTGCAGGCAAGGTGTGCCGGAACTGAGAGAGGTCCAACCTAACCACTGGGTCGCCTGCATTCGGGTGTAAGGTAATCACCGCTTTTCCGGATGCCAGGTTGCCAGAGTAGCAGCCGTGGACCAACCCTTTTCGTAGACGTACTCGGTAAAAGAAGGTTTCAGACTCCCCATCATTCCCAAGAGCGTGATCCACACCAGAATCTCGTTGGCCACTCCAGCCCGCTCTATGGTCTCAATCCCCTCCTCTCTGTAGAACCCTTTTTCTTTGCCGACATGATAGACAAAGCTCGTGATGTTCGGCGTTCCGGCCACATGAATCTTCGCTTCATCCAAGGCGGAGGAGACCCGGCTGAGACCTAAGCATACAGCCAAAGACAAAATAAAGATCAACGTTTGCCTGAACGATCCTTTTGCGTTTGCCCTCAACTTCATACAACTCTCCCGATGTTGAAGATTGTCTTGATTCAGTGCCTCCCAGGCGTGGTAGATCCTGGTTGAGCACCGCCACTTTTATCAGCCGTCCGATGGAGCGTCAAGAAAATTGACGTTTTCTCGTCAAGGACATGAGATTGGCAGCTCTTGACAGTTCCGAGAGAGATGACATAGGTCTAGGTTCATAGACCAGACCCCCATTTTCGCTGGGCGCACACAAAAAAGTAAGGAGGTGCTTCATGGAAAGAGTTCAAGAGGCGAGACACAAGACGATCATAGCCGCCATTCTTGGCCTAATGATTTTTATTTGTTCACCATGGGCCCAGGCCGCAGAGAAGGGGGCGCCCCGTTCCGGAGGGGAATTGGTCTTTGCTGTAGGGGAGACCCCGCCTTCCTTTGATGGCCATCGGGAGACCACCTTCGCGATGCTTCACCCGATCGCTCCTCACTACAGCACGCTGCTGCGCTTCGATCCTCAAGCCTATCCGAAAATCATAGGCGACGTGGCGGAGAGCTGGAATATTTCGAAAGACGGCCTCAGCTACACCTTTAAAATCCGCAAGGGAATCAAGTTCCATGACGGGAGCCCGCTGACGTCAAAAGACGTCAAGGCGACTTACGATAAGATTATCTTTCCAGCGGAAGGCGTAGCCAGCGCCCGTCAGGCTTCTTACTCCGTGGTCGATAAAGTCGAGGCTCCAGACGATGGGACAGTTGTTTTTCGTCTCAAGCATCCGTCGGCATCGCTCTTGGCGAATCTCGCCTCGCCGTGGAATTTTATCTACAGCGCCGAGAAACTCAAGCAGGATCCACGCTGGTATGAGAAAAACGTCATGGGCTCCGGTCCCTTTATATTTTCGGAGTATGTCCCCGGATCCCATTGGGTAGGGAAGAGGAATCCCAATTATTACATGAAAGGCCGGCCTTATTTGGATGGGTACAAGGCTGTCTTCATTCGCGACACGGCGCCCCGGGTGGCCGCGATCCGCAGCGGGCAGGCGCTGATTGAATTTCGCGGTTTCAATCCCGCCGCGAAAGAAGATATCGTCAAGAGTCTGGGCGACAAGGTCATGGTTCAGGAAGGGCCTTGGACCTGCAACTTGACGGTTGTGATCAATACCGAGAAGAAACCGTTCGACGATCCTCGGGTCAGACGAGCGCTCACTATGGCCATCGATCGCCAGGAGGCCTCTAAAGCGCTGTCTCAGATTTCGCTCATGAAGTATGTCGGCGGCCTCTTCCGCCCTGGCCCTGACTCGCAGTTCGCCACGCCGGAGGCGGAGCTTACGAAGCTCGCTGGATTCGGCAAGAACATCGAGGCAGCGCGCAAGGAAGCCCGCCGTCTGCTGAAAGAAGCCGGCGTGGCTGAGGGATTTTCCTTCACGCTCAAGAACCGCAATGTCAAAGAGCCCTATGAAGTCACAGGAGTTTTCGTCATCGATCAGTGGCGGCAGGTCGGCCTGAATGTGACGCACATGCCGCAGGAGGGCGGCCCTTACTTCAACGACTTCCGCCAGGGGAATTATGAGACCGGCATCGACTTCGCCTGCGACTTCATGGACGAGCCCGATCTCCAGCTGCAAAAATTTGTCAGCGCCGATAAGAGCCCCCTCAACTATGGCCGGTATAACGACAGGGTGCTCGACGATCTCTACGAAAAGCAGAGCCAAACGGCCAATCTCAAAGAGCGGCTCAAACTGCTCAGGCAATTTGAAAAGCGGGTCTTGGACGAGCAGGCCTATCAGTTCCATGTCCTCTGGTGGCAGAGGATCATTCCTCACTGGGCCAAAGTCAGAGGTTGGAAGATCACGCCCAACCACTACGTGAACCAGGACTTGAGAGACGTCTGGCTGGCGGAGTAGTTAAAAAAGGTTGAAGGCGAAGGGCGGAAGGATGAAATTCATCCTTTATCTTTCATCCCTCATCCTTAAGACAAACCATGCGGCAATACATTCTGAAACGGCTGCTGCTCATGGTCCCCACTTTGTTCGGCGTTGCCGTCCTGGTTTTTGTTATGCTCAGAGTGGCGCCGGGAGATATCGTCGAGCTAAAATACGCGGGCACCGGCACTTTTGCACCTAAGGAAGCAATTGAGCGCGAACGGGCCCAGCTTGGATTAGACAAACCGCTCTGGCAGCAGTTCATAAATTGGATGTGGGGCATTGTCCGCTTCGATTTCGGTAACTCGATGTGGACGGGCCGGCCCATTACCCAAGAGATCCGGATACGGCTCGAGCTCAGCCTCGAGCTTGCTCTTATGGCTACGGTGGTGGCTGTTCTGCTTTCGATTCCACTTGGAACCCTCGCTGCACTGAAGCAGGACACCTGGGTCGATTACTCTGTGCGAATCTTTTCCATCGCCGGTCTCTCTTTCCCCTCATTCTGGTTGGGAATCGTTATCATCCTCGTCTTTCTCAATTTCTTTAAGTGGCTGCCGCCGCTCACCTTCACCTCCTTCTGGGTCGATCCCAAAGCCAATCTAATGCAGCTTATCTGGCCGGCTCTGGCGGTGGGCTATCGCTACTCGGCCATGGCCACGCGCATGACTCGCTCGGCGGTGCTCGAGGTTCTGAGGGAGGACTATATCCGCACCGCGCGCGCCAAAGGGCTGATGGAAAAAGTGATTCTGGTTCGCCATGCGCTCAAGAATGCGTTGCTGCCGGTTATCACGGTGATCGGTCTTGAGTTTGCCTTTCTGATCGGTGGGTTGGTGGTGACCGAGCAGGTCTTCAATCTCAACGGGATCGGAATGCTCTTTGTGGAGTCGATTACGCGACGCGACTATACCATGACGCAGGTTTTGGTCTTACTCGTCTCTTTCGCCTTCATTTTCGTTAATTTCGTCGTGGATCTTACGTTCGCGTGGCTGGATCCCCGTATCCGTTATCAGTGAACCATGGCGAAAGCGGCCGGCATAGGAACAGAGACAGTACCTGTTATTGCATCCCACCGTAGGTGGCTGGATGTCTCTCTTCGCTTCACGCGTCAGCGCCCTCTGGGCGCTATAGGAGCGGTCGTTATCTTGATCATGGCCTTTGCCGCCCTTCTCGCCGACGTGATTGCGCCCTATGATCCACTGAAGACCAACTACGCGGCCATGTTTCAGTCTCCGGGCGCTGGCCACTGGTTTGGCACCGACTCGTTTGGCCGCGATGTGCTCTCCCGCATTGTCTATGGCTCGCGAACGGCCCTGCTGGTGGGCTTCAGCTCCTCCTTTTTCTCCGCGACCCTGGGTGCGATTTTAGGCGTGGGCAGCGCCTACTTTGGTGGCAAGATCGATCTCCTCACGCAGCGCTTCATGGATATTCTGCTCTCATTTCCCCTGATCGTCCTGGCGCTGACGGTCGTCGCGATCTTGGGAAACGGGATCACCAATGTGATCCTGGCCATTACGATTCCGATGATCCCACGCAGCGCCCTAGTGGTGCGCAGCAGCGCTCTCTCGTTGCGCCGCACGCCATTTGTCGACGCGGCCCGCGCTCTCGGCTTCGGTCACGCCCGGATCATTTTCCGCCACATGTTGCCCAACGTCATGGCACCTTATCTGATCCTGCTTACCGCCTTCCTTGGCCAAGCCATCCTTCTGGAAGCTTCGCTCTCTTTCCTCGGTCTTGGGGTCGCAGAGCCCGCGGCAGCGTGGGGTCTGATGCTCAGAGGCGCGGCTGTGGAGTTTGCCGAAAGGGCTCCCTGGATGGCTATCTTCCCAGGCCTCGCCATCAGCCTCTCAGTCTTTGCCTTCAATCTCTTCGGCGACTCCCTGCGCGACGCGCTCGATCCGAAACTGCGGGTGTCGTAGAGGCGCGAAGGGCAGGTAGGGGATCGCTTGGCGCGGCTCACGAGCCAAAACGGCAAAGCAGGTGATGAAGGGTGTGCGTGAGAGAACTTTTCTCCGTGCCGCAATTCTGGCATAATAGGATCACATCGAGGATAACAGCCTATGAATTCAGAAGCAGCTCTGTTTATCGAGATATCCCGTAGCACTCTAGAATCGGTTAAAGCTGACTTCGAGCGGAACAACTCAATTACGGTTAAATCGCGGATAGACTTCTACAAGGCGCACGAGCTGCCCGTTAGAGCCATCATCGCGGAGAAGGGCGGGAGTTTAATGCAGGACAACAAACTTACCAGCCTCTGTCAAGCGATCGGCCTATGGACAGTTATCCCGCCGAAGCTCCAAAGACATCTGCATGAGATCGAATCCTACGGGCCGGAATCCTCCCAACCGGACGAAGTCATCCACGAAGGTGACGAATGGAAGAATTGGCTTGCGGTGGCACCCGCATTTGTTTTTTTTATCGAGAATCAGATCCTGCGCAATCCCACAGTTCTCAAAGGCATCGGCCTGTCTTAGAACCTGACAGGCCGATTAACAGCAACCGTGGGCTCTTCATCAGCCCACACCTCAACTTGGTTTGCCAAAAGAGTCTGGAGTCACCCGATAGATCTTTCATGTCAGGTGTTCGATCTTGGCTTCGGGTGAAGAGGCTGCCTGATGAGTGGAATCCTAACTTCCAGGGTTGTGAAGCAGAAAAAAGCTTTCACGGATTAACAGGCAGGGAGAAGAAGAAGGTCGCTCCCTGTCCCTCTTGACTTTCAACCCAGATCCTTCCGCCATGGGACTCCACGACCATCTTGCAGATCACCGCCGCCGCCTCCCCTGTCGTTAGCTCCCGTCGAAACCCCCCTTGTTAGTTGACTGGGCATTTACGTAAGTTTAGAATCTGTCGCCATGGCCGAATTGTCGGGCAAGTCACGCGCCGCCTCCGTACCGGTGCTTCGAGGCGCGGCCACATGGCGAATCTACCTACACTACCTGCGTGATCCTGTTGGCTGTCTCTGTCAAGCGAATCGTCGATTCGGGGAACTCTGCGTACTCGGCAGTCCGTTCTGGGTCGTTGGCCCCAAACGCGTGTGTGTATTGGCGTCGGGACCGTTGTACAATAAATTAGTCTTGGGAGATCCTGAGGTGTTCCGCACCGGCGGCCAGGGGATTCCCGGGCCGCGCGGTTCGATGCAGAGACGGCTTCGCTTCGGGTTGACCAGGATGCAGGAGCCGAAGCATCGACAGCAGCGGCAGCTCGTCATGCCAGCCCTTCTGAAAGGTGCCGTCGATAGTTATATACCTTGCATGGGGTCCATTATCTCCGATGTGATCGACCGGTGGCGTCCCGGCGCGACCGTTGACATGGATCACGAGATGCGCTGGCTGACCATGCGCGTGGCTGGCGAGACTCTGTTCGGTGAGAGAGACAGTAATCGGTCCAGGGTGTTTGGGTTGATGGTGTCGGAATGGCTTAGCCGCAGCTACACATTCGGCTCCACCTACTTCCCTGTGAATTTGCCAGGCACATCCTATCACGCCCTGTTGAAGCATGCCGAACGGCTTGCGGAATCCATCCGGGACATGATCCAGCGAAGACGCGCGGACGGAGTGGATGGCAAAGACATCCTATCCATCCTGATCCGAGCTCGCGACCAAGGAAACGCAGGGGTAACAGATGATGACCTGCTGGGCCAGACGACCATCCTGTTCGCAGCAAGTTTTGAGACGACCGCTACGGCCCTGGGCTGGACGCTTTTTTTACTGGCACAGCATCCTCCCGTTGCACTGGACCTCCTGGATGAACTTAGCAGCGCGGGCGGGGTCGACATAGACCGCTTACCGTTGTTGGAAGCAGTCATAAAGGAAGCGATGCGGATTCTGCCGCCGGTGCCACTGACATTGAGGGCCGTGACCCGTACAGTCGAATTCATGGGGCTGACGCTAAAGAAGGGCGACCGGGTCATCTGCAGCCACTACCTAACGCACAGAATTCCTGACCTCTACCCGAACCCGAACCGATTCGATCCACAACGCTGGTTTACCATTAACCCTGGACCCTACGAGTACATTCCGTTCAGCGCGGGGCCGCGTCAATGCATCGGCTACACTTTTGCCATGACGGTAATGAAATTGGCGCTGGCAGCGATCATGCGTCGATTTCGCTTTACTGTTGCTCCTGGCTCGAAGATCGATCGGTCCGTCAGGGTGACGATGAGTTCCCGGTACGGTCTGCCGATGACGATCCATCTGCAGGATCGGAAATTCCGAGCAGCCCCTGTTCGGGGTAATATTCACGAGATGGTTGACCTGCAAGATTGATCCGACACTATTCTGGAGCATTCTTACATTCCCGATAAAGGCGTTTCGTGGTAACGCCTCTCCCGGTGAGGAGTTTGCCTATTTGGGAGCGGGGTAAAGTTCAGCTAGTCCCGATTTGACGGACACCTTAAAAAGGGTCACGGGGAGGTTGAGCAAAGGATATTGATTATTTCTTTGTAAACTCGAAACTAACTCGGGCCTCTCCGTTTTCAGAGACCGTAACCTCCCGGCTTCTCGTACCGGACTCTTCGTGCTAGACTTTGGGGATATATTTGCCCGCTGGAATATTGGTCATGGAAAACGCTCCCCGCTCGTCGGTCACTGCAAAAAAGGGGTGGTCAAAGACGTGGATATATGCCTGCATCCACGCGTGGGTATCGCAGTGCACTTGGAGGATCCCGAGTTGCCTAATCTTCTGCGTTGCGTCTAAGCTTGTGCCTCGGAAAGGCATGGAGAGAGTAAAAACTGCGCGCCAATCCAAATGAGAGTGGGCGATGTGTAATTTTGGATCACTGTTTTTTACTATCAATCTATCTCCCTTCCGCATGGCAAGGACGCGAGGAGAGAAACGGCAACCATTATTATCGAGGATCTTTTCTCCTTGCTGCGCCGACCCCCTTGATCGAAGACTCTTCGATGAAGACAACGACATTCCTAAGACCACTGTTCAAACTGATAAGATAGGTCTCGTTAGGAAGGGCCTGGCCGCAATAATCTTGATCTTTGGTAACGTTGATTGGAGCCAAATTAGGCGGGACATCGGTGAACTTAACCTCTCCTGTAATAGATCCCGCGTAAGTTCTGGTTAGGGCTCCCACTGACAACACTCCCACTAAGGCAGTGGTGACTAATACCAACGTCTTTAATAGTGTTACCTGTGGATTTCATCGAGGGGAAGAAGACTGAGGGCCCGGGGGCACAGGGACGTGAAGATGATGGCAGGCCCAGACCCTGGGAGTAATCAGCCTAAGGGGTTGGCGTGAGTGGCCCTCGAGGCAGAGGCCCATTGCCCACGGCCCGAAGGCTTTCTTCCCCGAGATTGTAACATTACTTAATGCGTTTGTATTAGTCTCGTCCGCATCGCTGAAGTATCCCACAAGGAACTTATGCCAGTAAAACTGTCGTTCTAGACTTCTGCTGGCGTCAGCAGACCGTTTCTCACGGATTCAGAGGCAGCGAGAAGAAGAAGGTCGCTCCCTGTCCCTCTTGGCTTTCAACCCAGATCCTTCCGCCATGGGACTCCACGACCATCTTGCAGATCACCAGTCCCAAGCCGGTTCCCTTCTGTTGGGAGGTCTTGCCACTCGTGGTTTGGCGGTACTTCTCAAAGATCTGTCCGATCTCTTCAGCGGCGATTCCCGCTCCATTGTCTTTGATCCAAACCCTGACCGTTGCCCCATTCTCTGGACTGGCACCCACTTCTATCTCTCCCTCTTCTCCAGTGAACTTAATGGCGTTGCTTAGGAGATTGGTCAGGAGCTGATCCAGGCGGCGAGGGTCTGCCTGGATTTTTGGAAGACAGGGAGCAAGATTGCTTCTAAGGTTGATTCTTTTCTCGCGGGCCAGAGGGGAATAATTTTCCAGATTGTTCTGGAGCAGGAGCTCGAGGTCGATCTCTTCTTTGACTAGGTTAAGGCGCCCCGCCTCGAGCTTGGAGAGATCGAGGAAATCACTGACAAGATCGACTAAGCTGCGCGTGGAGGCCTCGACTTTGCCGAGCCATTTTTTCTGATCGTCAGTGATGGGCCCAAACAGTCCATCCTCCATCATCGCCACCGTCGAAATCACATTCGTGAGGGGGGAGCGCAGGTCGTGGATCGTCATCGCGGTGAAATCCGCCTTGAGCTTTTCCATCGCCTCCGCCTGGAGAATGGATTTGAGGACGGCTTCCAATTCCCGCGCGGCAGTCTTAAGAGCGTGTCTGGTTTCCTCCGTGTAATGATCTGCGTTTGGGTTAAAGACTGCTAGGCCTCCCTCCTGCAGAGCGTTGGAGAAGGGAATGGAGAGCGCTGCCAGACTGGTTTTAGCTGCTGGCTCTTCTCCATTCAAAGATTCCGGGTTGAGGATCTTCTCTTGAATCGTTTCGTTTTCCTTTGGGGTCAAGAGCCTCTCTGTCGTCACTATTTTCTTGGCCGATTCTAAAAGAGTAGCGGGGACCGGCCCTGCAAGATGAACGATCGTAAGAGGACCGTCGGAGGCGCGCAGGCAAAGCAGGGAAATTTGGTAGTCGATGAGACTCTGAAAGAATTCGAAGAAGCCTTGTAAACAGCTCATGAGATCACCGCTGAATCGTCCGATCTCGCGGATGCGATTGCTGATGGTAGCCTCGAACAGAAGGCGGTCGAGGAGATCGGTGAGTTGGGCATGCGTTCCTTGATGCGAGAAGGCCGAACCCTTGCGCCGTCTCTCTTCCTTGGGGAGCCTTTTTTTTTCTTCCAGAAGACGGGCGACTTCCTTCTCCAGAGGGGCCGGATCTGCGGCCTTCAAGACGTAACTATCCGCCCCGGCCTCCTTGCCCCAGAAGCGATGTTCCTGGTGATCCAGAGTCGTGAGCAAAATGATTGGCAGGTCCTCCGTGGCCGGGTCGTTCTTGAGGAGCCGGCAGACCTGATAACCTTTCAGCTCAGGCATCATAACGTCGGAGACCAAGAGATCAGGACCCTCCCGATGAACGAGGGTAATGGCCTCTAAGCCGTCGGCGCCCTGAACGACTTGATACCCTTTTCGCTCGAGGGCTAACGCGATCGTGCTTCTTTGGGTCCGGCTATCGTCCACCAGGACAATTTTTTTTGCGGCCATGGTATTTTAATTGACTCGCTTAATCAGGGTTTCCCGCAACAATCTCTTCCGCAATTTTTTCCAGCGGGCTCACGATCTTGGCCGCCCCGCGCAGGATGGCCTCTCTGGGCATGCCAAAGACAAGTGAGGTCGCTTCATCTTGAACAATAGTCTTTCCGCCAGCTTCGCGAATTCGTTTCAAGCCCTCGGCCCCGTCGCTTCCCATCCCTGTAAGCAGAACGCCAACGGCGTCCTTGCCATAGAAGCGGGCCGCGGATTCCATGAGCCGATCCACTGAAGGGCGGTGGCCTCGGACGGGAGCGCCGTCGCTCAAAAAGGAAGTTTTGTCGTTCCCGATTTCCAGGTGAAGATCATCGGGCGCGAGGTAGACGGTTCCCGCTTTGAGAGGCTCGCTGCTCGTGGCGATCTTCACTGAAAATGATGTTTCTCTGCTTAGACAGTCGGCAAGACCTCCTATGAATCCGGGAGCGATATGCTGTACCACGACAATAGGCGAGGGAAACTCCGGCGGGAGACCCCTCAGGACCGCAGACAGGGCCGGGGGCCCTCCGGTAGAGGCCCCTATGACAATGATCTTTCCCCCGCTCGCTATCGGAGCCGTTGATTTAGCTTTGGGTAAATTTGCCCAAGGCTTTTTGATCAAGCGAATAGGCCGGATGCGAGCCACTGTTTTTATCCTGGACAACATTTCTTCTTTGATTTTTTGAAGGCCCGCCTCGCCATAGCCGCTGGGTTTCGCCATGATATCGATTGCGCCGCTGCGCAGCGCCTCGAAAGCGAGCTCGGAGTCTCGGCTTTCGATCTTTTGGCTGACTACGAGAATAGGCGCGGGACGTGTGGAGCTTATGGTCTTGATCGCCTCGAGTCCACTCAAGACCGGCATGTCAAGATCCATCGTGATCACGTCCGGTTCGAGCGAATTCCTAAGATCGATGGCCTCCTGGCCGTTTTTTGCCCAGCCCACAACCTTGATCTCCGGGTCTTGGCTGAGCAGATCCCGCATCATGGCGGCAATCACGGGAGAGTCTTCGGCAATAAGAACTCGAATCATGGTTTCAGATGAATCGCTGGATGATCTCCAGCAGGTTTTTCTGGTCGAAGGTAGCTTTGGTGATGTAGGCATCCGCGCCCGACTCGATCCCTTTCTTCTTGTCCTCTTCTGATTGGAGGGACGTCACCAGGATGACCGGAATCTCCTTGAAACGGTCGTCTTTTTTAACCCGCTGCGTCAAGGCAAAGCCGTCCATGCGGGGCATCTGGATATCCGTAATTACGACATCGAAGCTCCTTTCGTAGAGCTTTGTCAGGGCGTCTTGTCCATCCACTGCTGTGGTTACGTCAAAGCCGGCGGCTTCGAGAATATTTTTCTCCAGGGTACGTGTGGTCAAGGAATCGTCCGCCACCAGCACTTTCTTTTTTGCCGGCGGCAAGGGACGGGTGGTGGCTGAAGCAAATGAGGGCTGGGCCGCGCCCTGGTGTGAGAGGGAGCGTACCAGATCGATGGGGTTGAGGATGAGAGCGATTTCTCCTTTCCCCAGAATGGTTCCCCCCGAGATATTGGAGAGACCTCTGAAGAGTTTCCCGAGTTCTTTTGCCACGATTTCCTCTTCTCCCAACAAAGTCTCTACCCCCAGGACAGCTCTTCCCATCGGGGTGCGGAGCAGAAGCGCCGGGATAGTTCCGCTGCGGTTCTCGAGTCTGGGTAAGCTGAGAAGGTCAGCGAGCCACGCAAAAGCGAGAGGCACTCCATCGATGATCGCCGTGGGCTTTCCTTCGATGGAGGTGATCTGGTCTGGGGAAAGAAGCAGAGTTTTTTCCAACCAATCCGTGGGTAGACAAAAGCTGTCGCGTCCCGCCTGGACTATCAGAGCATGGATTGTGCTGAGCGTGAGGGGAAGCGAAACCGTAAAGGCTACCCCTTCTCCTGCCCTGGACTCTATGCTGAGAGATCCCTTGAGACCTTCAACTTTAGTTCTCACGGCATCCAGCCCCACCCCTCTGCCTGAGATTTCGGTGACGCCAGGAGAGGTCGAAAAGCCAGAGCGGAAGATCAGCTCCCAGACCTCTTCCTCCCGCCATCGTCCGATCTCGTCGGCTGAAGCGATGCCCCTTTGGACCGCGGTCCTCTCAATGATTTGGCGGTCGAGGCCCTTACCGTCGTCGGTGACCGATATCAGGACTTTTCCCCCCTCCTGGCGGGCGGCAATGAGGATCTTCGCCTGGCGGGGTTTTCCCTTTTCCTCTCTCTCCTGCGGCGATTCGATCCCGTGATCTATGGAGTTGCGGACCAGGTGGATTAGGGGATCTCGGAGTTCTTCGAGGATCTTTTTGTCGAAGCGGGTCGAGGCCCCCTCGACGATCAACTCCACCTCTTTTTCCAGGCCGCGACTTAGGTCGCGGACCATTCTGGGAAAAGGTTCAAGAATCGTGGAGAGGGGCAGGAGACGCAGATCGCTCACTCCCACATGGATCTCATCGATGAGCCGCTCGAGGCGATGCGTGTTCTCGGAGTGCCTGAGGAGGATGTTGTAAAGCTCTTCGTCCAGGCGATCGATTCGACTGGGGAGCGAGCTCTGCGTGGAATCTTTCCCTCTGCGCCACTCCTCTAAGAGATCCAACGCCTGCTCCATCTGCCGGAGATTGTCTATGGCCTCGATCTTGGAGACCAGAAGCTCTCCTGTCTGGTTGATCAATGTGTCGAGTTTTTCAGTCTGCACGCGAATCGTAGCCAGAGCACGATCCTCGTCTATTCCGATGGGCGTCGGGGCAAGCCCCCGGGAAGGGCTGGGTTTCGGCTTGAGCTGGGGTGATGGTTTTTTCGCGTCCGCCCCAGAAGGAGTCTTTTCTTCCACGGCCCTTCGGATCTGCTCAAGAACATCGTCGATGGTTTGAGGCTCCTTGCCCTCTTCCAGGGACTTGAGCGCACGGCAAATCGCATCGATAGCCCCGTAAAGGGCGTCGATGACGGCCGGAGTCGCCTCTTTATCGCCGCGAATCAGTTGGGTGAGCAGACTCTCGAGATGGTGGGCAAGGGTCTCTATCGTTTTAAAGCCCATCATCCGGGAGGCGCCTTTGAGGCTGTGGGCTGAGCGCAAGATCTCATCCAGCGGCGCCTGCCCTGGTTGGCGCTCGAGCGCCAGCAGCCCCTGATTCAGCTTATGGATATGTTCTCGGCACTCTTCCGCGAAGATTTGAAATAGGCTCTGGTATTCTGGATCACCGCGTTCCATCTTTAATCTTGGGAATTTTTGAAATGGTTCCCGTCGCTAACCTGGAACTTCTTCACCAGTGACTGGAGGGATTGGCCCAGGTTGACCAGTTTAGAGGCGGCGATATTGGTCTGCTTCGTTCCAATGACCGTCTCCTTCATGCCTTTATCAATGCTCTGCATCGCCTCAGAGACCTGGTCGACTCCGATGGCCTGCTGCCGGGTGGCGAGAGTGATCTCCTGGACCGCCTGCACGGTCTGCTTGATGGTAGCGGTGACGCTCTGGAGGGTCTCCCCAGCCTGGAGGGTCTCTCTGACTCCCGCCTCTACTCCCTTGCTGCCTTCTTCTACGGCCAGGATCGTGCTGTGGGTGGCTGCCTGGATCTCTTGAATGATGGCGCCGATCTGCGCGGCAGCCTTCTGGCTCTGGTCGGCGAGCTTGCGCACCTCAGTAGCGACCACGGCAAAACCCCTTCCATGCTCTCCCGCTCGTGCAGCCTCTATGGCTGCATTGAGGGCGAGCATATTGGTCTGCTCGGCAATATTGGCGACGGTCTGCACGATGGAGCTGATTCTCTGGATCTGCTCGCTTAGGTTGAGGATGCTTTGCGCGATCCCTTCAGCCTTGGTTTTAATCAGGTTCATCTCTGTGATGCCCTTTTGCACCGCGTGATTGCCATGTTCAACCAGCTGAAGCGTTTCCCTCCATTGTTCAGCCACTGCCTCGGCGGTCTTTCCTACCTGATCGGAAGATTGGGCCAGCTCATGGATGGTGGTGGTGATCTCGTTGATCGAGGCAGCCTGCGAGGCGATGGTGTGGTCTTGTTCCTCAATGGCGGCGGAGATCTCACTGGTGGCGGAGGTTGTGTTATGGACGACGTCCGTAATCCGCGTCACTATCTGGTTGAGGTCTCCCACCATCTGGTTCAAAGATTTGGCTAGCACGCCCATCTCCGATGTGTCCCGCGTAGAAAGAGAGACGGTGAGGTCTCCTTGCGCGACTCGGCGAGCGAACCCTACCCCTTCACGGATAGGTTGAGAGATGGTCTGAGCGATCATCAGGGACGCCCCTGAGACAAGCAGCATCGTAAAAAGGATAATAGCCAACACCGTATTCCTAAGCTTGGTAACCGGAGCGAAGCCCTCAGACTCATCCACCTTGGCAATCACGACCGCCCCGATCTCAGGCAAGGGACGGAATGATCCGATCACCGGCACACCGCGGTGATCCTTGTAGAACGCTTCTCCCTTCTTTCCTTCAAGGCCCGTGCGGATAGGATCATTTTCCGGGACACTCTTGAGAACGGTCGATTCTTCGGTGAAGCGCGATTGGGTAAGCATCCTGTGATCGCGGTCGACGATGATGACCTCGCCAGTCTCTCCGAGGCCTGACCGCTCTTCCATGAGTCGGAGCACAGGTCTCAAATCTACTTCCAAGGCGGCGTAACCTATCGTCTTTGCGCTCTCATCGAGGACCGGGCTGGCAATGATGAAAACCGGCTGTTGGGCTACTTTGGAAAAGAAGACCGGGCTGACAAAGGTCCGCTCGGTTTCCATTCTAGGGAGGCCGGTTTCAGCCAGGCTCTTTCCTTCTTGAGCCAAGGCCTGGGAATTGGCAACCAGGATCTTACCGTCCTTGTCAGCTATCATGACATCGATATAGGAAACGTTGGTCTCTTGCCTTGCGGCGACGAGATTCTTCGCTTTCTCGATTCTCTCTTCAGGTGTCTTCGCCGAGAGCTGGGGATAGCTGGTTCTAAAGCTGGGCGACATGAGATCTTTGATCGCCGTACTCTTGGCGAGGTTTTCAGCGTCCGCCAGCTCAATCTTAAACCAGCTCTCGAGAATATATGTCTTATTATCGGCGACTGCGTTGAGCTTGTTGATGATTTCTTTCTGCAAGCTCGCACGGCTGTTCTGATAAGCCATGATGCCGATGGCCAAGATAGGGGCCAAAGAGAGAATGAGAAACCATAGCGTTAGTTTGCTTTTTATCGTCTCAGGGAGGAGTCTGTTGAATATAGCTGGGAGCTGTAAACGTCTCATTTTGTGTTTCCCTCCGGCGTCAAGCCCGAACATCTCTCAGGTTATTTTTCCCCGCTAAGCGCAGATCCTGAAGCAGCTTTTCCACATCCAGCAGGCTGAGGGGACGGTTGTTGACGAGCAGTTCTCCTCTGATAAATGGGGCCCGTTCCGGTTCCAGGGATACGGGAGGAGATTTCAGTTCTTTCAGGGGGAAGGTCAGGATATCCTCTGCCCGTTCTGCGGCCAGGGCCAACTTGTTTCCTTTAAGCGAGAGGATTAAAAGGGCCGGGACGATCTTACCCAATTCCTGCTGTGGCAAACCTAAGATAGGGCAGAGGTCTACTGCCGGCAGGAGTTCCCCTCTGAGGTTAATGACCCCGACCAAGTAGGACGGGGCACAAGGAATATGGCGCAAAGGGACCGATTGACGCGTCTCGGTGAGATAGCCGAGTTCGATACCGTAAAGTTCTTCAGCGAGGCGAAAGGAGAGGACGGAGATTTTTTCTCCGCTCTCTTCTTTAGCCGGAATCTCGCTTAGGACCAACGCCCTCTCCCGCAGGATCTCACGGAGGTTCTCCCTAGCGGGTTGAGAATCGTCCATTGAAATGGTTGTTTGCTTGTCAGTCATGTTGTTCCTTTGTCTGCCAATCACTGAATCCCGTGGGTTCTACGACCGTAAGGATTCGGCTCAGATTTAGGATAGGGATTAGGCGTCCGTTCAGTTTTCCAACTGCGAGGATAAACTTACCTTGCGCGCTTCCTGTAAACGGGGAGAGATCTGGAGCGGCTTCGATTTCTAGGTTAGAGAGGGCGATGAGCGATAATGCCTCATCGACAATGAGCCCGTAGAGTTTTTCCTTTGAGGCGATAATCAGGACGGCATTTCTGATATCCCATGGGCGCCCCTTAAGGCCCAGGCGCTGCCTTAGGTCGATAGCTGTAACCATATGGTCGCGGAGATTGAAAATGCCGCTGACAAAGGAGGGGCCATCCGCAAAGGGCGTCAGCTCCGGTAAGAGGACCACCTCTTGCACCTCGTGGATATCGATGGCGTACAAGACCTGATCGAGGGAAAAGGTGAGTAAGGTGAGATTATCCTTCATAGTTGAGTTCCCTATCGACCAACGTCAGAAGTTGTTGAGCGGTCATTCCTTCTGCACCCTGAAGCGCATCGGAAAGAGAGGTAGAGCTGAGAAGATTCCTGGCGACAGCTAGGCTCTTCCGTGCCTTATCCTTGTGCCCCTGTTCTTTATAGATTCGACCGAGATAAAAGTGGCCCAGGACGAAGTTCGGGTCGATATAGACCGCTTTCTTGAAAGAATGGAAGGCCTCATCGATCTTGCCCTCCTCGATCCAGAGGAGGCCTAAAAGGTAATGAGCCCATAGGTGGAGAGGATCCAGGGCGAGGGTTCGGGAAAGCCAATGAGATGCCTCGGAGAGATGGTGACGATCGGCAGAGATCTGACCCAACAGGAAACAGACACGGCTGTCTTTAGGGTTCTTCTCTGTTAAGCCGGCCAGGAGCACAAGCGCCTTGTCAATCTCTCCTTGAGAGATAAGGTCGAGGGCTTCGTCCACTGGGCGGCGCTCGTTTTTTTGCGCAGAGGCGTGCTCGATCCTCCTCTTGGGCGCCAGAGGTTTTGGAGATTCCCTTACTGGCAATAGAAGGGGAGCAAGTTTTAGGCTTGAGGTCTTCTTTTGGAAAGGGGCCTTTTGATAAATAATAGTTTCGGGAAAGACCCTCACTTCAAAATCTCGATAGGCCTTGGGGGAGTATTCCGCGGCTCCTGTCAGAAGAAATCCTCCCTCATCCAAACAGGCATGGAATCTACGAACTATCCTCTCAGTCGTCTCCGGCCGAAAGTAGATGGTCACATTGCGGCACAGGATGATATCAAGATCGGTTGTCCCGGTGAGTGGGGATGGGTAGAGATCACTCTTTAGATTGAGAGTGCGGAAGGTGACCGAAGAGCGGATCCGATCCTCGATGCGGTAGCGTTCTCTACTCTTCCGGCGGAAGTACTTTTCGATGATATGGGGCTCCATCTCCCTGAAGGACCAGGGACGGTAGACACCCTCTCGGGCTTTTTCCAAGGCTGCAATGTCGATATCCGTAGCGAGAATCGTGACCTCCCATGCATCGATGTTGGGGACAGTACCGAGTAGCAGAATCGCCAGAGAGTATGGCTCCTCGCCCGTAGCGCAACCGGCACTCCAGATCCTGAGAGTTTTTTCTCCTCGGGATCTCTTCGCTTGCACGAGTTCAGGGAGAAGATAATCTCTGAGAGCCTCGAAATGAGCCAAGGTGCGGAAAAAATAAGTTTCGTTGGTTGCCAACACATCCACCAGGCTGTTTAGGTAGGTTGCGCCCTCTATCGAGCCGGCGTTAATAGCATGGATAACCTGTTGAGGCGGTATCGAACGGAGGATGCCGCTGTGATCCGCAAAGAGTTCTTCCAGTCGATCGAGTTTCTCTACACTCAGGTAGAGCCCGGTTTTTTCTTCCAGAAGGTCTCTGAGTCTAAGCAGATCGCTTCTTTCCATCCATCTCCTCGAAAAGGACTGAGCGCTTGGCCATCCAGGCTCAGCTATGGTGGCGCTGTTTCTTAAGTCCTGCTGTTCTTCCATACATTGACCGTTTTTTTTGCTTGTTGGACACTAGGTTGAGAATATCCATTTTGCTGAAGCGCCAGCTACGCCCGATTCGATTTCCGGGAATGATCCCCTCTTCGGTCAGTCTATAGACTGTTTTCACATGTATCTGGAGAAGTGCTGCTACCTGCGAAGGCGTTAATATCTCGTTCACGAGCGGACGCTCCCTGTTATTTTCTAATTTCCTTGTATGTTCCCTAAAGTGCCGAAAAGTAAGCACGAATCATGCCATGCGGCTGGGTGTTTCTTCAGGCGGGGCAGAAGGGACTATTTTGACAGATGATTTTCTGCTTTTTGGCAGACCAATCGTTTCATAGGCTGTTAGCATCGCCTGAACAAATAGCGCCGGATATGACTTTTTTTCGTCACCTCGTTGCGATTTTTCGCTGAATCGAATGGGAGTGATTTATTGGGTCGGATGTGATATTCAAGGGCCGTTCATGGTCGATGTCGAGGCCAATTATCAAAAGATTTTGGAGCGCATTCGCGAGACGGCTGCAAAGCGTGGCAGAGACCCTGCGGGAATCAGGATTCTTGCTGCGTCCAAATCTCAAGATGTTTCGAAAATTCGAGCTGCCGTAAAGGCTGGAATTCGGCTTTTCGGCGAGAGAAAAGAGGGAACTCATAAAGGAATCGGTCGAATGGCATATGATCGGCCATCTCCAGCGTAATAAAGTCAAGGTGGCCCTAAGACTATTTGATCTGATAGAGTCTTTGGACAGTCTGGAACTTGCGAGGGAGTTGGATAAACAAGGAAGAAGGGCAGGCAAAGTGGTCCGGACCTTTGTGGAGGTCAATCTGGGAGGAGAAGAGACCAAAAGCGGAATCGACGAAAAGAAAGTTTCCTCTCTTTTACAGCAGATCGGTTTGCTTTCCCGGGTTCGTGTGGAGGGATTGATGACAGTGCCCCCATTCAGGGAAAAATCGGAAGAGGTGCGTCCCTACTTTCGCCATTTAAGGCAGTTGAGGGAAAGACTCTTGGACTTGAAGATTCCCAATGTCGATCTAAGGGAACTCTCGATGGGCATGACACAGGACTATCCGGTGGCGATCGAAGAGGGAGCGACACTGGTGCGGATCGGGACGGCTATTTTCGGCCCAAGGAGGACATAAGTTCACAGATGTTTATCCTATCCAATTTATTGATTGCTTTGGCGCAGGTCGTGGACTATCTATTGACGGCCTATATGTGGATCGTTATCGCCAGAGCGATTATCTCTTGGGTCAACCCCGATCCCTACAATCCGATCGTTCGTTTTCTCTATAGCGCGACCGAGCCGGTGCTCTACCGGATTCGCCGCATGTTGCCTCTGTATGCCGGAGGGATCGATTTTTCTCCGATCATCGTTTTTGTAGCGATCATCTTTCTCCAGCGATTCTTGGTCCAGTCCATCTACGATTTGGCGCAGTCGCTCCGTTACATGGGATAGTTTTTGGGAGGTTCCCATGAAATCTCTTTTTGTCGCCGATATCCGCGAGAACCAGCCGGTGGATTCCGTGTTCATCGTGACAGCGAAAAACCATGGGGTGACCAAGGGAGGGAGCGGTTATCTGACTGTTAAGCTGCTTGATCGGAGCGGCGAGATCGAAGGCCGAGTCTGGGAGCGCGCCGACGAGCTGGGAAAGGGATTTGACAAAAATGATTTTGTGCGGGTGCGCGGTCACGCGACTCTTTACCAAGGGAAAATCCAGGTCCGCGTTCAAGACGTTGCCCGCGTGGAGGAAAAAGAGGTCGCGGCTGAAGATTTTTTACCAAAAAGCAAGTTCGATCCCGAAGCGATGGCCGAGGAACTGATGGCCATCCTCAGGGGCATGAAAAATCCTTACCTCCGTGCCCTGGCCGAAGTTTTTTTCGCCGATCTGGTCTTCATGGATCTCTTCAAGCGCGCGCCGGCAGGAAAAAGCATCCATCATTCCTATCTGGGCGGGTTGTTGGAGCATACCCTTTCGCTCCTCAAGCTTATTCTCAAGGTTGTCGAGAATTACCAGGGGATCGACGTCGATCTCCTTCTCATCGGTGGCTTCCTCCACGATATGGGCAAGATCTACGAGTTCTCTTTTGATCGGTCCGTGGAATATACCGACCGGGGACAGCTCCTGGGCCACCTGGTTATGGAGGTTGAGATCGTAAACGAGAAGATCAAAACCATTCCGGGCTTTCCCGAAGAGCTTGCGCTGCTGGTAAAGCACATGCTGGTCAGCCATCACGGCTCCCTGGAGTTCGGCTCTCCCAAGCTGCCGCAAACGGTGGAGGCGGTCATTCTTCACTATCTGGACGATCTGGACGGTAAGATCCAGAGCATCCAAACCCTCATGGAAAAAGAGCGCGGATCGCGGTGGACTTCCTTCCATCGCGGCTATGGGCGGAATTTTTTTATTGGGAAGTCCGAAGAGGAAAAAGGGGAATAGACGCATTAACGAAATGAGGAGGTCTCTGCCGTGAGGATATTTCTCGAAGGCAAATGGGTCGATAGGCCGCAAAAAATCGAAGTCCGAAACCCGTACGACAACTCCGTTATCGACACGGTACCCAAGGCTGACAAGAACGATGTCGAGCGCGCCTTGAGCTTCGCCGAACGCGGGGCGAAGGTCATGGCCAAGCTCTCCGGCTATGAGCGCTGGAGGATTTTGCGAAAAGCTGCTGATCTGATGGCGGCGCGCAACGAAGAGCTGGGGCGGACCATCTCGACGGAAGAAGGCAAGATCATCGCCGAAGGCCGGGGAGAGGCGAGCCGCGCAGTCGAAACCATGATGGGATCGGCGGAGGAGGCCAAACGGCTTCACGGCGAGACTATTCCATTGGATGGCGATCCCGGCGGCGCCAAGAAGCTGGGATTCACGCTTCGGGTTCCGTGCGGCGTGGTGGTGGCCATCAGCCCGTTCAACTTTCCACTGAATTTAGTCTGTCACAAAGTCGGGCCGGCCTTGGCCGCGGGTAACTCGGTGATCGTCAAGCCCGCGACGGATACTCCGCTTTCGGCTTTGAAGCTCACTGAGATTTTGCTCGAGGCAGGACTCCCACCCGAGGGCATTCAATGTATTACCGGTTCTGGGGGTGACATCGGCGACGTCCTTGTCTCCGATCGCCGTGTGCGCAAGATCACGTTTACCGGCAGCCGGGAAATCGGAGAGCGAATCTGCCGTATGGCCGGTCTTAAGAAGGTCACTATGGAACTCGGTTCCAATTCTCCTCTGATTATTATGCCTGATGCTGATATCGACAGAGTGGCGGCAGCCGTTGTCGCCACGGGCTATGGCAATGCCGGTCAGACTTGCATCTCCACGCAAAGGGTTCTGACCGCCGGCAAAGTGTATAGCGATTTTTTGAGCGTTCTGGGCCCAAAGGTGCAGGCCCTGAGCACGGGGAACCAGCTTGACGAGCAGACCAAGGTGGGCCCAATGATCCGGGAAGGGGACGCTGTCCGCGTTGACGAGTGGGTGCGGGAGGCCGTTGGGGGCGGCGCACGGGTCGTCGCTGGCGGCAGCAGGCGAGGAGCAATCTATAGCCCCACGGTGGTAGCAGACGTGAAACCCGAAATGCGTATCTCCCGTGACGAGCTCTTCGGCCCGGCGGTAGTTGTCACTCCCTTTAACTCCATTGATGAGGCCATCGCGTTGGCCAACGATACTGTTTATGGTCTGTCAGCCGGTATCTTCACCGAGAATGTGGAATGGGCGATGAGGTTTGCCCGCGAAGTCGAATCCGGCAACCTCCACGTCAATTGGGGGCCGCAGTGGCGCGCGGATCTGATGCCCTACGGCGGGCTCAAAGATTCCGGTTTCGGCAAAGAAGGGCCGCGCTACGCCGTGGAGGAGATGACGGAATTAAAAATGGTCGTATTTCACTTGAATTCATAGCTATGAGAACAGACGGACGAAAACCGAAACAGCTAAGGTCGCTAACGATTACGCCGAGCTATATCAAGACAGCCGACGGCTCGGTCTTGATTGAGGTGGGCGACACAAGGGTCATTTGCACAGCGAAGCTCGAAGAGCGAGTCCCGCCGTTTCTGCGCAACAGCGGTAAAGGTTGGATTACCGCGGAGTACGGCATGCTCCCTGGATCCTCACAGCAGCGCATTGGCCGCGAGTCGTCACGCGGGAAAGTCGGCGGCAGGACGCATGAGATCCAAAGACTCATCGGCCGGAGCCTGCGGGCGATTGCTGATTTGTCAAGTCTTGGTGAGAGAACGATTTGGATCGATTGCGATGTGATCCAGGCTGACGGTGGCACGCGGACGGCATCGATCACGGGCGCCTATGTCGCGCTTGCGGCGGCGGTTCGCCATTGGCTGAAGCAAGGGATCATTGACACGGACCCCATTAAAGACTCGGTTGCGGCCGTGAGCATCGGTATCATCGACGGAAAAGTTCTTTTGGATCTCAGTTATGAAGAAGACAGCCGGGCCGACGTCGATATGAACTTCGTCATGACCGGCGCGGGAAAATTCGTTGAAGTGCAGGGAACTGCCGAAAGTTCGCCCTTCACCAAAAAGGGTTTGGAGCGAATGGCCGAGATCGCTCAGCAAGGCATTCGCGAGCTGATCAGGGCACAGAAGAATGCGCTGGCCAAGATTTCCTAGTTCTTTCAACCGTGGAATTATTGGTTGGCACAACGAATTCCGGGAAGCTGGCTGAGATTCAAGAAGTTCTCAAGAATCTGCCCGTTGAGCCTATTGCCCTCAGCAGTCTCCAAAAATGGCCCGACGTGCTGGAAGCTGGAAAAACGTTCGAGGAGAATGCCGTAAAGAAGGCTCGAACCTTTGCCGATTTCTCCGGCTGCGTGACTTTGGCGGATGATTCAGGCTTGGTGGTCGATGCCCTTGATGGAGCGCCGGGGGTTCATTCGGCTCGCTACAGCGGGGAAAATACCAATGACGCCCGGAACAACGAGAAACTGCTCCGAGCGCTGGCGGATTTGCCGCAGGAGAAGAGGAGTGCGCGGTTCGTTTGCGTGCTCGCGTTATGTCTTCCCGCGTCATCCGGGGGAAACAAGTGGATTTTTCGTGAGGAGTGTGAAGGGCTGATCGCCTTGTCTCCCAGAGGAGAAAGCGGTTTTGGCTATGATCCGCTCTTTTTTTACCCTCCTTTGGGCAGGACTTTCGCGGAGTTGGATCGAGAGGCCAAGTGTCGCGTCAGCCATCGGGGAAAGGCGTTAAGAAAACTGGCCGAGGCCCTGCCTGCGCTGTTGGATCTTCGGACAAATCCTTGATTTCACCCCCCGCATATGTAGAATAAGCACGGTCGAATTTGACGGGGCGTAGCGCAGCCTGGTAGCGCACCTGCCTTGGGCGCAGGGGGTCGGACGTTCAAATCGTCTCGCCCCGACCACCTGAAAAGTGATGAGTAGTGAGTGCTGAGTGGGAAAAGAGCGAAAGATTTTTTGCTCATCGCTCATCACTCATTACTTGTTTTGGCGCCAGTAGCTCAGCTGGATAGAGCAACGGCCTTCTAAGCCGTAGGTCAGGGGTTCGAATCCCTTCTGGCGCGCCAGCATGGCTTGAAGTGTGGTGAGTGTAGCTCAATATGGTTAGAGCACTGGACTGTGGCTCCAGGGGTTGAGGGTTCAAATCCCTTCACTCACCCCAGTTTTAAAAAGGATAAAGGATGAGGGATAAAGGATGAATTTTCCATCATCCTTTCGCCTTCCGACTTTATCCTTGTTGTTGGAGATGGGCCGCTAGCTCAGTTGGTAGAGCAGCTGACTCTTAATCAGCGGGTCCGGAGTTCGAGTCTCCGGCGGCCCACCAAAACTCCCCGCAGTTTCAATCGCTTGCGAGATATCAAGAATCACCTGTTCTCCAACTGTCCGCAAATTGTCCGTGTTTTGTCCGTGTTCTCTCATCCAACCGCCTTTTTCAGCGGATAGATGACGCCAGCCTTAGCCTGCCTCTGAAGATGCGACTGTAACATCTCCGACGCGCGGGCCAGATCGTCCTCGCTCACGATATTGTATCGGTCAAAGATGCTCCGCGTTTTGTGGCCGCTCAAGCTCATGGCCACCCGCTGCGGGATACCCGCTCTTACCATGTTGCGAATGGCCGTCCTTCTGAGATCGTGGACGATCACGCCGCTGAGCCCCGCCTTCCTGGTTGTGTTTCTCCATGCCTTGCGGAAGTCCCCGATCGGCTCCCCGTTCAAGTGAAACACAAACAGGCAATCGGGCCGTCTCTTCTCTCTGGCCGTCTCGATCACTTCCAGGAGTTCGCCGCTCAGCGGTAACACTCGCCCATCCTTATTCTTGGAAATCTCCGGCCTGAGCCTCACCACCCGTCCAGCGAGATCCACGTCGCGCCACTCGAGGGCTTTCATCTCGCTGACTCGCCACCCGCTGAGATAAAGGAACGTCACCGGGTCTTTCAGATAGTCCGGCAGATTTTCTCTCAGAGCCAGGAAGCCGCCATGATCCAGGAAACCTTGCCTTGCGTTGTTCTCCTCCAGCGTTGGAACGTAGGGACGGGCGGAGAGCTTCCCCGCTTGCACGGCGAGGGAGAACATCCGCTTTAGGGCCGCGAGTTCCCGGTTGATGCTTCCGTTGCTTGACCCTTCCTCCTGGCGGTGAGAGATGTAAGCTCGGATTTTGTCCGTTGTGATGTCCAGGGCTCGATCCAAGCCAAAGAA
>WNFH01000268.1_pt1 | contig 32669 bp, 31 predicted proteins | sample 5400411 | NCBI WGS metagenome assembly WNFH01 (sample SAMN13153347, study PRJNA577476) | soil metagenome | isolation source: 200 cm saprolite under Douglas fir tree site 2 hole 3 | place: USA:California | collected 2015-04-18 | reverse complement strand
GTCTAAGTTAAATCCCCGGGTTCCGCTGCGATGAATAGGGATATTCAAGTGCGGCCAGCGCATGGATGCGCAGGAGTGGCCGCTTCATCCAGGCTACGAAACTATTTGGTGCGTGGAACGCACCAGACTGTGTGAAAACCCAAACTCAAATTTTTCGGTGGGGGTACCTGTGCAAGAAAATCCAAATATTGGCGCTCTTGTGGCGCAATTGCGCAATATTTCCCCAGCATCTTGATATAGAGTGGGAAATTTTCCAGTCACGAAAGAAATTTTTTGGAGTTTTCACACAGTCTGGCACCCTATGCTCGCTGGTACCGGTACGGGCGCGGCCGGCGCGCAAGGTGCTAGTGCCGTGGCTGGTGAGTAAGTGAGAGAGAGATGGGCTATCACGTCTCAATTGTCCGAACAGGACTACCAGAAAAGACAATCCGTCAAGAGGAGATTGTTTCCGTCGTTGAAGGCCAATTCGGGTTCGAGCTTGAGCGCGACGATGCGGGCTCAATTAAGCAGGTTTCCCGGGAAGTCTCGGGGGAAGAAGTTCTTCTGTTTTACGACGAGGGCGAGTTGTGGGCAAAGACCCCCGGTGAGACGACCCTAAGAACAATGATAGAGATTGTTCGCGCGCTCGGGAACGGCGCACGCGTGCGTGGCGATGAGGGCGAAACATACAAGAGCGTTACCAAGACATTTCATCACCCGGATGATGCCCATTTACTGGAAGAAACTCCAAAAATCTACTGGAAAGACGTGGTGTCGTGGGCCTTGCCAATTTTGGCAGGCCTTTCCTTCATCTATGGTTTCGGGACGCTGCTGCTTCGGTACTTGAGCAAAACCTACGGTTTCGGGTCTTAACTTAAGCGTGGTTGGGCTGAGCGCACGATGCCCAACATCAGCAAGACAGGAATACATCTCACGAAAAGTCGCCTCAGGCGGCATGAGGGTGTAGATTGAAATAGATTATTTAGTTAAGGGAGGAACAATCATGAAGATTCAGCGGCTTCTCATCGTGCTCACTCTGGTGAATCTGGCGCTTCTGATTTTCACGCTCGCGCAGATACGTCCGGCGGTCGCCGAAGGCGTCCCGCCAGTGCTGCGAGGTCGTGCGCTCGAAATTGTCGATGAGCAGGGTCGGGTTCGGGCATCCCTTAATGTGCTGCCGGCAAAGACACAGCCGAACGGTGAGACGTACCGTGAAACCGTGTTGTTGCGGCTGATCACCGAGCGCGGGCGTCCGTCGGTCAAAATCGGCACGTCGGAGCAGGCCGCGGGAGTGAGCCTCGCCGGCCCCTCGGGCACGAAAGGCACATACGTGATATTGGAAGCGAAAGGCACGGCCAGCTCATTGAGACTGAAAAACGAGGATGGCCGAGAGCAGATCGTCAAGCCGTAGCATGGAAACACACCCCACATCCGGATTTACTTCATGCTCGACGCGGTTGCGGCGGGAATCAAACGACAGTTACGGTGGGGTCTGTACCTCGAACAATCCCCAATCGAGCCAGTCCACTAGGCCAGGGCGATCAGCGCCAATACGGCACTCAACACCGGTTTGGACATCGCCATAGGACTACTTCATTCCGAGCTGGCTCATCAGGAAGGCATAGATGTCGGCGCTTTCCTCGATGCGCTTGTCCAGTCCCGTGCCGCTACCGTGGCCGGTGTCCGGGCTGATCCTCAACAGGATCGGCTTGCCCGATGATGTTGCCGCTTGCAGGCGCGCCGCCATCTTGCGCGAATTGTAGGGGTCCACGCGGCCGTCGTTTTCACCGCTCGTGAGCAACACGGCCGGATAGGGAGCGCCGTCCTTTACGTTGTGATAAGGCGAATAGGCGTAGAGGGCATTGAACTGGTCACTATCCTTCACCGTGCCGAACTCCGTCACGTTGAACGCTCCGTTTGGCGTCAGCTCCACGCGCAGCATATCGTAGATTCCCACCGAGCTCACCACCGCGCGGAAGAGGTCCGGCCGCTGCGTGAGAATCGCCCCCATGAGCAGCCCGCCATTGCTCCTTCCCTGCGCGGCGAGCTTGTCGCGCGTCGTGTAGCCACGGTCGATCATGTGCTGAGCGCCGGCGATCATGTCATCGAACACGTTCTGCTTCCTGGTGAGATTGCCGCCCAGATGCCATGCCTCGCCGAATTCTCCGCCGCCACGGAGATTCACGACCGCCAAGATGCCGCCGTGGTCCAGCCACACCCGATTGGTCGGCGAGAAGGATGGCCGCTGGCTCAAGCCATAACCGCCGTAGCCGTACAGCAGCACGGGGTTCGAGCCGTCACGCTTGGTGCCTTTCTTCATCAGGATATTCACCGGCACCTTCGTGCCATCCTTGGAGACTGCCATTTCCCGAACGACTTCCGCGTCGTCGAACCGGACCTTCGATTCGCCGGCGAGCGCGGTCCTGACGAGCTTGTCTTCCCGCGGTGAATAGCGGTACCAGGCAAAGGGTTTCACATAGCTCTGGCTTCCCAGGAGAACATTGTCGCCGTCCAGACGCTCGCCGATGGAAGCGCTGGACACGGGCTCGGTCGGCAGCGCGGGCAGTGACTTCCCGGCGAGATCGAATACCCGGATTTCCGAAGGGCCGCCCACCATGTAGGCCACGTAGAGCCGCGTTTTGGCCGGCACCATCGATTCAATGACCGCGTCGCCTTGGGGCACCAGCAGCGTTGCGCTCGCCAGATCGGGCCTGGACATCGGCATCGTGACGATCTTGCCGCGCGGCGCGTCCTTGAGCGAGAGCGCATAGAGCTTGCCGTCCGGCCCCAGCCCGATGCGCCGGATCTTGTCGGCATGGTCCGCAACCCGAATCCACTCCCCTTTCGGATTGCGCAGGTAATACGCAAACTCGCCGCCGTCGCCGTTGGCCACGCTCGCCAGGACGTAACGCCCGTCGCGCGTCGAGCTCAGCGCCGTTTCCGCAATGCGCGGGAATTCCCTGCCGATGACATAAGTATCGGCGCTCGCGGGCGTGCCGAGCTTGTGGAAATAGACTTGCTGGTAAAAGTTGACGTCCTCCTTGGCGCGCTCGTTTCCCTGCGGGTATCGGGTGTAGTAGAAGCCCGTCCCGTTGTCGTCCCAGGCGATGCTGCCGCCCGCGGTGGCGTACTGAACGCGCGGAACAACGTCGTCGAGCTTCTTGCCGGTGCGAGTGTCGAACACATGCGCCGATCCGTCTTCGCTGCCGTTTTCCGATAGCGCGACGGCGACATACTTGCCGTCGAGCGACGGCGCATAGAAATCGATCGCGGTGGTGCCCTTCGCGTTCAGCGTGTTGGGATCCAGGAGAATCCGTTCGGATTTTACGTCACCGGCCGATTTCATGACCACCAGGAAGGGCTGGTTCTTCGGCGGCTGGAGCTTCATCGCGAAGAGCGCACCGCGATAGTGAAAGCCGTAATAGCGAAAGGGCGCGCTGCCGAGCAGTTCCTTGAAACGCGCCTGAAGCCCCCGTCGGGCCGGCAGCGCGTCGAGCACGCTGCGGGTGAGGTCCAATTGTTTCGCGCTCCAGGCCTTTACGGCGGGATCGCTCCCATCTTCGAGCCAGCGGTAATCCTCGGTGATCTGGACGCCATGATAGGAATCGGTGATTGGCTTCTTGGGAGTCTCCGGGTAATCCAGGGCATGAGCGTTGGCGGCCAGCACCAGCACTCCCACGATAGCGGTGCAAATGGCGGTGATACGAAAATCAGATCGCAAAGACATTAGAGACGCGAGCCGCTTGGGATTGATGCCATACCTGGGCAGTCGGAAAGGGGAATAGGGAAATTAAACGCCCCTTTTCGCCAACTATCAATCTATCGCTGAGCCCGCGAGTAGTCAATCGCAATCAATCGTACGAGTGTTTGGTGAAAATTGCGGTTTTGCGGGGAGTCTTCGGGCCATGCTTCGGCCCGGGGTGGCTGATTTCGAGACCGTTTGGACGCTTGCGCGAGTGCGGGCCGAGCGGGAGGGTCGGCCCAGTTGCAGAACCGGTGCAACTTCTGCCACAACCGGAATTACGCCGGCGAACAGAACGTCCCGCGCCTTGCCGGCCAACGCGAAGACTACCTGGTGAAGGCGCTGCGCGCATTTAAGAGCGATAGCGTCGCGGCTACGACGCGGCGATGGCCGACGTTCTCTACGCGATAGCGACGCGCAGATCCGCGATCTCGTGTACTTTCTGGCGCGTCTGCGCTGACGTGTCGCCGCCGGTCTAAGTTGAATCCCCGGGTTCCGCTGCGCTTCACCCAGGCTACGGAACTAATACGGCACGGCGTGCGATGGAGGCAAAGAATAAAGCCCGGCGGGCCGGGCTTCGGTCATTGCGTTTGCTTCACTTCCCCGGGTTTCGCTTGCGCTCAACCCACGCTACGCGGGCTGAGCAAGCCAAAGAGCAAAATCAGGATCGTCACGATCGCTCCCTCCCTGATAGTCCAGCTACTTTTGGGTAGCCTCCACCCTGATCTGGCCGCCCGCGTAGGGGAATCGCCGCACGGCATAAGGCTGGAATGCGCCTCGCCCGAAGGCCGGGTTCTCCTTGACGCGGTAGGACACGACGTTGTATGTCTCCGCCGGCGGGGTCGTCCACTCGACGTGATAGCCGATCGTAGGCTTGACGCCCAGGAAGACGGCCACGGCGAAGTAGCCCTTGAAACTCGCGCAGGGAGAGAACTTGCCGATCGCTTTCCAGAGCGTGCTCCACTCCTCATCGGTGCGCACCACGACGACCATGGGGTTTGCCACGGGAGACAAGCCCTCCCACTCCATGGGAGGGACTAGGGGCAACGCGTGGTCCCAGCTGTCCACGGGACGAAACCTGCCTCCGACAAGCGCATTGTCGGCAACGACCAGTCTGAGGCGGAAGCCCCCGTCCGTTCCCGCCTTGTCGCCCAGGACATCGCTGTCCTGCTCCCCCGTCAGGAGGAGAAGGGCGTAGACGCCGTCGCTGGCCCAAGCGCCAAGCAGGTAATTGGACTTGCCGCCGCATCTCGTCCGCAGCTCGTCCGTAAGTTGAGTCTCCTCGAGGTCGCGCCTGAGCGCCGGGAACGAGAATATCTCGTTGGCCAGCCTCCTCGGGCCACTGCCTTGATCCCGGTATCTCGGCAGGCCGGACTTGTCGATCGCGGCCGCGGCGATTTCTGCCCTGGTTCTGAGCACCTCGAAGTGCCGCATCACGTCGGGCACATCGCGGAACATGGGCCCAAAATCAGCCGCGATCTCGCGCACGGCGTCGGCGCCCTTGAGCCGCAGCACGGTGACATCGGGAACGTCGAAGGCCGTCTTTCCGTCTCGATAGGCCAAGGCGGCGCGCAGCGCCGTCGCCGGCTCATGGACTTCGGACGGATCGAAGGCAAACTCCTCGTCGCAGTCCCGGGCCTTGCGGCCCCGCGCCACGAGCCCTGCATTCTGCTTCCTGCACTTCTCCATCTCTCGCGCGGCCTCGCGCCCCGCGTTCTGGGCGCCCTCGACCTCGGCGCGTATGGCGGCAAGGTAGGGACCAAGGATGGGCGCGCGCGCGGCGAGCTGCTCAGCTTTGTCGCCGATGCCAATGGTAACCGTCGGATCGGAGCGGGAATGCGCGGGGCCGGCCAGCGCGGCCGCGGCGGCGAGCAGCATGATGAGCAGGCAGCCCTTTCGTTCAGCAGCACCTGTCATAGCGCCATCCTCCTTACCTCGGCAAGCAGATCCTCGAGGGGAATAGGGGAAATTAAACGTCTCTTTTCGCCAACCATCAATCTATCGCTGAGCCGGCGAGTAGTCAATCGCAATCAATCGCCGCCTTCCGGCCCTAAGTCGATGATCCAATCGGCGGCTTTAATGACGTCGAGATTGTGTTCGATCACGATAATGGTATTGTTGTGGTCGCGCAGGCGGTGCAGCACCGCCGGCAAACAGCTTGCGCAAGGGAGAAGGAACGTCCCTGCGCGGCGGTGAGGCCGGGGGACACCTGGCCGTGGAGCCAGTAGGGGCATCAGCAATTGGCCGATCAAGAAGTTGCCAATTGGGCGGTCTAAAAGAATACAATTGGACGCAATGGGGGACAACTCTACCCCCGCTATCTTTTGCCCCGCCTGCGGCGAGCGCTGGCGGATACACCGGCCTGGCGTGCAAACCATCAAGTGAGCGGGTCATCGCCGGGACTTTGCCAACTTCAATTCCTCCCACATCCAGCCGAAGTCATAGGGCGCGGTTCCTTGCTCGGCGGCGCGGCGTAGCTCGTGGTTTTCCAGATACTTAAGCCATGCGATGACCTGCTCGCGCCCCTTCTTGCTCCTGATGCACTGCCGCGGAGTTTTCCCGTCCAACGCGGGGATGGGCTGGTCCAGGCACTGGCGGTAATGCCGATCGAGATAGTCGTGCACGATCCCGGCGGCGACCTCAGGATCGATCGTGTCGGCGGCGCGTCCGCCGTCCGCGGTTTGCGGAACCGGTTTATCCTCTGCCATCAGTTGTTCCGGGGTCTGCACCTTGGTCAGGGGTGGACTGACCAGATCGCGAAGGAGTGCCATTAGCGTATTTTTGCCCCGCTCTGTCCGCTCCAAGGAGTTGGCTGTGAAGGTCAGCGCCTTTGGTAGCAGTTCAAGTGTACCGCTGATGGGGAGCTGACCGTTGTAGAAGGATTCGATGGACAGATCCTGTCCAGGTGTTTTGCCGGTGCCCTTGAATTCCGGCAGCCACGTCCATACCGGCTCACCGGCGGGATCGCGTTCCCATTCGGAGGCCGCATCCAGGCGTTCTATAATTGCGTTTCGATCGTTATCGTCAAACGGAAAGCGGCTTTCGGTAAACACCAGTGGCTCGCCATCGCGGTTGACCATTTTGGGCAGCGGTGCGTGTAGCCGTTCCAGGGTATGCATGAGCCAGATCTGGGTGAATGCGGGGCAGGATTGCTGCAGCAGCTGCCTGTCGAGCGCTTCCGGCGGCAGCGCCTTGGCCACGGCCTCCTTGTCGGCCAGCCGGCTTAGTTTTTTGATCAGTTTCTTGCGGGTGTTGTCCAGCACCTTCAGCAAGTCTTGCGACGCTTCCTGGGCAAACGGCAGGATGCCGCCGGAAAAGATATATTTGCCGTCCGACTTCAGCGCCCGGGCCGCGATCCGGTCCCACTGGACCAAGCCTTGCGTGCCCAGGTGTTCATAGACGCGGATGGGCTCGCCGCCGCGCACTAGGTCGCGCAGGTCGCCATGATGGCCGGGCGAGACGGCGATCACTTCGTAGAGGGAGAGAACGGAATCGCGAAGCTGTTGCAGATACCGGCGGCCGGGGACGCTTTCGCGCCAGCCCCGGTGCTTCAGGTAATCGTCGATGGGATTCTTACCGTCCGGTGCGAAGTCGCGGCTGATGAAATCCTCGAACATCATGCCGAACAGCATACCTCCGTAGCCGTGCTCGGCCAGTTCCTGGGCAAGTTCTTCGTGGCTGATGCCCATGCGGTCGCAAACCGGGGCGAGATGGGCGTCGAATACGGCCGCCTGTTGGTCCTCCCAGTCGGGACGAGCAGCCCAATTCATAATGTTGCGTATCGCTTTATCAGTATCGCTATGGTTTCCCATGCTCTTTTTTCCGTGGGGGCTCTGTTCTTTGGTGACGGGTGATGCATTAGGGTATTAGCTTACACCAAGGAGCGCAGCGTTTGGACACTTTACTCTATCAAGTGACGCACCCGCGTGAGCCTACAGACAGGCTGCAGTAAACAGATTCATTTTTCGGTTCAATTTCTGTTATTGCTTGACTTAGCCCAACTTCCTCGCCAAGCCTTCCGCCCCGCACCATTGTATGGTGCGGATGATCCAATCGGCGCATCATCTCAATAGATAAAGATGTCAGGAACCTTTTATTAATTCTGCCACAGAAAAAAGGCGACCGCCTTGCGGTTCTCGGCCGAACCTAATATAATTGGACATATAATTGAATTAGGAGGGTGCGCCATGGGGCAAGTGACCATTTATCTGGATGACGAGAACGAGAAGCGCCTCAAGGCCGCAGCCAAGGCAGCGGGAGTGCCGGTGAGCCGCTGGGTGGCGAGGATGGTTCAGGAAAAGGCGCATACCGTCTGGCCGGAATCGGTGCGCCGGCTTGCGGGCGCCTGGCAGGATTTTCCTGACCTTGAAACCATCCGGGAGACAGAAGGAAAAGACAGCGCGCGGGAAGCGTTCTGATGTATGTCCTGAATACCAACACACTAATCTATTTCTTCCGTGGCCAGGGAAAGGTGGCGGAACGCCTGCTGGCTACGCCGCCTGTCGAGGTGGCAATCCCAGCGGTCAGTGTATACGAGCTGGAAGTCGGTATCGCTAAATCGGCCCACCCGGCCAAGCGGCGGCAACAGGTCGATGATTTGCTGGAAGCGGTCACGGTGCTGCCCTTTGACAGGGCTGCGGCGGTGGCCGCCGCCGGCGTGCGGTCCGCGCTGGAAAAAGCCGGCCGGCCCATCGGGCCTTTGGATACCCTTATCGCCGGTACCGCTCTAGCGCACCGGGCCACCCTGGTCACGCACAACACGCGCGAATTTAAGCGTGTGTCGAAGCTGGCCTTGATCGATTGGTACGACTGAGACCAACCCACGGCGAAAAAAAGCTCGGTGTCGCTTTAGTCTCTGGCGATCGACACGCCGAACGAGGTGATTGTCGTGGATGCCCGCTCTTGGCCCGCAAGTTGACCTTCCAATAACCCATAAAACGGCGCGCAATTATGCAGGCGCAAGTCTATGGTTAGCGAAGTTACAGTTTTATGTTGCTTTTCCCGCCCACGCCGAATTATTAACCTATTTTCCGTTTCAGGTCTCCGGTTTTTCCGAGCACCGGTTTAAGATACCGCCCGGTATAAGAGATTGAATGGTCCGCAATCTCTTCGGGTGTGCCGACGGCGACGATATCCCCCCCGCCATCGCCGCCTTCCGGTCCTAAGTCGACGATCCAGTCGGCAGTTTTAATGACATCGAGATTGTGTTCGATTACGATAATGGTGTTGTTGTGGTCGCGCAGGCGATGCAGCACCGCTAAGAGCTGTTTAATGTCGTGAAAATGCAAGCCGGTAGTGGGCTCATCTAAAATATATAAAGTGCGGCCGGTGTCCCGCTTGGAAAGTTCGCGCGCGAGTTTAATGCGCTGCGCCTCGCCGCCGGACAGGGTGGTTGCGCTCTGTCCCAGGGTAATATCGGGTTTCTCCATGAGAGAAAGAAACTGGCGCGCATACGCCGAGAGCGACTCCACATGGCGGCGTTGCCCCTCGGCATAAAGGGTATCAAAGGCAAGCGAAGACTTGCCGGAACCGGACAGGCCGGTAATGACGATTAGCTTGTCACGCGGTAAGTCGACGTCGATATTTTTGAGGTTATGGGTACGCGCGCCGCGGATGCGGATACTTTCCATAAGTATTTCCTAGCGTAAAGTTAACTTGTTACTATACGGTGAATTGCTGGTATAAGGCAGATGGTTCCGGTGCAGGGACTTGAGAGGGTTTGGCGCAGATCATACACACTGAACACCACGGTGACTACCGAGGGGTTTCCGAAATTCTTGGTAATTCGCCGCGACAACATCGGCGATTTGGTCTGCACGCTGCCACTTATTGCGGCGCTACGTCACCACTATCCTAAGCCTTCATCGCTGCTCTTGTGAACACCTATAACTGCGGAGTGCTTGAAGGTACGTCTGATGTGGATGCTGTCTACGCCTACGCCAAAGGAAAGCACCGTGCCTCAGAACAGTCGCTGCTCGAACTGTACTGGACACGGCTAAAAATGCTACGCGCGCTGCGGCGCCAGCACTTCGCCCACAACAAAGCGGCCCTCGGAGAATCGAGGAGATGAATGCCATTGGCAGTCAATCAAATCAATACCCTGCGTCACGCGCGCAGATTCGGGCCGCCACGTTCAGTTTCGCGACAGCAATGAGGCGTAGAACCCGCGCGTGGCAGGTTTTTCTCCGAGCGTGATCTTATGTCGTTCGCGACGTGGTACTTCCCTTTCTTCCTGGTCGCTATCTCGACCGTCTTCTGGTTGCTGCCCCGCCGTCGCCTGGCATTCATTGTCCTCGCCTCGCTCGTTTTCTACAGTTTCTGGGACGTCCGATTCTGCTCGCTCCTGATCGCGGCGGCGGCCAGCGATTATCTTTGCACTCGCGGGATCGAGGAAGCTCCTCCACCCCCCGCAACGGTGCTTGCGATCGGCATGTTTCCCACGGCGTGGCTCCTCGTGATAGCCCAGTTCAAGGAGGTCGCCGGATTCCATGTCGCTGCGACCGCCCTGGCATGCCTGGCGTTTTGCCTGCTCTTCATCGCCGGCTCCAGGCTGAAGGAAGAGAATCGCCGCCGCTTCCTCCTCTACCTGGCGGTCGGCGTCAACCTGGGGATCCTGGTCTTCTTCAAGTATGCGAACTGGTTTTCCGCCGGCCTCCTGGACATGCTTCAACGTATTGGCATCTCCGCGGACTGGGTTCTGTTGGACGTCCTCCTGCCCGTAGGCATTTCGTTCCATACGTTCCAGTCCATCGCCTACGTGGTGGACGTCTTCGATAAACGTTGTAAGGCGGAACGGGATTTCTGGCGCGTCCTCTGCATGATCATGTTCTTCCCCCAGCTCGTCGCGGGTCCGATCGAGCGCGCGGCCGCATTGCTTCCGCAATTGAGATTCGAAAGGCAATTCGATTGGCGGTTCGTCGTTTGGGGGCTGCATCTGCTGCTCCTCGGATATTTCCTCAAAGTCTTTGTCGCCGACAATTGCGCCGTCATCGCCGACTATTTCTTCAAGAGGATCCACCTCGGGGAATCCTTCGGCGTCGGCTGGTCCCTGGCCGCCACGGGGGCCTATGCGGCCCAGATCTATGGGGACTTCGTCGGCTACAGCTACATCGCGCGCGGCTCCGCGATCCTGCTGGGAATCGAGCTCACGCGAAACTTCGAGCTGCCCCTGTTGGCCCGATCCCCAGGCGAGTTCTGGCGCCGCTGGCATATCTCGCTGTCGACCTGGATCAGGGATTACGTGTTCCTCCCCCTCTCGCTATCTATCTCCTACCACAATCGATCGTCACCCTCGAGCAGGCCCGCCGTCAACGACCTGGCGATCGTCTCGTCTTGCCTGATCGTGACGATGCTCCTCGCCGGCCTTTGGCATGGCGCCGACTGGCATTTCATCGCGTTCGGGGGATTTCACGGGGTCTTGCAGGTCTTGTGGCTCGTCGTGCCCGGCGCGAAGGTCCTGTCGTCCTCGGCCGGTTTCCTTCCGAGGATCGCGTCCCGAATGCTGACGTTCGTCCTCGTTTGCATCGCGTGGATCCTGTTTCGCAGCGATTCCCTGAACGATGCCGCGCGCGTCCTCGCGTCCGTGGCGGGCGCCAACGGCACCGGCGCGGATGTCCCATCCGGTGTCGTTTCCTGGCTGGCCGTGCATGCCGTACCCCTCGTGCTCTTGATCGCCCTGGTTCGCAACGAAAAGGAGGAGGCCGACGTCGTGCGGCGCTCGAGGGCCACGCTCGCGATTGCATATTTCCTGATGATCATCCTGCTCGCTTCCTCCGAAGCGGGCCGCGCGCAGTTCATCTATTTCCAGTTCTGACCCGCCCATGGATCTCGATCGACTCGACTACGCGCCCAAGATCGTCGTCCCCGCGATCATCGCGGTCGTCGCCCTGGGGATCCTCGAAATCTGGGCCTACTTCGGATTCCACGAGTCTTCCGCCGAGCGCAACGCGTTCGGCTATTCCCGGGATGCGTCCTTCTCGGTCGAGGGGTCGTTCGTGGCGATCACGACGGCGTCGTCACGGAGATTCTGGACGCAGCGATACCCGCAGGCGAAGCTGCCGGGCTGGAAGCGAATCATGGTGATCGGGGACTCGGCCGCGCGCGGCCCGTCGCTCGATGGCTCCGTCACCGAAACGCTCCGCAGGCAGTTGAGCGAGCGCTGCGCGATGCGCACGGAGGTGTGGAACTTGTCGAGCCCCGGCTACGGTTCCCGCCGCAAGCACGTAGTGATCGACAAGGCGCTCGAATTCCATCCCGACCTCATCATCTATCACGCCGGCATTACGACTGAATACGAAGACAGTCGCGAGTGGGAAAGGTATATGGAATATCACTCCTGGCACCCGCGCCATTGGGTGGACCAGCTTCCGTTCCTGGGCCGCGTCAAGCTCTCCAAGCTGGAGAGGCTCTACTGGCAATGGCTGCCGGAGGACGTTCGAGCGGCGTCTCTGGAAGGTCCGCTCGCGATGAAGATTGGCGCGATCGCGAGCAAGACGGACTCGCGGTACTGGATGCCGAAGATGCTCTCGAATCTCGACCGCACGGTCGAAGAGGTTCGGGAGGCCGGAGTTCCGATTCTCATCCTGGTGAAGGCGAGCTTCGATCCGGCCAGCGGGCGCGTCACCGACGCGGGGCTCGACAAAGCGATCGCCGAGCGCTATGCCTCGCGCCCGGGAGTCATGGTTGCCTCGAATCGGGAGCTATTCTCGTCGCGTCCCGACGTATCCGCGCTGTTCCGCGACACCTCCCACTGGACCTCCGCGGGCACGAACGTGGTCGCCCAGGCGCTCGGGAATTCCGTGGGTCGTCTCTTCAACGGCGGAGGCAGTTGCTCGCAGGGGGGCATCAGGACTGCGCGACGGTGATTGGCGGATTTCGCGCAAGATACTTGTCGACGGCAAGCTCCCAGCGGGTGGCGCCATCGTCCGCCCGCTCCAGCAGATCGAAGCCGAGCCGGCCGTAGTGCTCTTCCACGAGCTTGTTGCGTTGGGTAGGAAGATAGGTGCCGATCAGCCTTCGTATCCCTTGGAGTCTGGCATTGCGCACGATCTCTTCCAGGACCGCGTGCTCGACCATTCTTCCGAGAACCCGGCAGCTCATCAACCAGGTGTCGATCTGCCAATCCTGTTGGTTTCGCGCGCAGATCACCGCGCAGATCATGCCGTTGTCCCCGAAGGAATCCGTCAGGCGGACCTGGAGGGTGAAAAAGGCCGGATCGTTCTCGAGCCGTGCGATCTGCGCCTCCGAATAGCGGCGCGTTGTGAGATTGAATTGATTCGACTTGTTGATCAACTGCGCGATGCGTGACCGGCCCAGGGGGTCGAAGGGACGGAAATGGATCGTCATCCGGAGCGACCGCAGGTAATCGTCGATGCCGGTCGCGCTTTCCTTCAGCGCGATGTGAAGCGCATTCTCCTGATAGATGTCGGCACGCCTTTGGTCCTCCGCCGAGAAGGTTACGGCCTCGAAATAGCCGGCTGCGAGCATGGTGCGCGCGTAGAGCGCGGGATCGTCAGGCAGCTCCGGTACCGCGACTTCCGGGAGAATCTCTCGGACCAGGCCGCGTTCCATGGGGCTGTCGTCGAGCAGGACCATCGACTCCAGCCCCAGCGAAAGCGCCTCGGCGATCGCGCGGATGTTCGTCGCCTTGTCGTTCCAGTTCGCCTGAAAGATGGCGACATGGTGCTCGCGCAGCAGCATCTCTGGATGATTCCTGAAAGGCTCGCGCGCGGTTTCATCGTCGTTTTTCGAGCAAACCGCGAGCACGACTCCGCGCTCGCGCAGCTCGAGCGCCGTGCGCTGCACGTTCAGAAACGCTTCGCCGGTGGCATCGCCCTGGCCAAGAACGATGCCGGGCAAGCCGTCATCGCCGATCACGCCACCCCACAGCGTATTGTCCAGGTCGAGGACGAGGCAGCGTCGGCTCTTGCCGCGTAGCGCCGCGATGAGCCGACAGACGAAGTCGGCGTAGACCGGCAGGAACCTGTTCGCGAATGGGATCTTGCCTATGTTCCACAGCGTCGGGTCGTGCCACTCGGCCAAGCCGACACTTTCGGCCAGGCCTGCGACATCGAGGAGAAAGTCCTGGCTGCCGCCGAGCCTCTCGACCAAGCGGCGATTGAACCCGTCGACCAAGTGGCGCGGCGTTCCCGGCAGGGCCAGGTCGAGACTTCCAAGGCTCGTTTCGACCGGCCGCGCCAAAGTCTGAAGAATGCAGATCGCGTCGCCGTTGGCCCTGAACCCGTTGCGGATCGCGTCGAGCTGTTCGAGTGCCGCGGCTATCGCCTGGCTGGCGCCCGCCGCGTCGCCCGGCATCGATCGAAGAGGCAAGCCGCGATAATCGAGGGCGAGGAGCACGGCGTCGGGCCGGGCTCGGTTGATGGCGGAAGCGGGATCCAGTGCCTCCTGGGCGCTTTGGTCGAACTTCCCCTCGATGCACTCCAGCGCGATCCCATGGCGGGCCGCCGTCGCGATCAGCGGCGACACCAGGTAATGGGTCGTGGCATTGCTCGTGATCCCGAGGCGGAACGGCGCCAGCGGATGAATCGCCCCAGGGCTTGCGCGAAGCGCGTTGATGACCTTCGCGAGACGATTGAGCTTATTCTCGTCGAGGGCGTAGGAGGCAAGGGCGCGAACGCGCTCGCCCTGCGGCCCCTCGGAACCGATCAATGCCTTGCATCTTTCGGAAAAATCTCCAGGCGCCCTGGGCAGCCAGGAGAGTTCCGCAAACAGTTCGTCGCTCATTGGATCAATCGCGCCGCGAGGTTCCTGTCGGCTGCGCGAGGCCGCGAAATCAATCAACGTCCCTGCTTCGAGTGGAGCAGATCGATCAACGCGCCGACATTCTGCAATTGGCTGGTTTCCGAAGCCGAAAGCCTGACGTGGAAGGCCCGTTGCACGGAGAGCATGAGAGTAATGTGCGCAAGGCTGTCCCAGCCATCGATGTCCGTCGCGCTCATTTCCCGCGAAAGCACCAGCGAATCGTCGGCGAAAACGTCGCGAAAGACTTCCGTCAACTTCGTCAATATGCCGTCTTCCATGGTCCTTCCCCCGGCGCCGCGGCCAGGAGAAGCGCGGCGCGAATCACGGCGCCTCCTTCCGAGCGGCGTCGATGAAGTGGTCCTGCTTGACAATGGCGCGGTCGGCGTTGAGCGCAAACAGCAGGCAAGCGAGCGATCCGGGAATAGGGAAATTAAACGCCCCTTTTCGCCAACCATCAATCTATCGCTGAGCTGGCGAGTAGTCAATCGCAATCAATCGCACGAGTGTTTGGTGAAAATTGCGGTTTTGCGGGGAGTCTTCGGGCCATGCATCGGCCCGGGGTGGCCGATTCCGCCGCTCTCTGAATGACGGGTTGTGGCCGCAAGTTTACCTTCCAATAACAGAAAACGGCGCGAAATTATGCCAGCGCCGAATTATCAACCTATTTTCCGTTTCAAGTCTCCGGTTTTTCCGAGCACCGGTTTAAGATAGCGCCCGGTATAAGAGATCGAATGTTCCGCAATCTCTTCGGGTGTGCCGACGGCGACGATCTCCCCCCCGCCATCGCCGCCTTCCGGCCCTAAGTCGATGATCCAATCGGCGGTTTTAATGACGTCGAGATTGTGTTCGATCACGATAATGGTGTTGTTGTGGTCGCGCAGACGATGCAGTACCGCCAATAATTGTTTAATGTCGTGAAAATGCAAGCCGGTAGTGGGCTCATCTAAAATATATAAAGTGCTGCCGGTGTCGCGCTTGGAAAGCTCGCGCGACAGTTTAATGCGCTGCGCCTCGCCGCCGGATAGAGTCGTTGCGCTCTGTCCCAGCGTAATATAGGACAGGCCCACATCCAGCAGGGTCTCAAGTTTGCGTTTGACCACCGGAATCGCCTGGAAGAAGACATTCGCCGTTTCTACGGTCATGGTCAGAACTTCATGGATATTTTTGCCTTTGTAGTGGATTTCGAGCGTTTCCCGGTTATAGCGCATGCCTTTACACACATCGCAGGGGACATAGATGTCGGGCAGGAAATGCATTTCGACTTTGATCAAGCCGTCACCCTGGCAGGCCTCGCAGCGCCCGCCGCGCACATTGAAAGAGAAGCGTCCCGGGGTATAACCGCGCGCGCGGGCTTCGGGTGTGGCGGCAAACAGCTCACGCAGGGGAGTGAATAAGCCGGTGTAGGTGGCGGGATTCGAGCGCGGCGTGCGCCCGATCGGGCTTTGATCGATGTCTATCACTTTATCGAACTGCTCCAGCCCGGTAATACGCCGGCAAGGCGCCGGCTCAACATTGCTGCCATATAAATGTTTGGCCGCAAGCGCATAGAGGGTGTCGTTGATCAACGTGGATTTACCCGAGCCGGAGACGCCGGTGACGCAAGTCATTAGCCCGATGGGGATAGCGACATCCAGATTGCGCAGGTTATTACCGCTCGCGCCATGGATAATTAATTGCTGTTTTGAATCATTTTCTTTCCGTACTTCCGGAATAGGGATTTCTTCCGCTCCGCTTAAATAGCGGCCGGTGATGGAGGCCGGTGTTTTCGCTATTTCTTCCCAGTGGCCTTGGGCGACAACGTATCCGCCGTGCACGCCGGCGCCGGGGCCGATGTCCAAAACATGATCGGCGCTGCAGATCGCCTCTTCATCGTGCTCGACCACAATCACGGTATTACCGAGATCGCGTAAATGCCGCAGGGTCTCGAGTAAACGCGCGTTATCGCGCTGATGCAAGCCGATAGAGGGCTCGTCCAGGACATACATCACCCCCACCAAGCCGGCGCCGATCTGTGACGCCAACCGTATGCGTTGCCCCTCGCCGCCGGACAGCGTCTCCGCGGAACGCGCCAGGCTCAAATATTCCAGGCCGACATTGACTAAAAAGCCCAGCCGGTTGTTGATCTCTTTAACGATTTTATCGGCGATCTCACGGCGATTGCCTAGCAGGCGCAGCTTTAAGAAAAAATCGCGCGCCATCGTGATCGGCATCTGGGTAAGATGATGAATCGCGTTGCCGTCGATGAAGACATTGCGCGCCTCAAGGCGCAGGCGGCTGCCCTCACACTCCTCGCACGGCTGCGTGCTTAGGTATTTGGCAAGTTCCTCGCGCACGGTTTGTGAATCCGTTTCCCGGTAGCGGCGTTGCATGTTCGGAATCACGCCTTCGAACGGATGTTTCCGGCGGTATTTACCGCCGTTTCCGCTAAAATAGGTGAACGCGATCTGTTCTTCGCCGCTGCCGTAGAGGATGACTTCGCGCATGCGTTTGGGCAGTTTTGCCAGCGGCGTGTCAATGTCGAAGTTGTAATGTTTTGCCAGGCTCTCCAGCATTTGAAAATAGAACCCGTTTCGCCGGTCCCAACCACGGATGGCGCCCGCCGGCAAGCTGAGCGAGGCATCGCTGATGACGCGCGCCGGGTCAAAGAATTGCCGGACACCGAGGCCGTCGCAGCTGGGACAGGCCCCGGCCGGATTATTGAAAGAGAAAAGCCGCGGTTCTAATTCGGAAAGACTATAGCCGCATTGCGGGCAGGCATAGCGCGCAGAAAATAAATACTCTTTTGGCTTGCTTGGTTTTTGTCCGGGGTCCGCATCCTCGACGGTTGCTCCAGGCACCGTTCTACCTCCTCCATCCCTGGAGTCGTCGTCCGGCAGGGTAACGGCGCGTGCCAGCGAACCTCCCAAGGCGAGCGCGGTTTCGAATGATTCGGCCAGACGCTGTTGCTGGCCGGCGCGCACCACTAAGCGGTCTATCACCACCTCAACCGTGTGTTTGCGGTTTTTTTCCAGGGTGGGCAGATGTTCCAGCTCCACCACCGTGCCGTCGATGCGCGCCCGCACATAACCCTGGGCGCGTAATTCTTCCAATAACTGCAGGTTTTCGCCTTTGCGCTCCTGAATAACCGGGGCCAATAACATGAGTTTTACGCCTTCGCCCAGGGCCATCACTTGGTCCACCATTTGACTGACGGTTTGCGCATTTAAACCGATGTTATGCTGCGGGCAACGCGGCTCGCCGACGCGGGCGAACAATAACCGCAGGTAATCGTAGATTTCGGTGACCGTGCCCACGGTCGAACGCGGATTATGCGAAGTCGATTTTTGTTCGATGGAAATCGCCGGGGACAAGCCTTCAATTAAATCGACATCGGGCTTTTCCATAAGAGAAAGAAACTGGCGCGCATACGCCGAGAGAGACTCCACATAGCGGCGTTGCCCCTCGGCATAAAGGGTATCAAAGGCAAGCGAAGACTTGCCGGAACCGGACAGGCCGGTAATGACGATTAGCTTGTCACGCGGTAAGTCGACGTCGATATTTTTGAGGTTATGGGTACGCGCCCCGCGGATGCGTATACTCTCCATAAGTATTTCCTAGCGTAAGGTTAACCTGTTACTATACGGCGAATTGCAGGTATAAGGCAAAGACAACAAATCCCCTGGCATTATTCATTTGCTTGAGCTGGAATGGCGCTCACAGGATGTTGAAAAACGGAGTTTTCCAATATCCTGCCAAATATTGCCTATTGTAAAGCATGCGTAAAATTCTCTTAAAGAATCAACCCATGACCCGCCTTGAGCGGCGTTCGGTGGCGGTGCTGGCCGGTATTTATGGTTTGCGCATTTTAGGGTTGTTTCTAATCCTGCCGGTTTTCAGCCTCTATGCCGCTCAGCTACAGGGCAATACGCCTTTCCTCATTGGTATGGCCTTAGGGATCTATGGCTTGACCAATGCAATATTGCAAATCCCGCTCGGCACCCTGTCTGACCACATTGGGCGCAAACCCGTCATTGCCGCGGGTTTGCTTATCTTCGCCTGCGGCAGCGTAGTTGCCGCGGTTTCCGATTCAATCACCGGTGTAATTATAGGTCGCGCGATTCAGGGCGCGGGCGCCATTGCCGCCGCCGCGATGGCCTTGGCCGCTGACTTGACCTCGGAAGAGCAACGCACCAAAGCCATGGCGGTGATCGGCATCACCATCGGCGTGGCCTTTGTCCTGTCCATGGTGCTGGGCCCGCTATTAAACAGGCTGATCGGCGTACCAGGGATATTTTGGCTGATCGCCGTGCTGGCTTTAGCCGCCATCGGGCTATTGTTTTTTGGCGTCCCCACCCCCGTGCGCACGCAGCGCGCCGGGCCGAAGCTGGCGCAATTCGCCCGCACCTTAAAGAATGGCCATCTGTTGCGGTTGGATATCGGCATCTTCTGTTTGCATTTGGTTTTGACCGCGATGTTTGTCGTGTTGCCGGGCGCTATGGTTGAAAACGCAGGGCTGCCAGTCAATCAGCATTGGCGGATTTACTTGCCGACTATACTGGCTTCGCTCGTGACCATGGCACCGTTCGTTCTTTTCGCCAACCGCAAGCAAAAGATGAGCAAGACATTGGCCGCGGCCGTATTCGTACTGATCGGGGCGGAGTCGATTTTCTTTTTTGGCTATCATTCTCTAGCGGGATTAGCAGCGGGACTTTGGCTGTTTTTTTCCGCTTTGAATCTGTTAGAAGCGCTGCTGCCGTCGCTGGTATCGCGCCTGGCGCCGGTGGAAAGCAAGGGCGCCGCCATCGGTGTCTACAGCACCGCGCAATTCTTAGGCGCGTTTGCCGGCGGTAGTTTAGGCGGCTTAGTGCATGGCCACGTGGGCATAGGCGGCGTATTCCTTTTTGCTCTGCTGGTGCTGGTCGGCTGGTTTTTGCTAGCCCTTACCATGCCTGAGCCGAAGTTTTTAGTAACCCATATTTTGCCCTTAAAATCCAAGCAGCTACAGCAGCCGCAGGCGTTAGCGCGGCAACTCGCGGCGATACCGGGCGTGGCCGAGGCAGTGGTGATCCCGGAAGAAGGTGTGGTTTATCTTAAGGTAGATCCCGCGCTTTTTAGCGAGCAGGCCATGGATTTATCGCATTTTCAGGCCTAAAGAGGATGTTGAAAAAGTCCATCCGTGGCATTTTTCAACACGCAAAGCAAAAAGCACGGTTTTTGCTTTGCTTCATTGTTCAAACACTTAGCGTGTTTGAACAATGGCGGTACGTCCCTATACCGCACCGCCGGCTATTGAAAAACGAGTTTTTCAATAGCCGGCTAATCGTCTGACGAGCCGCCTTGCAGAAGCCGGGCAAATCCGACTAATATGGACTACCCTAAACTCATCAAAGAGACATCGACATTTCCGAGGCATACAACTCTTTGATACAACGCGGAGGACACAACCATGGCGCGCGGTGTTAATAAAGTTATTCTAGTCGGCAATTTGGGCAAAGATCCGGAAATCCGTTATGCCCCTAACGGCAGCGCGGTGGCGAATATCTCGCTCGCCACCTCTGAATCCTGGAAAGACAAGACTACGGGTGAAAAGCAAGAAAAAACCGAGTGGCATCGGATAGTGTTCTTCGGACGTCTTGCTGAAATCGCCGGTGAGTATTTAAAGAAAGGCGCTCAGATTTATGTTGAGGGGCGCTTGCAGACGCGCAAATGGCAGGATAAGGACGGCAAAGACCGCTATACCACGGAAGTGGTGGCAGGCGAAATGCAAATGCTGGGTTCGCGCAACGGTTTGGGCCAGCCTGGCAGTGATAACTATAACCAAGATCCCGGTCATCCAGAAAATAAAAACGCCGCTAAGAGCGCCACCGGCGCCGTACCGTCGGGAACGGATGATTTTGATGATGATATTCCCTTCTAAAATAAGAGTCGATCTGCCTGACTAATGATGACGCCGAGCATGGCAGCATAAGCTCACCCAAAAGTCTCATACCAGGCAGGGAAGATGTTGTTATGCTTCATGCGTTCACAACATGGAGGCATGGAAATGAAGAAAATCACATCTCTCGCTTTACTTATGTTTGTCATGATTCCCATGCTGTCGGCATGTGATAGCAATATGTCGAGTCGATCAAAACAACCCGCGGCCGGCAGCAGCTCGAGTGGGGGCAGCGGCAGCAGTGGGACGCAAAACCAAAGCTCACCAAGCTCTCCCAGCCAGTCGGGAGGCAGCAGCAGTGGAAGTAGCGGCGGCAGCGGTAGCAGTAGCGACAGCACGGGAGGAAGCACGGGCAGTTCAAGTCGGCCTTAATTTCTTTTTTCTTATTTTTTACTTCAAATCAATCTTTTCAAATCAATTAAAGCAACCCAGCGAACTTGCTGGCTGCGGTTTAGAGCCGCCGCCAGCAAGCTCGCGCTTTATTTACGATTTGGCTTTGCTCTTCATATAGGCGATAGCATTCTTTAGGTCTGCATCGCCGATATTAGGATTACCACCTTTTGGCGGCATGACGCCTTTCTTGCCGGTAAAACCGTTTTTCGCATGTTCAAATAAAACCTTGTCTCCCTGCTTAATCCGGGGAGCCCAATCGGTTTTGTCTTCTATTTTAGGCGCACCACCGACCCCCGTGGCATGGCAAGCAGCGCAAACGTTGTTATACACTTGTTGGCCTTTAGCGACGTTTGGTTTGTCTGCAGACTCTTGGGCGGCGGTTTTAAGCGCAGCGATTTTAAGTAGGAAGTTTTGTGGGTCTAAGTTCGCGGCATTTATTATTAACCCCTGAAATTCCATTGCCGCAGAGGCAGCCGTGAATGCCATGGGCGCGGTTTTAGGGGCGGGAGTTTGCTCTTTTTTGGAGCATCCGAGCAGAGGTACTGCCAATATTGTTATGACGATAAAGAGCCGTGATTTCATTGCACCATCCATGTTAAGCAAACCTTTCCTATAGCAAAATAACGGTGAGAAGGATTCAGACCAAGGTCTTGTCTACCAGGCTGTTGAAAAAGTCCATCCGTGGCCTTTTTGACTCGGACATCCTGGTCCTCGCCTGCTAGCGATAAATGATCGAGTGGCTTTGGATATCCTTGCGCCGGCGGTCATATTCCTCTTTGGTTATTTTTCCTTCCTGGTAGTCTTTATCGAGTTTTTCCAGCGCTCTTTTATTGGAATATTCGTAGGCGGCTCCGGCTGCGCCAGCGCCGAGACCTATATTCCCCGCCTTGCTGCTGCACCCGGTTACACCCAGAATTAATAGAACGCCGATGAAGAGATACTTTTTATTCATTACTGCCTCCTGCTTTTAAAAGTTTCACGAATCAAAATACTGTATTGAGAGTCTGATTGAAGACAGGCTTAAGTCGGAGGGAGCAAGCGCAACAGACGAGTAAGCTGGCAGATTCATCTATTTCCGGGGCACAAGATTTAGCAAAAAAGAGGTTTGCCATGGTGCTCAATGCACGTTTAATCTTATTTGCCGGTTTTTTTGTCGCAGCGCTGATTGCATTTTTCGTATGGGCTGAATCGACCCTGCCACCCGGTTCATCGCCAATGACTTTACCTACAGACCCAATGATGCAGCAGGCGCAGCAAAACCTGATCAGCATGCATGAATTAATGCATAAAATTCAGGAGACGCAAGATCCCGCCAAGCTGCGGGAATTGACCCAAGAGCACATGCGTATCATGCAGGAGCAAATGCGCATGATGCAGGAAATGGTTCAAGGAATATGTGGAATGGGTCCGGTAGGCCAAGATAAAGGTGAGTTGACGCGGAGGGTTAGTTCATCGATGCAACAGATTGGAGCCATAACACTTCAGCCAAATTGAATGAGCAGGCGACAACGGTCGAGATTGACAAATACGCGGCATCAGGGGTTGAATTCATAACAGATTGTCGGCGAGCTTTACCCCGATCAGTTTAAAGACCATGGCTCAACCATTTTTTGTCGGCGGCGGCTTGGCGAGCGCAGTTAAGCCGCCTTTAAGAACATACGCTTCGAATCCGCGTTCGCTAAGCAAAAATGCGGCTGCCGAGCTGCGCCTGCCGGTATCGCAGTAGATCACGTATCTGCGCTTTATATCGAGGCTGTCCGCCTTTAAACGCAACCTATATAAAGGGATGTTGATGCTGCCCTTGATGTTGGCATTTTTATATTCATTTTCCAGGCGCACATCCAATAAGCCGGCGCCGGCCTTAACCATCGCCACGCCTTCGCTTTGCGCTACCCAATTTAATAACGGTTCTTTCAATAATTGCAGGAAGTCGGTTTTCGCCAGGCGCATCAGCATGCCGTCTTGCAACATGCTGACGCTGGCGTTTCGCGGCACATCGGATAATAGCGCCTCTTCACCGAAACTGTCGCCCTCGGCTAATTCCGCAAGGACCACGCCCGCCGCTGTTTCCGATGCCTTGCGCGCAACCTGGCAGCGGCCTTGTTTAATGATGTAGTAGAAATCACCTTTGTCGCCTTGGTTAATAACCACCTGTCCGGCTTTGACCGGAGTTTCTTGCAAACGGGAAAACAGGGTTTGGATATTGGCCGCGGGTAATCGCAAAAATGCCTTGGTTTGCAGTAACTTGATCATCCATTCGGCGTCGCTGGCGTCGCCCTCATATTCGGTCACTTCGTAGCCGGTAACCTGTTGATCCCAGGTGAGTAATAAATCCAGCAATTGTGAGTCCACGCGAATGAAGCTTACTGGCGTTCTCGCCGTCGCCGTCAATTGGCGCGGCTGTTGCGGCACAAGCGGATGTTTAGTCACTTCACTGCCGCCAATAAGATTACGGCTGATGCTGTTGTTATCTGCAGACAGGACTAGCTCGCCGGATAACAGATAAAAGGTCCAGTTATCGATGTCGCCCTGTTTGAATAGCTGCTCTTTCGCCGGCAATTGTTCAACGAAAGTTTTCTCCGCGAGTTTTTGAAAATTAGCCGGGATCAGTGAACTGATGGGAACCAACGCGCGCAATATTTTTGCATCGGCAAGCTGCTTGGATACGGCCATAGTTTTGTGAATTCCCTAGCGTCCGTTCATTCGGGCATTATTTTTCCAGTTCGGCGGCCTTATTGAAAGCATTTTGTGCGCCTTGATCATCGCCCTTTTGTGCGCGCGCCTCACCGATGATGCGCCAGTTGCCGGCGCGCAACGATTTATTGTTCCCGGCCCAGGCATTGGATTTCGCCGCCAGGCTCGCCGCCTGATCGAACTGTCGTTGTTGTAATCGGAGTTTGGCGAGCTCGTGCCAGAGCGCCGGGTTGTGCGGTTCGATACGCAGGGCGCGCTCCAACGCAGCGGCGGCGGTATCAAGCTTGCCGGAAGTGGCATCGGCTTTTGCGCTGTCAAACAGCGCTACCACCGCGCCTTTATCGGAAACCGGCGGCGACGTGTCGTCAGAAGAAGGCTGCCCGGCGCAGCCGGCGAGCAGCAGGCTCAAGGTAATTAATCCATAGATCTTCCGCGTCATCGTTCGAATAATCTCCTAAACCAGCCTTTAATCGCCTTCATCGGCGAACGCGATACGCACGGTGAAGTTTCATCCGGCGCGGAATCCCGAATAAACGGCAATTCCACAGCGCCCTGGCAGTCTTTGTCGGCGCGCAAATGCGTAACCGGATCGATCCATACGTATTCGATGTTTTCCGGTTGTGCCGGCAACAGCGGTTCCGGATCAAGCTGGGCCATCATATCACCCCATACCGTCATTGCGCCGCTCGCGCCGGTGAGACCGGCCGAACGATTGTCGTCCCGCCCCACCCAGACGATAGCCAAGCGATCGCCGGTGTAGCCGGCGAACCAACTGTCGCGCAGATCGTCAGTGGTACCGGTTTTGCCGGCGATATGCAAGTCGGGCGACAAATATTGGTTGAGCGCCTGCGCCGTGCCTTCGCGCACGACGGTTTGTAATGCCGTAGTCAGCAGATAGCTGGGCGCCGGTTCAATCGTTTGTTCGACCGCTAACGGGTAACGCTGTAAGGGCTCGCCGTTGACCGTAAGAATCTCGCGAATCGCGCGCAGCGGCATGCGGAATCCGCCGCTTGCGAGCGTCTGATACATTTGTGTGACCTCAAGCGGCGTGAGATTGCTGGAGCCGAGCAAGGTGGAAGGGTAGGGCGCCAGTTCGCGTTCCACGCCAAGACGGTGGAGGTTCTCCATGATTTGCGGAATGCCGATGGCTAATCCCAGGCGTGCGGTGGAAAGGTTATAAGAATTGGCCAATGCCGTTTGCAGCATCACTTCGCCGTGGGACTTTTTGTCGTAATTATTCGGCGTCCAGTCTTTGGTTCCGCGCTCGCGCCAAACCAGCGGGCCATCGTCGAGCAATGTTGCCAGCGTATAGGAAGTGGGGCGCTCTAAGGCAGTGAGGTAGATCACCGGCTTGATCAGCGAGCCGATCTGGCGTTCCGCATCCAGCGCGCGGTTAAATCCCTCGAACCGGGCATCGCGCCCGCCGACCAGCGCCAATACCTCGCCGTTCTCAATGCTGGTTACGACGATCGCTCCCTCCAGCATTTTGGCCGACATGCCGCGGTGTTTTTCCAGCAGCGATAAGCGCGCAGCGAGCGCCTTTTCGGCGACCCGCTGGATCTGCGGATCAAGGGTGGTGAAGATTTGCAGGCCTTCCGAGCGTAAATCTTGCTCGCGGTAATCGCGCCGCAATTGGCGATGGACGAGATCAAGAAACGCCGGATAGGGCGAGGCCCCGCTCGGCGCCTTGCTGGTCACGCCCAAAGGCGCGGCCTTGGCTGCTATCATTTGCTCTTGATCGATGAAGCCCTTGCCCGCCAGTTCCGTCAACACCAGGTTACGGCGCGCAAGCGCTCGCTCGCGGTGGCGGCGTGGATCGTAATAAGAAGGCCCTTTCACCAAACCGATCAACAGGGCGATTTGTGGAAGTTGTAACTGGTTTAAGGGCCGCGCGAAATAAAACTGACTGGCAAGACCGAACCCATGGATGGCACGGCCGCCTTCCTGGCCGAGATAGATCTCGTTCACATAGGCTTCCAGAATCTCATCCTTCTGATAATGGAGTTCCAGCAGCATCGCCATAATGACTTCAACCGCCTTACGGCGCAACGTGCGTTCGGCGGTCAGGTAGAAATTTTTTACCAGTTGTTGCGTCAGCGTGCTGCCGCCCTGGACGCCGTTTCCGACGCGGAGATTGGCAAGCAGGGCGCGCGCTATGCCGCGCGGGTCAATGCCGTGGTGCGAATAAAATTTGCGGTCCTCCACCGTGACCAGTGCCCTGACTAGATCGAGCGGCACCTCATTCAACCGGACCAGCACCCGATCCTCATTATGCGCAGGATAAATGCTGCCGATCAGCAGCGGGTCGAGCCGCGCCAGGTTTAGGGGAATATGGGTTTCCAAGTCATGCAGGACGGCCAGCCGGGAGCCGTTGAATTCAACGCGTAACCGCCGCGACTCTTGCGCGCTGTCCCAAAACCGGAAAGGGCGCGAGACAATTTCGAGCTCGTCTTTAGTACGCCGGAATGTGCCCGGTTCTTCATTTGCGGTATCGCGGCGATAGCCGAGCGCGGTCAGTTCCGCGGTTAATTGTTCCGCGCTTAATTTCATGCCGGGATACAACTCCAGGGGTCGCGCATACACGCGCGCCGGCAATGCCCAGCGCTTGCCCTCGAATTGCGTGCGTATGGTGAAATCAAGATAGAGAACGAAAATCACCAGGAAGGTGAGCAACCAGACGCCGAGCAGCCTGGGCCTTAATAGTCTTCGCAAAGATAAACGTGCCATCGATTAGTCTGTGACAGGACGCCTACATTAGAAGGGCGCTGGCGCGCCTGGCTATTTTCTGTAGTTTAACCATTATACCTGGACGTAGTTTATAGGAAAAACGGTTGTGCCGGTAAAAAAGCGCGGATCTCAGTATTGGACTTTCAAACAAGGCCGGTCAAAAATAAGGCGATGCAGGAGAACATCCATCAAACGAGAGGGAAAGCACAGCTTAATCCCGGCATTATCCAGGCGCTTGCGGCGGCGGTGTTGTTCGGCGCCAGCACTCCGTTTGCCAAAATGTTGCTGGGGGATCTGTCGCCGGTACTATTGGCGGGGCTGTTTTATCTCGGCTCCGGCGTAGGCTTAATCGCTTGGTTTTGGTGGCAGCGCGTGTACACGGCGGTGCCGTGCGAGGCGCCGCTTAAACGCGCCGATGCGTTGGCGTTTGGCGGCAGCATCCTGTTCGGCGGCATACTCGCGCCGGTGTTGCTGATGTTCGGTCTGGGTTTTACCCCGGCCTCGACCACGTCGCTATTGTTGAATCTGGAAGGGATATTTACCACGTTATTGGCCTGGTTCATTTTTAAAGAGAACTTCGATCGCCGGATCGCCTTAGGCGTAGCTGCGATTACGCTGGCATCGATCTTATTATCCTGGACGGGAAAGCCGGAATTCAGCCTCCCGCTCGGGCCCATCGTGATTGCCACCGCTTGTTTATGCTGGGCAGTGGATAATAATCTTACGCGCAAGATCGCGGCGAGCAATCCGGTGCAAATTGCGGCAATTAAAGGCTTGATTGCGGGCACGCTGAACCTCGCCCTCGGCCTGATCAGCGGCGCGGCCTTGCCGGAATGGTCGCTAACCTTGCTTGCCGGTGTAGTCGGATTTTTTGGTTACGGGCTAAGCCTGGTCTTGTTCATTTTTGCCTTGCGCCATATCGGCGCCGCGCGCACCAGCGCGTATTTTAGCGCCGCTCCTTTTATCGGCGCCATCATGGCGCTCGTAGGGCTGCATGAACAGGCCAGTCTTTTATTTTGGCCGGCGTTTGTGTTAATGGTGCTCGGTCTCTGGCTGCATGTCGCCGAGCGTCACGCCCATCTTCATGTCCACGAAGCCTTAGCGCATACTCATCCCCATGTGCATGACGCCCACCATCAACACCAGCACGACTTCACCTGGAATGGATCCGAGCCGCACACGCATTTTCATGCCTATGATTCATTGGCCCATAGCCACTCGCATTATCCGGATATTCATCATCGCCATAAGCATGAACATTCCGACGGATGAACGATCCGACTGGATCGGCAGAAATAGGCCGAGCAAAAATAACTGTAAGACCTTAATGAATAACACATATTTTTAGAGGTCACCACGGGTTCCTCAGCCATATGAACCTATGGCTAAGTACCCAGATCTATGCTAGCCTTGCTTTATGGCCAAGGCCCGGTTCGAGTGGGACCCAAAGAAGGATCGGGAGAACCAAGAAAAACATAGCGTCCCGTTCGCGATAGCACAGTTCGCTTTCGCCGACCCCCGCCGCGTCATCGCCGAAGACCTCTCCCACAGCTCGAGCGAGCGGCGGTATTACTGTTTTGGCTTGGTCGAAAGCGGTGTCATGACGGTTCGCTTCACATATCGAAATGGCGTTATCCGAATCTTCGGCGCGGGCTATTGGCGGAAAGGTAAGAAAATTTATGAGCGTGAAAATCAAATATACCGACGAACCTCTCGGAAACCTCAAGGTCATACCTGACTTTCTTCCTCATCCGGAGGACCTCGTCTTCCATGAGGAAGGGGTAAAGGTGACGATTGCCTTGAGCAAGCGTAGCGTCGAGTTTTTTAAGAGCGAGGCGCGAAAGCACAACACGCAATATCAGCGAATGATCAGACGGCTTCTCGATGCCTATGCTGAGCATCACACGCGACCTCTAATAACCGCACGCTCAACACGGACGCGCGCAAAATCAGCGCGCACCGGTTAGCGTGAATGGAACTGAAATAAGTTCTTTGGCTTTTGAAATCCGACAAGCCAGGGCGCGTCACATTACAGTGACTGATGACACCCTGACAGTTGATCTCGCTGATGGTCGGACGATCTCGGTTCCGCTCGCCTGGTTCCCACGGCTCTTACATGGCACACAGGAAGAGCGCAATCACTGGCGGCTGATTGGGCAAGGCGAAGGTGTCCACTGGTCAGACCTCGACGAAGATATTAGTATAGAAAATCTGATCTTGGGGAAGCCCTCGGGCGAAAGCCAATCCTCGTTCAAGAAGTGGCAAGAGAGCCGCGCCTCACATTCGGCGTCATAGTTTCCCGGCGAAGGAAGGAAAAATGCACAAAAGAAGTGGAACCCGGGTAACGGGACATTATCGTGACAGAACTTGGGTTGCAGGACATTACAGATCTGGATCAATTGTAGAGGATCGGTCCCATATCTTCGACCATGCGTGTCAAAATAGAGAAGCTAAAAAGTCTAGCAATGAGGGTCCTCTTTATTGGCTATACACTGGAAAAGTTACATTCCCCAGTAACTGTTGGTGGTGTGGAGATGAAGTGTATTTTCATCGAGATGAAAATGGCGGGTGTGTTCTATTTGATCTTCTAGGGGAACCTTGGCCAATTCATCCGTGTTGGGAGGTGCATAAACACAAACAGGAAGAGGCTTCGGCAGGTATGCTGGAAAATTACAAAAAAGCGTTGCGTGGTATCAAAGTTGAAAACTATCAATACACTGACACGGTGCCGGCAGAAGGTTTTGACGCCTTTCTGATCGGGTGTGATTTTTCAAGGCGTGTAATTCTGAACAAAGACACACCACAATTTCAGGAAATTTTTTTCCGCTACCTTGTTTATAAGATTGCTGATATGGAATATATGCGGCTCATGGTTCCGGAAAGCGCGTTAGAAACCTTATTAAAAAAACCGCATATTTACTTAGAAGTCACTACTCATAAAAGAGGTGCTGGTGTCGTTAATTTTATTAAGTCTTTACGGTTTGAGGATGAAAATACAGAGAATTCAATAAAGTTTACGGTAAAACCAGAGGATTATCTGCAATATAAGTGGGTACATCAGCACAATCTATCAACAGCTTGAACCTGAACCGCAAAAGCAAGCTCATGAAGCAGCTCTGCTTAGCAACAATTGGGCGGTGCGCCGGTGAACTCGTTATTGGGCTGTCGCGTAGCGCGTCCACCCAATGAGACATGTATTGAACGCTGACTCGGGTTGGCCGGCGCTGCGCACCGGCCAACCCTCGTTTGAACTGACACCGCGCACACTACGCGCGGCTGCTACCCGTGCGTCGGTTATGATATGCTCCGTGTATCTCAACGTCCTCTGGGTGCGGCTCAATGCGCGCTCCATTAGGCATTAAACATATGACGAACTTGCCACTGCACATAACGAGCCGCATCAGCAACCGGCTTGAGCCGACCTCGGGGACGCTGATGCGCCCCTTGGCGGCTCGCGTCTCGTCGCGGATGACGCTCAACACGCGTCCCGTTAGGTCTCAAGAAAAATGCCACTCATCGCGTGCTTAGGCTGGGGGTCATTGGTTTGGGACCCGCGCGAACTGCCCATTCAGCGGCGGTGGTTCGATGACGGCCCATTCATAAAAGTTGAATTCGTGCGGCAATCGGATGATGGGCGTATTACTTTGGTGTTTGATTCAGGCGCGCCATCAGTTCGGTCTCTTTGGGCCGTGGTTGACACAGCAGATCTCGGCGCGGCGAGAGAAGCGCTTCGGAAGCGCGAGAAAATTCCGTCGTCCAAAGCGACAAGAATTGAATCATGGTTGAGGGGTCAGGCTTCGCCTACTCTAATCACTAATCTCCCTCAATGGGCTGAGGCACACGGAGTGGAATCTGTCATATGGACCGCTCTTTCTGCGAAGTTCCAGAATGAGGAAGGGAGAAAGCCGGGACCAGAACAGGTGGTCGAGTATCTTCGTAGTCTTACGGGGACGCTTCGGGATAGCGCGGAACGTTACATTCGCTTTGCACCTCGCCAGATTGACACGCCTTACCGCAGAAAAATCGAAGCCGCATTACAGTGGACACCACTTCCCGCATCGCGAGCTACTTGTGACCGATCGGGGACATAGGTAACAAAAAAGTCCGGGGCATAGTTACACTTATGGCGTTTGAGTCTGCCATAGATATCCTCGATGCGCATGTGCCGCGCAAGCAGCCTCCCGAGCTTTAGCGGTCCGAAGTAGACGTTGCAGCGCGTAGGTTAATGATATGGACGCCCCCCCACCCTTACGGCATCAGATGTGCCAAAGTGGAAGATGTTAAACACCACTGAACAGGAGAGGAGGCATCCATGAACAAGATTACAGTAGTGGGGTTAGATTTGGCAAAGAACGTATTTCAAGTGCACGGTGCCGATGCGCGCGGCCAAGCGGTGGTGCGTAAGCCGCTCAAGCGCAAAGACGTGCTGGCGTTTTTCGCGAAGCTGCCGCCGTGCCTGATCGGAATGGAAGCCTGCGGCGGCGCGCATCATTGGGCGCGCCGTTTTCAGGCGCAGGGGCACACGGTCAAGCTGATGGCGCCGCAGTACGTGAAGCCGTTTGTACAGCGGCACAAGACCGACGCGCGGGACGCGCAGGCGATCTGCGAAGCGGCGAACCGTGCCTCGATCCCTACGGTGGCGGTCAAGACCACGGAACAACAGGCGGTGCTGGCGCTGCACCGGGTGCGGCAAAGCCTGATGAAAGCGCGCGTCGCACAGATCAACCAGATACGCGGCTTGCTAACGGAGTTTGGCATCGTACTGCCGGTGGGCGTGCGTAAACTTAAGGCCGAATTGCCGGGCGTGCTGGAAGACGGCGAGAACGCTCTGCCCGACATGCTGCGCGCCTTATTGCAGAGCCTGCGTGAGCACCTGCACGTGTTGGAACAGCACATCGCCCAGATCGAACAACGCCTCACCCACTGGCATCGCAGCAACGACGCCAGTCGCCGGTTGGAAGCATTACCAGGCGTTGGCATGCTGACCGCCACAGCACTGGTGGCCGAAGTCGGCGACGCCAAACACTTCGCGCGCGGCCGCCAGTTCGCCGCCTGGGTGGGACTCACCCCACGCGAGCACAGCAGCGGCGGGCAATCGATACGGCTTGGCATCAGCAAACGCGGCAACCGCTATCTGCGCACCCTGCTGATTCACGGCGCACGCGCCGTACTCAAAGCGCGGATGAACAAGCCCGAACACGTGCAGGACTGGGCGGTACGCGTGAGCGATCGGCGCGGCCACAACGTGGCGGCGGTGGCGCAGGCCAACAAGACGGCGCGCCGGGCGTGGGCACTGTTGACCAAAGGGGAGGAGTTTAATCCGGAGTACGTGCGTGAACGCGCGGCGGCGTAATCCGAACAAGGTAAGCGCGCAACACTAGAGGAGCACGTCAACGATTGCGAAGGCGATTGTAAAGTGATGGCAACGACAGGTCAGACCGGGATCGGCACAGCTCGTTTAGCCCAATGCACCCACAGTGCGATAGGTTGCTTGAGCGCCGATCCGCCGATCAGCGAAACTCATCATGGGCCCGCGGCAATACGATGCCGCACTAACAGGCCGGATGTATGGCTGCAATCGACTACTGTTCGACGCCAACACGAAACAGTCACCTTGCAAACGGGGGGGTGTCCATGTATGGGTTAAGCCGCGTACGCGGCGAACCCAACAAAATGATAAATTTGTAGGACATTACTTTTGCATTTATCAATAGCTAAACCGGATTAAAGCTAGGACTGATACTCACTAATGTAAGTATTTCAAAGAGCAAGAAGAAGTAAAAAGAAGCAAAGACAAGCATTGAGTCTGAACATTCCCAGGGGGGGATAATGGCTCTGAATGTCGTGGGTTTAAAGCAAGTTATAGACAGCTTAAAAATCAGGCTGACCTATGCTTTTGCCTTTCTCATTCCCCTATTCGTTTTTTCCACGTTAACTTTTCTCACTTTAGAGCCCATTACTTCCGCCCATGCCGGCGATGTCCGCTACCTCTATGACGAATTCGGCAGAATCATCGGCGAAATCGATTCCGCCGGGAGCAGCACCGATTATACCTATGATGCCCGCGGCAATATATTGTCCATTAAAAACAGTAGCGCGACCACGGTCACCATCACCGGATTCACCCCCACCAGCGGCACGGCCGGGAATTCAGTCACTATCTACGGTACGGCATTCAGCAACACCGCGAGTCAAAACACGGTAAGCTTTAATGGTGTGGCCGCCACGGTCACTGCCGCTACCGCTACTTCTCTCGTTGCGTTAGTGCCCACTGGCGCCTCGAGTGGTCCGATAACGGTTACTACTCCGACAGGCTCCGCCACCAGCACCGATCATTTTATTGTTAATCCACTGCCCGTGATTACCGGGTTTACCCCCACGATCGGCAGCGTGGGGACGACCGTAGCGATAACCGGCAGCAGCTTTAGCGACAATAAAGTGATGTTTAATGGAACGCTG
>WNFH01000245.1_pt1 | contig 32767 bp, 33 predicted proteins | sample 5400411 | NCBI WGS metagenome assembly WNFH01 (sample SAMN13153347, study PRJNA577476) | soil metagenome | isolation source: 200 cm saprolite under Douglas fir tree site 2 hole 3 | place: USA:California | collected 2015-04-18 | reverse complement strand
TAGTCGCGCAAAGGGCATTAGAGAGTCAAGAATTCGTTATTCCGGTCTCCGGGGCGCGGAGATAGGCCAAAATGCCACCAGCAGCCATTTCTGAGTCTTCGAGGTGCGTCGTGGGTTTGGCGATTCACGCCCGGCGGCCGTTTCTATCGCCCTAAGGTCTTGCCGGTGGACGTATCGATGAAATGGAGCCGCTTGCAGGGTGGGCAGACAACAGTTTGATAGGCCTGCGGCGTATCCTTCTCCTGGCTTATCCAGGCATTTTTGTCATGGCTTCGGCTTCCCCTGTTTACTGCTTTAGCCCAGCGGAGGCGTGCACCTAAAGCATTAGCCGGGTTCGCCTGCAATGCGCCTGCAGATCGCGTGTTCCGCGCACCAATTCCGGATCATTCCGGGTGACATACCAGCTTTTCGGCTGCGGTGTTTAGCAGGCGCTCCTCCGCATTGGCATATCGCATCGGATCGTTCCGACACGATTCCAGATATTCGGCCATCGACATATCGCTTTCGTTTCTAGCCTCAAAGGACCGCGCGAAAGCATTGAACAGAGAATCGTTGTACATGATCCCTCTCCTCATGAGGTGAACTGCTGGAACGCGCGGCAAAGTCCGACGCCGCCGGAGCGCAAAGACCTGAACGTAGGAACGAGACAAGGGAGGGCTATTAAATTCGCGTTTAGGTTTTTTAGATTGGGTACCGCGAAAGTAGGTCGACATGAGGGTTTTTCCGACCTTGGCCAGGACGAGACGCTCCGCAGAGCTCTGGACTTGTCAAAGTCCTTTGATAGCAAGACTCTAATATGGGTGATGTTATTCCCCGCTTCGATTGCTTTATGGTGCAAGGATCCCAGACCGCGCTCTCACGAGAGAGTCGCATTGGTACGCAACTGCGGCCGATGATTGAGAAGGCGGCTTTCGCCGCGAGCGTCAACGAAGCTTGGCTGTTGCTGGCGTGTTTCGCGCTGCTAGATATTTTGTTGGTGCCGTTTGCGGGGAAGAAGAAGCTCACAAACGGCTAGATGCGTTTGTCGAAGGTCGCCGGCACGAAAATCCCCAGTTTATTGAATTTCCAGGTAGCTAACCGGGAATCACTCGGTCAACTTGCAATGAGATCCGCTGCGGTCGCATAGGGCCTGAGTCGGCAAGAAACGTATTGTCAACGAGACGCTATTTCATTGGGGAAGCGCGCAAGAACCACCTCCTGGGCGTAGCTGATGTGGGCACGCACGAGAAAGGCCGCGCGCGAAGCGTCCCCTGCCTTGAATGCTTGTGTGATGTCGTCGCATCGGTGTGCAGTGCGGTCCATGAACTCCCGGCTTACGTTTGTGATCGTTGCGGGAAAAGCTGCGTACATAAAAGCCGCGATAGGGCTTGATCTCGACCAGCCCTCCCTTTGCAAGTATCCCAATCGCCTCGCAGAACGGCGTTCGATTCACTCGCAGCTTGTACGATCACCTGCTTCTCGTCGACCCATCCGCCACCAGGCAATTCGCCGGAGATGATCAGCCGCACGATCTCTTCATAGATCCGCTCGCGCAGGGTTTTTACCTAATTTTTCGCGACTCTTGATGATCATAGGCGAAACGTCTACCAGCAGCCCAGCAGGATTTACCGCTCAGGACGTCCCAGCGGAGGACTAGACGATCTCGCTCGTCTATTTGATTTCCGGCACCGGCGATCCCGCAGAAAATGCCCGTTCAAATATCACAAGGTCAGCGCTGGGCAAGTCCGAAACTGCAATGTAGGTGAACTGGGACCCGCTCCAGCTTCGGACGTTGTATCCCGCAACCGCTTGATCCGAGACAGATTGACCAAGCGGCAGGGTCGTCAAGCTGACCGTGTGCTTGGCATGTTTGTAGATTATAGTTGCAACCGGATCGTGGCCAATGACATCCACGCGGCCCCCCAAGAGTACGAAGCCCTGCGCCGCGAGGTCAGGCACCTGAGGCGATTCCGGCAAGCGCGATGTGAACCACGGCTTGACCGTATGGCGGTCCGAAGACGCAACGTCGAAAGGCTGCGGGGCCAACAGACTCCGGATATGACCCGCGACGACCTGGCGGGCGACATCTTGGCGCAGATCGTAGCGCTCGATCGTCAGCATGACGGAACTTGAGATCACCGCGCCAAACACCGCTGCCGCAGCCAACGCCTGAAACGACCAGCTTCGATGACGCAGACGTCCCGCCTGAGCCGGACGTCGCGCCTGGCCCGGACGATCCGCATCCAATGTCGATTTTATACGGGCCTGTAAACCTGGCGGCATCTCATATTGCGGAAGCGAACGAACGGCGCGGCGCAATGATAGCGCCCGGTTATATCGCGCCTTCAAAGATTCATCGCCAGCCATGCGCCGCTCGAACTCAATCGCGGAAGCCGGATCGAGCTCGCCGTCGCAATAGGCGTTCATCTGCAGTTCGTCGTTATCTTTTATGGATGCAATCATAATTTTACCTTCAGTCCCCCAAAAGAGCGATCAGAAGTTGCCTGCCCCGGGACAGACGGGACATCACTGTGCCGATCGGAACATTGGTGATCTCTGCGATATCGCGATAGTTCAATTGATTCATTTCCCTCAAAACAATAACTTCGCGAAACTGCGCCGGCAGCTATGCCATGGCGCGCTGAACCTCTTCGGCATTCGCCTTGAAAAGAGCGATCTCCTCGGGAGTCTCAACCCTCGTTCCTTGCGGGCCTTCATGCTCAAGTTCCTGTTGCTCCGTAACACTTAGGTCGTCTGTGTAAACAACGGCCTTTGGTCTGCTCTTCATCAACCAGCTGTTGGCCGTGTTACGCACAATTGTCAGGGACCACGCGCGAGCGTTGACGGCACCGAAACTCTTGATGCCGCGAAATGCGCGCAACGCTGCATCCTGCACAACGTCTTCGGCGTCGTATGAATTGCCGGTGAGCCATTGCGCCAGACGATAGGCCTCCGCCATGTGCGGCAGAACGACTTCATCGAACGCTGCGCGATCATCCTTGTTCTGCACAATTTGAGCCCGACGCCTGCTGCTGGCCAGACAAACGATCTGAGCCTTCCAGCCGCTCTTTTAACACGGTTTCATTAAGCTGCGCGCCGCTAGTGAAGAGACTCGACTGGCTCGCACTTTTATTCCCAAAAGAGCGAAAATACGTGATGGCATATTCGGTCAACCGACGGATCGAAAGAAGCCGAGGAAGCACTTGCCAACCTGGGAGCCTTCCTCGGATTCGAGGCGGAGCGACCGGAGAAAGTTCACCGCGTGAATCCTTCTGCGACGTTGACAGAACCTGCTCCCTCTCAGTTGGGCCCTTTCGGCCACCCGGCGTTCACAGTGACGTGGACCGCGTCCATCGTCTTGACACTGCATCGGCCTGGTTGATGACGAGCCTAAGTGCGGATCCAATCGCCGTATCGCGTTGCCGTGTGATTGCGATGCAGCAAGCTAGTTCGATGAGGCTCGAAGTCTGATCAAATCTAGCACTCGAAGTCGGCGGGTTATTCAGCAGATTCGAAAAGCATTTAGGCGCACCCCGCACAGGAATAATCCGCCTACTTCCTCGGTCAAGTCCTTGTCTGGCTTAGTTGCTGGTCGTAAAAAAAAGAAACGCTTGTGGCGCACGATCACGACAATCACGGAGATGGCGTCAGCCGTCGTCAAGCGTGGCTGGCACCGCGCGGCGCACGCGCGTTCGCCGCAATTGGCTGTACCATTGTCACGGCCTAAATGTTTTTTCGACTCTGCTGAATATCCCGCCGACCTCGGCGGGAAGCTACTCATATTATAGCTGTGCCGGATGCCACCAAACAGCCCCGCCCTCGACGGCTGGATCGCGGAAGCATTAGGCTACGTGGGGACATTCCTACTGCTCGGGTCATTCGTGCTGGTCGCCATCGCGCTGTGGTATCGGCTTGCCGGCCGATTTGCGTCGACACCTTCGACGATTTCAACGAGAACTGGTTGCCCAAGATCACGGTTGGCCGGACGAGCCTGAAGGCACTGCGGACCCAACACGCCGGCATTTTTTGTGAGCCGCCCGTCAATCATTGAAATAATCCCGTCGTTGAAACGGTCTCTTAGCTGTAGGCAGCGACCTCTTGGGAGAAGGAGGAACAAGTTGCGGAAAACGTTTATCGCTTTAATTAGTTTGACAGCAGTATAGAGAGCTGGTGCCGCTGTCACGGTAGACGAGGCCGATAGGACCTAAACTCAAAGCGCAAAGACGATAACTTCGCACCGGCGAAGTCGCGCAGGCACTAGAACGTGCAGGCCAATCACTTTGATGATGGCAAGCCAAGGAACATCATGGCCAAACAACTACACTATGGAACGATCGCGAAGGTATTTCACTGAAGGCCGGAATTATGCACATGACCGAGCTCAATCGCGCGTCGCTTGACAAATATATCCGCAGCGTCGGTGTCCGACAGATCCGTCTGGCTTGTGGGCTGGTTCTGTTCGCCTACTTGCTAAGCCATTTCACCAACCATGCGCTTGGCAATATTTCGCTGGATGCCCTTGCCACAGGCGTCAGATATCACACCGCCTTCTGGAAAAGTTTGCCAATCGCGACGGTGTTTTATGCCGCGGCAGCCGCCCATGCCGGCCTCGGGATCTGGGCGCTTTACCAGCGACGTCAATTTCATTGGAAAGCGATCGAGCCGATACAACTTGTACTAGGTTTAAGTATCCCTGCCCTTATCATCACCCATCTTGCCGGTGTGCGGTTTGACGACGCACTGTTCCAACATCAAAAACTCTATCCGCAGGTGTTTTACTCGTACTGGATTATATGGCCATACAAGATGTGGCTGATGTTCATTGTTCTGATCGTATCTTGGGTTCACGGCTGCATTGGACTGTATTTCTGGCTCCGCATGAAGGCGTTCTTCGAGACGGCGGCGCCGTTTCTGCTGGCCGCAGCGGTACTCATTCCGACGCTTGCCATGCTCGGCCTCTATCAAGGCGGACGAAGGGTCGTGGATGACAGCGGCACCGCGCAATGGAAGGCGGATAATCTCTCCCGACGTCAGGTCGGGACCGCTGCGGAGCAGGACATCATCGACGGCATCATCGATTATTTTCTGATTGGATATGTCGGCCTGATCGGAGTTGCTTTCGTCGCGCGCGGCGTGCGCACATTGAATGAGCGCCGCGGTGGCATGATCAATCTGTCGTACGGCAATGGCAGGACGGTTCGCGTGCCGAAAGGCCTGAGCGTGCTCGAAGCCAGCCTACGCAATAACGTGCCGCACGCTAGCGTTTGTGGCGGTCGCGCTCGGTGCTCTACCTGTCGAATTCGTGTGATAGGCGATTGCAGTTCGCTGCCGAAGCCGTCAAAGCGAGAAGCCTTCGTGCTCAACCGTGTGGGCGCCGGTGCCGATCCGGCAATTCGCCTCGCCTGCCAATTGCGGCCGAACGCTGATCTGTCCTTCTTCCAGATTTTTATGCCCCATGTCACAGCGGCTTCTCTTCGAAAAGCAGGTTCTGTCCGCATTGGTCAGGAACGTTATCTTGTCAGTATGTTTGTGGACATGCGCGGATCAACCACACTTGCGGAACATCGATTGCCGTTCGATACCGTATTTATTGTCAACCGGTTCCTGGGCGCAGTCTCCCAGGCGGTGATCGAATGCGGCGGTCAACCGAACCAATTTGTCGGGGATGGGGAATTGGCCTTATTCGGGCTCAACACGGACCCGCAAACCGCCTGCCGCCAAGCCCTTCAGGCAGCAGCACTGATCGCTATGAATATCGATGAGTTGAATCAATTTCTAGGCCATGACTTGCTCGAGCCGCTCCGTTTCGGGATCGGCATCCATGGCGGCGAAGTGATCATCGGCGACATCGGTTATCGCGATCACCAGGTGTTCACCGCACTTGGAGACGCCGTCAATGTGGCTGCGCGCCTGCAGGACATGACGAAGGGCCTCGAATGCGAAGTTATCCTGTCGGACCAGGTCCGCAAGACGGCGGGGTTGCCCGTCGATGTATTGCCCGAGCGAAATCTCCCGATCCGCGGGCGCGTAGAACCCATGATTGTCTGCGCTGTTGCGAAAGCGAAGATTTTGTCGCCGCTCGTCGAGAACGCTGCCGTCGTGGCCGCATAATTATATCAACATTATTTCACGCGCAGTGCGTTTCCGGATTTCCTTTAAACAAGGTGGAATTTAGGTTTTCGTTTCATACGGGTGACAATATGGATGTGAGCAAGACCGTCCGCCGAATCGCTATCTTCGGCGAGTTGAATGAAACAGAGTCTTCCGCAATTATTGATCGAGTGGTTCAACTAGACCTCAAGCGCGGGCAAGACCTTGTTCGCGAGGGTGACAAATCCGATGCCATATTCGTTGTGCTATTTGGCCGCTTTTCGGTTTACGTTAAATCCCGTTCAGAACCGGTCGCGGAAATTTCTGCCGGCGAACTGATCGGAGAGATTGGCTTTTTCTCCGGTCAGTGTCGTACCGCAACCGTCGTGGCCGCTCGCGACTCTGCCGTTGCCAAGCTGGATCGGGCTGCGTTCGACGAGGTTGTGGCTGCGAATCCAAAGATCTATCCAGCGATCCTCAATTCGCTCGCCGGCCGCCTGGCGCAAATGACTGCATACGCTCCAGCAATCACACAGCGCAAGGCAGCGCGAACGGTCGCCATTGTCGCTGGCGGACATGGCGGCTTATTGCCGTCCTTTGTCGATCGTCTCCGAAGAGTCTTTGGTCGACGTAGTCGTACGCTATTTCTTGAAAGCGCCGAAATGACGAGCCGCTTCCCTGATGCATCGCCCGACCATCCGACGGTCTCTCGCTGGCTGAACCAGTGTGAAAATGACCACGATCTCGTGATTTATCTCGGTGATGAGACAGCCGCCGCATGGACACAAAAGGCGGTCCGTCAGGCCGACCAAGTCATCATTTGCGTTCACGGCGTTCCGACGAAGGAGCTAAATGCAGCTGAGGAATTAGCGTTTCTGACACACCTGCAGACGCATCGACGTCTCGTCATTGTCCATGAACGGCGAAACGTCACCGCGGCGGGCACTATGGCCGCTGGCACTAAACTTTGGCTTTCGAGCCGGCCGGTTTCTGTGCATCACCACGTTTCTGTCGAGGATGATACAGATTTTTCAAGGCTGCATCGGTTTCTGACAGGTCGTGCTATCGGTTTCGTCGCTGGTGGCGGAGGTGGTTTCGGACCGGCGCACGTGGGGATATTCAAGGCGTTGCTCGAACGCGGCGTGACGTTCGATATTGTGGGCGGCACAAGCATCGGCGCTTCGTTGATGGCCGGCTTTGCAGTGATGCGGACTCCGGAGCGCATCAATGACGATGTAAACACCATCTTTATTTCGAGCCGCGCCCTCAAGCGCTGGACATTCCCGCGTTACAGTTTTCTCGATCACGTACGTCTGGATGATGCGCTGCGCGAAGTTACCTACGGGGCAGACATTGAAGACGCTTGGCTACCTTTCTTCGCCATCGCAACCGACCTGTCGGCCAGCGCGCCTTACGTGTTTCGCTCCGGCCCACTATGGCGGGCGTTGCGTGCATCCGGTTCTATACCAGGGGCTCTTCCACCAATGTTCACCGCCGATGGAAGGATGCTGGTGGACGGCGGGCTGGTTGACAACATCCCGTTGAAGCCGATGCATTCGCTAAAGGCTGGGCCAAATGTCGTCGTTCACTTCGGATTGCCGAAGTTTGAAGCCTTCCGAATAGATTATGAAAAAATACCGGGGCGATGGCCTTTGCTCGCTCGAATGTTATTTTCACGGCGAACTTTGCCAGCGGTGCCTGGACCTATCAATGTTCTACGACGCTGCCTATTTGCCAACGCGACATTCGATGAAAGTCTCTTGGGTCCGCATGACTTGATTCTGGATCCGGCCCCCTTCCCTGGCTCAAACTTCTTCGACTTCGATCGTCACACCGACGTATTTCAGGCGTCCTACCGATGGGCTATCGATCGTGTTGACACTCTGATCGCAACGGCCGATCCGGTGATGACGGCACTCATCCAAGCCTCGAAATAGGATCCCGCATCGTCGCATTTTCACTCACATTGATAAGTTCGAATTACGGCTCGGTTGACGACCACCAATTCATCGTAAGCGGCTACGCTGGTTCAGTCCGAATGAAGAGTCCGGACGTTTGCACCATTTGCGATGCAGCAATCAAAGCACTGCTGTTTGTCCGAGCCATGCGGCGGGGTTGCGTTTTATTCCGAGGAACCCACTTGAGATGCTAAAGTAGCACACTAGTAAGCTTCTTAACGCCCGACGCATGAAATCAAGGCATAATTTCAAATTTTTTTTACCGAGCGGTATGGCGCGTAGGCTGCACTACGAAGAAGACTCGACGGGCTCTGGCTTTATTCCCAAATAAATTAGCGAATTAGTCAAATCGTTTGGCTGCGGTTCGCTGGATCCTTGAATAGAATTAGGATCCAAACGTGTGGTCATCTAAGGTCGTTACGTTGCCGGCAGCCTTCCGGAGTTTATCATGTCGAAATTCTCACTATCAGAATTATCGCTGACAGGCTTTGACCGGCCGTTGTGCCCAATGTGCGGCTACTCGCGCATGACGCTCGCTCGCATCGCGCCCGATCCATCCGGTCACAATCTTCGAACATTCGAATGCAGCAAGTGTGAGCACATTTTGATAACTTCGGTGTTGTCCGATCCTATGAAATCAGACGCGGTAAAATGGCTGGACGGTGGACATAAGCCGCCGAAATAGTCGTGATGCCCGCACACCGAACAGTCACTCGATCATCCTCGTCCGGATGCACCCAAACGTAAGGCGCGATCTCGCGCGTCTCCGTCAGCTTGATCATGCGCACGGCGGCGCGCCCTTTCCGCCTTTCCTATGTACTACTTATATTGATTGCAGGCCGCCGCACCTCGCCAGAGGGCTAGAAATCGCGGCGCCTGCCGTACCAGCAATCCCAATCTCGGCGGCTGTCCCAGCCGCCATTAGCTCGCCAAGCAGTCCACGTCTGGTAATCGTAGCGCTCGCTGTAGGGATTTCCCGGATCCCTGTTCTGGCAAAAGGCCTTCCGGGAGTGATGGCCGGGATCTGATATCAAATGCTGAGCCGTTGCGGGTCCTGCCATCATAGAACAAAGAACTACGGCGGCGCCGAAAAGTCTGAGTTTCGTCATGGTACATAAAACTCCATCTCGTAGAGCTGACATAGGATTGCATTTAACCAACACCACTAAATTGCATTTTAGAAAGTGGCGGTTTGTCCAAGGCAGGGCCTGATCGGCCAAGCGAGCGTCGACGGCGACATCGTCGAGCCGATCCATCCGATGGCCGTGCCGGTGATCCTGACGACGGAAGAGGAGCGCGATGTCTGGATGCGCGCTCCGTGGAACGAAGCGGGTCAGCTACGCCGACCGCTGCCCAATGCCCGGCTCAGGATCGTCGCCAGCGGCGAGCGCGAGGAGAGACGTCGGCGTTTTGGCCAATGTCCGCTTCGCGCCAAGAGCTGCCATTCGCTCGCGAGCCACTTCACACGCGCGGCGATGCCCGTCATCATCCTAAAGCTCACAGTTCATCAACTCCGTGGCCAGCTGAACTGACCTTCGATTGCCACTCTTGTAAATCAGCTTTGGCTTGGCGATGGCAATTCTGCATGCCCTAGGCGGCCAAGCGATGCTCCTCTTCCTCCAGCCCGCCGGTTGAGGCTCTCTTTAGGAAGCGGGCGAGTGCGGCTTTTCGTGAGTCGCGGTCTAACGCGTAGGCGGTTTGCTTGAACTCAATGCCGTCAAGGAGCCCTTGAATGTAGCCCGAGATCGTATCCGCGGCCATGATGAGCGCGGTGTCAAGCGTATGGATATATTTGCTTGTCACCGAACCCTTGGCATGGCCGACTAGCGCCGCGATGGTCACCTCGGTAAAACCGAGATCATTGGCGATGCTCGCAAAGCTGTGCAGTAGGACGTGAGGGGTAACGTCGGATAGCGGTGAGTCCTCGAAGAGATGCTTCCAATGGTTCGGGAAACTGCCGAACGCGTTGTCCTCGCCCTGCCCCGGGAAAACACATGTGCCGACATCATTGACACGCCGTCGCTCGAGATATTCGACGACAGGTAAGCCGATGGGACGGATAGAGTCACCCTCCTTACTGTCCTCCAACCGCAAGCAGCTCGCCTCGGTGTCGGCCTCCGCCCACTTCAGGCCGATCATTTCGCTACGCCGACAGTCGGTCAGCGCAAGCTGACGAATGATGTCCACTGCGGTAGTGTATTTCTCCTGCTTGGCGGCATCGCGGAGCATCTGACCCAATATTCGATACTCCGCCTCCGAGAGTCGACGCTTTCGTACATTGTCCTTGGGCTTGCGGATGCCATGGGCCGGGTTGCTCTCGATGATGCCCGCTTCGACAGCGTAGGTGAGAATACCGCCAAGAAGGCCCACGGTGCGAGTGGCCGTTCCCGCACCGCCCCTGACGATTGCTTTGCCGCGCAGCTTCTTGGTCTTGCGGTTCCGCCCGCTGATTGGGCATGACAGGGATTATTGTGGGCAGGGATGCTTCAGAGTAGCGAGTAATGTTAAAGCCTATCATTGAGCAAAACGCAGGTGATCATGCGCAGCCTTGACATTAGCCTTCTCCGTACCTTGATCGCCGTTGATCAGCACGGCAGCTTTGCCCGCGCCCGCCGATCATATTGGGCGCTCGCAATCGGCTGTGAGCCTTCAGCTGAAGCGTTTGTAGCTGCTAGTCGGCAGCCCTCTTTTTCATCGTGCCAGAAGAGGATGGCGCTCACCGAAGCCGGGCAGACCTTGCGATCTGGATGGCGCTGCTCCGGCCCCATGGCGACAACCGGGTGAGGACGCACCTCACTACCCCAAGCCCCCCGCTTCTTGCAGATCCCCCCATACCGCCGGCCACGGTGCTTGGATCTAACTCTCAGAATCAGGGCATGGCACCCGTGAGTTCTCCCTTCATTGATGTGAACAGGCTGCCTAAGCCTTCGGCGCATGTCTGAGAGCCGCCAACGTTCGAATCTGCGCCGCCTCGCACGCGGCCTTGGCTTCGCCGAAACTCGCGGCTTGGCCCGAGGCCACCAGCGTCATGTATTCAAGCCCGCCGAACAGTTCCCAGCCGATGGTCGCCGGATAGCCGTTCGCGGCGGGCAGATCGAAGGCGACCAGCTCATAGCCGTCGGCGAAACGATGCTCGGCGCGATTGGCGGACCAGAATTCGGAGTCGGGGTGCCACATGTTGCGGGCGGAGGGCTGCGACATGGTCTTGCCGTTGCTATGCTGCGGCATTGCTCACACCCTTGAAGTCCGCCCTGCTGGTCCAATGCAAGGGATGCGTGGTCCGCCCGGCAGCGTACGTGGCATTCCGCGGCTTGAGCCGGAGGCGGGCTCCGCTCTCGAACTCGTTCGCGATTTGACTGCTGATGCGTTCGTAAACGTCGGTGCTCATCGCTTTCGCCTCCTCTAAGGTTGTTGCGCAGCACTGCGCGGCAACCCTGCCTTCGCGGCGAGCAGCGGGTGTGCGAGCGTCAGGCGGCTTCTCAGGAGCCGAAAAAGCAACACCGTCTTCGCGTTCTTCCTTCACGCGAAACGGTGTCTTTCTTTTTGGGTGGAAGCCGCTTGATGCGCGCCGAGGGCAGCGCCCTAAGCCTTCAGAGAGAAGACGCCAGCCGCAGACTGGCCGCTCCCTTTGTGAGGGATCTAAGCTCGGAGGGCAGAGACGGTGTCGGCCCCGGTCACGCGAGCCCGGTCTGGCATCGCCGGACGCGCTCGAATCCGTCACGAACCGATCAGAGAGGCGATCAGCATGGATACAAGATGGCCGACATGATGTTCCGGCGCCGACCACGCTAGTCTGGGATGACCGTCGGCCTGAACCGACAAGGCACCAGTTGATGAGCTGAACGCCTCGCTGCAACGCCTCCATGAGTTCACCGCAGCTGAAATCGTTGCGGCCGGCCCTCTTCATCGCTCCAGGTCTCGTCGTCGAAGTAACCGAGATAGTAGCCCATAAAGCTGACGAGCCAAATGATGCGAAGTTCCTGGGCGTCGACTTCGACGCGCTGGGCGAGCGCGCGCAGGTAATCGCGGCGGTAGCCGCCGCCCTCGGCCCGCATCTGCTTTGCTTCAGCCGCGGGGGCTTACAACACTAGGTCGATACTTTCGCGCCTCGATAGCCAACGCGTACGCTCGCCTACAGTACTGTTGTCAAATGTCTTCAATGAATTTGAGCTGCTCTCGCTGAAGTGTTTCCAGCCATCGAAATGAAGCGGGATGATAGTCTCAGCCTGTAACGCCTCAGCGTACTCCAGCGCTTCCCTTGCGGACATTGAAAAGAACATACCTGCGTCGGGGCCCGGAGTGACATGTCCCAAGTGCAACAGGGCAATGCCGATTGGCGCGGCCCGCTTGACGATTTCCACAGTACCACTAAATGGAACTGTGTCGCCGGAGATGTAGATTGGGCCCTTCGCGGTACGGCCTGCCCAGTCGATCAGGAACCCCGTAACAGTTCCGGTGAGCTCCTGGGTGCCGTCGGGGCCGTGCTGAGCAGGAGTTGCGGTGACCTTTATCGTAAAACCGTCTACGCCTGTGACGTGTGTTTCCTTCCAAGGGGAAAGCCCCTCTGCACCTCTACCAAGCCGCTGTGCGGCCTCCGGTGTCGTCAGTACCCGGGGTGCTTGCGCGAGGAATTCCCGACCGCGATTGTCGAGGTTATCGCTGTGCTGGTCGTGACTCAGAAGTACTGCGTCAATCCGTCCAAGCTCCTGTGGCGTAATGGAAGCAGCGCTGGTTTTCTCTAGCGGTATCACGCCATCGTCGTAAGTCGTTCCGGCATCATCCAACACGGGATCGGTAAGCAAGCGGATTGAGCCGATCTCAATTAGAGCCATAGCTGTGTCGAGATAGGTTATCTTAACATTCATGGTTATGTGTCCCGTTGGTGTTTGGCAGGACTATGCAACCACTCGACGAAGCCTTATGCTAGACGCAGAATTTTCTGAGTTACGAGGCAATGAAATACGAGTCGAAGCGCCCTCCACTCGACCCCTGTCCGGTTGAGGAAGTGATTTCAATTATCAGCGGGAAATGGAAGGCCCGCATTCTCCTGCTGGTGTCGCGCGGACACACGACCTTCTCTGCGCTCGCTAGGATGCTGCCCGACACTCCGGACCAGGTCCTATCAACTCAGCTCAGGGGATTAATTGAGGACGGTATGCTGACCAAGTCAGTTCCTGCCTTAGCTAATGGTACCGGATCGGAGTACGGCCTAACGGACGAGGGCCGCAGTCTGATGATGATCCTGAACGGGTTATCTGAATGGGGAATGGTCCGATTGGCCGCTAGAGGTGCTTCATGGGCTCCTCCCGAGCGCAAGGTTAGATGACGAGCCGCGATCTGGTTCTGACCGCTCCAGCAGTCGGTTTCTGCCCATATCACGTCAGCAGCAACGTGACTGCATCGGTTCTCGTATGGGAGCGAATTGATTGGGCTCCTGCAGATTGTTGCCTATACCAACCAAATGCACCCCACGAGAAGCGTCCGTTGTGCCTGCTGCCCGGAAAAGTGGAAACGCAGCGAATGACGCCGCGTTTCCAAGTGTAGCGCGCCTCTAGGGAGACGCGCCGGGAGGACCTCTAAACGATCCGCAGCGCCCCTTGCTCCGCGACCTCAGTACGGAAACTGAACTACCTATTGATGGTCCTCTCAAGCCCGTGGGAATCACGTTCACTTACGAAACTTCGGCAGCGTTGGAGAAGACGAGGCGTCCGGTGCCCACAGCCGAAAGCTCAAATTCGCGAACACACTTGCGCCCTTCGCGATGGTCGCGGAATCAATCCCCGCAACCGGCGTGCCTCCGGACGCGTTCGCCGAGACGTCCTGAAAGGCCCAGACCGTCAGAGAGGCTGGACCGAAGTTATAGCCAACCATGCCGCCATCTGTGATGTCCCTTACTATGAATCAGCCAGTCACCCGTCGCTACCCAGCCGATATCGCCCAAACGAGCATTCAATCAGCATCTCTCAAGATGTTCTTATCTTCCTGAAAACGAACGCAAGCGTTTACGGCAGGTTATTTTGCGAAAGCTTTTCGCATAATTGCAAGTGAGCGAAGGGTGCCCTTCCTCGTCGCTGTGTTCTGGTGGCAACCGATTTCATAGCGCTTAGAACACGCTCCACTCGAATCTCGTCGATAGCCGCTGCGCGGCTTCTGTGCCTGCGAGCGAATTGCCGTATCCGTCCAGGCCAGGTGACCATATCGCAACCGACGCCTTGCCTGGAGCAATCATCAGCATGGCCCCGCTTACACCGCTTTTAGATGGCAATCCCACCTTGTAGGCAAATTCGCCGGAACCATCATACTGTCCGCAGGTCATCATGAGCGCGTTTATCCGCCGGGTCTTGTCAGATCCGATGAGATGCGGAGCACAACTCAATCGCGCCAAATAACGCCCCGCCCTCGCCAACTGTCGCGTCGACATCTCGATCGCACATTGATGGAAATATGTTCCGAGGACCAGCGCAGGGTCGTGGCGCAGATTTCCCCAAGAGAGAAGATAGTTTGCAAGAGCAAAGTTCCGGTGCCCGGTGTTTTGTTCCGAATTTGCTATTCGCTTATTGATATGGATATCTTCATCCTCTGCAGCAGCTCGAACAAATTGGAGGATCTCCGCGAGAGCCTCTCTTGGGGAGCGTCCTTCCAAGAGTGCATCGGTCGTGACGATGGCACCGGCATTGAGAAACGGATTTCTCGGACGTCCATTTTCGTGCTCGAGCTGAACTATGGAGTCGAATGACATTCCTGAGGGCTCGCGACCTACGCGCGTCCAAAGCGCATCACCGATGCGCCCAAGAGCGATCGAGAGTAGAAAAATCTTCGACACGCTCTGTATTGAGAACTTCTTCTCGCTTTCGCCTGTTGACGCAATTTTCCCATCGTCGAGAACAACCGTAATCCCGAATTGAGCTGGAGCGACGGTTGAAAGCTCCGGAATGTAACTTGCCGGTGTTCCCCAATGGTCGCGGCAGTACATTTCGGCGCTGAGCTCATTTATGAATTCTTGCAGGGATTGCAGTTGCATCGAATGAGCCACAGCAGCGAGGTTACCGCGAGTCAGAACTACCTGCTCAGTGCAAAAGCGGGCCTCGAGACCTCAGGAAGGCACTAGCGTAAAATCGTAGCTCAGCCACACGTAGGGGGTTTCGACCGATCGGCCATCCGGCGCGATACCCGGTGCACACTCCGTGAACAAACGAATAAGAGATTGCTTCACGGCGAAAACGACGTCAGATTCCAGATAGGGATCACCAGCTGAAAAGACGTGCGTGATCAGGCGCCGATGCTTCGGCGCTTCAATCCAGAAATGGACATGAGCTGGCCGCCACGGGTGTCTCATTTGTGCCTCTAACATCTGACCGACAGGACCATCATGGGGAATTGGGTAAGGGGCCGGCTTGACGGTCCAGAAACGAAATTGTCCCTGTTCGTCAGTCCGAAATCTCGCGCGCATCGCCGCTCCTTCTAGGTCGTCGAGCTGCTGTACGTCGTAGTAGCCGTCCTTGTCGGAGTGCCACACGTCGACGACCGCGCCAACCAAGGGCGCACCAGTCGCACTTCGCACTGTTCCTGACACGTACAGTGGCTCCCCCTCCATCTCCTGAGAAATATTGCTTCCAAGGGGAAACTCAGGCGGGCCTTGCACATAGAAGGGCCCAAGCACAGTAGATTCAGTGGCCGTGCCTGTTGGCCGGTTATTCAAAACGTCGACCAACATCGACACACCAAGAGTGTCGGAAAGAAGTATGAACTCCTGCCGATTACTGTCGCATTTCTGACCGACCTTGGTCAGAAAATCGATGGCGAATTGCCATTCCTCCTGGCTGGGAACGATGTCGCGTACGAACGAATACAGGTGTTTTACGAGCGAAGTGCTAATTTGCCGAATTCGTGCATCTGGAGTGTTGGATATGCTCTTAAGCACAGCATCCGTGATCGTAAGTTCATTGAAATCTGTTGCCATAGGCTTGCCCTTCTTCGGCGTTTCTTGGGAATGACTTTTTTTGTTAGGTCGAATTACCGGTTTGCTTGCTGAAGGGGTGAAAGGCCTGCGTATGCTTGCGCGATAAGATCGCGGACCCCGTCGTACTCAACCGGCCGTGGATTCCAGTACGGCTTATCAAGCGCCAGCTTGGCGGCTTGATCGATGTTCTCTGCTTTGAGACCAATTTGCGAAAGGGCGGCCGGCAATCCGAGGTGAGTTAAGAGATCAAATAGTCCTTGCGCCGGATGTTTCCCTCCTAGCGCGCGGCTGATCCTTGACATCGCCTCCGGAGCGGCCCCCTTATTGTATGCTATCGAATGCGGCAGGAGAATCGCGTGCGTCTCGGCATGCGGCAAGCCGAATGATCCACCTAAGACATGACAAAGCTTATGATGAATAGACATCCCGACTGAGCCAAGACACATTCCGGCCAACCATGCAGACTTGAGTGCGGTTGCTCGCGCATCGACGTTTGATATATCCGCAACGACCAACGGCAGCGCAGTAGCGAGCCCTCCTATTGCCTCTTCGGCGATTATGGAGACAATGGGATTCCCGTCGCGGGCATACAGCGCTTCAGCTGCATGTGCTATCGCGTTCATTCCTGATGCCGCTGACACTGATGCCGGCAAGCGCATCGTTAGCTGGACGTCATAGATCACTACCTCGGGAAGTACTTCAGCACTGCGCAAGGTCGTTTTAGTCGTGCCGTTCGTCTCGCCAAGGATTGGCGTCATTTCCGAGCCGGCATACGTTGTGGGAACGCAGATCTGATCTATGCCAGACCGCAAGGCCAGCGCTTTGCTTAACCCGATTGTCGAACCGCCTCCTACCGATACAAGGCAATCGGCTTTACACGACTTCATCAGGGACAGGGCAAGCTCTGTCACCTCCGTGGGAGTATGCATTGTGGCATCGCAAAATGAAGCGACGAAGTAATCGCCCAAGATCTCGCTTAATTGCCGGCCCTCAGATTCTTGCTGCCGGGTAGTGAGTACTAGCGCCCGACGTCGTCCGAGACGGTCCATCTCGGCTCTTGCCAGCGCAACGGTGCCGTGCCCGAACACCACATGAGTAGGAAGCGCAACGTACTTGAACACGGGGCTAATCGATCCGGATTTTGCAGGATCGGACACGATCTCACCCCCTCAAGAGTGGCTCTCAAGCGACCGATGCTCCAGCAGCTTGTAGTACTGCTTCCAGGGATGGATTTGCTCAAAACTAGCGCAAGCAGCAAGCACGTCATCGTCAGCACGTCGACGTCCCATGATCTGCAGCCCAACGGGCAGTCCGTTTGCCATACCCGCAGGCACAGATGCACACGGATTTCCCGTGAAGTTCGTGAACTGCGTCATGCCCCAGCCAATCCGCCGATTCACTTTGATCCCTTTGATCTCCGATGGGCCAACCGTATCTCCGTCGGCGCTATTTTTGACGGGTAGACAGGCCGTCGTCGGTGCAACGATATAATCATATGAGTCGAAGACCCGCACAAACTCATCAAGCACGACGCTCCGCATGATTTGGTCAGCTTGAAGCTCAGGGAGCGACATGCCTTTTGCGACGTCAATCCAATGCAGGAGTTCCTGGGGAAGATCTTCTCTGTGGTCCTGAAGAATATCGATGCCCGCGCCCTTCAGGCTTTGGAAAACTGCAAAAGAGCCCGCACAGATCATCCTGCACCATAGATCTCCCAGTTCCGCGGGACTATAAGGGATGTGGACTTTCAACTCTTCAACGCGGGCGCCGGCCAGTTCGAACGCCTTAACGGCGTCAGCGACTACGTTGGCGATCTCGGACTCCACAGGGTAAATTCCGAAGTTGCTTGTGAAGCCAATCTTCTTCCCCTTGATAGGACGCCGCATTACCTCGACAAAATCGCTGCTTGTTTCGATGCTGTGCGGGTCTCGTGCATCGTAAGTAGCGAGTGCGTTCATGGACAAGGCAACATCGATGACCTCTCGGGCCATGGGACCTTCGTAAACAAACGGAGCGGCGGCCCCGAACGCATTTGGCCGCATAACGACGGGAAAGCGACCAAATGACGCCTGGAGGCCCACCACGCAAGTCCACGCAGCCGGAATTCGGATTGATCCACCGCCGTCCGAGCCCTCCGCTATCGGCACAATACCATCCGCTATCGCCGCGCCAGCACCGGACGATCCACCACTATTTCGCGATGTATCGAATGGGTTCTTGGTCGGACCGAACAGGAAATTATCGGTCAATCCGCTGAACCCCATCGTCGCGCTGTTGGTTTTCCCAAGTACGATGGCGTCAGCCTTCTCCATCTGTGCGGGATAGTGACTGTAAAGGTCGGGAATGAACTTGGTCAGCGCACGAATACCACCCATGGTCGACGGCCATCCAGGCTTAAAGTCAAAGAGATCCTTCATATAGGTCGGCACGCCTGCCAAGATGCCCACCGATCCTCCCCGCATGATCTTCGTTTCGAGTTCATGCGCACGCTTCATCGCAGCCTCAAAGTCGGTAAAAACTACCGAATTGAGGCTTGGATTCCGCTTCTCAGTCCGCTCTATGGCTGCTGCTACCACCTCAACCGCAGAAAGCTCTTTCTTGCGAACTAACTCAGCAATACGGAATGCTGAAAGGGTCGCCAACTCGTTGTGGTTCATTCGATTGCTCCTTTAGTTTTGTGCCGCAGGACGCGTCGAGGGAATAAATAATCCGTTCGGTCCGATGTCACGCTAGATAGGCTGCATGCAAGCGATCGACGTCGCCCAGGAGTCGTTTGCACTCCTCGTTCAACACAATCTCTCCACCACTCATGACATAGGCGCGAGATCCGTGAGCGAGTGCGAGGTGGGCGAACTGCTCAACAAGCAGTACGCCAAGTCCTTGCGAAGCCATCTCCGTCAACGTCGTCAGTAATCGTCGGACGATCACAGGTGCCAATCCAAGCGACATCTCATCAATCATGAGGATCTTTGGTCGGCACAGGAGAGCCCGCGCGATCACCAACATCTGTTGTTCTCCGCCTGAAAGCATGGCAGCGAGCGTGGTGCGGCGCTTCAACAGTTCAGGAAACCAGTCGTAGGCAGGACCAATGGATGACTTCGGGCAACAAGCGATCAAATTATCCTCGACCGTTAAGGAGGAGAAGATCGCGCGCCCCTGCTCCACATGGCCTAATCCCGCTTTATTGCGATGGCCAATCGATATGCGATCGATCCGCTCTTGCCCAAGCGAGATGGAGCCTGCTTGAACGGCTAGTATGCCTGAAATTGCCTCCAGAAGCGTTGTACGCCCCGCTCCATTCGGACCGAGTAGAACAGTTATCTCGCCAGTGGGGACCCGTAGCGAAACATCTTTGACAACCGGCAATCCGCCCCGATGAACGCACACCGATGCGAGTTCAAGCGCAAGACCTGTCACGAACTTATTCCCCCCAAGTAGGCCTCGACGACATGAGGTTTTTTCAAAACCCTCTCGGGGCATCCCACGGCAATGACCTTCCCGAAGTTGAGAACGGTAATCTCCTCGCAGACATAGCGCACCAGGTCCATGTCGTGCTCGACAAGCAAAACCGCGCACCCGAATAGCTTCGGGATCTTTGCGATGTGCTCGGCCAGCTTCTGCGACTGATCTCCTGACATGCCGGCCGCCGGCTCGTCAAGCAGGAGCACCTTTGGACTAGAGGCAAGGCACGCGCCAATTTCGATTACTCGTCTTAAACCGATTTCTACGTCTCCGATCAGCGTATCTGCAGAAGGACAGTCGAGATACTCGAGAATGGAATCAATCTGCCAATCGGCTATCGATCGACCAGCAGATAAGCGAAGGTACTGCCCCACGGTGAGTTCGGGAATTGCGCGTCCTTGCTGAAACGTTCGGCGAATGCCCACCTTGGCGCGACGAAAGGCCGCCAACTCGCTTACATTCGCGCCGTTCAGTTTGATAGACCCAGTGGCATGCGGCAAAAACCCTGTCACCGCGTCTACGATCGTGAATTTGCCAGCCCCGTTAGGACCTATGAGCCCCATGATGCCGCGTGGCCTCAGTCTTATGTTGAGGCGATCAACCGCGATAACCTCCCCATAGCGCACCGTTAATTCCGCAATCTCCAGCACAGCCGATTTCTTGCAATGCTCCGCGCCGTCAATCTCGATGCCTCCAGTTGCCGCTATCCCCAGGTCCAACTGCCGAGAGGATTGCGCTTGCTGTGAGACCCTTGCTGGTTTCGCCAAGGCGCTCGCTTTTGATTTCGCTCTTTTCGCAATGCTCTGTCGGAGTGATTGGGAGAGACTGCTGCCTTTGCGTAGTGCATCGATCGCGCCCGCCGTAACCACGAGTGCTTCGAGATCGAGAGGCAGCCCAAATAGACGTAGCAACTCCGGCACGGCTACCGACAGGAAACCGGCGAGTATCGTGCCCTCCCAATATCGTCCGCCGACAAATACAGACAGTGCGAATACTGAAAGTGAATATAATGGACTGAAGTTGGAGGCCGTCATCACACCCAGCTGCGCTGCCATTAACCCGCCAGCCACGCCTGCGATAGCCGCGCTTATAGAAAACGCTGTGACCTTCGCGGTCGCGACTGAGATGCCAGCAGATGCGGTCGCGCGTTCAGAGTAGTTCAGAGCCGCCCAGGTTCTTCCCGTCTGGGCTTGAGCAAGCCAACTCATACCGATCGACATCAGTGTCCAAAGCACGATGCAGAAGGCTAGAAAGACCCTTGGATCTGAAAATGGATAGGGAGGATGAAATGCGACAACCAATTCGTTACCCGGGAATCCGGTCGTCGTCAAAATGGCATCAACAGCAACCGCGAACGTAAGAGTGATTGCCGCAAGATTCAAACCTCGCAGACGTAGCGCAGGCAAGCCTACAACAACCCCGGCTAACATTCCGGCGCACCCGCCTAGGGTAAGCGCCAATAAGAAGGGCACTTGCGGTGCATAGATGCCAATCCAGCTGACTATCCATGCCCCGATGGCGGCGAAAGCCATATGGCAGAGCGAGATCAAGCCCGCCTGGCCAGTCACCACGCCCAGTGATCTGACGATGATAGCAGTGATGACGCCAGAGGTGGCGAGATAGACAAAATAAGGCGGAATAACAAAAGCGAGTCCGACAACAGTCGTGAACACAATGGTTGGCACAGCGTACTTAACGGGCGGCATCCCACACCTCCCGACGCTGCGACCATAACAAGAGAACCAGGACAGCGATAAACGGGAGTGCTGCGCGATAAGGAGCTATTGTGTCAAGGTAAGTTGCGCACGACTCTATGACGCCAAGAACAAGACCACCGATCAGGGCAAGATATGTCTGTCTAAAGAGACCAAACAGCGAGGCAGCGAGCGCTGGCAGGAGCAACAAGCCGAGGACAACAAAATTGTTAGGCCGCGTTGGCATAATAAGGGTAATGGCGGCAGCAGCGATGATCCCCGTGAGCGTCCATACCGACAGAGACAGCCGGCCTACTGGGATCCCGAGCAATTCGGCGGCTTTTGGCCGTTCTGCCAATGCGCTGAGGCAGATGCCGATGCGACTTCGCTTTAGGACCAGGCTTACCCCCGCTGCCACGGCGAAGGCGGTCAATAGGCCGATGATGGTGTTGAGGCTTATCGAGACGTCATCCAGTTGGGCACTCCAGTCAGGGAAGAGTTGAGGAGCAGCGCGAGGCGAACGGCCAAAGATCCTGGCTCCAAGAGCAAAGATGCCGAGCATGAGAACGATCGTAACAGCCGACTTAGTTTGCGAATCGGAGTCGTTGAACCAACGCACCATCAGTGCACCGACAAGCAGACCAATAAGACCTCCGAACGCGAGCCCGATGAAGGCTGCAAGCGGTTGCGGCACGCCGGCTTGCGCGGCTTCAAGTCCAACGTACGCGCCAAAGACGCCAATTGCCGTTTGAGAGAAATTGAGTACTCCAAGCGTGCGATAGGTTATCGTGATACTAATCGCAAGCAGAGCATAGGCGCCGCCGGGTATGAGCCCAGCAATCACAAACGAAAGCATGAATGACATCCAGGTTAAATCACATGGTCTCCGCGGGCGCGCGGAGACCACGCTAAGCTATTATCAGTCGGGCAGCCTTACGAAGTCGTCAGGCGTAGCGACCTGCCACTTGCCACCTACGAGCCGAACGAATTTCGACGAACTGTTCGGCGTGTGCTTGTCAGCCGTCCCTACAGAGTACGGCGTACCGATGAGGGGGGTCTTGTAGCTATGAAGATTTCGAAGCGCTTCAGAGACAGTTTCCCGAGTAATTTCGCCCTTTATGCCTTTAAGCACGTCGACGATGACGGTCGCAGCTAGGTAGCCTCCCTCCGAGAAAGAAGTCAGCGGCACCCCCTTTTCTTTCATTAACTTGTTCCAATCCTCGAGCACAGGTGACGGCGAAAGAAACGGTTCAAACTCGGAATTTGCGTAAATTCCTTCGCCGCCTTTCGCGAGTACTTCGGCGACCTTTTCTGTATAGGCCGGGGTCAAGAAAATCCAAGTAATGCCCGTGATGTTCTGCGCTTTCGCTGCCTGTACCCAACTCACGACCTGCGGCTCGATACCAACAAATACGGACGCGTCACATCCTGCCCTTTTTGCCTTGAGCACGAATGATGTCATATCGTCCGTGTTGCCGACATTTCGCTCATCCACCGTCAGTGCTTTTCCCGTTATCTTCGTGTAGCGCTCGATTGCCGCTCGCCACCCAGGCTGCTGAACTGGATTGCCCAACGCGAACGAACATACCTTCTTGTGCCCGAGGACCTCACTTGCGTAATACAGCGAGATCACAAGCCCAGTGTAGGGACCCGTATTCACCGGTGATATGTTTGGCGTCGAGAAGCAGGCCGGATCCACACCCGTGCCCTGAACTGAGTAGACGCCGCGCTCTTTGTAAAAGTTTGCGTTCGCCGTACACTCTAGTAGGCTAGCTGAACCAACCTGCACGTAAACGCCTTGGTTGTCGACGAGTCGCCGGGCTGCCTGCGCAGCAGCACCAGGATCCAACTTGTCGTCCTCAACCGAGTATTTGATCATCCGACCGCCCACTCCACCCTGAGCGTTCACGCGGTCGAAGACTGCAGCGGCAGCAGCGGTGGCCTCTGGGAAGGTGAATGGTCCACTTAAAGTGCTGACCGCACCGATCGGAATTGGATCACCTTTCGACTGAGCCAGAGCGACGCTCGACGAAACACCAAGCAAAGCAATCGCCAGTCCAGCGGTCGCTAAACTAAATCCTCCTGCTACTCCATGGAGCATGCCTTCCCCCTCCTGTTTTACGTGGTCAAATTGAATTGCCGCGTCTATTTCGACATTGTGACCGCAGCTAACGCCACAGATCACATTCGTACGGTGATGATTAAGATGCGCGCCAACGCCTAGTCGACTGCATTTATGCGAACCTCTTTCGCAATATTGCTTCGCGTGCGCGGCCGAGCGCCTGGCTGGCAGCGAAACGCTGCGCATCCTGGATGCAACAGATCGTGAAGTTCGGTCACGTAAGGATCGACTAACCGCGTGCGATCCGCGGGGAGCCAATGTCCTGCAGATTGTCTCGACTAGCAGCAGTCTTGGCGGCTTGCGTGTAATGCTCAGCTAGCTTGCTAATGCTGCTAGGTCCGCGCGCTCAGGGCAGTTTCGACATTCATTGTCGAAAAAGGGACTTCTCCAAGGTGGCAAATGTCTCAACCAGAAATTCGATTGTCTTGCGCGTTCGCCAAGTACGTGCCTGGTCACGTCTAACGATTAACCAGAGGTCAGCGGTGATTATTTCAGAGTCAAACTTAACAAGGCCGGGCCGCGTCCGCGCCATAAAGCAGGGCAAGAGTGCCACGCCCGCTCCCGCTTCGCAAAGTTGAAGTAAGAGAGGATAGTTATCTACTCGTGCCACAACATTACGCGATTCGCGTCGGCGCTCGTCCACGAGCTTGAATTCGTGATCCCGATGCCAAAAATCCGAGGCCAGCGAGATGATCTCTACTCCTTTCGGGTCCGAGTTCTTCGGGCGTTCCAGTCTATTCTTTGCGACGAAACGGCCAAATGGCACCTCAGCGATCTTTCGCATGCCAGCCGTACCGCGCGTGGGACGCGCCAGCCGAATAGCAATGTCGACGCCTTCCGCTTCAAGATCTACGAAATACGTCTCAGTCGTTATATCGAGGATGATTTCCGTATTGGCACTTTGAAAGGTTCGAAACTTTTCGATTAAGAGGCTCGCGAAGACATCAAGCATGGTCAATCTAACAAGCCCACCGCGCTGCGCCCCTTGGGACTGCTGCTGGAATCGCTCTGCGGAGACCTCCATTTCCATCGCGGCCCCGATCAGTTCCTCTTGGCCAGGTCTCAACGTGATGCCGCGCGCATCTCGCACAAAAAGCGCCATGCCAAGATTGCTTTCCAGCGCTTGGATCTTGCGGCGAACCGTCGAAATATCCATACCGAGCGCTTGGGAGGCTCCTTCGTAGCTCCCGGCTCGGTGCAATGCCAAGAACACACGCACCAGGTCCCACGATCTCATCGCCCGTCCCCTAGACCTCCAGCAGCTATGGAGAACAGCAAAACGCCTTTGGCGTTAGATATCAAGAACCAACGTATTGCTCTTCGACCGAGAACAGCAGAGAGCTACAAGAGAATTGGTGGAATGTTCGAGATCTGATTGATACCTATCGCGATGCTCGGGCACGCCTTCCAATACTGGGACCAAGCACGTTCCGCATATCCCCTGCTCACAAGAGACCGTCACCGGGATGCCCGCCTCTCTGAGAGCCTGAGCCATCGATTGGCCGGAGCGCACAGTAACGGTCTTCCCGCTGCGCTGTGCAACCACGGTAAATTCCCGATCGTCCTCACTCGGCGCGAACGGCTCAAAGGTCTCCGTATGGATGTTTGACCTTGACCATCCAGTCCTGGTGGCGGACTCCACCACGTAGTTCATAAATCCTGAAGGGCCACATACGTACAGATGCGTTCCGCCGTTGGGAGATGGCAAGTCCGATGAATTAAAGCTTGTCGAGCCATCTGGTTTGTCAAATCGCCATCGGATGTTTTGCGAAAAGGCAGCGCTCGTGAGCCGCTTCTGGAATGCAGCTTTCAAGCGGTCCCTGGCGTTGTAGATCAATTCAAATGGAGCACCCAATGAGTGCAGCCTGTAGGCCATCGACATCAGGGGCGTGATCCCAATCCCGCCTCCGACCAATATGGTTTTGAGCGCATTCTCCTCCAACGCAAATTGGTTGCGCGGCACACCTATCTTGATGGACTCACCGACCTTCAAGGCATGAGCGGCACGCGAGCCTCCGCGCGATCGGTTCGCTAACAATACGCCAAACCGATAAAGACCACTGTCTGCAGGATTACTGCAAATCGAGTACTGCCTTACGATTCCATTCGGCAGGTGGAAATCGACGTGAGAGCCTGCCGTAAAACCTGGCAACTTACCAGAATCAGACGCGACAAGCTCAATGAGCGCTATGTCCGCGGTTTCGCGCGATCGCCGCGACACGGTCACATCAAGCCGCGTTGATTGACGCGCTATTACTCCGCTGGATTGTTTTACTTTCTGGTCCATTAGTTGCCGTTCACGCAATCTCTCATTGTTAGCTAGGTCAAACAACCTGTGCCTAGAAGTTCTCGAAATACTCCTTATGCTCCCAATCGGTAACAGCCGACATGAACCGCCCGATTTCGTGTCGCTTCATTGCGATGTAATATTCGACAAACTCGCCACCCATCGCATCTCGAAGCATTGCGGAGTTTTCTAAAGCCGCTATCGCGTCGAGAAGGCTTGTTGGCATTGCCGGCTTATCGGTCTGGGCATAAGGATCATCGAGTGGCGGCCCCGGATCGACTCCGCGGTCGATGCCGTCAAGTCCGGCGAATATCTGCGACGCCATATAGAGATATGGATTGGCGGATGGCTCGCCTGAACGATTCTCCACATGAGTCGATCGTTCTCCTGGTCCACCTATAACCCTACACATGGCGGCTCGATTGTCGTGCGACCAAACAGCTCGTTTGGGAGTGAGCGGGTTCGCATTCAGACGCTTGTAGCCGTTGATGGTAGGATTGGAAAATGCGGTTGTCGCACCGACGCTATCGAGAACGCCGCCGACAAATTGTAATCCAACCTTAGATAGAACCGCATCGTCAGAAGCGAAAAGATTTCGGCTCCCGGACTGATCGCTGAGAGATTGATGCAGATGCCAGCCACTGGAGAACACATTGGGCAAGCCAGGCTTTGCCATGAACGTTGCAACCATTCCCATTCGGCGGGCGAGTTGTTTAACGCTTGTGCGGAGCAGACTCATGGCATCTGCCGCAGCTACATTTGCAACCGGGTCTAGCGTGATTTCGATTTGTCCAGGGCCAAGTTCCGACTCTATGGTTCGGAGTGGCAGTTCCATCTTGGTCAGCATAGCGCGCAACGGCTCAATAATAGGATTTTGCGCATCATAGACCAATTCGGACATATGCTGATATGCATGCGCAAGTGGATCTACGGTTGGAGGAGCCGCAGGTTGATCACAGTATTCTAAGCCCAGCCGCGCATCTGTAATCTTGAACACGTGACATTCGACTTCAATCCCGCCAACGTATGAAAATCCTCGTTTGGCTAGCTCAGCACATGCCTTCTTCATGATGCCGCGTGGATCGTAGGGACAGGGCTCACCTGAAGACAAATAGAGATCTGCAAGAACCCAGCCAGTCCTATCCGCCCAAGGAAGCACACAGAACGTCGAGAGGTCTGGCACTCCGAGCACGTCGCCTGCGCCACCCATCTCTCTGCGACCGAAACCGCCGTCGCCGGAAAACACTGGCTTGAAAATGAAGTTACCGCTGTCCATCGCCAGCAGGGCGGTTGTGAACGGAACACCATTCCTGGCCGCTTGCGCAAAATGTGAGGCCTCGATTGGGCGCACTCTCACAATTCCGTGCGCGTCAACAAATCCCACGCGAACGACTTGAATGTCTGCCGATTTTATCTTCTCGAGTATCCGCGCGAGTTGATCTTCCCTTTCCGCCTGCTTCAAATCCAGGCGAGACGCAAACCCGGCGCGGCCCAGGTTGGTTTCGGAATTACTGTTCTTCATGTTTCCTCCGGTCGGCTGCCCCGCTCGGATCTTGCAGTCTAATCTTGCTGTAAAGTCGGGGCAGAAAAACTGAACTATAAAGTGAAACTGTTGTTATCCTGCGGGTAGTCCGCATCGAATAGGCCTATGCGCTTCAAGGCGATTCGCCACTCGTCGTCGACCTTCCGCAGGATGTAGCCATTCCATCCAGCGCGAGGGGACAGTTTCCCGGCCAGACTTGTTTGAATAAAGATCCGACAGATGACGTGCATAACGTTTGGCGTGAACGACAGGACTTCCAGGTTCGAATAAAGATGCATTGTTCTGGTCGAGGGAGCTTGGCTATAAGCTCTCTCGGTCGCCAGCCTCTCAACTCTCTCTTCTAGTCGGCGCCGGTCGTTCAACTCCCATGATACGGTTGTGCGCGGATCGCGCCCCTCGACATCCGACGGGATCCAATAGACCGCGTCGTCCGTAAAAAGCGTGAGCCACTCCTCCAGCCGCTCCTGATCAAGAAATCGCGCTTCAGTCGAAAGCAGCTGCTCCGCAGCAGTTCGATCCACCGGATTGGCCCGTAGGTCGTCCGGAATTTCTCTCAATTCCAGCCAATAACCCACAATAGCATGCAGGCGATCATACCAAGCCACCGAAAAATATGGCGTGTCTGCAAGGTCTGGAGCGAAGTGGTCACTAGCAAGCATGTCCGACATTGATCTACTTCTCAACTGATCTAGTTGCACCGCAAGCCGCCTCGTTCATGACTCGGAGCCACTGGCGATAGTAGGCACGCATATGTATGTCCGACGTAATTGGATGTGTTTGCCAACCGTCCGCATCCACCCTTCCTTGGTTTGTCGCGATATGCCTTCTGATGTCGATCCACTCCATTTCCGGGACCGCCTCCATGCCCTCCTGACAACTTTCCCACTGTGCCGTGTCATCAACTTCGCCGAAGGACGGGAAATCCTCTTGCATGCGCATACGGGTAAGGTTGATCTCGACGGGCGCGCCCTCAATTGAGGTCGAAAACCATTGGATCGAGGTTTGATTCACAGAGACCGGATCAACGATCTGAATTTGATTGCCCACGATAAGCATGTTTGGAAAGATGCTTATGTTCATCCCGGCTCCGGTCGACGCATCAAGAAGCTTGATCCCCGCCTCTTCTCCGAACCGATCGAATACCGCAACCTCCGCTGCCTCCCGCCCCGGATGTACGTGCTGACGCTTCCACGCAGATTTCGCATGCATGGCAGGTCTCTGATCAATAACCGTGTGCCCGTTCCCTAGATCCCGCGAGACCATGGGTCCCTCGTTCGATCCCGAAGGAAAGTACGACATGTCGGTGTCATCACCGTAACGACGGGCGAAGACGCGCAGCATCGACTCGTGCGAAAACGGAGGATGGTATCCGTCTCCGGCATTGTCGTATACCGTCTTCCAATTTGCATGGCACGTGAAGGTCATCGAACCGTTATTGACGACCACCTTTTGGCCCGTTCCGCGATCAAGCCATTGATCCAGATACGAGGCTGATCCAGCAAGATGCTCCTGGAAGGGCGGCACATTTGGTGACATCGATGCGAATACGAAGCCGCGATAGCTTTCGACGCGCGCAGGCTTGAGTAGATCGTGATCCTCAAGACGAAAGTTTTCACCATACGCGTGACGCAATGGAATCGCCACGCACGCGCCATCGTTTTCAAAGCTCCACGCGTGGTACCCGCACGTGAAACGCTTCGCGTTACCTCGCTCAAAACGACAAAGCAAAGCGCCGCGATGAGGGCAGCGATTGACGACCACGTCCACTTTTCCATCTTCCTTGCGTACGAAGATGACAGGTCGGCGTCCTATGCGGCGTCGGATGAAATCATTGGCGTTTGGGAGTTCAGTTTCGTGCCCGATGTAAACCCAAGTGCTTCCAAAGAGGAGCCGCATCTCGTCATCGAAAAGGGATTGCTTGACGTAAAGATCTCTATGGACGTACCCATCTCTGAAAAATTCTCCGTAGGGGCTCCGCACCGAGTTGCGATCTTCGGACGATTTGACGGTAGCATGTGAACTCATATCGGCCCTCTTGTCGCCACGCCTTTGCATTTGCGACAGATCTAAGATGCGCGAATGCCTTAGTCGAATTCAGGTTTGCATTTCGATCTCGCAAAAATGCACTTTGTCCGGCGATCTCGCACCGGCACAATTCGCTGAAATAGGTCTCGTGGTAATCCGGCCCGTTCTCCGTTGCTTTTGCGGAGACGGTGGATTTACTGATGCATATTCGTTTTCAGCGATTCACCGGTCTCTCGTCGACTGCTGACGACCAGGTCGCATTCACAGAAGCGATGTCGGCCGCGGCCGACGATTTCGATCTAACCTTCTTCGCATGCCCAATTCTACCGCAGCAAGATGGTCTTGCGCCTCTCGCGATTTCTACGAGCCCATCGAAACGGACCGCGCACTATCTTCAAAGCCATTACGAGCAGATCGACTCGGTTGTTGAACAAGCCCTTCGATGTTTAGCGCCCTCCGCTGAGGAGTTGACCTACACAAAGAGAATCTACGGGCAGGCAATGCGGAGACCTTGATGCACCGCGTTTATCAAAGGTTCATTGATTTACTATCGAGCGCTGGAGACGCTGAAGGTTTTTCTAGAGCAATGGCTACTACAGCTTCCGCGATGGGTTTGTCCTGTTTTGCATATCTTGCACTGCCGTGCCGGCTGAGGAGAGAACCTCTTGTAATTTCGACATATCCCACCGATTGGGTTACCCACTATTTGCACAGCCACTACGAGCGCCTTGATCCGGTCATTACGCAAGCGCTCCACGACACAGAACCTTTCCGGTGGGGTTTTGGCTTAATCGCGAGACAACTCTCTTCGGCACAGCACGAGCTATTTTACGAAGCTTCCGAGTTTGGAATTCGATACGGCTTTACAGTTCCTATCCACGATGGTCATGGCCCCATCGCCGCGTTGACCTTCGCCACCGACGAAAAGCGGCCGCAGTTCGAAAGCTGCATCAATTCGCACGCGCGCGTCCTTCAACTCATGGCAATGTACTTCCATGCTCACGTTCGACGTAAGCTTTCGGGCGATCGGAGAATCGGAGAAGCGCTCCTATCTCCTCGCGAACTCCAATGTTTGGAGTGGGCTGCAGAAGGTAAGAGTGCTTGGGAAATAGGACGCATCCTTAGCATCTCGCGTCATACCGTGGCCTCCTATCTTGAGAATGCGAAGAAAAAACTGGGCGTCCGCACGATCGTGCAAGCGGCGACACGCCTGGCGGCTGCAAGACTAGAAGAGCACAATTAAGGCGGCGCTCCCCCGCAACTATGGGTGATGCCTCCAATCAAGACTGCTTCCATAACGCATGACAAATGTTGTTCGGAGGCGATCATGATCCAGCTTATCACAGCGCAGTGCTATGGAGCATTTGCAGAAACTCTCGTTGCGATGCATCAACTGCGGTATCGAGTTTTTAAAGAGCGGCTAGACTGGGAAGTCCATACCAGTGGAGATATGGAAATTGACAGTTTTGATGCGCTCCATCCTGCCTACCTTGTGCAGTTCGCAGCCGACGGCCAGATGCAAGGTTGTGTTCGATTACTGCCTTCGGTCGGTCCTACTATGCTTCGTGATACCTTCCCCGCACTCCTCGCCGGTCAAACCGCCCCGGCGAGTTCCTCGGTATGGGAAAGCAGCCGATTCGCCCTGGACATCGGGACGGACGCCCCGAAAGGGGGGCACGCCATCGCTCGTGCAACATATGAATTGTTCGCTGGCATGATCGAGTTCGGACTCTCGCGACGACTTACTGATATCGTCACAGTAACCGACGCTCGAATGGAACGAATCCTACGCCGCGCTGGCTGGCCCTTACGACGCCTAGGCAACCCGTGCAACCTTGGAAATACCTTGGCCGTTGCAGGTCATCTCGAGATATCTACCGAGATGCTGACTGGAATCCGTAGCGCCGGTGGCTTCTCTGGGCCTGTCCTTTGGGAGCCGGCCGTTCTCGCCGTCGCCTGACGCAAGTCTCAAAGCGAGCGGTTCTGTTAACCAATGCATCGACCTGCTTCGGAAGCTGCGAGAACGAGATAATGGACCAGCCAGGCATGTCCCGGCTGCACGCAGTTGAGCAATCCACCCTCAGCCGCTGCATTCGCCAACTTAAAGAGCGCATCCAGATGATCGTGTTTGAACGATCGAGCTGCGGCGTAGGGGCGACGTTGGCGGGTCGCGAATTCCTTCGCGCTGCCCGCTCGATCCTTGAGCAAATGGATATGCTCGTTACAACAGCGCATAGAACCGGCCGGGGCGAAGCCGGCCGGCTCACAATCGGTTTCTACACTTCGCTTTGGAATGGAGCGAATCTTGCGCCGTGCGGGATGGTCTTTGCGGCGGATTGGCAAAACCTCACCCGATTGGCAATACGCTTGCAGTTGCTGGCTATCTTGAGATTTCGACCGAGAGCCTGGCGCATGCCCGTGGCGCCGGAAGCCTTCAGGGTCCGGCGCTCTGGGTGCCGGCCGCACTTGTGGCAGCTTAGAAAGAAGCCAACAACGACAATACCGCCCTGGCGAGGCCGCTCCGAAATGTTGAGCGGCCCGCGCTCGGTGTACGCTTGTCTCCTCCCAATTGTCTGGACCAGTTTGGATGAGAGTTTCTGGCTAATGGAGCTGCACCGTTTTGTGGATCTCTACACACGGATTTATTTTGACGACGAAGGGGCGCGAACGGCGCGGTCTGTCGCTTGGATGTGCGCCTACAAGGCGACAACGAGACGGTTTTCTTCAGCGCCTGAAGTGGAGCGTCAGGGGACTGTGACGAGCGCTCCGCTGCACCTACAACTCGACGGATTGGTTCATCGGAATATCCATCGCGTGAGCGCATGAGATGCGGCGGATAATCTCTCTCTCCCGAGATACACAGAAAGCGATGCCGCCCAATGGGGTGGTATATTCGCCCTTGGGATCGCGCATTCCACTGGCGTCGCTAATTCAAGCGCTGTCCGTGGCCGAGCATTTGAACTTCCGCCATGCGGCCGCCGCTTTGGGCGTGAGTCAATCCTCCGTCAGCACGCGGGTCAAACAACTCGAACAGGATCTCGGCGTTCTCCTGTTTGAGCGACGTCACCGCGGTGTCCGTTTGACAGAGGCCGGACAGCATTTCCTTGAACACGTCGCCACCGGGATCGAACATCTCGATCATGCCGTGAGGACCGCGGGCGCCATTGCGCGCGGTGAGCAGGGACGACTGCGTGTCGGCCTGTACTCACCAATCGCGGCGGGCTTTCTTGCCGAGCTACTGGGTCAGTTTCGTGAACTGCATCCGGCAGTCGATTTGCAGATCGCGGAGGGGCGAGCGCGCGACGCCATTCGGGAGGTTCGCGAGGCGCGGCTTGACGTCGCCTTTGTCGTCGGTGTGCCGCCGGCTGCCGATTGTCATTCGAAACCGCTGTGGACGGAGGCCCTGCTCGTCGCACTCCCGGAGCGCCATCCTCTGGCCGGAGCGGAAGGTGTGAGGTGGTCCGAGCTTGCCGATGAACCCTTCCTGGCGCGCTCCGGCGGCGCGGGGCCGCAGGTGCACGACCATATCGTGCTGCGCCTCGCCGAGCACTGGAGCCAGCCTCGCATTCAGCGCTTTGAAGTTGAGCGCGACACGCTGATGTCGATGGTCGCACAAGGCTATGGCATCACGTTGATCAGTGAAGCGG